>Ga0181605_10000735_pt1 | contig 32587 bp, 32 predicted proteins | sample 041ome_11_FD_148676 | JGI IMG/M metagenome (GOLD analysis project Ga0181605, IMG submission 148676) | Coastal salt marsh microbial communities from the Groves Creek Marsh, Skidaway Island, Georgia - 041411US metaG (spades assembly) | ecosystem: Environmental > Aquatic > Marine > Intertidal zone...
AATTATCTCTTTTCCAATCAGTATAAATTACATTGTCACAATGTGATCTTCGCCAAGGTTGGCTTGCATCGATGTTTGCTGAGATAGTTGAAATTTTATCTTTAGTGACAACACATCCATAAGGTCTGCCAAATGAACAATAAATAAAACCTGTGTAATAAGCAATATTATGCATTGAAGTTAAAATAATCATATCCAGATTATTATTACTCATTACAGTTCTTAAATTGGTAACTCTTCTATCGTACTCTTGGTTAGTAAAGGGAAGTTTTACCTTTTCTCCATTCTTTAGACTAAAAAAATCTGGTCTTTCCATATTGTTCCTTTTAATTTAATTGAGAGCGATGTGTCTTTTGTTCCATCTCATTACTAAACTGTAATAAGTAATAGAAATAAATAAGAAAAAACCACCAACAATAGTATTGGTTGTTGGTATTTCGTTAATTCCAAATAACGGTAGCCAAACCCAAAATATTCCACCAATGACTTCTGTAAGTGATAACAAAGTTAATTCAGCTGCTGGAATTGCTTTTGAGCCAATTGAATACAAAATTAAACCTAAGCAAACAACTGTTCCATGAAGAGAAAACATAGCGCTATTATAACTTGATGAAAAAAATACTAATCCATTGCTTAAAATCATAATTGTTGCAAAAACTACACAAAAGAAACCTGCAAAAGCAACTGTCGTAAATTTAGGTGTGTCCTTTCTCCATCTCAATGTTACAGAGTAAACTGAAAACCCAATTGAAGAGGTAATTCCAAAAATTAAACCTAGTAAAGATGCTTTTTCAGTATTATCTATAGCAATAATAGTTAATCCAACTGTAGCAATAATAATTGAAATCCATACATTTATTGAAATTGTTTCTCTTAGAAATAAGAATGCTAGCAAAGCTGTGAAGAATGGCATTGCTGCTAAACAAAGTAAAGTTACTGCAGCTGTAGTCATTGTAATTGAATAGATAAAGCATATCATTGCTATTCCTAATCCTGAACCGCCAACCACACCTGACAAACCTATTTTAAAATAATTTTTATAAAATTCTTTGCCTTCATCAAAATATAAATACAAATTTAAAATGATAAAAATTGTTAGTCCTCTACTGAATATATACTGCCAAGGAACTAGATGGGGATCTTGCATATACCTAACAATCAATGCTCCAAAAGACCAAAGTATTCCTGCAAACAAAACAACTGGTACAGCAATTTTAGGATTCTTTACTTCAATCATTCGGGTAACTTAATTGTAATTAGAATTAACTACAACAAAAATGAGATGGCTTAAATTAAATTGGAGTTTGATAAGTTTGGAAAGAAACAATCGATCAGGTCCCCTTTTTTAAATTTTGATTTGCCTGATGGAAAAACAGCCCAAATATTTGAGTTTACGAAAGATCTAATTCTAAACGACTCCTGACCCTGCAAAACTTCTAATTCCAGTTTACCATTTTGGGTTGTGGTAATTTTACTTTTTATGAACCTGGTAAAATCTTTGTTCTTTTGGAAAGAATTTTTTAAAATCACCTTAATAGGTTTTTCGGGTGAAACCCCTAGGCTATTCATTAAAAAAGGATGAACAAAAAATCTAAAGCAAGCAGCAGAAGAAATAGGATTGCCCGGCAAACCAAATATTACTTTTTGCTTTCCTTGAATTTTAGCAAAGAGGACAGGTTTTCCTGGTCTAATAGCTACTCCTTTAAAATAATTAGATAATTTAAAACTATTAATTACGCTTGGTACAAAATCAAACTTACCTGCTGAAACTGCCCCTGAAGTGATAATCATATCAATCTTAGAATTAAGCATCTTTTTAATTTGTTTTTTAAACAGATGTTCATGATTATCTTTTAAAATCCCTCCACTAATGAAATTAAATAAAAAATTATTTTCTAATGATTTGATGTAATGGCTATTCGAATTTCTTACCTGCCAATTTGGAATATTATCTTTATTTGAAATTTCATTTCCGGTTGAAAAAAATAAAATATTAGGTTTTCGTTTAACTTTTATTTTACTGATACCAAGAGTTTTTAAAGCTAAAATATGTGTTGAATCAATGATTGTCCCTTTTTTGATAATTAAATCATTTTTTTTATAATCTGATCCTAAAAATCTTACATGCTCATTTTTTTTAATCTTTTTGCTAACCAAAATATATTGAGCATTTTTTTTATTAGGTGAAAAAACAATTTGTTCTATAGGAATTATAGTATCAAAACCTTTTGGTATAATCCCGCCAGTCATTATTTCAACTGCATCAAATTTTTTAATCTTTTTTTTAAAAGGTTTATGTCCTGCTGCAATAGAACCAATAATTTTGAATTTTTGAGATAAATTTTTAGTATCTTTTGAACGAACAGCAAAACCATCAAAAGCAGCATTATTATCTGCCGGATGATTAGATTGGGATTTAATATTTAGTGCTGAAACTCGATTTAAACTATCCGTGGTATTAATAATTTCATCACTAATTTTAATTTTAGCTTTATTTAAAATTGCTTTAGCTTGATTGTAATTAATCATGTTTTTTTAAATATTTTTTTGCATTTTCTAAATCTTCTTTAGTGTTTATATTAAAAAAAGGGTCATTGTTTTTAAACTGCATATCAATATTTTTTACACCAATACTATTAGCCCAAAGTTCAACTTTTCTCTCACCTTTTTTTATTAAATCTTCCTCTAATTGACTTAACAAATCTAAAGACCATAAGCCAAAAATATTATGTCTTGTATTATTTGACTTTATAAAAAATAATTTGCTTTCATTAAAATTGATTTTTTCATAAAAATCTTCAAGTAATTCTTTTTTAAAAAATGGTGTATCTGAGGGAAATGTTGAGATCCATTGATAGTTTTTATTGTTTTGTTTAATCCACTTCATAGCACTCAAAACTCCTCCTAAAGGTCCTAAATCTTTTTGAAAATCCTCAATTTTAGAAATTTTTTTAGACTGCATAAATTCAATATCACTGTTTGCGACAATTAAAATTTCATCAAATACATCTAAAATTTCTGATAAAATATAATTTATCAATATTTTTCCCTCTAAATTAACTTGAGATTTATCTTCACCAAATCTTTTAGATTGGCCTCCGGCTAGTACTACACCTAAAATATTGTTATGATCCATTAATCAAAATATAAAACATTAGGATTTGATTTAAAGAAATATAATGGATTTAAGAATTTTACAAATTGCTGCCAATACAGAGAACAATAAAGTATTAGAAAACCCTACACATAAATCTAAAAATAAAAACCCAATCTGTGGCGATGAAATGGAAATTAGCTTAAATGTAAAAAATGATATCGTAGAAGATATTGGCTATCAATGTAAATCGTGTGTTTATTGCCAAGCTTCTGTAAGTCTTTTATCGAGAAAAATTAAACATAAAAAAATTAGTGAAATTAAAGACTTTATATCTATTGCTGAAGATTTTTTTACAGATATCAAAGTTAACACAGAAAAGCATTGGAATGATTTTAAGGAAATCTTGGATAAAAAAAATATTTCAAGAAAAGAATGTTTGCTTCTTCCTCTTAGAACAGTTTTAAAAGCCTTAAAAATATAAATGAAAAAAATTACAAAAACTATTTTAACACAAGCTTTATTTGCTGGTTTCTTTTCTAGCGTAACAATAGGGATTTTAACTTTATTAACTTATAAAACTACATTAGGATTATTTTTAACCGCATCTTTTGGATCATCTATGGTTTTACTTTTTGGTTATCCCGAAAGTCCTTTTGCTCAACCAAAAAATGTTTTTTTTGGTCATTTAATTACAGCTTTAGTAGGAATCTTTTTTGTAAACTTTATTCCGTTACCAATTTATATCAATATTGCTCTTGCCGTAGGCATTGGTATTTTTTTAATGATTATTTTTGATATCACCCATCCCCCAGCTGGCGGTAACCCAATCATTATTATTATTGCAAGTACATCTTATGAATACTTAATTAATCCAATAATTTTTGGAAGTTTAATTATAATTTTATTAGCAATTTTTATAAATAGGTTAATTCTTAAAAAAAATTATCCACAAAAATAATTTCATGAATTCAAAATATAAAGTTTCAAAATTTAAATCTAATAAAATCGAAAATGTTGATGATTTGATTTCAATTGAAGAACCCTTAGAAATTTCAATTAGATATAAAGATCAAGACAATTGGGTTAATCAAATATTGTCTATCACAATGAGAACACCAGGAAATGATGAAGATTTGGTCAGAGGTTTTTTATTCAATGAACAAATTATAGAAGATATCAATCATATTGATAATATTGAAAGTTTTGGAGAAAAAGTTGGGCAATATAATATTCAAAATAAAATATTAGCTACTTTAAATAATTCACAAAATGTGAATATTGCAAAAATTAAAAGAGATTTTTTAACAAACTCATCATGTGGTGTGTGTGGTAAATCTTCTCTAGATGCTCTTGAAATAATCAAAAAAGAAAAACCTTCATTGTCGGAGCCTAAAATTAATAAAAATATCATTATTCAATCCCCAGATATATTGAGAAATAACCAATCTGAATTTTCAAAAACAGGAGGAATTCATGCCAGTGGTTTATTTGATAGGAATGGAAAATTAATCTCAATTAGAGAAGATGTTGGCAGACATAATGCTTTAGACAAGCTTATTGGCAATATTTTAAAAAATAACCAACTAGATCCTACTACTCAATTTATAACTTGCTCTGGTCGCTTAAATTTTGAACTGGTTCAAAAAGTATTAATGACAAACATTGGCATTATGATTGGTGTTGGTGCGCCAACAAGTCTAGCTATCGACTTAGCAAATAAATTTGACATGACCTTGATCGGTTTCGTAAAAGGGGATAGTTTTAATATTTATACAAATAACCAAAAAATAACTATATAAAGAAAAAAATTTTTAAATCGTGTCAAAAAACATAAGTAATTTATCTGGTCGTGTAGGTTTAAAGAACAACCTTTTTAAGAAAATCTCTGAAAATGTTTTAAGTAATTCACCTAAAGATATTAAAGATATTGCTAAAGAATATAACCTAGGCGTATCCACCCTGCATGGTGCAGAGAGTTTTTATGAGTTTTTAAGACCAGCTCATAGAGAAAAAAAGGCTTTTGTTTGTAACGGAAGTGCTTGTATGTGCGCTGGGACTCAGGAAAAACTTAAGGAAACATTAAAGAACAAATTAGGTGATGATAAAGTTGGAGAAATGTTTTGTCTTGGTCATTGTTATGAAAATAATGCCTTTCACTATAATGGTGAAAATTATGCTGGAAAAGATATTGAAAAAATTGACCAAATTTTAAAAGGAGAAAAAATTAATCAAGATAAATTTTTTTCAAAAAGTTTTGCAACAACAAGTTTTTTAATGGATGATAAATTATCATCAATTAACCAAGTCAAAGATCTATTAACAAAGTTTTTAAAAACTGACAAAAAAGAAATAATTAAATCTTTATTAGACTCAAATCTAACTGGTCGAGGTGGAGCTGGATTTCCAACAGGAATGAAATGGGATTTTTGTAGTAAAGCAGTTTCAGAAAAAAAATATGTGGTTTGTAATGCTGATGAAGGAGATTCAGGTGCCTTTTCAGATAGATACTTATTAGAAGATCAGCCTTTAAAAGTTTTATTTGGTATGATTATTTGTGGCTATGTTATTGGTAGCAATGAAGGTGTGTTGTATATTAGAGGTGAATATCCAAAATCAATAGAAGCAATAAATGGTTGTATTAATGAATTAAAAAAATCTGGTCTACTTGGAGAAAATATTTTAGGAACGAATTTTTCTTTTGATCTAAATATTTGTATTGGTCAAGGTGCCTATATTTGTGGTGAAGAAACTGCATTAATCGCATCTATAGAAGGTAGACGAGCTGAAGTAGATGTTAGACCTCCATTCCCAGTTACAGAGGGATTATATAAAAAACCAACTGTTGTAAATAATGTTGAAACTTTAGCAGCAGCTACGGGCATTCTTATTAATGGAGCAGATAAATTTTCAGCAATAGGAAATAAAAAATCTGCTGGAACTAAATTAGTCTGTCTAGACAGTTTTTTTAATAACCCAGGTGTTTATGAAATTGATATGGGAACTCCAATGAGCAAAATATTTAATGAAATTGGTGGAGGATATAAAGAAGAAATTAAAGCATTTCAGGTAGGCGGTCCACTAGGAGGTGTTGTTCCTCTTGAGGAAATTAATAATCTTAATTTGGACTTTCAAGAATTTACAGCAAAAGGATTTATGCTAGGTCATGCAAGTGTAGTAAGTATTCCTAAAGATTTTCCAATGATTGAGTATATTCATCATTTATTTGAGTTCTCAGCAGAAGAATCATGTGGCAAATGCTTCCCTGGTAGACTTGGATCTTACCGAGGCAAAGAAATGTTTGATCAAGCAAAGAAGAAAACAGCTAAAATTCCACTTAAATTGTTAAATGAATTGCTTGTTACTATGCAAAAAGGTTGTCTATGTGCACTTTGTGGTGCGATTCCAACACCAATAATGAATATTCTAAAATACTTTGGTGATGAAATGAAAAATGATATGGTTAAAGATAATTAATGAGCTCAGAAAAAAGAAAAATTGCCTATATAGATGGAAAACCATACGAAATTGGTCCTAATCACACATCTATTTTAAAATTTGTAAAAAGCTATGTAGGTGAAAAAAAAGTACCTACCCTATGTGATGATCCTAACCTAGCGCCATATGGAGCTTGCCGAGTATGTTCGGTTGAAGTTGCATTAGAAAAAGATGGTCCAACCAGAGTGGTTGCTTCTTGTCATACACCAGTTGCTGAAAACCAACATATCTTTACAACTAACGACAATTTACAAAGTCTTAGAAAAAATATTGTAGAATTAGTTTTAACTGACCACCCAATGGAATGTGGTACTTGTGAAGTTAATAATAACTGTGAACTTCAAACTGTTGCAAATGATTTAGGTATATCAGAGCACCGTTACAATAGTCCAAAACAACATAAAGGGATTCCAAGAGACACCTCTCATGATTACATGAGAATGAACTTAGATAACTGTATTAATTGTGGAAGATGTGTAAGAGCATGTGATGAAATACAAGGCTCATTTGTTTTAACAATGAGTGGTAGAGGTTTTGAATCTAGAATTACTACTGATAATGACATGATGTTTGGAGACTCGTCTTGTGTTTCTTGTGGTGCTTGTGCTCATACTTGTCCAACAGATGCAATCTCAGATGTATTTCAATCTAAATCTGCAGCAGTAGATAAAAAAGTTAGAACTACCTGCTCATATTGTGGTGTAGGCTGTAATCTTGAAGCGTCTATTAAAGACAATAAAGTTGTAGCAATTGATACACCTAAAGAAACAGAGGTAAACGCTGGTCATACTTGTATTAAGGGAAGATATGCGTTTGGTTTTTACGATCATCCAGATAGATTAAAAACTCCTCTAATTAAAAGAAATGGAAAATTTGAAGAAGCGACGTGGGATGAAGCTTATGATTTTATTAAAAAAGAATTAAATAGAATTACAAAAGATCATGGTCCTGATGCTGTAGCAGGAATTTCTTCTGCAAGATGTACCAATGAAGAAAACTATGTTTTCCAAAAAATGATTAGAGCTGCAGTTGGAACAAACAGTGTCGATTGTTGTGCAAGAATATGTCACTCACCTACTGCTTGGGGAATGCAACAAACTTTTGGAACTGGAGCTGCAACTAATTCAACAGAAGATATTTATCACGCAGATTTATTTTTAGTAATTGGTGCAAACCCTACTAATGCTCATCCAGTGACTGGTGCTAAAATTAAGCAACAAGTTATGAAAGGTAAAAAACTAATCGTGCTTGACCCTGTAACTACAGAGTTAGCAAAATTAGCTGATTATCATATTAAGTTAAAACCCGGAACGAATGTTGCGATATTAAATATGATGTTGCATTTCATCATTAAGTCAAAATTATACAATGCTGACTTTGTAAGAGATAGAACAGAAGGTTTTGATAACTTCATAAAAGAAATTGAAAGACAAGATGTAGATCATTTAGCTAAAGTAGCTGGAGTAGACAAACAACTAGTTAAAGAAGCTGCAATTGCTTATGCAACTGCAAGAAACTCAATGGAATTCCATGGTTTAGGAGTTACAGAACACGAACAAGGTTCTAAAACAGTTATGTTAATTGCTGATTTAGCAATGATAACTGGAAATATTGGTAGAAAAGGTGTTGGGGTTAATCCACTTAGAGGTCAAAATAATGTCCAAGGCGCTGCTGATATGGGTTGTCAACCTCATCAAGGAGCTGGATATTTTGAAGTGGCTGATGAAAAAAATCAAAAATTCTACAGTGAGAAATATGGTGTAACTCACCCAACAAAACCTGGTTTGAAAATTCCACAAATGTTTGAAGCAGCAATTAACAAAGAATTAAAAGCTATATGGATTATTGGAGAAGATATCGTACAAACAGATCCTAATAGTTCTCACGTTATTGAAGCAATGAATGCATTAGAGCTACTAGTGGTTCAAGAAATATTTATGAGTGAAACTGCAAAACTAGCAACGGTTGTTTTGCCAGGAACAACTTTCCTAGAAAAAGATGGAACTTTCACAAATACAGAGAGAAGAATTCAAAGAGTTAATCGAGCAGTTCCTCCACTTCCAGGCACTAAACCAGATGGAGTAATTGTCACTGATATGATGCAACGATTAGGTTTTAATCAACCAAGCTATGATGCAGATCAAGTACTTCAAGAAATTGCGGATGTAGTGCCTTTCTTTAAAGGTGTAACAAGAGAAAGACTTGGAAAATTTGGATTACAATGGCCAGTTAAAGAAGATGGAACTGATACACAAATATTACACACAGAAACTTTTAAATTAGGTAAAGGAAGATTAAAAAACTTTGACTGGAAAGAATCTACTGAGATAACCACTAATAAAAAAGATTATCCATTAATTTTAACAACTAGTAGAGTTCTTCAGCATTACAATGCAGCTACAATGACAAGAAGAACAAGTAATATCAATATTGTGGATGAAGATATTCTTTTAATTCATCCAAAAGATGCAGCAGATAGAGATTTAAATACTGGTGATATTGGAAGATTATATTCTGGTAGAGGTGAAGTAGCATTAAAAGTAGAAGTAACAGATAAAGTTAAAGAAGGAATTGTCTTTACTACTTTCCATTTCCCTGAGCATATGGTGAATATGGTTACTGGCCATGGAAAAGATGAAGAAACAATGTGCGCTGAATATAAAGTGTCATCAGTACAAGTGCAAAAAATTTCAAATCAGTTTAAAACAGAAATTAAACCTAAAGAACATCAAGCTGAAGTTAATTAATTAAAAAATGACCATCGGTTGGCATTTTGATAATACATACTCAAAACTATCAGACACTTTTAAAGAAGAAATAAAACCTGTTCCTGTTAAAAATCCAGAGCTTGTTATTTTAAATGAACAACTTGCAAAAGAATTAGACTTAAACTTTTCTAATATTAGCCAAGAAGATCTTTCAAAATTATTTTCTGGAAATATTCTTCCTAAAGGAAGTAACTCTATTGCGCAAGCTTATGCCGGACATCAATTTGGCCACTTTACCATGCTTGGAGATGGTCGTGCTGTATTAATAGGTGAGCATTTATCTAATAAAAATCAGCGTTTTGACATACAATTTAAAGGTTCTGGACGAACTTCATTTTCTAGAAGAGGCGATGGTAGAGCAGCACTTGGCCCAATGTTAAGAGAATATATTATTAGTGAAGCAATGCATGCTTTAAATATTCCAACAACAAGAAGTTTAGCAGTAGTTAAAACCGGAGAGAATGTAATTAGAGATCAATTCTTACCAGGAGCTATTTTAACAAGAGTAGCTGCAAGCCATATTCGAGTTGGTACTTTTCAATATATTGCAGCCAAACAAAACTTAGAGGAACTTGAAATACTTGTTAATTTCACAATTGATCGACATTATCCAAGTTTGAAAAAATCAAAAAATAAAGCATTAGACTTATTAAATTTGTTAATTGATAAACAATCCGAACTTGTAGTCAATTGGATGCGTGTTGGATTTATCCATGGGGTCATGAATACTGATAACATGGCTATATCAGGAGAAACAATTGATTATGGTCCTTGTGCTTTCATGGATTATTATGATCCACAAACAGTTTTCAGTTCAATTGATGAATATGGTCGATACGCTTATGACAACCAACCAAAAATAACAAAATGGAACCTTGCTAGATTTGCAGAATGTTTAATTCCATTAATTGATAAAGATGAAGAAACTGCTGTGAAATTAGCAACTGAGACAATCAATAATTTTGAAAATATTTATAATACCAGATGGCTTAATATGATGAGAGATAAACTAGGTCTATTTGGTGAAGACAAAGATGACAAAAGATTAATATCAGATCTATTAGATTGGATGAAAATAAATAAGGCTGATTTTACAAATACTTTTTGTTACTTAATGAATATTAAATTAGGTGATAATACAATCTATCATAATCAAGAATTCACAAATTGGTTAGAGCTTTGGCATAAAAGATTAAAGTTAAATAATCAAAATAATAATCATTTAGAACTTATGAAATCAGTAAATCCAGTCGTAATTCCAAGAAATCATAAAATAGAGGAAGCTTTAAAAACTGCATCTGAGGGAAATTTAAAAAATTTTAATGAATTTTTAATAATTCTTCAAACACCTTATGGAAATAAAAATAATATTTTAGATTTTCAACAACCAGCACCTATTACAAACGAAAAGTATCAAACGTTTTGTGGGACTTAATTTTATAGAACATAAGGTTCTGGCCTTGCCTTTTCTTCAAAGATTCTTTCAACAGCAAAAACACTGACATCAATAGTTTGATAAGAACCTGTAGTGATTAATTCTGTAAGAGCTCTACCAATACCAGGTGCTTGTTGTAAACCTCTGCCAGTAAAACCTGACGCCATATAAACATTTTCATATTTAGGATGTTTGCCAACAATTGCGTTACTGTCTAATTTATTATGATCATAAAAACCAGCCCAGGCACCAGTAAGTTTTAATTCCTCAAATGCAGGTATTCTTTTTGCCAATGCTGGCCAAACCAATTCTTCAAAATCATCCCAAGCTGGCTCAAGATTAGATGAATCAAAAGTAGATTTTGGTGAACCTGCCAAATATTCTTTGCCTTCTGGTCGCCAATAAACACCGGTAGTTAAATCTGCAGAAAGTGGCATATCCGGAAAATGTTTTGGGCATTTAACCCTAAAAACAGTATGTTTTTGAGGCACTACTGGAATATCATTTAATATTTTTTTAGTCCAACAACCTGCTGCAGAAATAATAACTTTAGCATTGATCTCTGATAAGTCTTTAATCTCACCTTTGACAAACTCAGCACCTAACTCAACAGCCTTACTTTTTAGAGCGCTATGAAATAAAAAAGGATCAATCCAACCTTCACTTTGATCATCAGTATAAGTTGCAGTTTCAATACCCTCACTATTTATATATGGAAAAATTTTAGAAAGATCTTCACCTTTAATGTTTTTAGTACCTGCATCACATGCTTTATGATTTTCTAAAGCTCGGTATTGTTCTTCAGCATGTTCTGGTCCAAACATAAGTAAATAACCATTCGGCACCATGCTTGCAGTAGGGTTAGGATTTTGCTTTGTTTTTAATAATTCTGGAATTTGAAAAATAAATTCTCTTGCAAACTTTCCAAGAAGAATATTTTCTTTTTGATAAAATTGTCTTCTAAATCCACCTAAGGATAATGGAAAAGAGGCTTCTTTGTATGTTGGATCTCTTTCAATAACTTTTACTTTACGACCTTCTTTAGATAAAAAATAAGCAGTTGATGCCCCTATTATACCACCACCGATTATAACTACATCATCCATAATTAATTTATAATTAATATACTAAAATTTAATACCGAAGCAAATATACACCAAGCCAAATAAGGTATCATTAAATAGAAGCTTATTGGATTGATCTTTTTATATTGTATCATTAAATACAAAATAAACCCTATTAAAACTATTATAATCATAAATGCCAAAAGAATGTTGTGAAAAACAAAAAATACAATGCTCCACATCGTATTAAAAAATAGATGAATAAAATAGGTATAGACAATATTAATATTTCTAAAATTAGATTGCCAAACTTTCCAAATTGCAATGGTCATTAATAGATATAGCGTTGTCCATACTGGTCCAAAAACCCAATCTGGTGGATTAAAACTTGGTTTTATTAATAATGAATACCAAGGCTCTTTATAATTAATTGTAGCAAATGCCCCTATAAATGATGCTGAAAAGGTAACAATTAAGAATAATAAAAAAGATAAAATTTTATTTTTCAACATAATCGTATTATACATTAGTTTATGGAAGATAAAAAAGTTATTTGGATAACGGGTGCTAGTAGTGGTATTGGAAAAGCTTTAGCAATTAAATTTGCAGATAATGGTTGGATTGTTGCGGCTTCTGCTAGACGAGAAGAATTATTAAACGATTTAAATAAAATTAATCAAAATATTCATGCTTTCCCATTAGATGTAACTGATATTGAAAGATGTAAATTAGTTGCAAAAGAAATTATTGATCGTTTTAAAAATATCGAGATCTGTGTTTTTGGTACTGGTATGCATGATCCAAAGTCTGAAAAAAAATTTAATCTTGAAAAAGTAAGAGAAATCATGGAAGTAAATTATTTTGGTACTATGAATGCTATCAATTCAATATATGAATACTTTTCAGTGAAAAAAAATGGCCAAATCTCTATTATTTCATCAGTTGCAGGGTATCGTGGCCTTCCAGCGGCAGGAGCATACTGCGCATCTAAAGCAGCATTAACAAGTTTTGCTGAAAGCTTACATTTTGATATGAAAAATAAAAATGTAAGAGTTTCTTTGATTAGTCCAGGGTTTATCAAAACACCTATGACAGATAAAAATGATTTTCCTATGCCAATGATTAAATCTCCAGAATTTGCTGCAAATGAAATTTATGATGGCTTAGTTAATAAAAAAGGATTTGAAATTCATTTTCCTAAAGCATTTACCTATATAATGAAATTTTTGCAAATACTGCCGAATAGTCTGTATTTCAAACTAGTTGCTAAAGGGATGAAAAAAATTAACTATTAATTCTTTTTAAAAAAAACAGTTAATTCTCCTACTTTAAAACCAAATTTTGTTAATGTGGCTCTATTAATTGCTACATCTTCATCCTGCTTAAAGATCCAATCATCGAATGAAACTTTTATTTCTCTGCCTTTAAATGGTACCATTAGATCATATTCAAATTTAAATGCAGATCCATATTGAAAACCTTTTGCAACGCCGACTACATCAGGCGCTGAACCTTCATAATGGTTGTTATCCAATTTTTTGATTTTCCATATTCGCTGTTGTTGTTCACCATCTGTCCAATAAAAATCTTCTTTCAATGTTAATATATTGTCTTCAAAAGAACCAAACATATCAGCCTTGAATTGACGGGTTACTTTACCCTTTCGATCTTGAAGTAGTCCCCAAGCTTTAACATTACCTTTAAAATATTCTTCAATTGTAATTTCTGGTTTTGTATTTAAAAAATCTTGTGGCTTCATAGCGTTATTTGATGAACAGTTTGTAATTAATAACAAAGAAATTATCAATAAAATTGATTTGATTTTTGATGTGTATGACATTTTGCTCCTTATTTGCTTATTTGTTTTGAAGTGAAAATTGAATTAAATCTATATTTTTAGATTTAAATCCTGCTTCACAATATGAAAGATAAAATTCCCACATTCTTTTAAATGTAAGATCAAATCCTTGGTTTTTAATTAATTCCCATTTTTGATTAAATGTTTCTCTCCATATAGCTAATGTCTTAGAATAGTGAGAAGCATAAGAATTATATTCATTAAAATTTAAATGATTAGTTTCAGCATATTTTCTTAAACTATGTATTGATGGTAAAAATCCACCTGGAAAAATGTATTTTTGTATAAAGTCTTGTCTATTTTTATATCGATCAAATAAGCTATCATCTATAGTAATTGCTTGAATAGCGGCTGTGCCCCCAGGTCTTAAATTATTTTTAATAGTGTTAAAATAACTTGCTAAATAATTTTGACCAACAGCTTCTATCATTTCAATAGAGGCAATTGAATTGTATTGTCCTTTAAGATCTCGATAATCTTTAATTTCAATATTTACCTTTTCATTTAATCCACAATTATGAATTCTTTGTTTAGCAAACTCAAACTGTTTTTGAGAAATCGTTATACAGTCTAGTTTTACATTATAGTTTTTGCCTAAATATTCAGCAAAACCACCCCAACCACACCCTATTTCCAAGATTTTATCACCTGCACTCGGCTTAATTAAGTTAATCAACTTTTGATATTTATTATTTTGTGCTTGAGAAAGTTCTTTTGAATGCTCGTCAAAGATCGCGCTCGAATATGTTAAAGTTTTATCTAACCACAAAGAAAAAAAATCATTACCAAGATCATAATGTTTGGCAATATTTTCTTTACTACGACTTTTAGTGTTCTTAATTAATTTATTTTTAAAAAAGTTAATAAATGGCAAATCTAACAAGCCAGAAAATTTATAAACAATTTGGATATTTCTTGCCATAATCTCAATCAAATTAGAAAGATTTGGTGTTTCAAACTCTCCACGCATATAGCATTCTGCAAATCCAATAGATCCTCCTTTAATTAAATTATAAGTTAAAGCAGGCGTCTTTATTATAATTTTAGCTTTAAGTTGATTATTAAAATCCCCAAAGGTTAATTTTACACCATTAAGATTTATAATTTCTAATGATCCATGTTTTAAATTTTTAAGCAAATTAAAAACTATTTTGTCTGAGATGCTATGGAGTAACATTAATTTTCAATTGTAATATTGTTTTTAATTTTAATTTTTTTTTTAATATACTTAATTCCTTTAGCCCAAAGTTTAAACGCTTCATAATGTATCGCTACAATAATTTTAAATGTCATTAATGGATGCTTCAAGTAAGATTTAATCAACTCTTTGCTATTGAATTCAGCTCTTTTTCCATCCTGAGAGGCAAAAAGCAATTTATCTTGTCCATGGTATTGATCAATTATGACTGAAATTTTTTCACTGGGTTTTAAAAGTCTAAAAAAATAATTACAATCCATCTCTATAAAAGGAGATACATGAAATTTTTTAGAACATTGATGTTGTATTAATTTATTGTCCTCGATAATTCGAAATATGTATGTATGTTGCTCACCAAATGTATTCTTAACTTCATATAAAATTGCAATTAAATTATCTGCAGTGTCATAAACATAAAAAACACTTAGTGGATTAAATACATAACCAAAAATTCTTGGATAGCATAATAATTTAATCTTTAAATCTTCTATATTGATATCATTTTTTTTTAAATTTTCTTTTACCCAAGCAACTAAAGAGGAGCCATCTCTTTTACCATGGTCTTTTTCATAAAAACTAATTAAATTAAACTGATTATATGAAAAAAAATTAATTTCTTTATTTAATTTATCTAATTCTGATAAATCTATTAAAAGTGCAAAAACATTGTATTTAAAATAATGTTCTTTTGGTTTAAATCTTTTATGAATAACTGAGCAATTATATATATAGGAATTAATCATTTAAGGTTTTCAGCATTTCAAGAGAGGATTTTATTCCATCTTCATGAAAACCGTAACCAAAATAACTTCCACTAAATAAAATATTTTTTTTGTTTTGAATTGAATTCAAATTTGACTGATTTTCTAGGGCCTTTTCATCATAATACGGATGAGTAAAATCTATTTTTTTAAATATTAAATTTTGATCAATTTCAAAAAAAGGATTTATTGTTAAAAATATATTTCTATCAATTTTTAAATTTTGTAACTGATTTAACCAGTATGTGACCGATGATTGGTTTTTATCGTTAAAATTTAAAGATGAATTCCATGCACACCATGCTTTTTTATTTTTTGGCATAGCTTTGTCATCAAAATGTATAACTGCTATATTCTTTTTATAATTAAAATTACTTAAAACTTTTATTTCATTTTCAGAAGCATCTCCTAATATCTTTAGAGCATCATCTGCATGGGTAGATAAAACTACTTTATCGTAGTAAAAGAATTCATTCTCTGCTCCATAAAATATTTTAACACCATTATTATCTCTTATTATTTTATGGATTTCATAATTTTTATAATATTCACCACTCACGTTAGATAATATCTTATCAACATAAGTTTTGCTTCGATTAGTAACCGTAAACCATTGTGGTCTATTTTTTAATTTAAATAATCCATGATTTTTAAAAAAATTAATAAAAAATGTTAATGGCATTTGTGAAGCTTCATAAGGAGGCATAGACCAAATGGCTGAAACCATTGGTATAATATGATAATCTATGAAGTAATTTGATATTTTTATTTCTGTTAAATATTCTCCAAGAGTAAGTTTATTTTGTAATTTTTTTAAATCTAAATTTTCACACTTCTTATAAAAATCTATAATTTCAAAAAACATCTTTAAAAACTTTAAATTTAATAGATTACTTTTGTTGGAAAAAATTCCTTTAATCCCCTTTCCACAATATTCTATATTAGTATCTTTAACTGATACTGAAAAAGACATATCACTTTTTTCTATCTCAATATTATTTTCTAAAAAAAAATTTATTAAATTTGGATAAGTAATTTTATTAAATACCATAAATCCAATATCTACAGCTATTTTGTTTTTTTCATTATATTGAACGTCCAAAGTGTAAGAGTGACCTCCGAATCTATCTTCTTTTTCGAATAAATCGACTTTATGTTTCTTTGAAAGGTAATAAGCTGAACTTAATCCAGATATACCTGAGCCGATAACTGCAATTTTCATTTGAATAACAATATACTATGCAGCGGTATCCTTGTATTCATCTATTGATGGACAAGAACAAACTAAATTTTTGTCACCATAGACATTGTCAACTCTTGCAACAGGTGGCCAATACTTAATCGACTTCAAATATTCAGAAGGGTATGCAGCTTCTTCTCTGGTATATTTATGATTCCAATTACTTGAAACTAACTCCACATGTGTATGAGGAGCGTTTTTGATTGGATTATCTAATTTGTCATACTCACCATTTTTTACTTTATCAATTTCTTCTTTAATTTTTTTGAGTGTGTTACAAAATTTATTGATTTCCTCTAAACTTTCACTCTCAGTAGGTTCTATCATCATTGTACCTGCAACAGGCCATGACATGGTTGGTGCATGAAAACCAAAATCAATTAGTCTTTTAGCAATATCCTCCTCTGTAATCCCAGTTTCTGCTTTGATTTTTCTTATATCTATTATGCATTCATGAGCAACATTGCCATTTTTGCCTTTATATAAAATAGGAAAGTCATTTTTAAGTTTATGAGCAATATAATTTGCATTTAAAATTGCAACTTGAGATGCTTTTTTTAAACCTTCAGATCCCATCATTTTAATGTACATCCATGAAATTGATAAGATACTAGAGCTGCCCCAAGGTGCAGCCGAAATTGCACCTATGCCTGTTCTTGGTCCACAATCCTTAACCACTGGATGATTAGGTAAATAAACTTCCAAATGTTTTTTACATGCTATAGGTCCCATACCTGGTCCACCACCTCCATGAGGAATACAAAATGTTTTATGTAAATTTATGTGACAAACATCTGGACCAAATTTTCCTGGTTTTGCAATTCCTACTAAAGCATTAAGATTTGCACCATCCATGTAAACTTGACCTCCATTATTGTGGATTAACTCACAGATTTCAGAAATTTTTTCTTCAAAAACACCATGTGTAGATGGGTAAGTTACCATTAATGCTGCTAAATTTTCAGAATGTTTTTCTGCTTTCTCTTTTAAATCATTAATATCGACATTGCCTTGGTTGTCACAATTAACTACCACAACTTTCATTCCAACCATTTGAGCACTTGCTGGATTGGTTCCATGCGCTGAGCTTGGAATTAAACAAACATTCCTATTAGTCTGGCCGTTTTCTTCATGGTATTTTCTAATTACCATTAATCCCGCAAATTCTCCTTGAGCACCTGCATTAGGTTGCAAAGAAACGCCTGAAAATCCAGTAATTGATCTCAACCAATTTTTTAGATCTGTAAATAATGATCGGTAACCTTCCATTTGTTCTACAGGTGCAAACGGATGGGGTTCAGAAAATTCTCTCCAAGTAACTGGTATCATTTCTGCTACAGCATTTAACTTCATGGTACATGAACCTAAAGCAATCATAGATCTATTTAGTGCTATATCTGCATCTTCTAATTTTTTAAGATATCTAAGCATTTCTGTTTCAGAGTGATAACTGTTAAATACAGGGTGTTGTAAATAACTTGAGCTTCTAAGCAAATTATCAGGAAGATTAGATAAATTTTCAATAGCATTTTCTCTAATTGCTTCAGAACAATTAAATATTTTTAATAATTGATTAGCTCTATAAACATTTTTTCTTTCATCAAATGCAACTGATAACATTTGAGAATTAACTTTTCGGATATTAACATTTTGTCTTAATGCATTTCTAAAAATAGTATCTGTTTTATCCAGAGTTTTAATTGTAACTGTATCAAAGAAATGTTCCGAATATAGTTCGTAACCTGATTGTTTAATTTTATCTGCAAAATTTTTAGCTAGTTGAGAGGTGTTTTCAGCAATCTTTTTTATTCCCTCTGGTCCGTGATAAATAGCATAAGCTGCAGAAACAATTGCCAACAATGCTTGCGCTGTACAAATATTACTAGTCGCTTTATCTCGTCTAATATGTTGTTCTCTAGTTTGTAAAGATAATCGATAAGCTTTGTTACCATGCCTATCTACTGATACACCAATAATTCTTCCAGGCATTGAACGTTTAAATTCATCTTTTGTTGCAAAAAATCCAGCATGGGGTCCGCCATAACCCATGGGAATTCCAAATCTTTGTGAACTGCCCACAGCTATATCTGCTCCTAATTCAGCTGGAGTTTTTAATTTTGCTAGAGCTAGAAGATCACAAACAAGTACCGCTTTTCCATTATTCTTATGGATTTTACTTATTGCTTCACTTGGATCTTTAATATCTCCAAGAGTTCCAGGATATTGGATAATTCCACAAACAATATCTTCCTTAATTTCATTTTGCTCATCTCCAATAACAACTTTTAAACCTAAAGGTTCAGCTCTTGTTTTGACAACATCAATAGTCTGCGGATGACAATCTTTGGAAACAAAAACGATATTAGAATCATTTTTACATAAACGATAACTTAAACCCACCGCTTCGGCAGCAGCAGTACCTTCGTCTAACAAAGATGCGTTAGCGATATCCATTCCAGTAAAATCAATTATCATTTGTTGGAAATTTAGCAGCATTTCCAATCTTCCTTGGGCAACTTCTGGCTGGTAAGGAGTATACGATGTGTACCAACCTGGATTTTCTAAAATATTTCTTAAGATTACATATGGGGTATAATTTCCATAATAACCCATGCCAATAAAGTTTGAATAAATTTTATTTTGTTTTGATATTGCTTTTAATTTTCGTAATGCTTCATATTCAGAATTTGGCTCCCCTATTTCCAGCTGTTCAGTAAGTAAAATATTTTCAGGAACAGTTTTAGCAATTAAATCATCTAATGATTTAAAACCTAGTTCAGTTAACATCTTTTGTTGATCTGATTCAGATGGACCTATATGTCTTTTAATGAAATCTTTTTGAGAGCTTATTAACATTTTAATTACTACTTTCTTTTGAAAATTTATCGTACTCTTCTCTATTCATTAGTGTGTCTAATTCACTTAGATCTTTTATCTTCAATTTAAAAAACCAAGCTTCATTTTCAGGATCTGAATTAATTTTTCCTGGATCATCAACAATAGATTGATTATTTTCTATAACTTCACCTGAAACTGGAGTGTATACATCACTTGCAGCTTTTGTGGACTCTACCACTCCTGCATTACCATCTTTATCAACTGATGTTCCTATTTCTGGTAATTCTACAAAAACAATATCTCCTAACATTTCGGTGGCATGTTTAGTAATACCTATAGTGGCTACTTCACCATCTAATTTAATCCACTCATGTTCCTTTGAAAATTTAACTTCACTCATTGGGTTGCTCCTTTCACATAACTTTTTTTATAAAATGGTAATCCACAAATATTAGCTGGATATTTTTTTCCTCTAACTTCAATTAAAACTTTTGTATCTTTTTTAGAAAATTTATCATCGATATATCCCATTGCAACTGGCCCATTAACACTAGGTCCAAATGTTCCGCTAGTAATCTCGCCAATTAAATTTTCCTCTATATTAAAAATTTTTGTTTTTTCCCTGGCAATAACTCTTCCCTCAGGTTTAATACCTACTCTTATTTTTTGCACTCCACTGTTAATCTGTTTTTTAATCTTATCTGAACCTAAAAAACCTCCACTTTCAAGCCTCTCTTTAGAAATTGCCCATTTTAAATTAGCTTCAATTGGTGTCTTATTTATATCAAGTTCATGACCATACAAACATAACCCCGCTTCGAGTCTTAGGGTATCTCTTGCTCCTAAACCTATTAATTTAGAACCATTTTCCATTAATTCCTTAACAAATTTTTCAACATGCTCGTTAGCTATAGAAATTTCAAAGCCATCTTCTCCTGTATAGCCAGATCTTGTTACATATGTTTTGCTTTGATCAAAATTAAACCAATTGCCCCTCATAAACATTAAATTTTCGACACCATTTATGAGTTTGCCAAGTATAGAAACAGCTTTGGGACCTTGAATGGCAACCAAAGCTCTATCATTTTCTAAAACCATTTTATATTTTTGATCAATTAGGCTTCTTAAAATTTTATAATCATTATCTTTGCAAGCTGCATTTAGAATAATTAAAAAACCATCATCTATTTTAGTAATAATCAAATCATCATGAATACCCGCTTCATCATTCATCAAAAAACTATATTTTGATTGGTTAACATCCAAGTTTTTGAGATCTAGTGGAAAAATTTTTTCAAGCTCCAAGGTTAAATGTTGATCTCCATATATAAATAGTTGTCCCATATGGGACACATCAAATATACCAGCTTCAACTCGAGTAAATTTATGCTCTTCTATAATTCCTTGTTCATATTGAATTGGCATTTCATACCCTGCAAATTCTACAAATTTTGCCTTATGAATTTTATGTAAACTATTTAGTGCTGTTTTTTTTATTTCCATATTAACTCTATTTACCCATCTGTATATTTGCCTGAGAGTATTACTCCTTCGGCGAGAATTTAATCTCTTTCCAGAGTCAATATGTTACGGTCCTTTTGCCTGAGAGATTCCTGGGTAGTTGCTCCTTCGGCGCTACAAATTTTTGTAGTCTCTCCCGTGGATGAGATAATCTCTTAATTATATATAGATGTCAAATATTAAACTGTCTTTTTTTCTGCAGTGTATAAATTATAAAACTGAAGCAAAACTGCAAAAATTACAATTGAACCTCCGACTAAAACTATAAAAGGTGGCTGCTCATTAACAAAAAGCCAGGCCCATAAAGGACCTAAAACTGCTTCGGTTAACATTATTACTCCAACCATTGCTGAAGGAGTTCTTTGTGCACCAATTGTAATCAAAATAAAACCGAATCCTAATTGTAGAAAACCCGCGCAAAAACCTAAAAAAATATCATGAGCTGAAATTATAATTTTTCCAGACATTAAATAACCAATGATTAAAGCAAAAATACCAGCAATAAATTGTGCAGGAACCATATCTACATTTGGATACTTACGAACAACTAAAATTAAAACCGCGAATGAAATTGGCATTAAAAATGCAGCTATATTTCCTATCATCTGTCCACCTGATAAAGAGCTACCCACCATTAATATAATTCCGGATATTGCTAAAATAATTGATGCAAGTGTAATCGTTGAAATTTTTTCTTTTAAAAAAAAATATCCAAAAATTGCTAAAAAAATAGTTTGAGTTTGAATGATGAAATTAGCATTTGCAACTGTAGTATTATACATCGAAAAAACGTAGCCACAAAAACCAAACGAAAGAACAAAGCCCCCAAAGAAACCTGGTAGTCCAGAAGTATAAAAGGATTTGAATACTTGTTTTTTATAAGTGATAATTAAATATAAGCTTACCACCATTAAGAAGAATACAGTTCGCCAAAATAAAATTTGCCATAAGGTGGCTCCTTCAAATGATTTAACTATTAATCCTCCAAAACTTAAGCTGCATGCTCCTAAAAATACCAACAAAGGTCCGGGAAGTTTTCTAATTATATTCATTTAAAAATTTTGAGTATTTATTAATTTCTTTTAAATAACTCTTATATAGTTCTTCTGCTTCTTCAAGATTTACTTCTTGGAATGTAATTTGAGTGTTTGGCGGTAATTGACTTACATTATCTAAGTCTGCTGAAATTACAGTTGCGATTTTAGGATATCCTCCAATAGTACCGTGATCAGCTAACATTATTATAGGGTTACCATCTGCTGGTACCTGAATAACTCCCTTAACTAATCCCTCTGATTTTATATTTGTACTTACAGTATTCTCTAGCATAGGACCCTTTAATCTTATGCCCATTCGATCAACCAGGCTGGTGACTATAAAATTTTCATTATAAAATATATTTTTTGCTTTATCAGAAAAATAATCATGATTTGTACCTTTAATTACTCTAATAGTTTTTTGAAAATTATTTTTATATCTAAGTTGTCTTATTTTAAAATTTGAATTTAGTTCAGTATTTAAATAAATTTTTTGATTAACAGAAAATTTTTTACCTTCATTAGGTCCTATATTAGCTTTAGTGTTAATTGAAGAGCTTCCCCATATTTTTTCAACTTGAAAACCATTTTTTACAGATAAGTAGCCATATAAAGAGTTCTTGGTTGATTTTATATCTAATTGATCTCCATCATTGAGAATATAAGTTTGATAACATTGACCTTCTTCTACTATGTCATTATTTCGTATTAAATCGAAAATAACATCTCCTGTAATACAAATACCAATTTTACCATTATGTAGTTTTAATAAAGGACCCTGAAATGCAAACTCAACAACAGGCTCTTCAATCAAATTATTTAAAATGAGGTTAGATAGTTTATAGTTTTTTTGATCAACAGCACCGCTCATGGTAATTCCTAGGTGATATAAATTATTTCTTCCTTTATCTTGAATGGTGGTATTGATACCTGGCCTTAATATCTCAAAATAAGGTTTATTGTTTCCAATTGTCATATTCTTCTTTGCTAATTTGATAAAACTTAATTCTGTCTCCTGGGTTAATTAGAATTGGATTTAATTCATTACTTTTATTAAATATTTTTAATGGAGTATTTCCAATGATATTCCAGCCACCTGGACTTTCGGAGGTATAAATATTGGTAAATTGTTCAGTTAAACCAACAGACCCCTCTGGAACTTTTACTCTTGGAGTTTCTAATCTAGGACATTGTATTGTTTGATCTATATCACCCAAAAAAGGCATACCAGCAATAAAACCTGTCATATAACAGAAATATTCTTTATCTAAAAATAATTCTAAAATTTCTTTTTTTGATTTATTTGTTAATTTAGTCAATCTTTGAAAGTCCAATGCAAATGGGTCTTCTGTACAGATTGGTATACTGACTTTTTTAGATTTTATATTAGTCTGTATACTAATCTCTAAATCTTCAATAAATTTTTTGATCTTATTAAAGTTCGTTAATGTTAAATCAATGCTTACTATTAATTTGTTGTACGAGGGTGTCAGATTAGTAATACCCTCAATCTTTTTTAAATCTCTTAGTTCAGTAATTTTGTTAAAATAATTAATAACATTAGAATTTATTTGTTGATTAACTTCAGAGCCAAAATCACAATAGACAGCTGCGTCACCAAGATTTGATATATTTTTTATCATGAGATGTTATAATGAAACTATTAAAGCCATGGAAATTAATATCAATTGTGATTTAGGAGAAAAATCAAAGCATCATTCCAACATACATGATCCTGAACTCTTAAATATCGTAAATTCAGCAAATATTGCTTGCGGTTATCATGCGGGTGATGAAGAAACAATGAGGGAAGTAGTTGGAATTTCAAAGAAAAATGGTGTCAGTATTGGTGCTCACCCATCATTCAATGACCCTGATAATTTTGGCAGAAAAAGAATGAATTTAAATAGTGAAGAAATAAGGAAACTAATTGTAAAACAATATGAAATTTTACAAAAAATAGCTCATGAACATGGTGAAAAAGTAACTCATATTAAACCTCATGGGGCACTCAATAATATGGCTTGTGAGGATATTGGTCTTGCAACTGTTCTTGCGAAAACTATCTATGATATCAATAAAGACTTAATATATTTGGTTCCAACTGGATCTAAAATGGAGCAAGCGGCTTCAAAACTTAATATGAAAATAGCCTGTGAAATATTTGCAGATAGAAACTATGAAGAAGATGGAAATCTAGTATCAAGAACAAAACCAAATGCTTTGATTACCAATCCAGATGAAGCAAAATTACATGTATTAAAGATGGTAAAAAATCAGGCACTCAATTGCCACACAGGTAAACAAATACCTTGTAAAATTGACTCCGTATGTATACATGGAGATAATCAGAGTTCATTAGCTACAGCTAAAATAATTAGAGATAACTTAGTTGAAAATGGGCTCGAATTAAAAACTTTGACTAATCTAAAAAAATTTAACTGATGATTAAAAAAATAATTCTAATATTGTTCATATCAACTTATTTAATTGGAAATTCTTTTGCAGCTGGATCTAGTGATGAACCTAAGACTAAATCAGATTATGATAAAGCTGTTTCTTTAATCAACTCTGCAAAAAAATTTGAAAAAAAAGGTAAAAACGACAAAGCATTGGATAGGTATACAAAAGCACAAAAATTACTAATTAAATCTAATGAAGATAAACCCTTGCAAGCAGACACGTTAAATTATCTAGGCTTCTCTACAAGAAAATTAGGTGACTTTGAAAATGGTGAAAAATATTATTTGTTAGGTTTAGAAATTGATCCAACTCATATTGGTATAAATGAATACTTAGGTGAATTATATGTTGCTACTCAAAGAATAAATTTAGCTAATGAAAGATTAGAAGTTTTAAAAAGCTGTAATTGTGAAGAATATTTAGAGCTTAAAGAAATTATAGATGGAACCAAAACTACAAAATAGAAATTATTAAAAAACCTTGTTCGAAGATTCAATTATTCTAATCCAAATAATATTCATTGACGTGATCATGGCGGCAGATAATGCCATCATTATTGGAATGATAGCTGCAAACTTTGCACCTAAAAACCGAAATCAAATAATTTTATGGGGTTTATTTGGAGCTTTAGTTTTTAGAATAATATTTGCTTTTTTTGCTTCTTATTTATTTGGTTTTGCTTACGTCAAGATTATAGGTGGATTGTTATTAATTTGGATTGTAAATGATCTTAGAAGAGATTTATTTGATACTAAGAAAGTAAAATCACCTACATCAGCAGCAAAAGAGCCATCATACATTCAAAGTGTATATAAGGTTTTATTTGCAGATATAACTTTAAGCTTTGATAATGTTATTGGAATTGTTGGCGCTGCAAAAAATAATATGAATTTACTAATTTTTGGACTGTTTTTATCAGTAGTTTTAGTAGGTACCCTTGCAAGATATTTTGCAAATCAAATCAAAAAACATAAATGGTTTGGGTACTTAGGATTATTTGCAATATTAGCAGTAGCATTACAATTAATCATTGGTGGTCTAAATGACCTAGATATCCTATCGATTAATGAAAGTTTTGAGCGTTTCTTTTAATAGAGATGCTTTTTATCTGGATATTTTTTATTAACTACATCTAATCTAAATTGTTTAGCAGCAGAACTAATATATTTTCTTAAATTTGTATATTCTTTTACAAATTTAATCTTAGATTTCGTTAAACCTAAAATATCATCCGTAACTAATACTTGGCCATCACAATCAATTGAGGCACCAATACCTATTGTAGGTATCTTTAATTTTTTAGTTATTGATTTAGATAAATTTTTTTCTACGCCCTCCAAGACAATTGCAAAAACTCCTGCTTGCTCTAATGCTAAAGCATCTTTGGTCAACTGATTGATCTCTCTGTTAGTTTTTCCTTTAGATTTAAATTTACCTTTCACAGACTGGGGTAAAATTCCAAGATGTCCCATTACCGGAATTTTATTTTTTATTAAATTTTTAACGATATCTAAAATTTTTAGACCACCTTCAACTTTAATTGCATCACATTTAGTTTCCTTAATAACTTTTTTACAATTTTTTAATGCCTCGGATTTAGTTCTGTAGGTGTTAAAAGGCATATCCACTACCATTAAACTTTTTGAAATACCTTTGCGTACACTTTTAGAATGTTCAATCATCATATCTAATGTGACTTTTCTGGTAGTATCAAAATTGTATAATACTGAACCTAAAGAATCCCCAACTAGTATCAAGTCAGTATATTTATCAATTTCCTCTGCAATATTTTTTGAATAAGCAGTTAAACAGACAATTTTTGATTTATTTTTTTTTGCTTGTAATTTTTTAAAGATACTCATTATAAGAATATCACCAGGTTCCAACATTTTGCATTGAGACCCATGGTTCTTTTGGTTCCAAATTCCCTTCTTGAAGAATTTCAATAGAAATTTTATCTGGTGATCTCACAAATGCCATATGTCCATCTCTAGGTGGTCGATTAATCGTGTAACCCAAATCCATCAATCTTTGACAAGTTTCATAAATATTTTCAACACGGTAAGCAAGATGTCCAAAATTTCTAGATCCTTCACCTAAACTATCTCCATCCCAATTATAAGTCATTTCTATTTCAGCTTTTTCATCATTTGGAGCAGCAAGGAAAATTAGAGTAAATCTTCCTTTTTCATTTTCCATTCTTCTTGTTTCTTTTAAACCTAACCCATCACAAAAAAATCGGAGAGACTCCTCAATGTTTTTAATTCTGATCATGGTGTGTAAATATTTCATATTATCTAGTTATATTGAGATATTATTCTAACTCAATAGTACTTGGTGGCTTTGATGTTACATCATAAACTACTCTATTTATGCCCCTTATACTATTCACTATTTGATTGGAGACAGTCTGCATAAAACTCTTTTTAAAATCATAGTAATCTGCAGTCATACCATCTTCAGAAGTAATAGCTCTTAACAAGCACAAAAATTCATAAGTTCTATTATCACCCATTACTCCAACTGTCTTAACTGGAAGTAAAGCTGCATAAGCTTGCCAAATTTTATGATATAGCCCATGATCTCTTAAAGCTTTAATAAACAAATAGTCGGCTTCTTTTAAAATTTTAATTTTTTCTTTAGTTATTAAACCTGGCATTCTAATAGCTAAACCAGGTCCAGGAAAAGGATGTCTTGAAATAATATCTTTACTTAAGTTTAGCTCTAAACCTAATTTTCTAACTTCATCTTTAAACAAAAATTTTAAAGGTTCAACTAACAGAAGTTTCATTCTTTTAGGTAATCCACCTACATTATGATGAGATTTAATCTTAGAGGTCTGGCTTCCTGTAACAGATTTACTTTCAATTAAATCAGGATAGAGAGTTCCTTGAGCTAAGAACTTTACATTTTTTATTTTTTTAGCATAACGTTCAAAAATTTTAATAAATAAGTTTCCAATAATTTTACGTTTTTTTTCAGGATCAGAAACATTTTTCAGCTTTGATAAAAATTCTTTTTCAGCATTCACATAGATTAAATTTATTTTTAATCTTTTTTTAAAAGTATTTACAACTTGGTGCTCTTCATTTTTTCTTAACAATCCTGTATTAACAAATATACAATAAAGTTTTTTTCCAATTGCTTTATTTAGTAGTTGAGCAACTACACTGCTATCTACGCCACCCGATAAGGCACATATGACTTTACTGGTCCCAACTTGATTTTGAACTTCTTTAATTAATTTTATTTTTTGATCTTTTGATGACCAATTTTTTTTAATTCTACAGATCAAAAAAATAAAATTACTTAAAATTTTAATTCCATTTTCTGTATGGGTAACTTCCGGATGAAACTGTACTCCATAAAATTTTTGAGCTTTATCCTCAACAATTGCAAAATTAGAGTTTTGACTTGAAGCTACAACTTTAAAATTTTTTGGTAACTTTGATACTTGATCTGCATGACTCATCCATACATTTGTTGACTTTTTGTTTTTAAAGAAATTACGAATAATTTCACTATCATTTTTTTTATAAATATTCGCTAACCCAAATTCTCGGTGTTTTGATTGTTTAACTCTTCCACCCATAACTTTTGATAAAATTTGGTGTCCAAAACAAATTCCTAAAATAGGAATATTTTTAAATAATATTCTTTTATCAAAAGAATATTTATTACTTTCATAGACGTTCAATGGACCACCAGACAAAATAATTCCTTTAATAGTGTGATCTATTTGATCTATTGTAATTTTTTTGTGACTTATAATTTCTGAAAAAACTCCTAATTCTCTTGTTCTTCTTGCTATTAATTGAGTGAATTGTGATCCAAAATCTATGATTAAGATTTTATCTAGATTTTTTTCAAGACTCATTTTTTGGTTCTAAATTTTTTAAAGCCTCTAAGATTTCATCTTTCTCTTTACAAAGTTTTGTACAAACTCTAGAAAAAGTTTCTGATAAACTTCTAACTTTATCATAATTGGTTTTTTCTAAAGCAATCCGCATAGACATTAAAAGTGCTTCCTCATTATTTGGCTCTAATAAAAGAGTAGTTTCTAAATTTTTTTCCTCATTTTTAGTATCTTTTTCAAATTCATAAATTTTTGCTAAGTATAAGTATGAGTTAGAAGCTTTAGGATCGAATACGATACTTCTTTCGAATAAAAATTTCGCATCTTCGTATTTTTCTTCATTAAAAAGTTTTAAACCTTCATTGAAATATTTATCTTGAGCATATGAGATTGAATTAAAACTCACCACAAGTATTAAAGTTAGTAAAATTTTCTTATAATTTATCATTAATATTTATTATCATTTTTAACAACATCAACATTGTGAACCATACTTTCATAAAATCCTGCTTTTGTAATTTTTACAAATTGAGGTTTATCTCTTAAGTTTTTAATTTGTTTAGATCCAAGATAACCCATAGAAGATTTTAAACCACCAATTAATTTATAAATTATACTGCCTACATCACCTTTATATTTTACAAATCCTTCTACACCTTCAGGGACATATTTAGAGGTGTCTTTTTGTTTGCTTTGAAAATACCTATCAGCTGAACCTTTGTTCATTGCTCCTACAGAGCCCATACCTCTAAAACTTTTAAAATATTTTCCATTTTTTTTTATTAACTTCCCTGGTGTTTCATCTGTACCAGCAAATAAGGATCCGATCATCACAGCATCTGCTCCTGCAGCAAAAGCTTTAGCTAAATCTCCAGAATATTTTATTCCACCATCAGCAATAATTTTAATTCTTTTATTTTTAACCCCTTGCTTTACTGATAAAATTGCACTTAACTGTGGCACCCCTATTCCAGCAACTAATCTAGTTGTACATATAGATCCAGGACCAATACCAACTTTTATAATATCAACGCCTAACTTAATTAAAAACTTTGCAGCTTCAGCAGTTGCTATATTTCCTGCACAAAGAGCTATTTTTTTATTTTTTAATTTTTTGATATGTTTAATTATTTCTGAAACTTTTTTTGTATGACCATGTGCAGTATCAACTACAATTAGATTAACACCTTCTTTTAATATAGCCTCAGCTCGTTTTAATTCATTTGGACCAGCTCCTACCGCTGCACCAACTAACAATTTGTTTTTTTTGACTTTTTGAATTTCTTTAATCTGTTCGTTAATATCTAAATTTCTGTGAATTACACCAATGCCGCCTGCTTTAGCTATGGCAATTGCCATTCTACTTTCAGTAACTGTATCCATCGCTGATGATAAAAGTGGTATTTTTAGTGATAAATTATCAGTTAATTTAATACTTGTATCAACTTCGGATGGCAATATTTCTGAATAACGTGGTGCTAATGTAACGTCGTCAAAGGTTAGTGCTTCTTTTATAGGAACCATAATGATTTATATATGATTCATCTAAATTTTAAAGTGTCTATCTAAGATTTTTACAAATAATAAAACTTTCTTTTGAATCTTTTCTACTTGATTTTGGTTTAAAAACCTTAACTTCTTTAAAAATAGATTTTCCCTGAGCCACTATTTCATTAAATGTACCTCCCATAAACATCTTTGAAATAAAAAATCCATTATCTGAAATAATATCTTTAGAAAAAATCATAGCTTCTTTACATAATTCTCCAGTATAAATAGCATCTATATTTTTAATACCTGTTGTATTTACGGCCATATCAGACATAACCACCTCAGCCTTTTTTTGAAGATTTTTTATAATTTCGTCTTGAATTTTTGAATCTGTAAAATCACCCTGTATTTGTAGAGTATTTCCAATTGGTTCCATTGCTTTTAAATCAATAGAAATAATTTTACCACTTTTAACTACTTTTGATGCATACTGAGACCAGCTTCCAGGCGCTGCACCAATATCAACTACTGTGATACCTCCTTTAAAAATTTTAAACTTTTCATCTATTTCAATTAATTTATAGGCTGATCTAGCTCTATAACCATCTACTTTTGATTGGCGAACATAGATATCACGTCTCTGTTTATTAACCCAATTTTTTGAGATTTTATTTTTTTTCAACTAATTAATAAATCTTAAACTTTTATTTAAAATTTTTCCTTCAAGTGTTTCAATTTCAATTTCAATATCTTTGTTTAGTCTCATATCTTTATTATTTTTCCAAATTCCTGCAGCTAAATGCATAATTCCTATTTTGTAGTTAGGTAAATAAGGCTCAACAAAAGTATCATTTTTTTCATCAAACTTTGGTAGCAAATTGCTTGTGAGCCAATTACAATTTAGAGGTAAAAATTCTGTATCAACTTCATCGATATAAACTGACATATTAATTGCCAATTGTTCTGAACCAAAAATATCTCCCGATTTTAATGTTTGATATAAATTTTTCTGCCATATTGACCAAATTGGAGAATTTTTTTCTAAAGAAAATGCACCTATATTTATATGTGGTGCAAAAGCTAATTTTCGTGCTTTCGCATATCCAATATTTGATTTAATTGCGTGTTTAAAATTTTGAGATTTAATGATCGCAAGTTTTCCAAATAGCCAATTTACCTTTGAGGTAATTTTATAACCTGGTCCAATTGTTTGCGTGATACCTAGCTTATTACCATCACAAGCTTTTAAATATATTTCAATACATTTCCAATCATTCACCCAAGCATCACAATCAATCCATAAATATTTTTCATAATTTGGAAAATATTTTGGCAAAAATGCTCTGGAAACTTGGCTCTTTAACCATTCCCTTCCTTTAACTTTAAATTCTGGAACTTTGATGTCCCACTCTGCAGACTTAATTTCATCAACTTTATTTTCTAAGTTCTTTTTTTGATTTTCGGTCAATCCTGCATCTAAGACACATATGGCTGTATTTTCACTCTCTTTAAATCGTTTAATCGATTGAATTAATTCATTTAATAGTTCAAAGTAATTTGAATCTGCTAGCGTAACTATAACATTTTTTTTCATTACAAGATGTCTTCAAGATCATCATTATCTTCTGTAATATTTTCGAATTCATTTTGTTTTTTCAATCTTTGATAATGAATAAAACTTATTGGTAACAATAATAGATATATTGCGCTACTAATGATTAAAACATCAAAAGTATATATCAATAATAATCCAAAAAATAAAATTATTCCAAAAAGTAAAAATATTGTCGCTTTTCTTGGAATAATAATTTTTTTAAATGAGTAAGTAGGAAATTTACTTATTAATAAAAATGAGGTTACTATAAAAAAAATTGGGGTCGCTATTTGATAATTAATACCAAGATAATTAAAATCACTTAAACTTAAAACTAAAGGTGATAATACCAGGATACCTCCCGCTGGCGATGGCACTCCTTCAAAAAAATTATCTCTCCAAGAAGGTTCTTGGTTTGAGCTAATATTAAATCTAGCAAGTCTTAATGCTACACAAATTACATATATTAAACTTAATAACCAACCAAATTTTCCAAGTGTATTAAGCATCCAGAAATACATTATAAATGCTGGGGCTACACCAAAACTTATCATATCTGTAAGTGAGTCTAATTCTTTACCAACTTTAGAAGTTCCTTTAATCATTCTTGCTATTCTTCCATCTAAACCATCAATTAAAGCTGCAAATATAATTGCGATTATTGCAAGATGAAATTCGCCACTTAAGGCAAAACGAATAGATGTTAAACCAATGCAAACTCCAATTAAAGTCAACATATTTGGCAGAAGCATTCTGGCACTTTTCTTTTCTGGAACTATTTTTAAATTATTTTTTGGTTGTTCTATCATTTATCTTTTTGCTAGTAATGTTTCACCTGAAATTGTTCTTTGACCTATTTTTACTAAAGGAT
>Ga0181605_10000743_pt1 | contig 32437 bp, 41 predicted proteins | sample 041ome_11_FD_148676 | JGI IMG/M metagenome (GOLD analysis project Ga0181605, IMG submission 148676) | Coastal salt marsh microbial communities from the Groves Creek Marsh, Skidaway Island, Georgia - 041411US metaG (spades assembly) | ecosystem: Environmental > Aquatic > Marine > Intertidal zone...
TGCCAAAATGCGACTTCTTTATGACACCAATTGTCTACAACATTCCGTTACAAATCCTTTCTTATGAAGTTGCTTTACTCAGAGGAACAGATATTGACCAGCCAAGGAACTTGGCCAAGTCAGTCACGGTCGAATAATTTTGTATGTAACAGTTTATGAATAAATTAACCAATCTCAATTTCTTTTTAATTTGGGTTTTTGGTTTTTTTGTTCTCCTATCATTTGATTTATTTGTAGAAGGTTTTGTATTTGAGTGGTTGGAATGGAATGGTACAAATAAGAATGACTGGTTCTTTGTTCTTTGGTGGGGTTTGGTTGTTGTTTGGTTTTTAAATGGTTCAATTTCTTTGTATCAAAGACTAAAAAAATAATGAATATAAAAATTGTTACATACAAAATAAATCCACCACAGTGGAGTAAGTTTAACCCGTCTTTCATTTTAATCCCGCATTCTGCTGGGGTTTCAAGAATTGCAAAAAATTAACCCCGGTAAAAACAACCCTAAAAATTCCTCCTATTTTTTCGTGTTAGAGAAGGTCATAAGAGGTTTATAAGAACTATTGCGATCTTTTATGTGTATTAATAGGATATTTATAAGAACTTATGGCAGAATATTTTCATGAATAAATTTCCTTTCAAATTAATGGTATAATTTATCTTCAATCCAACCACCCCTTTTTAATTCTATAAAATGAAAAATTTCTCTTATATTTTTTTTATTATTTTTTTTGTTGTATCTTGTGGGGGAGGTGGTGGAGCTGGCCAAGGCAATTCGCCAATAGCCAGCCCTAATCCAACTATAAATTCTTTTGCGTCATCACTTCAAACAGTAACTGTAGGAGAGTCGGTCACTTTAACGTGGTCGTCTATTAATGCAAGCGCATGCCAAGCAAGTGGAGACTGGTCTAACTCAATATCAATCAATGGTTCATTAGAGTTAACATTAAATGAGGTTAAGGTTTATAACTTTACCCTTACTTGTTCAGGATCGGCCGGAACAACGAGTGCAGTATCAGAAGTATCTGTGGAGGTTGTATCAGCTCAATCGCCAAGTATTGATTCTTTTGAACCATCATCATCAAGTATTATCGTAAATGAATCTGTGACTTTAACTTGGACTACTTCAGCCACTACAGTGTGTAGTGCAAAAGGAGATTGGGAGGGTTCAAAAGCACTCAATGGCAGTGAAACTTTGCAATTAAATTCAATAAGAACTTATGAATTTATATTGGAATGCACGGGTGTTCAAGAAGTCTTGGTAACAGATTCTGTGACTGTCCTTGTAAATGAAGAGACAAATCAAGATCTCGATGTTCACATCATCAATGATGGTAAAGTTGCTGATATTTGGGGTGGAGATGACAATCTTTTCTTTTTTGATGAATTAAATAATTATCAGTCATGCAAATCAAATGTTTGCCCAAGTGTTGACTGGTCTTTTGAAGACTCGGGGACAGAAAGAGGAGAGGTTTTAGAAGTGGTCTATACAGCAGATGCTGGTCATGCTGGTTTGGTTGTTGGCCCAACAGCTGCTGTTAATTTAAGTGATTATTCTGAAGGCTCTTTATCTTTTGATATAAAAGTTATTAATAAGGGATCAGAAGATTTAAGAGAGGGCTTCAAATTAAAAGTTGAAACAACACAAACATTAAATTCAAGTGAATTATTAATTGATGGGATTAATGGTGATGGTTCATGGGAGGAGGTAAATTTTCCTGTTTCAAAATTAACTGAAGGCGGTGACCTTGAGTTAAGTAGTATTACTGTCCCAATAGTTCTTTTTCCATCACCATCAACTGCAAAAGGCGTAGTCTATCAACTTGATAATGTTCGTTATACTGGAATAAAAGATGGGGCCACTCCTCCCTCGGGTCCAAATGATGAAGATGGATCTGGCGGGGGTACAAATACAGAGTATGAAATTATAAGATATGGTGCGGGCACTGTTTCTACTGCAATTAATTCTGAAAGCTATAGGTGTGGAAGCAACGATACTGCAACTTGGATTTGGAATGCTGGAGTCGTCAATGATTTTATTGATAGCTGTAATAATGACACTGGTAAACCTATTAGCAATCCTACTAAGAAAATACCTCAAACAGTTGAACCTGCAGCTAGCAAAAAATTAGCTACTCATAGATGGTGGGGCTCAATACCATTCATTGGTGAAACAAAAATTAGTGATAATCCAGACAATGTCTCTCCGGCTCATATTTCTGCTGATCCTATTCGAGCAAGAGTAAGTAATGTTGGGGTCAGATTAATGGGAATTCCGGGAGGCTTTAGGCTTGCAGGAGGCTTATGTGCAAATTGCTATCCACAATATTCAGCGCCCTCATGGTCAACTGAAGTTTTTGATGGTATCGCAATTGCAAACTCTACTCATAGAAACCTAAATGCATTCCTTAAAGATTATAGTGATGGATCTGTTACAGTTTTATGGAAATCTGACGATACAGATGTAATGGAAGCTACATTTGTTCATGGTTCTCCTTACATTTATTTTAAGGTTTATGATGGAACTCCTGTCATTAAAACTCTTCGTGAAGATGGTGGAGAAAAAGGAATTTTTTATGAACAAGGAGATAGCCTTGGTATTTGGACAAATGTTTCTGGAAATAGCAATAATTTTATCGTTACTGGTGAAGGAGTCACCACTTATACAGATATTGCTACAAATGAAATTGGTATTACAAACGCAGCAGGCGAATTTACAGTAACATACATACCAAAAATAGATGGCCAGCCTGGAGATGTTATTTCAGATTATTTTGTTAGCAAGTCAAGAAATGTTATTGCTTCTGTTAATATCGATTATCAAGTTGATAGATCAGATAATTCAGTAACAGTTACACATAATTATTTAGATAAAAATGGATCGTTAATTAATACTATTATTGGTTTACATCCAATGCACTGGAAGTTTTCTGATAATAAAAATACATCTGATTATAAGATTAGAAGTGCAAGAGGAATTATAAAATTTGCTGAAAGAAATTCATTTAATTACTCAATGCCATTTGTTGGAGTATTGCCATCATTGCCATCTATAGAAAACACCTTTGATCAAACAAAATTAGAGCAGCTTGTTAAAGATTTTGTAAATGCAGGATCATCATCATGGTTGGATAGAAATATCACAAATGATACTTACTGGTCTGGTAAGGCTTATGGAAAAGTAGCCGAGCTTATTGCAATTTCAAAATCTATTGGCCTTAATAGTGAGGCAAATCAATTAACAGCCTGGCTTAAATCTGAGTTAGAAGACTGGTTTACAGCTGAGACTAATGGTGTTTTAGACGAGCAAAGATATTTTGTTTATGATGATCAATGGAATACTTTGCTTGGGATGGAAGAGGCTTATGGTTCTCATACAAGGCTTGCAGATCATCATTTTCATTACGGCTATTTTGTAAGAGCTGCCTCTGAAATATGTAGAACAGATAAGTCTTGGTGCTCCTCAGATCAGTATGGCCCTATGATAGAGCTATTGATCAGGGATTATGCAGCAGGTGAAGATGACGATGAGCTATTTCCCGCTTATAGAAATTTTGATCCAGCCAATGGCTTTTCTTGGGCAGATGGCAAAGCGGATGCTCTTCAAGGAAATAATAATGAATCAACATCAGAAGCTGCTAACTCATATGGCTCAATTATTCTTTATGGATTAATTACTGGAAATGACCAATTGGTTAATAAAGGCATATATTTGCATGCATCTACATCAACCGCATATTGGCAATATTGGAATGATATCGACGGCTATAACAACATAGGTGATGATTACAAAAACTTTATTCCGGGCTATCCAAATGTAACTACATCAATAATATGGAGTAGTGGAGCTGATTTCTCAACATGGTTTAGCCCAAAATATGCTCACATATTAGGTATCCAGGGATTGCCCTCAAATCCACTAATAATGCATGTAAGCCAATACAAAGATTACATGATGGATTATATAGATTTGGGCATTGGCGAATCTAATGAGCCATCTGATTTAGATGATGATTCGTGGCGTGACTTATGGTGGAATTTAATTGCAATGGTTGATCCAGAAAGAGCAATAGCTGATTATGATACCGTCCTTCAATATGAAAACGAGGCAGGCGAATCAAAGGCACATACCTATCACTGGATTCATACTTTTAATGCCCTGGGGCATGTTCAAACAGGAACAGGAAATCTAACTTCGAACTACCCAGCCGCAATGGCATTTAAAAAAGACGGCATTATTAATTATCTTGCTTATAACTTTAATGAAAATGACATTACTGTAAGCTATAGTGATGGCAAGACATTTATAGTCCCAGCAAATAGTTTTAAATTAGAATCAAATTAAATTACTATTTATCCTAGTGGATTTAATTCTATGATAAAAAAACTACTAACTTATGCTTTGTGTGGAGTTTTACTCTTAATTTTTATTATTTTATACAAGGCATACACACATCAACCAACCTTTAAAGAGGTTAGCAATACACATAACATAATCCTTGATGATTCTAAATCAATTCAAAACCTATCAAAGTCTATAACTTTTAAAACAGTGTCTCACCCCAATTATGAGAAATTCGATTATGAAGAATTTGAAAAATTGGATAAACAAAAAACTCAAACCATTGGTGAAATAGACGAATTAGATAATAGGAAAGAATGGATTGATTGGGTTGGTAAATTTGGAAAAGATATTAGTGATAAATTTGAAAATATTACTGGTGAGGTTTTAAAAGGTGTTTTAGATTCAATTACTGTATCTCCAACATTTGGTAAAAATAGAAATGGTGATGAGATACAGGTTGGTCATAAATTGAAAGTTAAATTTAAACTACCTATCATTAACGACAAATTAGAATATATCGATAGTTCTAATAAATCCAAAGGATATAATTTGGTGAATGGTAAAAAAGTAAAAGATATTGGAACAATAGGTATCAATGTTGGTGGTAGGGGTAAAAAAAACAATAAAGAATGATATGGTTAAAAGTGTTACACCCAAAAGTCATCACCTACAGTGGAGTAAATTTGAGACGACTTTCATTTTAACCTCGCATTTTGCGGGGGTTTCAAAAATTACTAAAAATTAATCCCAGTAAAAACTATCTCAAAAATTTCACCTATTTTTTCGTGTTAGAGGAGGTCATAAGGTGTTGATATGACTTGTTGCGGTCTCTTATGTGTATTCATGGGACATTTATAAGAAGTTGTGGCAGAATATTTTTGTGAATAAAAAATCTTTACTTTTATTGCTGACTTTTGCTCTTTCCTGCTGCACTTCTCTAAATAAATTAGATTCTTACAAAGAAGCTGATCTTTCTTCAATTGTTTCAATTGGAGACAAGTTAAGTGTAACCTTAAATAGCGGAGACAATTATTATTTAAAAGTTGTTAGTATTAAAGAAACTCAAATGGTAGGAACTCTCCTGGAAACAGGTGAGGGTATAACTATTAAAGTTGATGATATTGAGTATATTGAAGTTGAGACCATTGATGGTGGCAAAACAACTTTGGCAATAATGGGAGGAATAGTTCTTATCCCTTTTGGGATACTGGGGCTAGTGTTTGGTACAGCAGATGCTATTTCAAGGGGAAGTTAAACCACATTCATGCAACCAAACCTTAACCCTTTCAAACACTGCAGAAATAGTGGAGAGCAAATTGTCGTTCAAATATACTCCGTTACAGTGGAGTAATTTCGAACAGTGCGTTAAAAAGGGGAACTATGGAAGCAATGGGAATACTGGGTTTTGTATTTGGACTAATAGCATTTGTTCGAATAGAAAAATTAACAAAGACTCTGAAAGAAAAAAGAATTCTCGAAGAGAATTACAAAGAGGAATAATGCACTGTTCCAAAACACTCTGTGACTGTGGAGTAAGGCAGACCAAATTACCTTACAAGCCTCGCATTCTGCAGTTATTTTAAAAACCAATCCAAATAAATCCTAGTAAAAGTTACTCTTTTTCGTTTTGTTTATCCTGATATTCTTGTAACTTCTTTTGATATTCCTCTTCAGAAAGTTTATGCCAGCCAATACATTTACCGGTTGGACTTCTTCCACAACCACATTCCATATAGCCTCCTTATAAAAAATAACTTTTTGTTTAAATTTTTATATAAAGATACACTAAACGAGAGATTTTTTATATTTAATATCAGAGTTAATCTGAAACAAAACATCAAATATGGGTAGAAAAAGAAAAGGCGACGGCTTTAATAAAGGTAAATTTAAAGAGATCGAATATTTCCTAAAAGGGCTTAGAGCTCCCATATATAAATTATTTAACTTTACTTCAAAATATAAATACCAATGTCCAATTTGTAATTATCATGGGCCCTTCTTAGACAAAAAAGATCGTTTCAGAGCAAAATGTCCCAAATGTGGTGAAGTTGAAAGGGCTCGAATGGCTATATTAGTCATAAAGGAGCTATATGATAATGAGCATTCACGTAAGAAAGATGTTTTGCATATTTCGCCTGAAAATTTCCTAAAAAAACACTTTAAGAAAAATTTTAAAAGTTATATTTCTTCTGATCTTTATAGAGAAGATGTTGATCATCAATTTGATATTCAAGACATTCCCTATGAAGATAATTCTTTTGATTTAGTTTTTGCATCACATGTTTTGGAATATGTTGAAAATGATAGACAGGCAATTAGAGAAATAAAAAGAGTGCTAAGACCAGGCGGTTTGGCATTTTTACCAGTACCCATGCTACACAAAAAAACAATTGATTTTGAAAAGCGTCCGCCTAACAAAAGAATAATAAGAGAGACTGGCGAGGATTATTTTGATAGATACGGGGAAGTTTTTTCTGAAGTAACCGTATATGACGCAAGTTCGTTTGATAAAAAATACAATTTAACTATCGATATGAAAGGAGACAAAAAAACAAACCCCGAAGCAGGGGGGTATCAGCTTCCCAACCTTTTACCAGTCTGCAAATCATAAGCATCCATATAAGACTTATATATAAACATCTTATATTTAAATACTATTTCTATTATAAAGAATACAAAGGCTATGCAATAATAAAATAAAACTTTTTAGAGGAGAGATCCATGAAAAAATTATTTTATATACCCCTTGTGATGATTTTTATCGCATCATGTGGTGATTCACAAGTAGATGGTAGCATCAAGAAAAATGCTGATGCTGCTGAAAATTTTATTTATCTTGTTTTAAATGAGCCAGAAGAAGCAAAGAAGTTTATGCACGACGATTTTGTTTTTAGATATATGGGAAAAATACCTGTGTATGCTCAAGGAAGCTCAGTTATAAAGAAGTCCTATGATAAAGAAACTTACTTTACAGAGTTTTTAGATGTTGTAGGAGCTTTATTGCCTGGAGGCATTGTTTTGACACCACTAGATGTTATAGCAGATGAAGATAGTGCTGCTGTAATTATGGTTGGCGATGCTGAGGGAGCCTATGGTGAATATGATAATGAGTACGTTTTTACCTTTAAGTTTAAAGACGGAAAAATTATAGAACTTGATGAATACAATAGTGATGTTTTAGTGGTAGAGGCTTTATATGGAAATACTATGTGGCCAAATTCTAATCCGCCGCTTATAGAGTATTTTTGGCACACCAAAGGACCAAATTATTCCCAAGAGAATTTTGATATGCTTGTTGAGAAATGGAACGCACGTGTTGATCAAACTTCTTGCAGAATAAATGGAGCCAGTGTTCTTACACCAAAAGTAAAAACTGAAAATTTTGATTTCTTATGGATGCTTGCATGGCCATCAGAGGAAGCAAGAGATGCTTGTTATGCAGAATGGTTATCAGATCATGAAGAGGGCTGGCAAGAAGACATAGCTGGAATAATGTCCAATGACATAGACAATGGTGCCTTTTTATTTAGCCAAGAGGTTGGGCGATTTCCGAAATCTTGGAGTGATTCAGATACCTTTAGCCATACTTATTATTTCTGTAATTTTAATGAGGGGTCAGATGAAAACACTCTTCACGACTACAGGGCTGACTTAAATGCTATTTCAGATTTTTCTGAAAATCATTGGTACACACTTCTTGAGCCAATGTTTGAGCCAGATATGCCATCTGATTTTATTTGGTTAGACATCTGGTCAAGCGATGAAGCCAAAGCAAGTGACAATGTTATATGGGAAGCAACTGATTTACCCCAAAAAGCAGCAAATATGGTAACTTGCGGAACAGAAGGAATTACAGGAATAGACTTTGATGGAGTTTCTGTAAGAGATTAATTAATCTAACTCGAGCCTTCCTCTTTATAAGGGGAAGGTAGCGAGACTAAAATTTCTATTAATCAGCTACTCTTGAAGTGTATTCTATAGCTCCGCCAAGAGCAGTGCCAACGCCAATCCAGTTGCTAGAATTTATTAATATTTTTTTCTTCCCTTCCATTTAATACCCCCGAAGCATTTAAATTATTTTTAAAAATTAAAAAGTAGGTTTAGAATGAAAATATGAAAAATTTTAAATATTTGTTAATACCTATATTAATAACGACCCTGTCATTGCCATCATGGTCTCACGACCTTGAAGCAGCAATTGCCAGTGATACAAGAAGCCCACAAAATATTGAAAGAGATAAATATCGAAACCCATATGAGACTCTGAATTTTTTTCAAATAAAACCAAACATGAAAGTTGTTGAACTCTCACCAGGTGGGGGTTGGTACACAGAAATCTTGGCTAACTATTTGCATGATCCCGGAGTCCTTATAGCCGCACATTTTGATAGAGATTCAGAAAGAGCTTATTTTAAAAACAGCAGAGCTAACTTTGAGAAGAAAATTATAGAAAAATCTATGTACGACAACGTTTATATTGTTAACTTAAGTTCAAATTTGGCCGAAGCAGAAAGTGTGGATGCTGTGATAACTTTTAGAAATTTGCATAATTGGCTGGGTCCACAGATGGATTTAATTTTTTCTAATAGCTACAAAGCGCTAAAACCTGGAGGAATTTTTGGAGTTGTAGAGCATAGAGCTAATCCTGGTACTTCTATAGAAGATATGAAGAAAACCGGCTATGTCACTGAAGAATATGCAATCAAAGCTGCAGAAAAACATGGTTTTACTTTAGTTGCTAAATCAGAGATTAATGCAAATTCAAAAGATACTAAAGATCATCCGAGAGGCGTCTGGACACTTCCACCAAGTTTGCGGCTGAAAGAGGTTGATAAAGATAAATATGTTGCTATTGGTGAAAGTGACAGAATGACATTGTTGTTCAAGAAACTTTAGAAAATAAAATGCAATACAGAAAACTTGGAAACTCTGGCTTAAAGATTTCAGAGCTGTCTTTTGGTTCTTGGGTAACCTTTCATAAACAAGTTGATTCTAAGTTAGCTGAAAAAATGTTTGGCCTTTGTTTAGATTCTGGAGTTAATTTTTTTGATAATGCTGAGGGGTATGAGAGAGGCATGTCAGAAGTTGTCATGGGCGAGGCACTCAAAACACTTAATAGACCCAGAGATTCATATTGTGTGAGCTCTAAAGTTTTTTTTGGAGCACATGATAACCCGCTTCCAACACAAATGGGCCTTAGTAGAAAACATATAACAGAAGCTTGCAATCAGGCTCTTCAAAGATTGCAGGTTGAGTATTTAGATTTATATTTTTGTCATAGAGCAGACCCCGACACTCCTATTGAAGAGACCGTTTGGGCTATGCACAACTTAATAACCCAAGGCAAGATTTTGTATTGGGGTACTTCCGAATGGGCAGCACATGAAATTCAAGAAGCGTATGAATTTGCCCTTCAGAACAATCTCACACCCCCAACTATGGAGCAGCCACAATATAACTTATTAGATAGAGAACGATTTGAAGTTGAATATAGGCCCATCTTTGAAAAATATAATATGGGAACAACTATTTGGTCACCACTTGCATCTGGTGCATTAACTGGAAAATATTTAGAGGGTGTTCCAGAGGGCTCAAGAGCATCCCTTCAAGGTTATGAATGGTTAAGAAAACACATGATTGATTCAGATAGAGGGCAAGAAAGAATGAAGAAGGTTTCTACATATATTGATATAGCAAAGGACTATGATTTAGACCCAATAAAGCTTGCTATAGCATGGTGCCTATTAAATAAAAACGTTTCCACAGTAATTCTTGGAGCGTCTAATATTAAACAATTAGAAGACAACCTGAAATCTTTAGACTATATGGAAAAGCTTGAAAACAAGGAGCTTGTTAACAGCTTAAAAAAACTTTAATTTTGAAAACCTTCATTGCAAAAACTATTCACTGGATAGGTTTTTTTGCATTCTTTTTTATGTTGATAGCCTCAGCACTAGATGAAAGTAAAGATGAGATTATTATTCATCTTACAGCTTCAAGCATGCCTTTGGTTATAGCAATTATCATTCGCTATATAATTACCAAAGAGATCAAGATAATGCCTTTTATAAAATAGTAGTTATGAACTTTTAATTTTTTTAAATGTCAAAATATAAATAGGAGAATGCAATGAATGAGAAATATATACAAGCCATAATTTTAGGTTCTTTAATAGGTGGTGCGATTTTATTTGATGACTATGTAAAGCCAGAAAAGGAAAGGGGCATGAAAAAACATATGATTATTAAGAAATCAGACCATAAAACAGGTGATATTTCTGAACTAGAGGGAATTAAAGAATTAGATTTGCTTCAAAATATGAATGTCCTTGAGGGCTTAGACTTGGAAAATTTGGAAAGTTTAGAAGATGTTGATGTTCAAATAAAAGTAGAAGTAAAAAGCAAAGACAAACAAGAGGAGAAATAAACTTAAAAAAATAGTTATATTTTTTATAAGTAATTTTTCTTTTTAAAACACAAATATATATTTTTGCTATATATAATCTATGCTCACATAAATTATTTCTTGGGAGAGGCAAATGAAAAAATATATCTTAGCTTTAGGATTAGTCCTATCAGTTGGAGCTCAAGCTTTTGAGGTCAGCGGCGATCATTTTAAAGGCAAATTTAAAATTGATTCAATGACCGTTGGTGAGAATGAGGTAACGGTAAACGCATCAAGTGCAGCTGCAGATGTAGGTCAATATGGAAAAGTATATGTATCCTACACTTTTACACAAAACCCATACATTCCAGGATCTGGAACTTGGAAGGGTCATGGCAGAGGCATGAGCCCAGATGGCCAGCTTCAAGCAGGTATCTTAATGGGAGTGTGGAAAAGAGACGGAAGTGTTTTTCATATGAAATCTGTTGATAGTGTTACTGACGGAATCAATTATGTTGAAGGCACGATGGATGTCTTAACCGGAGATATTGATTTAGACATATACGCAGTTAAATAGCATTCTCTGCTGATTAATAAGCCACTTATATAAAGTGGCTTATTAATATTATGATCAAAACCTTAGACCACTTAATTATTGCTGTTTCAGACTTAGATGCAGCTGAGGAAAACTATACAAAAATCTTTGGAGTAAAACCTGTCTGGCGAGGAGAGCATAAAGAACTAGGTACTGAGAATTCTTTATTTAATTTTCAAAATACCTATTTTGAATTATTGACTGCTAAAGGAGAGGGTCTTGGAGCAGCTTTGGTGAATCATTATTTACAAGAAAGTGGTGAGGGCTTAATTGGAATTGTTCTTGGGACAGAAGATATAGATGAGTGCTATAAAAGTTTGCAAAGTAAAGAATATGCGCTTGGTGAAATTTCAGAAGGTGAAGGAATAAATTTTAAAGATGGCTCAATTAGAGAGTGGAAAAATCTTTTTTTACCGCCTGAATTAACAAGAGGCATTTTTGCTTTCATTATTCAACATACCAAAGGAAGCCTCGAAGAGTTTAAGAATAATGATAAGTCTGTGGTAAATAAATTAGACCATGTAGTAATCCAAACAAATGATGCAGACGGTTTTATAGATATTTATAGGGATGTATACAACATAAGACTAGCGCTTGATAAGCATGTTGAGGCTTGGGAAAGCAGAATGCTATTTTTTAGAATCAATAAAACAACAATCGAGGTTATTGAAAAACAAGATGAAGAAGATGCAGCTGATAAACTTTGGGGTTTGTCCTGGCAGGTTGATTCAATTGAAGAAGCTCACAATAGACTTAAAAATCAAGGTGTAGAAGTTACTCCAATAAAAAAAGGAATCAAAGACAATACACTGGTTGCAACAATAAAATCGCATACAAACAATATTCCCACTTTGCTAATTGAGCATTTATGAGGACTTTTATAAAGAACTGTTACTCAATTTACTTAACCCTATATTTATTATGGTGGGTTTCAGCAGTAATTATAATTTCAGAAGAGGGGTTTAATTTTGTTCAAGATGTGCCATGGTTTTTATTATTTACAGCAATACTTGTGGTTTTTTGGACTATTAAATATTTTTTAGCAAATGATTCTAAGATCGTTTTTCATAATGATATTAGTTTGCTAAACAGGAATATTCACTTGGTTGTAATCGTTCTTATGACCTTTCTAATGATCGTTTATTCCTAAAAAAATAGGAACCAAGAGGCGCTAGGCAAATACTTTAATCTTTATTAAAGCCAAGATACTTAACAAAATCATTATTATCTGCTCTAACTGAACGCACATGATTTGCTGGAAAATCATTATCTGGATACCCCATAGCAATGCAAATCATGATATTTTGATCATCAGGAATTTTTGCATGCTCTCTAACAACATGTGACTGCATTATTCCTTGACCGTTAATAACACACCCTATTCCTCTTTCCCAAGCAGCCAATATAATTCCATATGCTAAAGATCCAAGACCAAATTGACTTATTGCAGCGGGCTCAAGATATTTGTCATAGGTTAAAACCAATGAAACAGGCGCATCAAACTGCCTAAATCCTCTGAGCATCCAATCCATTCGCTTTTCTTTATCATCTCTCTCAATCCCCATAGCCTCAAAAAGCTGGATAGCAACATCAATTTGATTTTGTCTGTGAACACCTTCGTACTCTTCTTTGTATGGAAAATCTCTTACATGAGGCTTTCCTGCCATGGTTTCATCAATATTACCTTTTCTTATTTTGTCCAGTACCTCACCAGTAACAGCATGAATATGCCAAGTTTGAGTATTGTATGAGGATGGCGCCCATTTGGCTGCGCTAATAATTTCATCTATAAGCTCTTTTGGAACTGGTTTATCTAAAAAACCTCTGACACTTTTTCTTGATTCTGCAAACTCTTTAAAATTCATAGTAGATATATTTTTATTAAAAATTTTGGCATATTTTTTGATTATTTAATATGCATTTTTTTATGTATACAATGAGAATAAATGAGTCAAAAGAAAGTTTATAAAATTTTAAGTGTTGATGATTGGGAAAAGTCTAAAAAAACAAGGCTTATACAAACAGCAGTAGATCAACAAGACGGCTTTATTCATTTTTCAAATGCTAATCAATTGGCCGCTAGCCTAGAGCTTTATTTTGAAGGTCATGATGAGGTGGTTCTGCTGCTTCCTATAATGAGCAAAATTGAATCAAAATTAAAATATGAGACAGCTGGGGCCAATAGCAAGCGCAAGGGTGTTTTTGCTCACTTATATGCTGATTTAAAAATAGAAGACATCGAAACGTCATGGAAAATCAGAAGAGAGGCCCTTAGATTACCAGAATCAATTCTTTTAGAAGCGGAGTCATCTATTTAATTCCAAGCTAGACTAGTTTAAAAAGTTTCAGTATTCTAAAAATTATGAAATTTAAATTACCGATTACTAGTCAAAATCTTCACTGGACTACTGTCACAAGTGAGAAGGTTCTTTTAGCAATAATAGGCATAGCAACCTGTATTGCTGCAGCACAATATTTATTTCAAATGTACGAAGCTAGGGAGATATTGTTATCAGATCTTTTTTTGCTTTTCATATATGTAGAAATTATAGGCATGGTAGGTGCTTTTTATAGCACAAACAGGATTCCTGTTACTTTGCCAATCATAATTGCCATAACCGCTTTGTGCAGATTAATAATTATGCAAGGAAAAGAGATGGACGCACTTATGTTAATAGGCGAGGCTAGTGCAGTACTTATCTTGGCTGTTGCTGCTTACATAATGAGTTTAAAAGACAAGGTAAGTCTAGAAAAGAAGAAAGAATTTGCTGAAGATAAAAGCCTGGAAAATTAGATATGGAAATCTTTGGTTATTTTGTTTTTGCTTGGTTTTTTATTCATTTCATTGAATGTTTTGTTTTTAGAAAATTAATAGCAAGATCTCCAGACGGAAAGTCCAAAGCAGTCTTTTATACTTTGATGTTCGGCTATTTTTATTTGAATAGGATTAAGAGTAAGAGTTAAAGTTTTTTTTATGAAAGTCTTTAATAGCTGAATCTACCAAAGCATCCCTTTCTTTAAGTTCCTGATAAAGATTTACAGAATTAAGAGTTTTGCACCTACTTAGAGCTACATATGTCTGACCTGTAGCAAATGCCCCATCACCAAGATCAATAGAACAACTTTCTAGGGTTAAGCCTTGAGCTTTATGAATAGTCACAGCCCACCCAAGCTTTAAAGGAAATTGTTTAAATGATGAAACAATTTCTTCTTCCATTTCATCGTTGTATTCATCATAAACATATTTAATTTTATTCCATTCTTCTCTTTTAACTTTAAATATTTCTTCTCCAACTTGCACTCTTATAAATTTACCTTTTTTATCAGCGCAGTTAGTAACAACCCCGATTGTTCCATTAACCCACCTACCTTCACTATCATTCTTTATGAACATTACTTTTGCATCTTTTTTAATTCTTAGATTTCTTGGTGCAGGCAAATCATTTTCATTAAGCTCTCCATGCTCTTCTGCTGCTGCAGAAGTTGCTGGGCCATCAATGAGGCTAAGCATTTCATCATTAATTTGTTCAGCCCTATATTTTCTTGTTGTAATAATTAAAGAAGACTCGCTTTCAAAGTCTGGATTGAAGCATTTTCTATTAATACTGCTTATGGTCTCTGTTAGGTCATCACCAAGACGGATATTATTAAGAAGAGAATAAAAATTTTCATCCTCACTTTGTCTAAACGAGTAAGTTAGCTCAAAGAATGCAGGATTTTCTATTTCTTTAAAGCTTTTCGAACTAAAAAAGTATACAGATTCATACTTTTCATCAATAAGATTTATTTCGTTATCTTTTACAACAGGAGGTAGTTGGAAAAGATCTCCACAGGCCAATACATGAATACCTCCAAATGGTTCGTTGGAATTTCTGTGAAGCTTAAGTGTTTCTGATATAGCATCTAACATTGGCGCTCTAACCATAGAGATTTCATCAATAATTAATAGTTCTAGATTTTTTAATAATTTTTTAAACCTAGGATCATTTGATTCTTGAATAATAGGGAAAGTATCAAAGCCAATTCTAAATGCAGAGTTAATCGTACTGCCGCCAATATTTAAAGCAGCCACCCCAGTAGGAGCAACCACTATTTTCTTTAAAGTATTTTCTTCTAATACTCTTTCTATAAGAGTTGTTTTTCCTGTACCAGCAGCACCTGTCAAATATATGAACTGTTGATCTTTAGAATCTAGCAAAGCAAGAACTTGATTTAATATTTCATCATAAGTATTTATATTCTGGATATTTTTTAGTTCTGACATATAAATTGAATGAGATTAAAATGAATTTTTTGGCATTAGTATTATTGAGATATAAGATTATATGATACTAAAATAAGTCAAAAAACCATTAAATAAAGCTTCCTTCATATGCAAAGTTGTGTAGTTTGTTCCAGCAAACGTATTAATAAATTTGAAACAAAAGACTTACTTTCATACTGGGCCTGTTCTTCGTGCAAAGCAATATTTCTAGATGAACAATTTAGAGTTGATGAAAAAGAAGAAAAGGAAAGGTACTCAAATCATGAAAATGATATTAATGATTTGGGATACAGGGAGTTCTTATCTAGGTTATCAAACCCTTTAAAAGAAAAACTCAAACCAGACGCAAAGGGATTAGATTTTGGATGTGGCCCCGGACCAGCGCTTGCTGATATTCTTATGAAAGAGGGTTACCAAGTAGACCTTTATGATCCATTTTTTTATCCAAACAAAGAGATCTTTAATAAAAAATATAACTTTATTACATGCACCGAAACAGCAGAACATTTTTTCAATCCAAAAAAAGAATTTGATGTTGTAAATTCTTTATTACACAAAGGCGGATGGTTTGGGGTCATGACATCTTTTTTACCTAACGAACTAAGCTTTGAAGACTGGTATTACAGAAGAGACCCAACTCATGTTGTATTTTATTCACAAAAAACTTTTAAAGTTATAGCCAAACAAAGATCATGGTTATGTGAAATCATTGGCAAAGACGTAGTATTATTTAATAAGAAATAATAAAAAAGGGGCAAAAATGTTTAGTCACGTTATGTTGGGAGCAAATGATATTGAAGAGTCAAAAATATTCTATGATGCGACCTTATCAGTTCTAGGTTCAAGGCCAGGAAAACTATCTTTAAACCATGATGGCCATACAAGATATGTTTATTTCGTTAACAATAAAACTAGCTTTATCATCACGCAACCAATTAATAACAAAGAGGCATATCATGGAAACGGTGCAACTATTGGTTTTAATGCTTCTAGCACAGAGATGGTTAATCAATGGTATGAAGCTGGAAAAAACGTTGGAGCCTTAGATCCAGAACTGTGTGACCCCCCTGGAATTCGAGAAGGAGGAGGTGTACAACTTTATTTGGCATATTTACTTGATCCCTCGGGCAACAAGATATGCGCAATGTATAGGATTCCAAAAGAAATAGGATAAATTTATTTTTCTTTTGATGATAAAACCAGAAGACCCGCAGCAATACCTAAATTTTTAACAAAATTTTGTGTTTCGTGAGCCTGAGAAGGGTCTCCACCGAGATTCCAAAAGTCATGAATAAATATATTAATAAGCATCGTTAACACAAATAATATTAAAGCACTTATTCTTAAGTGCTTATTAATAATAATGAAGACACTTAAAACTATTTGGCAAAAGATTGTTATAGGCAATGCTATCTCAGGCAAAGGAACCCCCTTTGAGGCCATTAATGACAAATAACCTGAGTAATCAATGATTTTGAATATTCCTGGACCAATAAAATACAAAGCAATAAGCACTCTGCCAAGAAGAAGTGTTATAGGGTCAATTTTATATAGATTATTCATTTTTTTATGATAACTTAATTAAATGAGCAAAAGTTTATTAATCATATTTTCAATTTTATTAATTATTATTTCTGTATTTTATGGCCCAAAAGCCATAAGGCTATACAAGCTAGCTAATCTTTATAATGAAGACAAAATAGCCAGCAACTTCATAAATATTAATAAAATTTTTCCAGTTTCTGAAAACATACCTTCTGCAGAAGAACCGCATGAATTTATTAAGCAAGATTTTAATCTTCCAAGTTCATATTTTTTTGAAGGAGAGAGCAAGGACTTAAATGAAGGCCTTGCTCACTTTAAAACCGATGGATTAATAGTTTTGCATGAAGGAAATTTACTTTATGAAAATTATTGGAATGGTAATACCTCTACCAGTAAGCATATTGCATTTTCGGTTACTAAATCCTTTGTTTCTGCTCTTGTAGGTATTGCTCTTGAAGATGGATTAATCGACAGCATAGAAGATCCTGTAACCAAATATTTACCTGACTTTAATGGAACAGGTTACGAGGATGTTTCTATTAAAGACATTTTACAAATGTCCTCAGGTGTTAGATGGAATGAGGATTATGCTGATCCAAAATCTGACATTAACAGATTTGGAAGAACAATGGCCAGAGGATCCTCTTTTAGAGAATTTGCAAAAACTTTAGAGCGAGAAAAAGAACCAGGAACTTTTCATCAATATGTAAGTATTGATACTCAGGTTTTAGGATTTTTGTTAAATGAAGTAACCGGAATGCCTTTAAGAGAATATTTATACGAAAAGATTTGGAATAGGATTGGAATGCAGGATGAAGCATTTTTTGTTGTAGATAACAACGGAGTTGAAATGGCATTGGGCGGACTTAATGCAACTTTAAGAGATTACGCAAAGTTTGGTTTGCTTTATTTAAATAGGGGCACATGGAACGGGAAACAGGTTGTGCCTTCTGCATGGGTTGATGCTTCACATGCAACTGATGCCCCCCATTTACTTCCTGGAGAACATGAGCTTTCATCATCACCCTGGGGTTATGGTCTTCAGTGGTGGGTTCCAGGTTTTCCAGATACAGATTACACGGCATCGGGTATTTATAACCAGTACATATATGTTGATCCAATTAGGAAAGTAGTGATTGCAAAAACCTCATCTAACCATAGATTTACAGCTGAAAAAGAATATTCTAAGGCTGCGCATGTCGCAATATTTAGAGCTATAGCAGAAAGTATTTAGAGATAGATTTTTAATACTTTTGTTTTGATGTTATAAATATATTCTATAAACCTTTTTTGGGGGAAGATTATGAATAACAAAATAATAGCAACACTATTTTTATTTACTTCTGTTGGAGTTTTTGCAGGCCATCATGGCGATGGTCATAAAAGCATGGGTAATTCAGAGGAATGGGAAATAGAAACTTACACTTCAGCGGCTCCAGATTTTATTGGGAACTTTGCGACAGTTGTTGGCGCAAGTGGAAAGGTTATAAGAGAGGGAACTAATGGATGGACTTGTCTTCCATTTATTCCAATGCCAAAAATGGGTTTTAAGACTGCTAACGAAGCAGCTCCAGCATGCGCCGATGCAAATGCTGTCGCATGGGCAAATGCATATATTGCACAGGCTAAGCCTGAAATAGAAAATGATGGTTGGATATGGATGAAACACGGTGATACCGGTGTCGATAATTTTAGACCATATTCTGAGGGGGATAAGGCAAATACAAAAGCTGAAGATTGGATATATTCAGGCTCACACTTAATGCTAATGCCAAAAGATCCATCATCACTTGATGGTGTTTCTACAGATTTCACAACTGGCGCACCTTATGTAATGATGAAAGGGACCCCCTTTGTGCATTTAATGATTCCACTAGATGGTTATTATGACTATCAACCAGAATCGGCACCAAAATAAAGATATAAATATGAGGGACATGAATTATGGAAAGATATACAAGCTTTAGAGATTTTTATCCTTATTATTTAAGTGAGCATAGCAATAAAACTACAAAGCTTTTGCATTTTATTGGTACAACCATTGCTATTTATCTTTATGTAAGATTTTTTATGACATTCGACTTCATGTTTTTAATTTATTCTTTACTAGCTGGATATGGGTTTGCATGGATAGGGCATTTCTTTGTAGAAAAAAATAAACCAGCAACTTTTAAATATCCTTTTTGGAGTTTTATTGGTGATCATAAAATGTACTTAGAAATTCTTCAGGGCAAACATAAGATTTTTTAAAATAAATGGAAACTTATCAAATAATAGTTTTAGCGCTATTCTGCGCTCTTGTATTGCTAGAAATTTTATTTACAAATTTCTTCAATAAACATAAACAAAGACCAAAAGATGGAGTGGTTGAGTTTATTGGTTTTTTTCAATTAAACTTTTTAGCTCTCCCGTTAGTTTTTGGTTTTGGTTATGGCCTAGCAGAGACCTTTTTTCCAGGTACAAAAGGCATTATTTCAGAATGGGGGTTTTTTGCTATTTTTGGGTTGCTTTTAATATTTGATGATTTAACTCAATATTGGTGGCATAGAACTTGTCACAATGTTCCTATTCTCTATAACCTTCATAGGGCTCATCATGATTCTGAATATTTATCAATCAGAGTGGTTTATAGAAACGCGCTTTTATACTACTTATTAATGCCAGGTCTATGGTTTGCTGGAATTCTTTTCTATATGGGATCGGGATGGGTATATTTTGTATATATAGTTGTTAAGCAGGCTGTTATTTTTGGAGCACACACAGATCTTAGATGGGATAAAAAATTGTATGAAATTAAATGGATGCATCCTATTATGTGGGTTTTGGAAAGAACTATCTCAACTCCATCTACTCATTGGGCTCATCATGGAAAACACCTTAGTGATGAAAACACACATTACAAAGGTAACTATGGCAATCTTTTATTTTTATGGGATGTCATTTTCGGAACAGCAAAAATAACAAGAAAGTATCCAAAAGAAGTTGGGGTAGAAAATCTTTCAGAAGTATCAGCTTTAACGCAGTTGTTTTGGCCAATCTTTAGATCACCGGAAGGCCCTGATAATAAAAATATCTAAATGCATGATATAAATGCTGAATTCTGGGAAAATCCACCCTGGGGAGATGGCAAAGAGAAGTACAGACTTGGTTTAAATCCCATCTCAAAGGAAGAATGGTTAAACAGGAAGATTAGCCCAAAGCTTTTACAACATAAGAAACACTTATTAGATACTAATTATTCTCGTGTCGTTGCAGTGACCGATAATTCTCTTGAAGCCCAAGAGATTCTCAGCAAAGAGTTTGATATAGGAAAAAGAAGCTATCCTGATTTAATTGCTGATATGAGCCTAAAGATTCAAGACGATTTATGTTTGATAAGATCTGATCATGATCAGGAATTATTAGCAGCAAGCGTGTGTTCACCTAGTTATTGGAATGTTCAATCTAAAATAGGCAAACCTTTAAAAGAAATTCATAACCCCGTGACAACACTAAATGAAAAAATTGGCAAAAGGATTTCAACTTTTATAAGGCAAGCGCCTTTGCTTAAACCTTTTGGGCGACAAAACTGGTTGGTTCATGGGGATACAAAACGGTTTCATTTACAAGAAGAACCACTCTTACAATCTGACCCATCTTCATGGTTTATAAGGTCTGAGAAAGAGACTTTATGCAGATTTCATGAGAACTACTCACTATTTACTATTAATGTTCTATTTCAACCTTTAAGCATTATTAATGAATACCCCGAAGAAAAACATAATTTAATCAAAAGTATTAATACTTTTGATGATGATGAAATTGCTTATTTCGGTGGGCAAAAGAAGGTTAATCTGCTTCTTAAATATCTTTTATCTTAAATAGAGTAAAATATAACTACAGAATATATCTAGCGGGGAGGTTTGAATATGTTCGGTGAAATTTCATATATAGGCTGGTTTCATACTATTGTTGGAACGGCAGCAATTATTGTTGGGCTTTACCTTCTCATCAAAGATAGATTCATTTTTTTAGATAAAAATTCAGCTAAATTTTATATAGCTGCCACTGTAATCACCTCAGCTTCATCACTATTTATATATAGTGCTACTGGCTCTTTTAATTTAGCGCACGTGCTCTCAGTTATGACAATTATTGCTGCTTTATTTGCGGTATTCTTGCATCGTTATAATGTTTTTGGTTTTCTTAATGTTTTTATCAAACAACTTTCATTAACTGCTACAGTTTTTTTTAGTATGCTTCCAACTACTGCTGAGGTGCTTCAAAGATTTCCACCAAGTAGTCCATTTGCTGATTCTATAGAAGATCCTTTAGTACAAAGTTTTTATTTTTGGTATGTAATTATTTTTGGTTTATTTGGTATCTATCAGATAACAAGAATGTATCGGGAGGACATAAATGGAATCTAGAAATTATGCAGAGCTTATAGAGGCATCAAAATTAGCACATGAGAAATGGAGGCTAGTGCCAGCACCCCAAAGAGGCGAAATTATTAGAAACTTTGGGAATGAAATAAGAAGCCAAAAAATTGAGCTTGCAAAAACAATAATAGACGAGGCAAGAAAAATTGTTACCGAGGCCGAGGGCGAGGTTCAAGAGGCAATTGATATGTGTGATTTTGCAACAGGGCTTAGCAGGCAGTTATACGGACTTACTATGCCAAGCGAAAGACCAGATCACAGGCTTCAAGAGATATGGCAGCCATTAGGGATAGTTGGGTGTATAACAGCTTTTAATTTCCCTATGGCAGTTTTTGCTTGGAATTTTTGTTTAGCTGCAGTTTGTGGAAACAGCATTATATGGAAGCCAAGTCCTCACTCAAATAAATGTGCTGATGCTTTAAAAAATATATGGGATAAGGTTGCTCAAGATCATAAAGATTTAGTTATTGTCCTTAAAGGAGGTAATGAGGAGGCTGTTGCTATTTGCGAAGATAAAAATATTCAACTTGTTTCTGCGACCGGAAGTACACAAATGGGTAAGGAGTTAGCGCCAATAGTTGCAGCTAGACTTGGAAGAACTTTATTAGAACTTGGTGGTAATAATGCAGCAATTATTTGCCCAACTGCTGATTTAGATTTAACGGTTAAAGGCATAACATTTTCAGCTTGCGGAACCACCGGTCAAAGGTGCACAACTTTGAGAAGGGCATTTGTGCATGTTGATATTTATAATCAGTTCATGGAAAAATTGCATGGGTATTATGCAAGCTTAAAGATAGGTGATCCCTCTGAAGAATCCTCGCAGCTTGGGCCATTAATTTCAGAAAGCAGCTTCAATACAATGCAGAGCGTCCTCGAATCTTTAAAGAAAAAAGATGTAGTTGTTCATGGGGGTCAAAGACTAGAAGTTGGTGACCCTAAAGAATTTTATGTGATGCCGGCAATAGTAGAAGTTTCAGAAATAGAAGAAGAGATGCTAAATGAAACCTTTGCTCCAATTTTGTATGTAAAGAAATTTACTGATCTTAAGGATGCGATTCACATGCAAAATAATGTTAGACAAGGCTTAAGTAGCTCAATTTTTACTAATGATTTCAGAGAGTCTGAGTTATTTTTAAGCTCAGAAGGCAGCGATTGTGGCATTGCTAATGTGAACATTGGAACAAGTGGCGCAGAAATAGGAGGAGCTTTTGGTGGTGAAAAAGATACTGGCGGAGGAAGAGAGTCTGGGTCAGATGCATGGAAAGCATATATGAGAAGAGTAACGGCTACAGTTAATTATGGGAGCGAGCTGCCACTTGCTCAGGGAGTAGAGTTTGATGAAAGCTAAGATAGCAATTATAGGTAAGGGCAACATTGGATGGGCAATAAAACAATTGCTAAAAAATGATTATGAAATTAAGCATGGAGATATCACCGAAGGACTAGACGCTAGGGATATAGATCAAGTCAGAGGTTTTTTAGATGGAATGGATGCTGTTATCTCTGCAGGCCCTTTTGCAATTAATAAGAATATTGGAACTGTGGCAGCCGAAATGGGCATTGGATATTTTGATTTAACAGAGGATGTTGAAACAACAGAATTTATTAGAAGCATTGATTCAAATAGTGTCATGATGCCTCAATGTGGATTAGCTCCAGGAGCAATTAATATATGCGCTGCAGGCATGATCAATCAATTTGATAAAGTTAAAGAAGTAATGATGAGGGTAGGTGCTTTACCAAGATTCACAAATAATGAAATGAGTTATTACCTAAGCTGGTCAACCAATGGATTGATAAATGAATATTGTAATGAAGCTGATGCAATATATGAGGGTAAATCTATTAAGGTAATGCCACTAGAAGGTGCTGAAAAGTTAACGATAGAGGGGGAGTCTTATGAGGCATTTAACACTAGCGGTGGTTGTGCAACCATGTGTGAGACTTATGAGAATAAAGTAGAAAACCTTTCATATAAAACCATCAGATATCCAGGCCATCTCAATCACATGAAATTTTTATTCAACGATCTTCATTTAAAAAAGAACAAAGATGTACTTGAAAAGCTTTTTGACAAAGAAGTACCAAGAACCACGAATGATGTGATCGTTTTTTATGTCAAAGTAATAGGCGAAATAGAGGGTATTCTTCAAGAAAAGACTTATTTAAAGAAGATTTATGGCGACGAGACTTTTAGCGCAATACAAAGAACAACTGCATCAGGCGTATGTAGTGTTCTTGATATGTATTTAAATGGAAAAATTCAATCAAAGGGGTTTGTAAAACAAGAATCAATATCTTGGGAAGATTTTATTGATAACCCTTTTGGAAAAGTTTATACGTAATTAATCTTTATAAATAAAGATTTTCTCCAATGATACTCCAAAGTATCTTGTTAACTTCATTGCTAGCGTTAAAGATGGATCAAATTTCCCATTTTCAATAGAGTTAATGGTCTGCCTGCTAACAGACAAAGCATCAGCAAGATCATTTTGACTTACTTTTTTAAGCTTTCGAAGATTCTTTAAATTATTATCCATGCCTTATATATTTTTTATCAAAAAGATATCCACCAATTCCGGTGCCAATACCCCAAGCTATAAAGCATTCGTAAAACCCAACCGAAAAACCAAGGTATGGTGACAAAACTGAAAAAAGCATACCAAAGCTAATAAAGCCAATTCCACCCCAAGCACCTAGATGAAGATAATATCTGTGCATAAATTCATCCTGAGTTTTTATAAACTTATTTTGATAGAAAGCTGCAGCCGCCCATAGAATAATGACCATAGCTCTAGATATATGATAGAAAAGTGAATCTGTAGTAGTTTCTTCTAATTTAGGCCCAAAGATACCATCTACAGAAGTTAAATGAATGCCCCAAAAAAAAGCACCGATAAAAAATAATGTAATCGAATTTAGATAATTTTTTTTATCTTCTTTATTTAAAGAACTTATCTGAATCCAAGAACCTCTATGTGTTATTTTCGCCATGTTTGTTTCCCTAATATTTGAACTTTGAATATATATTTTTGATTGATTAATGTCAAGTTTACTTGACACTTGAGTCGTTTTTTATTTTTTTTTATGAATTTTTTTTAAAAAGGTGTAACATTGTCAATTATGAAATTTAAAAATTTAATAGTTCCTATATTTTTTCTAACAATTCTTTCTAGCTGCGCCATCATAACTGATGAGTATCAAGCAAATCAGAGAAAAGTAATTGCATATCTCCTAGAAGATCTGCCCTTGCCTGAAGATGCTGACATTATAAAGGTACCAACAGTATTGTTGGGTACTGGAGAGGCGATATCTGGAAGAATAATAATGACATCAGGATATAGCCCTGCTGAAAACTTAATTTTTTATGGAACTGAAACACTATCAACAGGATGGCAGCTAATTTCATCAAAAGTTGGAGAAGAGGTAACACTGGTTTATGCAAAAAGCGGAAGGTTTGCAACTATATACATATCTCCAAGACCGACGATTGGTGGTTTTATCGCGGGGGACATTGGCAGCGATATAGATATTTCTGTAGTACATCCAGATGCTATTGGTATTCAAAACCCATATGAAGATCTTAATTACGAAGCATTACCAGAATCGCCTTAATAAAATCTTTACTTAATCATGGTTGAATTAAACATTTTGGGACTGTCTCATATACTGACAGTCCTTATAAGTTTAGTAAGCATTATATTTGTTCCTAAATATTTTAAAAATCTTTCCAATCAAGCACAAAAGTATTTGCAGCTGATAATAATATTTTTTCTATTAGTTAATCAATTAATGGACTTTTATAGAGAAGGAATAATCAGCGAAAGATGGCAGGATGGACTGCCTCTGCATTTATGTGATTTTTCAACAATGGCAATTATTTTATATTTTATAACTCGTCACAGAGACTTCTTTGTTTTTGCTTTCTTCTTTGGTATAGCCGGAGGAGGGATGTCAATTTTGACTCCAGACACTGTTTATGGATTTCCATATATTGGATATATACAAAGCCAAATTGGCCATACAATGATTATCATGGGGGTTTCCTATGCAATGATTATAGATAAGCAAAGACCCTATCTGCGTGATGTCTTTAGAGCTCTTTGCTATGCTAGCGTTCTTTTAATTTTTACTTATATTATGAATTATCTATTGGGGACAAATTATTGGTTCTTAGCAGAAAAACCAGTCGGGGACAATATAACCTCATTTATGAGGCCAGAACCCTTTCACATAATAGATTTATATATAGCAGCAACACTAATTTGTTATGCAATGTATCTCCCATATTATTTTAAGGATAGGGCCTTAAAAACAGTTTGATGAAAAATAAAGGTAATAAGATAGTTTCTAGAACACAGATACCTCATAAATATAGAGCTTCTAGACCAAAGATAGTTCAATGGTTGGGCAGGTGGTTTTTAGGTTTATTTGGTTGGAAAGTAGAAGGTTTTGTTCCTCCACTAAAAGGTTCTGAAAACTTGATTATTATTGCTGGTCCTCATACGTCAAACTGGGATGGAGTTTTTGGATTTGCAGCAATTTTAGGGTTAGATGCAAAAATAACTTTTTTTGGTAAACACACTCTTTTTAATAAACCAATTCTTGGAAGGTTTTTAAAATATATGGGCGGCATTCCTGTAGATAAAACTAGACCAGGACTGGGCTTAACTGATATTGCTATAAAAAACATGAAAAAACTCAACGGCTCTTTGATTGCAATGTCACCAGAAGGCACAAGATCAAAAACTGAAAAATTAAAATCTGGTTTTCTTAGGATAGCCAAGGCTGTTGAAGGAGAAATTTTTCTTGGAGCTTTTGATTTTGATAAGAAAAGAATTTTATTGGATAAATTCTATAAGCCCACTGGTAACAATGAGGATGATTTACAATGGGTTAGAGATTACTTCATGCAGTATCAGGCTAAACATCCAGAAAACTACTAGTTATCTCAAAGCATCAGCAATCATTTCATCAACTTTTTGCTCAACAATAAACAAAGGCGGATTACCATGATCAAGCACCGCTGAATGGAAATCTTTAATATTAAATTTATCACCAAGAGCTTTCATTGCTTTCTCTCGTAATTCTAAGATTTTAATCATGCCAACCTTATAGCTCAAAGCTTGGCCTGGCCAAACTATATATCTTTCAATTTCTACTCGACACTCTGTATCTGACATTCCTGTTTTTGCTTTCATATAATCAATAGCTTCTTCTCTAGTCCATTTTTTATAATGAATCCCAGTATCAACAACCAATCGAACAGCTCTAAATATTTCACTTTGTAAGATTCCAAGCTCATCGAGTGGATCTGGAGCCAATCCAGCCTCTAAAGAAAGTCTTTCTGAATAAAGAGCCCAACCTTCAGAAAAGGCAGAAGTTCCATAGCCAAACCTTCTATAAAGTGTAAGATTTTCATTCTCTAAAGAATGAGCTATTTGATGATGATGGCCTGGCGTGGCTTCGTGATATGTCAAAGTCTTCATGCTATATTTTGGTGTCTGTTTAATATCATAGAGATTTACATAAAAAATCCCCGGTCTACTGCCATCTAAGGCTGGTGATTGATAATATCCACCAGGCGCAGTTTTTTCTGAATATTCTGGTACAGCTTTTACTATCACCGGCGACTTTGGCATCGAATGAAAATAATCTTTTATACCTTCAGTGGCCTCAGTGACCATATACATATAGTCTTTAACTACAATTTGTTTTCTATCAGGAGTATCAGCATATAGCATCGCAGGATCTTCATTGAGCTCATTCATTAATTCTCCTGCTGACTTCTCAGAGTCATAACCAAGAGAGGTAAGTATCTCTTTCATTCTAGAAGAGATTCTTGCAACTTCATTAAGACCCATTTGATGAATTTCTTCTGGACCATAATCAGTAGTGGTATAAGACTTAATTCTTAATTTGTAAAATTCGTCACCATTTGGCTGCGACCAAATTCCATGATGAGGATTCGCTTTTTTCTCTGTAGAAAGCATGTAATCCCTCAACAATTCAAAGCCTGGAGTAACACTATTATTAATTGAATCTTTTAAGCTACTAGTGAGCAGATTAAACTCCTCATTTGATAGGTTTAGTTCAGTAATTTTTTTTGTAAACTGAACATATAGAGGATGTTCTTCTGGCGAATAATTAATTAATTCATTTAGTTGCGAAATCATGTGGGCATAAACAAACTTTGGAGCATATATGCCTTCTTCTGATTGTTTTATTAGCCAATCGTTTAGACCTGAAAATACATCTATAACAAGGTCTGTTCTTTTTACAAAATCTAATGCTTCTGAATAATTTCTAACTGGATGCATATCATTCATGAAGCTAATAATGCTATGGTGCTCACCCTGAACTTGGTTGAGAGGGAAGCTATGATACGGGAACTCTTCAAGTTCTTTTAGATTGTTTTCAGTATCAAATATGGCTATTTTTTTAGTAATCTTTTGATTATCTGTTAATTTTTTATTGTTGTATTTCTCTAATATATTAAGTGTTTTTTTGGCATTGCTAATGTCTTTTTCAAGGTCTTCAGAAGAAGGAATGGAAAGTTTAGCGTTATGTTTTGTCAGCCAATTATATTGATCAAATATTCCCATATAAGTCATATACTCAGGCGAGCCTGTAAGTTCTAGAATTAGCTCTTTAGCCAGATAATGATCTATAGAGGCAGGCCTCATAAGGAATAGGTTTGTTAAATATATTAAACTTAATGCAAGACCGTAAACACCCAGTGTTCCAATAGCCTTTAGAAATCTTTTGATCATCTTTGCTCCCCGATACTAATAATTTGTATGAATATAATTATATATTTTTTTGTTAAACTTATATTTTAAAAGGAAATAAAAATGAAAGAACAGTTAGCCCAATTATCTAGTAAAGATGAAGTTTCTATAATTACTCTGGATGATGGAAAAGCTAATGTCTTTTCTCCACAGATGATTCAAGATATAAATGATTGTCTTGACAAAGTCCCCACAGAAAGTGGCGCACTTATTATTACCGGGCGTGAGGGCATGTTTTCCGCAGGTTTTGACCTAAAAATAATTTCATCAGGAGACATGAATGCTATTGCTGAAATGTCCATAAGTGGGTTTAGGTTATTATCAAGAATTTTATCTTTTCCAAGACCGGTAATTGCAGCTTGCTCTGGACATGGTATTGCTCTTGGTACTTTTTTGCTTTGCTGTTGTGACTATAGGATCGGTGCAAAGGGCGAATATATGGTTGGAGCCAATGAAATGAGAACTAATATGGTGATTCCAATACCCATACTTGAATTAATAAAATTTAGGGTTTCTCAAAAACATAAGTATAGAGCAGTTCTTGGAGCTGAAATGTATTCAATTGATGCTGCAGTAGATGCAGGGCTTATGGATGAAGCTGTTAAACAAGAAGAGCTTATGGAGCTTGCTCTAGTCAAGGCAAGGGATTTAGCCACCATGGGACACCCTAGCTATACTTTAACCAAAGAACTTTTTATCAAAGAAGTTGCTACAAAAGTTAATAGCGCTCTTGACGAGTTAGAGGCTAAAAAATAATTTTTTAACTTAGTGAGCCAAACTGAAAACTTAGAAATCTTCAACTTAGAAGATTTTTACTCAGACAAGATGGTAGAGCTTTTATATGAGCTCAATCAAGACAATACTCCTGAAGTTGGATCTATAAAAAGTCTTGAGATGTTCTCTAAACTCCTCAATATGAGTTCTTTAAATTTATTGCTGAAATATAAGGGTGAAATTATAGGCTTTATTGTTTGTTTTAGAGAGAGATCTAACTATAGTTCTTTGAACTATAAATTTTTTAATAACAAAGAAAAAAGATTTTTATATATAGATAGGGTGGTTATTAAGGAAGGCTATAGAAGAAAGGGGTATGGCACCATGATTTATAAATACCTTGAAGACTTTTTTATAAAAGACTTAATTCCAATTTGCTGTGAGGTGAATTCTATTCCTCGTAACGAAGTTTCAATAAATTTTCATATCAAGAATGGATTTGAAGATGTTGGAGAGCATGAATATGAAGACCACTCTGTGATTTACTTTAGAAAAATATATATAAAGTAGGTATATTTTAAGTACACATTTTCCATATTCTAGCGGTATCATTTATTAATGCTCCTAGAAACCACTTTATTATTTAAAACAATGCTTATTTTATCGGCTCAAATAGGTATTGTTTTTGGTTTGGCATATTTCTGTATTTTTAAGGCAAGAAAAGCCTACGAAACCAATACAAAGTTCTTTGGTATGTCTTTTAGGGCAGCGATGAATATGAAAAGAGATCTAGATTTAGTGCCATTTATTGAACCACCAAAAGAGTTCCCAATAATAATGAAAAAGCGCGTTGAAGAAAAGTTTAACGAGGAAACCAAAAAGATAGAAAAAGCTCATACTGTTTCCAAAGAAGCCAATAGCAGAGAAGAAGTCCTTGAGCTGATGGGTGACGGATATTATTACGGACATGGTGGCGATGGTATTGTCCAATTATTTGCTATATGGGTAATAACACTCTTTGCAACAACTTTCTATGCTACAAGTGGAATCAGTATCGTTACAGGAATGACATTATTTACAATTCAAAGTCTGGCGATGGGCTTCTTGCTAGGAATAATAATGTTAGAGCTGGATGAAAATGATGGTATAAAAGCCCTAAAATTAGTTTTATTGATAACAATATTAGCTGGATTTATTGGGTATAGCGATATTTATTCCTTCGCCGAAAATATGATATTACAAGTAATTCTTCTTTTTGCTTTACTTGGAATGATCATATTTAGTTTGATAAGAAATTTCATGGCATTCAGCAGACAAGCTATAAGAATAAAAGCTATTTTTGGAGCTTTTCTTTGGTGCTTATTTCTTTTAGTGGATTTTAATATTCTTAAAAAACAAAGTGGGCTTGGCAATAATAATTGGGATACCGCATTTGAAATAGCCTTTACAATATATCTTGATATGATTAATCTGTTATTAGAGATATTAGACGCAATGTCTAATTCCTAGAAATATAAGAGGAGCAATATGTCAGTTTATAAATGCAATGAATGTGGAATGTCCGTTAGTACATCATGTGGTGAATGCAATCAACCACTAGTAGATGGGTATCTAGACCTAGACGACGGCACTAAGGTTCAAATATCTCAATGTAAGCAAGCTGAATGCTCTAATTATGATGGAAAGATAAAATCTCCACTATGTTGTGGAAATGATATGACCTGCGCTATTTAATTTTTAGAGCCTCTTTAAAAATTTATTTGATAACCAAGCTTAAGCGTACTGTCAAAAACTTTACTTGACGTAAGCTCTATATAAGCGGCACTTCTATTATTGATATTATATAAAACGCCAACACCATATTTCTGATCTGTTTCTTCATCGAGAACGTATTCAACCACAGCCGGGCATATTTGATTATCCGGGCATGGCTTTATAACTACTTCAGATTCTTTTGAGTAATCCATAAAAATTTTACCCTCCCAGTTATTACTATCGCCAAATCTAATCCCTGCAATAAAATGAGCTTGAGCATCATCCTCAGAAAAAGAATTAACCTTCCCATCTATAGCAACACTTTTTACTCCAAGTTCACCATAAACATCAAAAATATTCTTTACTCCAAGATTTATGCCTTTTGCTGATATATTACTGAAAAGGTCACCTATGCCAATTTGAGCACCAAGTCTTGCACCATTAATGATTCGGTCATATGAATCATTTTCGGTATCTACTCCTTCAGCCCTTCTTTCAACAACTGCATAGAGAGGACCAGGAAGCTCAAAGGAAATTTTTGCGCCAATACCCGTTTTATCTGATTGAATAAGATCAATCCCAATAGAAGTATATTTATATTCATTGGGTTCTCTGCCAAGCCGGCCTTCTTCAGATACAGAATTAATTGTGAATATGAAAATTAATAAGAAATTTAATATTTTCATAATAAGAATGTTATCAGAACAAACCTATCAAAGAAACAAATAAGGAAAATCTATTAAGTTCTTACTCTTCCCTTTTTGCGCAATCTTATAGATTCAGGAGTTACTTCTACAAGCTCGTCATTTTCTACAAACTCTAATGCTTGTTCTAGAGTATGTTTCACGTGAGGAGTGAGAATTAAATTTTCATCTGTACCAGCAGCTCTGATATTTGTGAGCTGTTTTGCTTTTGTAGGATTTACTGGTAAATCATTATCCCTTGAATGTAGTCCAACTATTTGCCCTATATAAACATCTTCACCATGTCCTAAAAATAATTTTCCACGATTTTGAAGATTAAATAATGCATAGGCAAGAGTTTTACCAGCAATCATTGAATACATGACCCCGTTTGATCTTTTAGCTATCTCACCAGCTTTAGCGGGACCATAATGATCAAAAACGCTAGTCATAATTCCGGTTCCACTAGTTATAGTAAGAAAGTGAGATCTGAATCCTATAATGCCTCTTGATGGTGCAATAAACTCAAGTTTGACTCTACCTTTGTTATCCGGCTCCATGCTTTTTAATTCAGCCTTTCTAGGTCCAAGTTCTTCGATTACTGCTCCCTGATGCATTTCTTCTACATCTATAACTATCTGTTCGTATGGCTCATGAATTTCACCGTCAACCTCTTTTTGAACTACTTGAGGTTTTGATATCGCTAATTCAAAACCTTCTCTCCTCATTGTTTCTATAAGAACTGATAAATGTAGTTCTCCTCTGCCCGAAACAACAAATTTATCAGGACTATCGCCTTGAACAACTTTAAGCGCAACGTTAGATATTAATTCTTTTTCCAGTCTTTCTTTAATATTACGAGATGTTACAAATTTTCCTTCCCTCCCAGCAAAAGGTGAATCATTTACTTGAAAAGTCATACTAACAGTTGGCTCATCAA
>Ga0181605_10000762_pt1 | contig 32000 bp, 31 predicted proteins | sample 041ome_11_FD_148676 | JGI IMG/M metagenome (GOLD analysis project Ga0181605, IMG submission 148676) | Coastal salt marsh microbial communities from the Groves Creek Marsh, Skidaway Island, Georgia - 041411US metaG (spades assembly) | ecosystem: Environmental > Aquatic > Marine > Intertidal zone...
TCCCCGTATTTACCGTAGAAACCATCACCACACGTGAAAATCCCATCTACCACAGCACCTATACCGGACGCCCCCCTGACGAGCCCGCCATTTTGGGCGTGGCACTCAATGAAGTATTTGTGCCGCTTCTGAAAAAGCAGTTCCCCGAAATCACCGACTTTTACCTGCCTCCCGAAGGCTGTTCGTATCGCATGGCTGTTGTCACGATGCGCAAAGAGTATCCGGGCCACGCCAAGCGGGTTATGTTCGGTGTTTGGTCTTTTCTCCGCCAGTTCATGTATACAAAATTCATTATCGTGACAGACGATGACGTCGACGCGAGATCCTGGGAAGACGTTATCTGGGCAATGACGACTCGCATGGATCCCGCTAGAGACTGCACCATTGTTGAAAACACCCCCATCGACTACCTCGACTTCGCATCGCCCGTGGCAGGACTGGGCTCTAAAATCGGTATGGATGCCACAAATAAATGGGAGGGCGAAACACAGCGCGAGTGGGGCCGCGTCATTGCTATGGACGCAACTGTGCAATCTCGCATTGATACGCTGTGGGACTCTCTGGGTATTTCATTGCCCGGACGATAATTGACCTGAACGGGCCCCAAGCCCGGGAGTGCAATTATTCCAGCTCGGAGAGCAAACGAAGCGATTCCTGCTCAATTTGCATGGCACCGGCTTCATCACCTTGCTGTCTCAGCCACCGCGACCACTGCGCACCGATCTGTGGTCGCTTCGCCCGCGAATAGGCCTGCTGCCACAGCTCACCCGCCTCACGGGTTTTGCCCTCTCGCGCGGCAATGGCGGCGAGTGCGGCGTGGCAGCGGCCATCACACTCTTTGTCGACCCATCGGCGGAGAATTTTTTTTAATTTGACAGCTTGCTGCTCTGGAAACGCGTGTACTGCGTCCAATGACACCGTATCGCAGTGGTCGCTCAGCCGATCCATCAACGCCTTCTGCAGCAACTCCCACTCGCCGCGAGCTACAAGGCACCGAACTAGCCCCGCCCAAACCGCACTCCCCTCCCCTTTTTGCGTTAATGGCGCTCGACGCCATAGCGAAAGCAACTCCTGCGCGGGCTGCGCGTCATCCTTGAACAGCGCGCTGTAGGCGTCGCACTCCCATTGGTCAATCAGCGTGACCGGCAGTTGCTGGTGCTGCCGTAAATCCGCAATCATAGGAATCAGTTCTGCCCACGCTTTTTGTGCATGGGCCAGTTGGGCAATGAGTTGTTTAGCCCTTGGCAGCGCCTGCTCAGCGCCGGTTAAGCCGTCGAGTATTTGTTGAGCCTGCGCATACTCTTGAGTCGCCAAGTGGCATTCGGCCTGAACAATTGATACCAGGTGCCCTGGTGTGTCCCAGTCGCGATCCGCTTGGTTCAGCATATTTTTGGCCTGCTCATAATTCCCTTTTCGCAATGCGGCCACGGCGGTATACAGTGGAAGTAACCGGGTTCCGGCTTCGGAGGGTGGCACCTTGCGCAGTGCCCGCTCCGCAACATCCCATCTTCCCTCGAAAAAAGCCGTCATGCCTTTGTCGGCTCGGCGCTGAGCCCCTCGGACGGAGCGCAGACCAAACCAATGGCGAAGTTTCATGGGCATACGAAAAGTCGAACGGAAAACCCCGCGCAGGCATACCAGCGCAACCGCTAATGATGCCCCCAGTCCGACAGCTAACCAAAAAGACGTCTCAAGCTGCCAGCCACGCCAGCGAAGTAAAACATAGCCGGAATCGTCCGCCATCAAACTGGCCAACAGTGCGCCAAGCAAAAGCCCGACGATGAGGTAGAAATTAAAGCGTGCCATCGTCAGGGCGCCATCTGCCTTTCAAGTCTTTTAAGCTCCGTATCCAGCAGGCTGCGGGTATGCACCATGTCAGGCAACGTGGGGGCAATCTCAGCGAGTTCCAGTGCCTCGATCTCTTGCAATATACCTTGCGCCCGGTCAGGGTCTTGCTCGGCAAAAAGGCGCGTGAATTGGGCTGCACGCCCTAATGACTGCTGATAGAGACTGGTATTGGCGGTGAGCATCGCTATCTGGGACTGTTCCAAAAGCATGCGCAAGTTTTGCCGCGCGAGTGCTGCCCACTCGGGGGTCATTAGCGCCGCTATCTCCTCGCTACTTCTACGAATCACGAGGTAGTCCGACAGTTTACTGATCGCCCGATGCCAACTTGATTCAGCGCCATCCAACCAATTTTGGTTCGCACCACTCAGCTCTTCAGCCTGAGCCTCCTTTGTTATTACCGCCGTTCCCTCATAGGAGAGTTGCAGGCGCTCTACCTGATCGATCAATGCGGCCAATCGTCCATAGAGTCCCACTTCATCAACCTTCGGCATGGCGACCAGATTGGCATTATCCTGCGCTATTGCCAGACGTACGGCTTCATACGCGGGGGTATCGGTCTGACGGAGCAGCGCGTCTGCTTGCGCCAGTAGCGCCGTCGCTGCGTCAACGTCTCGAGCGACCAACAGTCGTTGACTCGCAAGACGCAGTAAAAAGGCGGCCTCATGACCCAGCCAGGCGCTGCGATCCACCGCCAGCAGACGATCCATTTGTTGCTCTATCCGGCCTATTCGCTCGGCTGATTGGCTGCGCGCCTTGGCCAGCTCGGTGTCGACCTGATCTCGTAGCTGACCTAGCGTTTGCTCATTTTCTCTGCGCGCCGCATCCAGCAGTGATTGCGTGCGTTGCTCAGCCACCGCACCCGCTGCAGCCACAACATCGGAGCGCTGCTCGACTGCCGCTGTGAGTTCCTTCACCTTCTGCTCGAGGTCTGTAAAGCGGGACCACTGCTCAGATACATAGGGCAAGCCAACAAAATAACCGCCACCACCTATAGCGCCACAAGTCGCCAAGAGGATAATCGTAGACACTAAAAATCCCCCTGCTCTCCCTGTCGAATCTGTTCCAGACCCCGTAGGTGTTTTTCCTTCTGGCTTCGACGATTCTGTCATGTTGACGTCCCGTACTCCGTCCAATGATGTAAGGCCCGAATGACCGACTGATCGCTGGCGTCATCGGCGCGAAGCACAGTACGCCAGCCCAGACGGGTAGCAATCTGCGCCACTCGATCTGAAGGCACAACGACAGGAAATTGGGACAGAACCTGTTTGTCTTCTCTGGCCAATAAAGTCGTCAGGCGCGACACGGTCTCGCCGCTACTGGCCTGAAACACCCATTGGTTCGCTTTACCCCTCAGGACAGAGAGATCGACCTCCGGCCAGCACCGGCGATAACAGGGGAATTCGTTTACCGAGACGCCTCGGCGACGGAGCTCTGCCGCCAGTGTGTCTCGCCCTCCCTCACCCTTCACAATCGTCACGCGCCCAATACAGTCACCGCTGAGCTCTGGCATCGCCAGCAGCCCCTCGGAGTCCTGTCGCTCAGGCGAAATTGCTGCAACGTCGTGCTGGCTAAGCACTTCCCGGGTTTTTGCCCCCACAGCGATGACCATGGTCCCCGTCTGACTCATGAGCTCACGATGGAGCAAGGGAGCGAGCAAAGGGAGCCCAAATTTGACTGAATTGGCACTGATGAATATCCAGATCTCACTGGATTCTGGCACCTCGGGTCGTTCTTGAGGGGTCAACGGGGCCAGTGTCATGAGCGGCAAACAGAGTGCATTGAAGCCTTCTTCGCCGAGCAGAGCGGCCAATCGCTGGCTATCCGATGCCGCGCGGGTCAGGACGACCGTTGTCATTCTCGAACAGCTTGAATCAAGTCCTTTGCTCCTTGAGAGAGCAACAGTTCCGCCACCCCCAAGCCCAACTGTTCGGGGTCGTCGCCGCGGGCTTCTGCCACCAGCAATTGCGCACCATCTGTCGAACCCACACGAGCCCGCAACCAGAGGGTGTCTTGCTGCCACTCCGCATAGGCGGCTATCGGAACGTCGCAACCACCATCGAGTCGCCGAACCACCGCGCGCTCTGCGCGAACGCGCATCGCTGTCATTTCATGATGCAACGGCGCCAGCAAATCACTTATTCGGTCATCGTTGTCTCGAAATTCGATACCCACAGCTCCCTGCCCCGCGGCGGGTAGCGAGAGCTCAGGGTCAATTGAATCGCCGATGCGCGCTTCAAATCCCAATCGAATCAACCCTGCACAGGCGAGAATAATAGCGTCAAAGTCGCCCTTATCGAGCTTCGCGAGTCGCGTATTCACGTTACCCCTTAAAAACCCGATGTCGAGATCCGGGCGATGCTGGGCAATCTGGCAACTACGGCGCAGACTGGACGTGCCCAATCGGGCTCCTTGGGGCAACTTGTCAAAGCTGTTAACCCCCACCAGCGCATCACGCGGATCTTCGCGTTCACAAATAACACCGAGCGTCAGACCATCGGGCAACACCATCGGGACATCCTTCATCGAATGAACGGCAATATCAGCACGCCCATCGAGTAAGGCTGTCTCCAGCTCTTTGACGAAAAGTCCTTTACCACCCACTTTATACAGTGGCTGTTCCAGCAGCTGATCACCACGAGAGGTCATACCCAAGAGGCTGACTTGCAGGTTGGGATGCTCGGCCTCGAGCCGAGCCTTTACATACTCTGCTTGCCACAATGCGAGCGGGCTCTCCCGCGTAGCAATCACAATCGCGTCGGACACACCATTTCCCCCGTTCATCGTGAGAGTCTATCACGGGGCGACATTTCACCGCTCTCTGACGACGCCCTCACCGTGCATCCACTGTTAGAATCTGCGCACTGATGCGAGGAACATTGGGCCATGAGCGATCGAGAACCAAAACCGGGGCAGGAAATGTGGGGAGGCCGATTTGAAGAGCCTACCGATACCTTTGTTCAACGTTTTACCGCCTCGGAAGCCTTTGACCGACGCCTCGCTGCCTGTGATATTCAAGGCTCCCGCGCGCATGCAGATATGTTGCAACACACCGGGGTACTCACGTCGGACGAAAATGCAGCTATTCAGCGAGGGCTCTCAACCATCCTTACCGAAATAGAGGCCGGGGCATTCCAATGGCGGGTAGCGCGCGAAGATGTGCACATGAACATAGAAGCGCGACTGACAGAGCTTATTGGAGATACCGGCAAGAAATTACACACGGGTCGATCCAGAAACGATCAGGTGGCGACCGATCTTCGCCTCTATTTACGGGGTGAAATTGATCGCGCAGCGGCCGAGGTCTCCCGGCTTCAAGCCGCTTTAGTGACGCAGGCGGAAACCCACGCAGAGACCATCATGCCGGGCTTTACACATCTGCAGGTTGCTCAACCGGTCACCTTTGGGCACCACCTGATGGCCTGGCACGAAATGCTGGAGCGTGACTACCAGAGGCTATTGGACTGCAGAACGCGGCTGAATGTTTGCCCCTTGGGTGCGGCTGCGCTGGCTGGGACCACTTTTCCCATTGATCGACTGGCGACCGCGTCCGCTTTGGGCTTTGACGGTCCCACAAAAAATTCTCTGGACAGCGTCGCCGACCGTGATTTCGCCATTGAATTTTGTGCCGCAGCGGCGATGGTGCTTAACCACCTGTCGCGAATGTCAGAAGAATTAGTACTCTGGACCTCCTCCCAGTTCGGATTTGTCACGCTGCCCGATCGATTCTGTACAGGATCCTCGATCATGCCTCAGAAGAAAAATCCGGATGTTCCCGAGCTGGTCAGGGGTAAATCGGGTCGCACCACCGGCAATCTCATGACGTTACTGACGCTCATGAAGTCGCAACCTCTGGCCTACAACAAAGATAATCAGGAAGACAAAGAAGCGCTCTTTGACAGCGTCGATACACTCAACGACTGCCTCAAAGCGTTCGCCGACATGATTCCTGCGATTGAAGCCAACCCATCGAAAATGCGCGCGGCGGCGCTTCAGGGTTTTTCGACGGCGACCGACCTTGCAGATTACCTCGTCAGGATAGGCATTCCCTTCAGAGATGCGCATGAGATCGTCGGACAGGCGGTTGCTTATTGCATCAAAGCTGACTGTGACCTCGCAACGCTGCCTTTGGAGACGCTAAAAAGTTTCCATGAAGAGATCGGGGAAGACGTATTTGAGGTACTGACGTTGGAGGGCTCTGTTGCCGCGCGCAATCACATTGGGGGGACCGCGCCGGCTCAGGTGCGTGAAGCCATCAGCGGGGCAAGAGCGGCGCTGGCATCGCGTTAAGGGCCGGGTAAAAACTGAAAATTCAGTAAAAAGTTGATGTCGGGGGCAGTCTCCACCACCACGTCTTCGCTAAACCCCACGTCAATGGACCAGCTTTGGGAGGGGCGCCACCTCAGCGCTACACTCAGTATGCCCGCCGCCTGCTCTAGCGACGCCAGCTCGCCGCGCGCAACGCCGCTATGAGCATCATATTGAAGTAACGCTGACCATTGAGGGGTCAGGGCCCAAGCCAGCGAAAGCCCCGCAAAACCCAGAGTTCTTCGCTGATTCTCCCCCAACAATGGACTCTCTCCCGCTCGCGTGACGCCTACCTGTCCGTGCCAAGACAATGGTCCATCCTCGGGGTACCGACCACTGAACCGTAACAAAGCGAAAACATCCGAGGTGCCGCTACCGAGCCAATCCTCGGCCTTGCCGGTTGCACTTTTTACGCCAATGCTCGCCGCCACGTAAGTGCCGGCTGACGACGTTAGCTCACGGCTAACCGCCACTTCGATATCTCCCAAACCCTGAGTTGATCGCTCCAGATTGCTGACCCGGCCTTGCTCCCTTAACTCATAGAGCAGATGGTTTTGGGGATAGAAGCCGCGGTCGCCGTTGGGCAGACCAAACGCTTTGTGCCATCGCTCAATCGCGTTGTCCGTGAATCCACCTGAATGGTGTATCCACGGTGCTTTTAACTCGATATCCCAGAATCTGGCGAATCCGTAGCGCAAAGACACTGTCAGGCGGTCGGTCTGACCGTCAAGGTGTAACGTGTCCTCGTCGGTCGATTGAAGAATAAAATGGTTCGCCACCATGCCAGAAAGCTCCCACTGCAAGCCGGCATGTGTCTGCGCTGTGCGCTGCTGGGGCAATGCTCTTAGCATTGAAAATGGCGACAAGTTGGATACCGCCAGAGGGGCCTCCACCGCGCACCCCCAAGCGCTCCAAAAGGCGGCAAACCCGCCTAGTGCGCAGACCTTAAGCTGACGAGTCACCTATCAGACCCCCTCGAGTATCAAGCCGGTGTGTTCGGCGAGCTCCCTCGCCAGGACAGCCTGAAATCGCTCCCCGGTCTTGGTGTCACTCCAGACATTATCGCGCCATTCGTAATGAAAGCCGCCGCCAGGGGTCGCCAACCATAACTGTTGAGTGGGGGGTTGCCGGCTGAAAACAAAGACCACGCCGTTTTCGAAGGTCACGTTGATCACACCCTCAGCGCTGCGTATGTCGATATCCTCCGGAAAAGCCTCCAGTGCCGTTTCGACCCACTCAAAAGTGGTGTCAATGAGTTCGTAATAGTCTTTCGCCGCCATGCGTTTATTCCCAATACTTCGTTCCCGTTACAACATCCATGAACCCCGACTACTGTTGTCGGCCATGGGTCTCTTTCACCGCACTGTTATACTGCCAGTTTTTCCGAGGTCAAACTGTGAAGGTCATTTTTGCTGTCCTTGTGTGTCTATGCATTTGCGGCTGCGGCCAACAAGGCCCCTTGCGTCCTGCTGACAGCGAAGAAACCGCCCGACCCGCCAACTGATGTCTCACTTTACACGCCAACATGAAGTTCTCTATTGCGAGGAAGTGTCGCTGGAGGCTATTGCAGCGACCCACGGAACGCCTACCTATGTTTACTCGGCGGCAAGTATTGATGCTGCATTTCAGGCATATCAGCGTGCGCTGCAGGGCCGATCACATCTCATCTGCTACGCGGTCAAAGCAAACTCTAATCTGGCGATATTGAATCGTCTGGCCCGACAGGGTGCGGGTTTTGATGTCGTATCGGCGGGCGAGTTGGAACGGGTGCTCCGCGCGGGGGGAAATGCCGGCAAGGTGGTATTTTCCGGCGTCGGAAAAACCCGCACCGAGCTCGCGCTGGCCCTGGAAAGAGGGATTCGGTGCTTCAATGTCGAATCGGAGTCTGAACTGATACAGCTAGCAGAAGTTGCCAGCGCATTGAGGAAAACGGCGCCTGTTTCCATCCGCATTAACCCCGATGTCGATGCCGGCACACATCCCTACATCTCGACGGGCTTGCGGGAGAATAAGTTCGGGGTGGACGCCACCACCGCGCGACGCCTGTATCGCATGGCCAGAGATGCAGACGCACTCAACCCGATCGGACTGGACTGTCACATTGGCAGTCAGATTATGGACGTAAATCCATTTCTTGAAGCCGTCGATTTCCTGATCGCCATGATCGATGACCTAAGAGAGGAAGACATCCAAATATCCCATCTGGACATTGGTGGTGGTCTGGGAGTGAGCTACGAGGCGGCCGCCCCGCCCATTGATGACTACATTGCCGCGCTACTCGATCGCCTGTCGGCGTTAGACGTCGAGCTGGTGCTCGAGCCGGGCAGATCGATTGTGGCCATGGCGGGGGTACTGCTGACCAAAATCGAGCATTTAAAACCCACTTCTCTCCGCAATTTTGCAATTGTCGATGCCGCTATGAATGATTTACTGCGACCTGCCCTCTACGGCGCCTGGCAAGAAATTTGTCCGGTAACACCCCGCGCGGGCGCAATGCTCGAATGGGACATAGTAGGCCCCGTCTGCGAGACCGCTGACTTTCTCGGTAAGGCGCGCCCTTTGGCACTGAATCAGGGTGATTTGCTGTCGATCATGGGAGCAGGTGCCTACGGATATTCGATGTCATCAAACTACAACAGCCGTCCGCGGGCTGCGGAAGTACTGGTTGAGGGCGATTCAGTGCATCTGATCGGACAGCGGGAATCTCTGGAGACGTTGTGGCAGAGAGAATCGATACCGACAAGGCCATCACGATGAAGTTGTCCTTCACTAAGATGCATGGAGCGGGAAACGACTTTGTTGTGCTGGACGGCGTTTCCCAATCAATTGACCTGACAGAGTCGATGATCAAGCGTTTGAGCGACAGAACACGGGGTATCGGTTGTGATCAGGTGTTGTTGCTAACCCCGCCTGATAACCCCGATGCGGATTTTCGCTATACCATTTTTAACGCTGATGGCTCGAGAGCAGGTCAATGCGGCAATGGCGCTCGGTGTGCGGGTCGTTTTCTCAAAGAAAAACGGCTGACTCGCAAGCGAGAACTGATCTTGCTCACCGATGGAGAGTCACTGGCGCTATCACTCAATGCAGACGGACGCATTTTTGCCGGACTCGCTCCCCCGCAATTCGCACCCGAGGCCATCCCCTTCTTGGCGGAGCAAACTCACCGGCAGTACAACATCGAGGTGCAGGGGAAACTACTCTCGATTGGCGCCATCTCAATGGGTAACCCCCATGCAGTGCTGATCGTGGATGACACGCGAGGCGCGCCGGTGCAGGTCTTGGGGCCCTTGTTAGAGTCACATGAACGCTTTCCGGCAAGAGCCAATGTTAGCTTCATGCAGGTGCTGTCCCGCTCGGAGATACAGCTCCGCGTTTATGAGCGCGGGGTCGGAGAAACTGAGGCCTGTGGGTCCGGCGCCTGCGCTGCTGCGGTACACGGAATACAAACAGGCCTCTTGGATTCGGCCGTGACTGTTCACCTTCCCGGCGGGAACCTCTCTGTCAGCTGGGAGGGCGACGAGGAGCGGGTCTGGTTGGGCGGCCCCACAAGTACTGTTTTTGAGGGTACCATCCATATTAATACCAGTTAGATAGGTCTGGCTGACAACATGAGTTGTTGACGGCAACCAAGCAAAGCGCCGCCGGCTCAGTGAATCATCTATGTACTTTCAATCTAAGATAGCGATGCGCTTATGAACCCAGCAATCAACCCGGAAGATGTGGAACTCTTTCTCCGCGAAAACCCCGATTTTCTTCAAAATCGACCGGCGCTACTGGCAGCCCTGAATCTGCCCCATGGCGGAGAAGGCGCCGTGTCGCTGGTCGAGAGGCAGGTGGCAATTTTGCGCGAGCGAAACATCACCTCCAGACAAAAGCTGGTCGAGCTATCAGAGATCGGTCGGGAAAACGATCGTTTACTGGAGGCAGCTCGCCAGACGATTCTGGCACTATTGAACACGGTGGATAGAGGTCACGCCACGCTCATTTGGAGCGAACAAGCCTGCGGCACCTTCGGTGCAGAAATGGGCACTCTGGTTTGGTTTGGTAGCGCACCTCAGGGCGAAGGTGCCGAGTCGGTGGTACGTCAACTCACTCAAGGCAAAGGGACTTTTTCGGGACCGGTCTCAGCGTCAGACATGGATGAGCTATTCGGACGTGGCGCCGCAAAAGGCTCAGTCGCCGTGTCCTGCATCCGTAAGGGAGAGGAAATTATCGGCGCTCTGACCGTGGGCGCCTCAGATACCGAGCGCTACCGACGCGAAGATGGCACTTTGTTCCTGGATTACATCGCTGAGGTCATCGGGCAGCTTCCCGCTTGCCAGTGACGCGACAGCGTCATCGCTTAACAGGGCTTCGCTGTGCCGGCTAACCTGACCTCAGCGATTCGCCTCATCAGTTTTGATCTCGACGACACCCTGTGGGACGTCAGGCCCGCCCTGCAGGCGGCCGAAGCGGCCCAATGGCGCTACCTTGAGAAACGCTATCCAGCACTTGCACTGCATCTCATCTCGAAGGATGAGATAAGTGTCATCCGGCATCAACTACTCAGCGAACAGCCCGCCCTGGCACATCACATCAGCGAGTTCAGGGAAGCGTTTATTGGGCGCTTGCTTCAGGCAAAAGGGGTCGAGCGAGTTGACGCAGAAAACGCGGCAGAGCAGGCATTTGCGGCGTTTTATACGGAACGACATAAGGTAACCGTTTACGAAGACGCCGCTGATGTACTTGATAAACTCGGGCGCCGTTTCTTATTGGCGGCCCTGACCAATGGCAATGCCGACGTGACGCAAACGCCGATCGGTTGCCGATTCGACTACGCCTGGCGCGCTGAGCAGTTTGGCGTAAGTAAACCTGACCCCGAGTTTTTTATTCGGGCCTTTCGCGTCGCGGGGCTGACGCCGCAAGAGGTCATTCACATAGGGGATTGCCACGAAAACGACGTTTCAGGGGCGGTTAACGCAGGAGCGCGCGCCATTTGGTACAACCCGGCGGGAGGCGCCAGCACCATTGCGCACGCCGTAATTACTGACCTGAAGGGACTACCTGATGCGATTCACAGGCTTGTGGCATCGCTTGAGTGACCCGATGGCTAGATGGCTTCCTCGCCGGTCTCACCCGTCCGAATCCTGACAACCTGTTCTAGCGGCGCCACAAAAATTTTGCCGTCACCAATCTTTCCCGTGCTCGCCGAGGAAATAATTGCCTCCACTATCGCTTCGACCTGATCCTCCGCAGCAGCAATTTCCAACTTGAGCTTGGGGAGAAAATCCACCACGTACTCAGCGCCTCGGTAAAGTTCAGTGTGGCCACGCTGCCGCCCAAAACCCTTTACCTCCGTCACTGTGACGCCCTGAACACCAATGTCGGAAAGCGCAGCGCGCACGTCGTCCATTTTGAAGGGTTTGATTATCGCTGTCACGAGTTTCATAAGGGCGTCCCGGAAAATTGAACTTGTATTATGATCTTCCGAAACTTTTTCGCAATGCTTCAGACCGCCTTTATGGCGCGAGGCTTGAACGTATTGTTTGAAATACACGGCCTGCACGTCTAATCCAAGATCTCGGCAAGCGGCGCTGACCACTCCATACGAGAGATTTGCGCGGGTTGCTAATCAAAACAAGCGAACAAGAATAGTGCTTTGACAGTCCACTCAATCTGGACAAAAAAAAGGGCCCATAAGGGCCCAAACTGCCATGAGAGGACAGGGTAATTACTTGGCGAACTCGGGATAAGCCTCCATTCCGCATTCGCTGAGGTCGGCACCTTCGTACTCTTCCTCTTCGGAGACTCGCAATCCCATCACCATCTTGATGACAAAGAAAGTGATAAAGGATGTGACGAAAACCCAACCGAAGATGGTCAGTGCACCAATAATCTGGCCCGAGAAGCTCGCACCGTCATTGGTGACAGGCACCAACAGTAGCCCTAACAGACCGACTACGCCGTGCACAGAGATGGCACCGACAGGGTCATCAATTTTCAACTTGTCCAGGGTCGTGATAGAGAACACCACCAGTAAACCACCCAGAGCGCCAAAGATCGTGGCTTGCAAGGCAGTCGGCGTGTCGGGACCCGCGGTGATTGCAACAAGACCGGCCAAACACCCATTCAAAGCCATGGTCAAGTCGGCTTTGCCAAACATCACTTTTGCCAACAGCAGCGCGCCAATGCACCCGCCAGCTGCGGCCAAGTTAGTGTTCATGAATACAACGGCAACGGCGTTAGCAGAATCCACGGAAGCAGTCGCCAACACTGATCCCCCGTTAAATCCGAACCAGCCAAGCCACAGAATGAAGGTGCCGAGCGTCGCCAGCGGCAGATTGGCGCCAGGAATGGCGTTGATCTCGCCGTTAGGGCCGTATTTTCCTTTACGCGCACCGACCAGCATAACCCCGGCCAGTGCCGCAGCAGCGCCCGCCATGTGGACGATACCGCTACCCGCAAAATCCAGAAACCCGAGGTCACCAAGGGTATACATGCCAAACACGGGATTTCCGCCCCAGGTCCAGCTCCCTTCCATCGGGTAGATAACCCCGGTCATCACAACGGCAAAGGCCAAGAACGCGAACAGCTTCATTCGCTCGGCCACCGCGCCAGAAACGATGGACATCGCAGTTGCAACAAAAACCACTTGAAAGAAGAAATCGGCGGAAGGCGCGTAGGTTGCGTTCTCTTCACCGCCCTCAACCACGCCGGATCCGGTAATCGTGCTGAGGAAGATGTCTCCGCCATACATAATGCTGTAACCCACCACCATGTACATAATGCATGCCACGGCAAAAAGCGTGACGTTCTTGGTCAATATTTCGACCGTGTTTTTGCTGCGCACCAATCCAGCCTCGAGCATTGCGAATCCCGCGGCCATCCACATGACCAACGCGCCGCAAACGAGGAAGTAAAAGGTGTCCAGCGCGTACTGCAACTGAAAAATATCGTTTTCCATGAGAGTGATCTCCAAGTCTCAGGTTTACAGCGCTTCTTCGCCGGTCTCGCCGGTTCGAATGCGGGTGACGTGTTCGAGGCTGGAGACAAATATCTTGCCATCCCCGATTTTGCCGGTTTGAGCGGCCTTGCTAATGGCCTCGATGGTCTGATCTACCATGCCGTCGGCAATAGCAATTTCGATCTTTACCTTGGGAAGAAAATCAACGACGTATTCAGCGCCGCGATAAAGCTCGGTGTGCCCTTTCTGGCGACCAAAGCCTTTCACTTCGCTCACCGTAATTCCCTGAACACCCATCGTAGACAGTGCTTCACGCACATCGTCCAGCTTGAAAGGCTTTATGACTGCAGTAACCAATTTCATGGCAACCTCCGAAAGAACCGCCCGTGAGGGCAGCGATTAACTTGATGGCCCCAGACCTCGACACCACAACGTGAAGTTCACGCCTCGCACGCGGCCTGACTCGCAGTCTACGTTTGCCAAGGTCAGGCCAACTGTTTTTTTATTCACTAACAACAGGTACTTAACGCCTTTAGCGCGGCGCTTTGGCGTGAGTAGTAACGGATTTTCCGAGCGATTCGCACCAATGCGGTGCGGTGTTCGCACCAGTTTTGGCTTATGTGGATCTGTTGGGGCCCCCGAGAGTGCGTTACATTATCAGGACACTCGGCGCGTTAGCGAGAGGCGCGACTTGACCTGACTCGACCGAGCATCACCCCATTCCAACAGGCATATGACATGGGCCAAAACGATTCAAACACGCGTCGCCCCAACTCTCTGTTTGAGCGATTGATTCAAGGCGAAGACCCGTTATTCGCGCAGATAGACCGAAACGCGAAGTCTGTATTGCAATCGGCACTCACCCGGCTGGATGTGGTCAGTCGCGAGGAATTTGATGCCCAAACCGCGGTATTACACCGAACTCGCGAGCGACTAGAGGCGTTGGAAGCACAGATTGAGTCTCTCAACGATGCGCTTGATTCCCCCCCTGAAGCCACAGATAGATGAACTGTCGGTCAATGCACTCACCGACTGGAAGATCAAGGATGATCTATGCACCTCGCTTTTATTCAAACTCGCTGTCAGACGGGACTGTTAGCGCCTGAGGTTATTGTCGAGATCCATCTCGGGTCTGGCCTACCCGGATTTCAGGTAGTTGGCTTTTCTGAGTCGGCGACACGTCAGATCCGTGGCCGCGTCCGCAGTGCCATTTTGTCGTCTCACCTGAAATGGCCTGACTTCAACATCACGGTCAATTTGGCGCCGACTGAACAACCCAAAGAAGGGCCTCGGTATGATCTCCCCATCGCCTTGGGGCTGCTTGTTGCCTCGCAGCAACTGCCGCCAAGCAGCGTCGCTGGGCGAGAATTCTTCGGAGAATTGGGTCTGGATGGCGGCATACACCCCTTCCGAGGCTCAGTGTGTGCTGTGCTGGCTGCGACCGAGGCAGGTCGCGAGTGCGGCATTGCGCGCCATGGGGCCCCTGAAATTGCGGCACTCACAGGAGGCCGTCTGATTGCCGCACAGGATCTTCTCTCTTTATGCGCTCAACTAAAAGACGCTCACCCCCAGTACGTCAAGCAAGACACTCCGCTAGACCACGATGCTGTTGTCTACCCTGACCTATCACAACTGAAAGGACAGCCCTTGCTCTGCAAGGCTCTGGAAGTGGCGGCAACGGGGGGCCACCACCTACTCATGACCGGCCCACCTGGCGTCGGCAAAACACTGGCGGCGTCCGTGCTTCCGGGACTGTTGCCGCCTTTGCCCGAAAAGACGGCACAGGAGCTACTGCTGATGCGGGATGTCGTTGGGCTTGCCCCCCCCGATACGCCACCATTTCGCGCACCACACCACTCGAGTAGCATGGCATCGCTGATGGGCGGCACTGCGCGCGCGCTACCCGGCGAGATCTCAATGGCACACGGTGGTGTGCTTTTCCTTGATGAACTCACGGAATTTCCGCATGCTGTTTTAAATCAGCTGCGCCAGCCCCTAGAAACTGGCCACATCCGCGTAAATCGGGCCCAGCACCAACACCAATATCCCGCGCAATTCCAGCTGGTGGCAGCCATGAACCCGTGCCCCTGCGGGTTTGCAGGTGACCCGGACCGCCGATGTCGATGCACGCCCGACAGAATTCGCCGCTATTGCCAGGGCATCTCCGGCCCACTAACAGATCGAATCGACCTGCACATCACGTTACAGCGGCCATCGCCAGAGTTCCTCTTGATAAAAAACAATGGGGAAGATCATTCTTCAGGGCAAGTCAGGGCCCGGGTGGCGCTTATTCAGCGGCGGCAGAGAGATCGTCAGGGCTGCCTGAACCGGGATCTGTCGGGGGATGACCTGCTCAAGGCCTGTGCATTGGAGAACAATACAGAAAGTTGGTTAATTGACGCTGTGGCGAAACTCAAGCTCTCGGCCAGAAGCGCCCATCGTCGACTGAGGGTGGCGCGGACGCTCGCTGACATGAGTGAAGAAAGGCGAGTCGCGATCCCACACTTGAAAACCGCGTTAATCTATAGAGAGGCGCCGTCGGGCGACGACGCCGGCGCGATTTAGCGGCTGGATTCCACCATGAAATCTACAGCCAACCGAATCTCATCGTCGGAGCAATCAGCGCAACCACCTTTGGCAATCATGCCGGAGCCTGCGACGCCGTTAATGCCACTGTCGTACAACGCATCCATACCCTTGCCGATCCGCCCTGCCCACGCCACCTGATCACCAACCTTGGGCGCCCCGGCAATGCCCGCGGAATGACAGGCCATACACGCAGCGTTGTAGACGTCTTCACCTGAACGACCACCGCTTGCGGCCAGGTCACCGCCGCCCGAGCACGGCTCGCCCGCAACACAGACCTCAGAAAAAGGCTTGATCCGCGCCTCAATATCGGCGCGCTGGCGCTCGGTAAGATCCAACGCCATCGCTGCCAAGGGGGCGAGTAAAAGAGTTATGAAGAAAAGACGCATGTTGCTAGCTCCTGTAATTGAGGGCGGGAGTATAGCGGTTGCGAAAAAGATCGAAAACTGACTCAGCAGCGATGTCTGGGCTCGCTATACTCTCCTCCTCTCTCCACCGACCAGGACCTCTCGCAATGCACCTTTACACCTTCGATAACGCGCCGAACCCCGCCCGGCTTAAGATGTTCATGGACTACAAGGGCATTGCGCTTGATACCACGCAGATTAATCTGGGTACGGAGGAGCAATTGGGCGCGGATTACCGCGCGATCGTTCCAGAAGCAACCGTACCCGCTTTAGTACTCGATGACGGGTCCGTGCTGTGTGCAGTGATTGCAATCGTGCACTATTTGGAGTCCCTCTACCCTGAGCGTCCGTTACTAGGAAGAACCGACGAGGAGCGCGCTCACATCCTCAACTGGAACCACCGCCTGTTCACCGATATTTTCAATCCTGTTGCCGAAGCCTTTCGCAACGGTCACCCCAAGTACGTAAACCGTGCTCTACCGGGGCCTGCCGATATTCCTCAGCTACCGGAGCTCGTGACACGCGGGAAGGCGCGGCTACTGTCCGGTCTCGCAATGCTCAACGAGGCGCTGACTGATCGACATTTCCTTGCCGGTGACGCGCTGTCATTCGCCGATATTGATTTACTCGCCGCGCTGGATTTTGCGGCTTGGGGAGCCCGGACTGTCCCTGATGAATCGCTGGTGCATCTCGCCCGATGGCGCAATGACGCTAAGATCGCGCTGACCGGGTGAGCCTGAGAATACTGCTGTTTACCGGCTGCCTGTTACTCAGCAGTTGTGAGCAGGCCCCCTCCGGGGTGGATGCCTTGGAAACCTATATCGTGCGGCTGTCCGGCGCAACAGAGGTTGCGGCAAAGCCGCTGACAGGCAATAACCGCTGGGAGCCACCCAAGGCCACTCAGAGTGCAATCCCCTCCGCCGAGCAGATCGACCTCATCGATTTTCTATCCCTTTCGGGCTGTGAGCTACAGATCAATCTCGGCCGACGAAATAGCCAACTGGGACGGTCCGCGTCTCCCTCCCAACGTCTGTTACTCGATCTCGAGTTCATGCACTGGGCACCGGCCTGCGCCCGTTTTCTGCGCGAACAAGACAACATTGTGCTTGCCGCCACCATCGAGCGCGCCAGCGAGCAGCGACAGCGGTGGCTTCCTCTGAGCATTCGCGAGGCGGTATTGGCGGGCCCCGAATGGAAATCCTTTTGGTCTGCGCCAACATCTCTTGACCACTATCCACAAGAAACCGACAGCACCATCGTCCAAACATTGACCCAACTGACCCAGATGGTAAGGCGCTGGATGGGGGGAGATTGGTTAGCAAGCAACCGCGATTTTGAACTGTTGTTGAGCGAACTCCGCGCGGGCGATGGCGGCGCATTATTGCTCTCGATGGATCAAGTAGCCCAACAGTTGACGCGAGCAAATGACCTACTAATGCGCGCCGAACGCGAAAAGCCACTGTGTCCCTTCGGAAGGAAAACCGACCGCTCCCAGGCGGTTGAGGCGGTGGTGCAACGATTCTTTGTGGGTGAAGTGCAACCCTGGCTGGTACAACTTCGTGGGCGAAAGGAACTGCTGTCTGCCCCCATCGCTGCACTGGAGGCACCTCTGATGGACGTGCAGCCTGATCAATATCGTAGCTGGGTACACCGACGGAATGCACTACTGGAAAGTCAGGCAGATTTAATCAGAAACCATGTTCACGTCATTCAACAAGTGCTGTCTCAATGCGGTACGACCTGATGTGCTCAGATTCACTCTTCATCCGAAAACTTATTTACTCGTGCGCTTGTCTCGGCAACTTGGGCTGGCAGGCCAGCCAAACCCTGCTACATTAAGGCCCTCAGAGACAAACTCGCCCGTGTAATGGAGACGGAAATGCCAATGATTCGATGTTTATTTATCAGCTTGACGATCATGGGACTCGCAGCGTGCGCCACCAAACCTCCAGAACCGGTTGTAGATTTCGCCCCCGATTACGATTTTGGACAGACAAAGACCATCGGCTTTTATGCGTTAAGCGGCGAGGTGACGGGAAACAGCCCGAACGACCTTACGGATTTTCAACGGGATCGTATCGACGACGCATTAAAAAGCGCGCTTCAACAGAAGGGCTTTACGTTCGTCAGCAAAACGTCAGAAGCCGATTTATTGCTGACTTGGCACCTGAATATGGTCGATAAAACCGACGTCAAAACGTACAACACGTCGTCCTATGGCGTATCTGCGGGTTACAGTCGCTACAACCGCTATGCTATGTACAACTGCTACAACTGCATGAATCAAACCGATGTCCGGGTCACGGAATACACACAGGGGACCTTCATCATCGACATGATTGACCCTGAACGGAACGCCTCTGTATGGCGCAGCGTGACGCAAAGCAAACTTAAAGAGGAAACCATTCGCGATCAGGCTGCGCTCGATGCCGCGGCAATCAGAGTCTTGGCGAACTTTCCCTCATTGGGCACGGAGATTGTGGCGCCCTAATCTCGATCTGGGCGACGAATCGCGAGAGCGGTCGGACGCCGTCACTGGGCACGCCTCGCAAGTTACCCCCATACTCCCAATGGGGTACTTGAGGCTGAGCGCCGAGCCACCTAGGCTTTAACGGTCAGCGTGAGGGTAATCTCCATGAATGTGATCCGTAGCAAACCCCTGCCGAGCCTGTGCCCCATCACCGGTCGCAAGGCTCGGCTCGTCACCGTGGGGCTAGTGCAAACCCGTTGGTTTGGGTGTACCGAAACCCACCAAGCACAAATCCATGATGGCGTCAGTAGCTGCGCAGCGGCGGGGGCCAGCGTCGTTTTTTTGCCAGAATTAACCCTGAGCCGCTATCCGGCGGATGCCCAACCGACCGGTGACGCCGACGCTACCGCTGAAGATCTTGCCGCTGGCGAGAGCGTTGTGTTCGCTCAACAATTGGCCCGCGAATGTGATGTGCACGTTCAGATTTCGCTGTTCGAAAAATCTGGCGCGCCCGATAAGCGCGGCTTGAACACCTCGGTGACCGTGGCACCGTCTGGCACCATCGTCGGCATGACGCGAAAGCTTCATATCCCGGTAACAGAGGGCTACTTCGAAGACCACTACTTCGCAGAGGGTCCCGCAACCGACCCCTATCCCGTCCACACACTCAATTTAGATGGACAAGACCTCAAATTTGGCAATCCAACCTGCTGGGACGAATGGTTTCCCGAGGTGCCCCGCTGCTACGCATTGGCCGGCGCCGACCTACTCTGCTACCCCACCGCTATTGGATCAGAGCCGGACTACCCCGCCTTTGATACGGCACCGCTACTGCGGCAAGTGATTTCAGGACACGCCATCGCCAATGGCCTATTCATTGCGCTTCCGAACCGCTACGGCAACGAGGGATTACTCACATTTTACGGAAGCAGCTGTCTGATCGACCCTTTTGGCCGTGTCATTGTCGAGGCACCACGGGATGAAAGCGCCGCACTGGTCGCAGAAATTGATCTCGGGCAACGGGAAGATTGGCTCACCCTGTTTCCCTTCTTTGCAACCCGACGGCCCGACACCTACGCCGCGCTTACCGAGTCCCGAGTAAATCCAAGACAACGTTCAGGAGAGGCACAGGACGGCGCAATTCCCGGAATCGCTCCTTGAAGCCTGCGCGATACATGCCGCCAGAGTGGGCACCCCATGAAGCAACCTGGATGGGGTTCCCGCGCGACAGCTACCAAGAATCCGGACTCACCAGAGAAACAGCGCAACACGCCTGGGCGCGCGTGGCCAATCAGATTAGCGACTATGAACCGGTGCGAATGCTGTGCCATACCGATGACGTGACCATCGCAAAAAAATACCTTTCTGCCGCCATCGAGTGTATTCCGGTGGCGCTCAATGACGCTTGGCTGCGTGACATTGGCCCCACCTTTGTCATAGAAGACGGCGGCCTCGTGGCAATCGACTGGCAGTTCAATGGCTGGGGAAACAATACCGAGCTTGATTGGTTTCTGGATGATCGGATCGCAAACAGCATTGCTGAGCGTGTCAACGCGCGCACAGAGCGGTCGCCTATCGTCAATGAAGGTGGCGGCATTCACGTTAACGGCACTGGGTGGATATTACTGACTGATACGGTCCAGCTGGACCCTGACCGCAACCCACACAACGATCGCGACGGGATCACTGCACAGATTCACCGCGCGCTCGGCACACAGCATGCCATCTGGTTAACGAAGGGTCTCTGGCGAGATAACTTCCTCAATGGCACCAAAGGTCACGTCGATATTGTCGCTTGCTTTACGCCTCACGGGCGGATACTTCTCCACCAGCAGCGAGATGACACCCATCCCGATCATGCATTGTGGCGCGAACTTATCGACCCCCTGGAAACTGCAGGTTTTGAGGTCGTCCCACTACCGGCGCCACTCGTTTTGCGCGATAACCGTGACTGGGTCGACTACAGTTATATCAACCACTATGTCTGTAACGGCGCGGTACTGTGTCCGGCGTTTGACGATCACAACGATGCAATGGCGCGGGAGATCCTCGCGGAGGTGTATCCCGACCGGGACATCCTCTTGGTAGAATCGAGGGAGCTCTTTGCCATGGGTGGCGGCATACACTGCATTACCCAGCAGCAACCGCAACTTACAGCGTAAACCACTCTATACTAGCGCGCTTGGCAAATCTGGCTTGCGCTGGGTGTGAGCACCACCGGCCAGCCTTCGGGAAAGACTATGTTTACCTATATTAATCCAGAGATTCGAGAACGCCTCATCAAAGATGGCAAGCTATTTCGCATCGATGGATCAGGCGCTACCGTCGAAATGAGCGAATCACCGGGAGCGGGGCAGCATCTTAATTTGATGGGGCCGATCCCGCTGCCGCTGGCACGTGGCGTTCGTCAACCCACGGTGAGGTGGTTTGCCTGTGTTCGCAGCACCGAACTCAGCGAGGTCGAGCATCTCGCCAGCACATTGAGAGAACAGGGAGGACAGCACCTTTTCTCTCACCTCGCTTCCAGCATGGCAGTCAACAGCGTTTTGGTCATTGGCAATCCCGAGGAGAGTGAAAGCCCTCTCGTCAGAGTTCACTCCAGCTGCCTTACCGGTGACGTGCTCGGCTCCCGTCGTTGCGAGTGCGGTCCACAATTAGAAGCGGCTCTGGATCGGATTGCCGATGACGCCGCGGGCGGATATCTGATTTATATGGCCGGGCACGAGGGGCGAGGCATTGGGTTGTGGGCAAAAGCAGCGACTTACTTGCTTCAGGATGCGGGTGAAAATACTTATCAAGCGAATCGCTCTTTGGGTTTGCCGGACGACTCCAGAGACTTCTCAGACGCTGCGGCGTTGCTGAAATTTTTCGGGGCGGGCAAACCAATCAGACTGCTGACCAACAATCCTAAAAAAATTGAAGACCTCACCGCGTTAGGGGTAGCGCCCATTGAGCAAGTCAAGCATGTATGCGGCGTTGATGATTACAACCTGCGATACCTCCAAGCGAAGCGCGATTGGGGACATCAATTGGGAGAAGATGATCTGTCGACGCAGGCCCCCTCTCCGGAGAACTAATTGAGCCAGGGCGGTAGCGGGTCACGGCCCAGCGGCAACTCCATACAGTTATCAGTAGCGCGATGCTGGTGCCCCACCATCTCGTCATAAGCGCTACGCTGACGCAGGAAAAATTCGCAGTCCAGTCTTTTCCGCAGCGCACGCTGCATCTCAAGCAGGTTTCGTGTTTTGAGCACCTTTCCTTCATGGTCGGTTATGACGCACTCGGTTCCATCCACGGTTGCATGGGCAATGTACAGACTGAGATCCACTGACTCGATGACCACTCTCGTCACTGCGTCGCTATCCAAGTCGCGCAAACTCACCTTCATATCGGTCGCTCCAACCGTTTCTTTCAGGCCACTAAGCACTCTACGACCTGCATCGCGGGGCGGTTTCCTCGTTGAAAACCCGTTCAGGGCAGAGATGGGAATAACACTGACAAAAACCGGACAACCCAAACCATCCCACACCTGACACGCGAAGATGTCGCCATGGTTTTTCACCCGCCCAAGCTCTATCGTGCTGGCATCGAGATTGAAGCTCTCCCGCGGTGTAGCGGGGTATACCGCTTCTATGATGAACAAGGTGCGTTGCTTTACATCGGCAAGAGCGTCGATATACACAGCAGGATCACCCAACATTTTAATGAAGGACGAAAACCGGGTAGGCACCAGCGCCTGATGTCTCAGGTCTGCCGCATAGACTGTGAGCTGACCACAGGAGAGATCGGTGCGTTACTGACCGAGAACGCGGCGATCAAAACTGAGGTCCCGCTTTTTAATCGACGTCAGCGACGACTGCGCAAGTTGTGGACAATAATGCTGTCAACATCGAAATCCGGATTTCTCCAGCCCACAGCGGTAGATTTTGCACCGGCCGGGACGCGCAGCACTGATACCTTTGGTCTTTACGCCAATAAACATCGGCTCATCACTTCACTCCAGAATCTGGCAAGGGATCACGCACTGTGCCTGCGCGTCATGGGCATAGATCGTGGTACCGGGCCCTGTTTTCAGCATCAGCTGGGACGCTGCGATGGCGCCTGTGCGGGCGAAGAATCTGCAGCGTCCCACAATACCCGGCTCCTTGATCAGCTCAGCCAACAGCGCATCGCGGCCTGGCCTTTCGACGGCCCTGTCTTACTCCGGGAACGGACCATCCGTCCCGCCGAACATCAACCCGAAGAGCAGTTTCACCTAGTCGATCAGTGGGCATGGTTTGGCAGTTTTAACAGCGCTGAATCCGCCGCCAATGCGCTGCAAAGCGTCGGGCCCGGTACATTTGATCGCGACGCATATCGATTGATCTACAGCGCCATTTTCCGCGGCCGGGTCTCGCTGATCGATCCACAGAGGCAGGTTGAGATTGTTAACCCGCTGCTGAGCGGAGTAGAACACGCCTCGTGAATGTCGTCTGGTTCAAGCGTGATCTCAGGCTCGCCGATCACCAGCCACTGGCCGAAGCAATCGCTCTGGAAGATCCGGTGCTGCTAATCTACATCATTGAACCCGCGCTACTGAAAAACCCTCATTACCGCGGTCGCCACTGGCATTTCATCACCCAATCATTGATCGATATGAATAAATCGCTCGCAATGCTGGGTACAGAAATTCATATTCTAGAGGGCGAGCCCGAAAAACTGCTGCAAGCGTTACACCACGATACGCCCATCAAAAAATTGCTCAGCTACGAAGAGACGGGTCTTGAGGTCACCTTTGACCGAGACTTGCGCGTCGGAAAATGGTGTCGCGAACAGGGCATCGACTGGCGGGAGTTTCAAACCAACGGTGTTGAACGCGGCAGACATAATCGGAAAGGCTGGAACCGCTCTTGGCATCAAGTCATGACAGCGGATGAGACGCGCATCGACCTGGCGCAACTCGCTGACAAAGCATTGAAGCTACCACCGAGGCTGGCCGGCGCCCGTTCGTCTCGCTTGACTGCATGGCGAGAGCAAAAAGCCGAGTTTTTGCTGGGGGGCGCGTCTCAGGGGAATCGGGTACTCGAAAGCTTTCTTGAGTCCCGCGCGGAGGGCTATCAGCGGCATATATCGAAACCTCTGACGAGCCGTCATTATTGCTCGCGCTTGTCGCCCTATCTGGCCTGGGGCAATCTGAGCATTCGGCAGGTCTACCAGGCACTCAAGTCTCGACAGACGCGGGGCGGCTGGACCCGGGCGCTCTCGGCGTTTGAATCCAGGCTCCACTGGCACTGTCACTTTATCCAGAAATTCGAGATGGAATGCCGAATGGAGCACGAAGACCTCAATCGTGGCTACATCGCCTTTCCTCGCCGGCAGGAAGAAGACAAAGTCGCTGCATGGTGTGAGGGGCAAACCGGCTACCCCTTGATCGATGCCAGCATGCGATGCCTTAAACACACCGGCTATATCAATTTCCGATCACGCGCCATGCTGGTGTCTTTTCTCACGCATCATCTGTGGCAAGACTGGCGCCTGGGTGCAGCATGGCTGGGTTCGCTGTTCCTGGACTTTGAACCCGGTATCCATTACCCCCAGATGCAGATGCAAGCTGGCGTGACAGGTATCAACACTATCCGCATTTACAATCCCGTCAAACAGTCGTTGGACCACGATCCCGATGGCACCTTCATCCAAACCTGGGTACCGGAACTGGCGGGTTTGCCGCTGCCGTTCATCCACCAGCCGTGGCTGCGATCGGCGCTGGAGCGTCAGTTACATCCGATTGACTACCCCGAACCGATCATGGATCTAAAATCCTCCTACCAGTTTGCCAAAGAGACGCTGTGGCGACTGAAGTCAGTCGATGAGATTTGCTTCGAACGCGAGCGCATTCTTAACCAGCACGTCGAGCGACGCGGATCTACCTCGATAAACGCGTCCCGCGGCTGAAACCTTTGCTATGCTGAGCCCGTAATGATCTGTCGGGGGTGACGACAATGCTGGTGATTCTCTGGACTCTGGGTGGTCTTGTTGCATTGGTAGTGCTGGCGATGCTGGTGGTACCGATGTTCATCGACGAACAAGCCCTCATCGAGATGGCGCAGGAGCAAGTGCGCACCAGCACGGGCGGCGAACTGATGATTGAGGGAGAGACTGAGCTCAGCCTGTTTCCCCGATTTGGTCTGCGTCTGGAGAACACGTCACTGGACCTTCCGGCCAGGTCGGACTTTGACCCGCAGATTAATGCATCAATCCAAGAGTTAGATGTAGGGCTCTCTTTGCTGCCGCTCCTGAGTGGCAACGTTGATGTGGGGACCATCGTAATCAGCGGTGTGACCGCTGATATTACGGAACCTCAGGCGCTCCCCCCGGCGCCTGAGCCGCTGCCGATCATGAGTGACCGTCAGTGGGAAAAACGCGGCGAACTTATCAGAGAAAACAAGGCACAGGAACGACAGCGACAACTGGCTGAGGACGCCGCTGTGGTCGCCATTGCGATTGTTGCCGAAGCCGTTAGCATTGAGGACATTACGCTGATTCTGCGCGCCCGAGACGGCAGCCTAAGCAATCAAATCAAGATCGATGCGCTAACGCTCTCTGGGGTCAATACCAGCAACGAACTCATGGAGCTCGAAGGCGTAATGACGGTATTGGGCGATGGCAGCACTCAACCTCTGGGCATCACGTTGGATGGCGGTATTCGCGTTGCCTCGGATTTCAGCAAGATCCAACTGGACAATTTGTCCGCCGAAGTCACTGGCGCACTGACACAACCGGTAACCAGCACGTTGACCGGTGAATTCCTCATGAAACCTGCCAAAGCCGATTTCAAACTCGACGCAACACTTCCCGGCGGTGACATCACGGGCCAACTGGTTTGGTCTGCACTGGAGAGCCCGGAAATTAAAGTCAACGTATCAACAGCGCGGCTGGATGTCGACGAGATCCAGCCTGCTGCCGCTCCCGCTGCGTTCCCAGACAAGGCTAGCGCACCAACCAATAACTCCGCACCGCGCCCATCACAAGCGGGACAATCGCCGCCACCCGTGCCGCTCCCTGTGGGCCCCCTGCGCGACCTTGATCTGGAGTTACGAGTCACCGCCAACCAACTCATTGCGGCGGGTCAATCTATTACTGACGCTCAGGTATTAATGCGGGTACTGGATGGCATTGCCAATATTGAATACATCCGGGGTGTCCTCCACGAAGGGCAACTGGATACGCGCATCGCGCTTAACGCGCGACGCCCTATTGTCGAAGCCGAAGTAGAAGGCGGACTAAAAGGGGTCAATATGGATTTACTGTTGAGCAGTCTAGGAAATCAAGATGCTGCCTCTGGCCGTATCGAGATGGGCTGGGACCTCACCACGAAGGGGGCAACCAGCGAGGATTTACTGGCCGCCCTGGACGGTGATGTCAATGCTGGCGGGCAGGATCTGGTCCTTAAAAAAGTATCCATTCAAGCGCTGGTTTGCAGCGCGGTAGCGGCTGTCAACAAAATTCCGCCCATCACCGGTTTACCGAAAAATACGCCGATCACGGATCTATCCCTCGCAATCGACTTTGATGATGGCGCCGGCGATATTGAAAAACTCCGCTTCGCTACTCCCGGCGTCGAGATGAAGGGTTCAGGCGATGTGGATTTGAAGACCCTCGATTTTGGCTTCCGCCTTGAGGGGCAGGTAAACAATGACATCATGCAAGTGAGCTCTCTCTGTGTCATTGACCAACGTTACTCCGGGGTGGATTGGCCTCTCGACTGCAGTGGCAATCTGGCCTCGGAATCCGGTGCAAACTGCAAACTGGATGTGGCCTCTATCGCTCAACAGATCATTGAGAACGAGGCGAAACAACAGATTCAGGATGCGGTAGAAGAAAAAGCGGGTTCGTTTATCAAGAAAATTTTCGGCGGTTGAATTGGAATTCGGGCAAGCGGCTACATCAATACCGGGATTCGACCACTCTTATGCGCGTCTCGGCGGGCTATTCAGCACACCACAACAGCTGGATCCCGTATCAGAACCGCGGCTGATTTTTTGGAATCAAGGGCTCTCTGACCATCTGGGATGGCCCGCAGATCCCATATCAGACCCCGGACAACTGGCAGCGCTGGCGGGTAATGAGCGACTGACCGACTCGCAACCGATTGCCACGGTGTATGCCGGTCACCAATTCGGTCAGTTCAACCCGCAGTTGGGTGATGGCCGTGCCACCCTACTGGGAGAGTGGATCACGCCGACGGGACAGCGCTTCGATATACAACTCAAAGGCGCGGGCCCGACGCCCTACTCTCGGGGGGGCGATGGGCGCGCCCCGATGGGGCCGGTGGTGCGGGAGTATGTTGTATCCGAGGCCATGGCGGCACTGGGAGTCCCCACGAGCCGCGCACTGGCGGCTGTAGCCACCGGTGAGCGAGTCTTTCGCAACCGGGCCGAACCCGGCGCGATTCTGACCCGCGTCGCGAGCAGTCATCTGCGGGTGGGCACCATCCAGTTTTTCGCTATGACACGTGGCGGCGAGGGACTTAAAGATTTGGTGGACTACGTCGTGGCGCGGCACTTTGCCACATCAGATGGCGACGCAGACGCCAAACCTGCCGTAAGGCTACTGGAAGGTGTTTGCCAGCATTTCGCGCGACTGGTCGCGCACTGGCAAGCACTGGGTTTTGTTCACGGCGTACTCAACACCGACAACGCCCTCCTGTGTGGCGAGACCATTGATTTTGGTCCCTGTGCTTTCATGGACCACTTCGACCCTCAGGCGAGCTTTAGCTCAATCGATCGCCAGGGCCGATACGCGTGGCATAACCAGCCCGGCATCATGCATTGGAATCTCGCCGTGCTCGCAGAATGCCTGCTGCCGCTGATCGATGACTCCGCAGAGGCCGCGCAGCAGATCGCGCAATCCATCGTGGATCGCTACCCTCTATTGTTCCATTCACATCATCAAAATTGGTTGGCGTCCAAATTGGGGCTTGATCACATTCACGATTCGGATGCCGCCTTGGTACAAACCTTTCACGAGACGCTGACCACAGAAAAACTCGACTTTACGCTGGCTTTCCGCTGGTTAGCCGAGCAAGCCAACGGCAACCTGGAACACTCACCGCTGCCGGAGCTGTTCACCGCGCCTGCGCCACTGCAAGCCTGGGCAGCGCAGTGGAGCGATCGCCGAAAACACAATACCGGTGATCAGGAGCTCGTCACCGCGAACATGTACCGAGTGAATCCCACTATTATTCCGCGCAATCATCTGGTGCAGCGCGCCATTGATTCTGTTGAATCAGGAAACCTCGACTGGGGCCAGGCATGGGTAGATCGTCTTGCCTCGCCCTATGAGTGGCGCGACGGGGATGAAGACTTGGCGCGCCCACCCCATGACGAAGAGCGCGTCACACAAACATTTTGCGGCACTTGAGCCCGAGCGTCGGGCAGCCTGGCGCGGCTATTAACGAGACGGGTTTTAGCGGTACGTCGTATAATCTCTGACTCACCACGGAGGTATCATCTTGGTCACCGAGTTTCTCGGCAAACAGCTGTCAGGGCCCTTCACCATACCCTCGGGCATTGTGACAACAACCCCCTCTATCATTCAGCGGGTGATCGATACGATGCCTGAGGTGGGAGTCATCACAACCAAAAGCATCGGATTTGAGCCGCGACCGGGCTACCGAGAACCTGTCTACAGCCAGTACGCACCGGGTTGCTTTGTCAATGCAGTGGGCCTCACCAACCCGGGCGTCGAACAGGCATTCCGCGGTCTCAGTGAGCTGCGCGTCCCAGAGAACCGATTTTTGCTGGTATCGATATTTGGTGGCTCTGTTGAAGAATTTGTTGCGGTAGCCCAGCGCCTTGCCCCGGTTGCCGATGGCTTGGAACTCAATTTGTCTTGTCCCCACGCCAAGGGTTACGGCATGGCGATGGGCCAGGATCCAGAGATGGTGCGAGAAGTCGTGTCCGCGGTTTGCGCGGCGGTTGATATCCCGGTGATCCCTAAATTAACGCCCAACGTTGATGACATCACTGTGATTGGCCGCGCTGCCCTCGAAGGGGGTGCGGCGGCGCTATGCGCTATTAATACGGCGGGGCCCGGGTATACCGAAAGCCACGGTCATCCCGTGCTGAGTAATGGTATGGGTGGCATGTCGGGCAAAGGGGTTTTGCCCATCACACTCAAGGCCATCAAAAATTTACGCGCCATCACCGACCTTCCCATTATTGGCTGCGGAGGACTCTCTTCAGCGGCTGACTGTCACGCTGCGGTAGATTGTGGCGCTACTATTTTGGGCATCGGTTCGGGCTTGAGCGGAATGGATACCCCCGCGTTGGACCGATACTTTCGCACCCTCGCCAGTGATTTGACTGAGGGCACAGATCTGGCGCGGCAACAGATTCGGTACGACCTTGATATGGACTTTACACCGTATACCGTGGCGGCGAACGAGACGGTGTGTGAAGACATCAGCATCATCACGCTCGATGGCGACCTCGACATTCAGGCCGGCGAGTATGTGTTCGTTTGGATCCCGGGGATCGGTGAAAAACCCTTTTCCTGTCTTACCCACAACCCGGTGCGACTGGCGGTGATTAATGTCGGCGAATTTACTCAACACTGCTGCAATCTTAAGGTGGGTGACGCGGTTTACCTGCGCGGTCCTCATGGTGTAGCAGTCACACCACCCGAAGACGCCCACATTGTCTGCGTAGCGGGAGGCACCGGTCTGGCGGCGGTCTACCAGATCGCAGAGGATTTTGGTTCCACCGCGCAACCCGCCGATATTTTTGTGGGCGCGAGAACAGCTAACCGACTCTATTTTCGCGAGGCGTGTGATCAAGTGGGCCTCGTCACCATTGCGACCGACGACGGCAGCGCCGGCTTTGAGGGCCGCGTCAGTGACGCCTTGGAGGCTTTCTTATCGACGCAGACAACAGCGGCCTTATCGCGCATGGTCTTTTACAACTGCGGCCCTGAAGCGATGATTCATGCCAGTGAATCTGTACAACGAAAGTATGCGGCTAACCATCAAATTTTCAGTGCTATCGATTACCTTACGAAATGCGGCGTGGGGATCTGTGGTGCCTGTGCCGCACCGGACGGGCGTCGTATCTGTGTGGATGGCCCTTTTATCGCCCAGGAAGCTGACTCGAACGCGCACTGAGCCGCCCTTATAGCTCAGCGATTGATACTGACCGATCGCGACACCATCCGGGAAAAACTCTTAGCAAATCATGACACCTCAACCCGTTTGGTTGACTGGGAGGGTAAAACCCCCATGATGGGAATGTGTTGGCTGTCGAGGAACGGGAGAGACATTGGCAATGAAGCTTAATCTGCTTGCCCACGACGACCTGAGCTGGGCTCATTACCACGAGGCCGAGGACTATCCTTATGCGGTCAGCTATTGGGGGCATATCCTCGATATCGATGACGCGGGTCACCTGAGCGTGCTCTACCGATGGGACGCGCATAGTTACTGTCACTTCCATCGCCATCTCTGCACCACCACTTCGGTAGTACTGGAGGGTGAGTTGCACGTAAGCACGTTTGAAAATGGTGAACCCGTAAACTCAACCGTCAGGCGAAGGGGGCATTACGCCAAGATGCCCCCGGGCGACGTACACATGGAGCAAGGTGGCCCCGAGGGCGCATTGGTGCTGTTTGAGCTCTATGCTCCTGACGGACGACTGACAGAACAGTTATATCCTGACGGCGGCATTAAACGCACACTCACCACCGATGACCTGGGAAAAATGATGGCACGGCAACAACAGCTGGTAGCGGCATAAGCCGACCACAACTTTTACTGACAATGAGGCTAACGATATGTCCGGAGAGCTCCACCCCCTGGCACCACATACACTGCCGCCCTTCGTAGGTGGCGCCGATGGCAGCGACCCGCTGTTCTCGGCCATCACCTTCATCGTGGTCGTAATGGTATTGGTCATCGGCGTCTTTTATCTCAAGCTGCACGCCATACCAGAACAGTTGGCGCACAAGCACAGCAATACTCAATCACAGCTCATTATGGTGCTGGCGTTGTTGGCACTGTTCACTCATAACAACTTATTCTGGGTCGCCGCGCTGATTCTCGCGTTGCTGAAATTTCCGGACTTTCTCACGCCGATCAACAGTATTTCGGATTCCTTAAAAAAGCTGACCGCGCAGGAGGGGAACTCGTCCCCGAATGACCCAGGTCGTAGCGGTGAGGGCCAATAATCATGCTGGAACTCATTCTTTGCTCTCTCGTCACCGTCCTCCCCGATTATCTCTACCGCCGTCATCGCGAAGGCAAGCGGTGGGGAGACCAGATCACGTTTTTCACGATGTGGTACGAACTGCGCTGGGGGATCACGGCTTGCCTGATCCTAACCGTGGCCTTAATCACCATCGTGTTTTACTACCACCCGTCGACCACGAATGCCGGTCCCTACTTCCGCACTATCCCTTTACTCCCAGAAGGGGGCGGTCGTGTAGAAGAGGTGTTCGTAAAAAATGGCGACGCGGTAGAGACAGGAGAACCCCTGTTTAGCCTGTTGGATAGCGCGCAAGTTGCCAATGTAAACCTGGCAGAGAGCCAGCTTGATCAAATCGCCTCAGCATTTGCTCAGGCAGAGGTTCAATTAGAGGCAGCCCAGGCCACACTAGTTCAGGCCCAGAGCGCGTTGGCACAAGCAGAGAACGAACTGGCCAAAAAATCCGAGCTGGCTTCACGTGGCCAGCAGTTGGTCAGCAAAATAGAGATCGAGCGTCTCGAGAATAACGTCGCCCAGCGCCGCGGGGGCGTGCAAGCAGCCCAAGCCAACATTACCGCAGCGCAAACTCAGATATCCGACGTGCTACCCGCGCAACGCCAGAGTGCCCAACGGCAACTGGAGCAGGCACAGGTCGCGCTGGACAAAACAGTGATCTTTGCGGGAGTCGACGGGCAGGTTGCACAATTTTTCTTGCAGCGTGGCGACTACGTAAATCCTATCCTCCGACCCGCAGGCGTATTAATCCCGTCCAGCGGCCCAGAGTCTGGTCGTTTTCAAATAGCGGCCGGGTTCAATCAGCTGTCGGCTCAGGTGATAAAACCAGGCACCATTACCGAGGTGGTCTGTATGTCCAAGCCCTTCTCGGTGATCCCGATGATCGTCACCCGCGTGCAGCCGGTTGTGGCGGCGGGGCAACTGAAACCCTCGGATGTACTACTTGATGCGCAACAGCGCGCCCGACCGGGGACACTGACAGTGGTAATGGAGCCACTTTATGAGGGCGGTCTCATGGAGGTCATGCCCGGGAGTAAGTGTATTGCGAACGCATATACCAACAACCACGATTTACTGGAGCAAGGTGAGCTGGGATTAGGCCAGACGCTGTTCCTACATATGGTCGATACCGTAGGCGTAATTCACGCCATCATCTTGAGAATGCAGGCGTTACTGATGCCAGTACAGATGTTGGTATTTGCCGGGCA
>Ga0181605_10000764_pt1 | contig 31970 bp, 31 predicted proteins | sample 041ome_11_FD_148676 | JGI IMG/M metagenome (GOLD analysis project Ga0181605, IMG submission 148676) | Coastal salt marsh microbial communities from the Groves Creek Marsh, Skidaway Island, Georgia - 041411US metaG (spades assembly) | ecosystem: Environmental > Aquatic > Marine > Intertidal zone...
TCACAAAAGCCTAGAAAATATGGAAAAATAAATAATATAATTTTTATTAAAGTTTAGGTTGATTTTAATAACTTTTTGGATAGCCTATTAGATAATGTAGTGGGGGCTACTTATTCATTTTAAGTTTGATCTCTTCATCGATAATTTTATAGTTAACTAGTTTTATTAGAACGGGTTCAAATTTGTAGGTTAAAATGTCTAGCTATCCAAATACTAAAATTTACAACACTCTTCCAAAAATTTTAAGGCATAGAGCCGAAACTATTCCAAATACTGTGGCATTACGAGATAAAGATCTTGGTATATGGAATGAGATAACATGGAAGCATTACAATGATCAAGTTTCTTACCTCGCGCTCAGCCTGGTAAAAAGAGGTTTTAAAACCGGTGATGTAATAGGTTTGATTGGAGATAATAAACCATCTTGGTTGTTTTTTGAACTTGCTGCACAAGCTGTTGGCGGAATGAGCCTAGGTATTTATAGAGATACACTTGATGAAGAAGTTGGCTACTTAATAGATGCTGCAAAAGTTAATTTTGTATACGCAGAAGATCAGGAACAAGTTGATAAAATTTTGACAATAAAGAGGCCAAAAGGTAATAAAATTAACATTTATTATGAAGATAGTCGTGGCCTTAAGGAATTAGAAGACCCAAATATAACTGACATGCTTGACTTGATAAGTGAAGGCAAAGAAATAGCCTCAAAACACCCAGACAAATATAATAAAATGATAGACAAGGTATCAGCTGATCAAGAAGCAATCCTGTGTACTACTTCAGGAACAACCTCAAACCCTAAATTAGCCATGCTACCAGGTGGAAAATTTATTGAGCATGTCCTTAGATATTTAAAAGTAGATCCTAAAAATATAAACGACGAGTATGTTTCTGTTCTACCGTTCCCTTGGATCATGGAACAAACCTATGGCGTTGGTTTTAACATTGTTGGAGGAATGAAAGTTAACTTTCCTGAAAGACCTGATACCGCAATGGATGATTTACGAGAGGTTGGCCCTACTTTTATGCTTGGAGCACCTAGACTATGGGAACAAATAGCAGCAGATATGCGTTCAAGAATATTAGATGCTCCTAAAATAACACAATGGTTATTTAATGTTATGGTTGAAAGAGGTTTAAAAGCAGTTGACCAAGGTAAAAGAGATTTTCTTGCTGATAAACTTTTATTCTCATCGTTAAAGGATAGACTAGGTTTTAGTAAAGTTACCTCCGCTGCAACCGGTGGTTCAGCAATTGGGCCGGAAACATTCAAATTTTTCTTAGCAATGGGGATACCACTTAGGCAATTATATGGTCAAACAGAATTAATGGGGGCGTACACTCTTCAAGATGTTCCCGAGGGGACAATGGATTGTGAGACCGTTGGTGTGCCTTTTCCTGATTGTGAAATCAAAATTATAGACCCTGACCCTAATGGACTTGGTGAAATCATAACAAAACATCCAAGCATGTTCTCTGGTTATTACAATAATCCAAAAGCTTATAAAGAAACTATAAAAAAGGGATGGATGCACACAGGAGATGCTGGTTATTTTGATGATCAGGGAAGGCTTAATGTTCTTGATAGAGTAAATGATATTGCGATTAAATCAGACGGTGTAAAATTTTCACCGCAAAACATTGAAAACAAACTTAAGTTTTCCCCTTACGTTGGTGAAGCTGTTGTTATTGGAGCAGAAAAACCTTATTTGACAGCCATAATTTGTATAAGGTTCTCTATTGTATCTAAATTAGCAGAAAAATGGCAGTTAGCATTTACTTCCTACACCGGTCTTGCTGCAGATAAAAAAATATATGCACTAATTGAAGAAGAAATATCAAAAGTAAACGAGCAACTACCTGATAATATCAAAATTGCAAAATTTTTATTATTGTTCAAGGAGTTGGAAGCAGACGACGGCGAATTAACAAGAACAAAAAAAGTACGTAGAAGCGTTATAAATTCAAGGTATAAAGATATTATTAAGGATTTATATTTAGACAAAGATACTGCCTCAATTGATACTGAATTCACTTTAGAAGACGGAAGAAAAAGTAAGATTAGCGCGACTATGGAAATAAGGCATCTAATAGATACCAAAACTTCAAAGACTACCAAAGCTAAATCTAAAGCAAACAAATCCAGTAAAGGCAAAAAGTAAATGAGCTTAGATGATTTAAAAAAAATACCATACGGCAAGACTTCTATTGAATTAAAAAATATCAGTCTCGCCTTTGGTGGCGTGAAAGCCTTAACCGATGTTTCCTTTGATATTAAAAAAGGGGAAGTTTTTGCAATTATTGGGCCTAATGGCGCTGGGAAATCATCAATGTTAAATGTGATTAATGGCTTCTACAAACCCACAAGTGGGTTAATTAATTTTGCTGGAACAGATAGAAATGCAATGGAACCTGAATTTGCAGCCAAAAGTGGTATAGCAAGGACTTTCCAAAATATTGCTCTCTTTAAGGGTATGAGTACATTAGACAATTTAATGACAGGAAGACTGTTAAAACAAAAACAAAATTTTTTAATGCAAGCGCTTTATTTTGGTCCTGTTGAAAAAGAAGAGGCAGAACATCGTGAAAAGGTAGAGCGAGTAATAGACTTTTTAGATCTTCAATCTATTAGAAGAACACCTGTAGGATCACTCCCCTATGGTTTACAAAAAAGAGTAGAACTCGGACGCGCATTAGCCATGGAACCAGAAATACTACTTCTTGACGAACCAATGGCAGGTATGAATGTTGAAGAAAAACAGGATATGAGCCGATTTGTTTTGACTGTAAACAATGAGTTAAAAACAACTATAGTTTTAATAGAACATGACATGGGTGTTGTGATGGATATTTCAGATAGAATTGTTGTATTGGACTACGGAAAAAAAATAGGGTCTGGCTTACCTGAAGAAATTAGAGATAACAAAGCAGTAATAGATGCTTATCTAGGAGTATCTGATGAGTAGGAAATTATAAAATGAGCGTAGAGTTACTTAATTTTATTGAAACAGTTCTTAATGGACTTATGTCTGGCGTGATGTACTCATTAGTTGCATTAGGATTTGTTTTAATTTTTAAAGCATCAGGGGTTTTTAATTTTGCACAGGGCGTCTTTGCATTATTTGCAGCCTTGACTCTCGTAGGGTATCAGACAGGTCAAGTTCCTTTTGCACACGTAATCAATGAACTTTTTGGAACTAATTACCATAATTGGTATGCATCCATGCCAAACTTTTTAGCTATTATTTTGACTATGATTACGATGATCGCTCTTGCGTGGATTATTGAACGCCTTGTGCTCAAACATTTAGTAAATCAAGATCCTATTATTTTATTTATGGCTACTATTGGTTTAGCCTTTGCCTTAGAAGGTGTAGGAGACTTAATGTGGGGATCTGACGTTAAGGTTCTTGATGTAGGCATACCAAGTGGAGGATCTGTCTGGTTAGAAGAAGCCACAATAGGCTTGGCTGCTGAAGGAAGCGATTATTATGGCATGTATATTGACGTACTTAATGTATGGGCAACAGTAATAGCTGTTATTTTAGTTATTACATTAGCTCTTTTCTCACAGTATACGAAGACAGGGAGAGCTCTAAGAGCAGTTGCAGACGATCATCAAGCTGCTTTGTCAGTTGGAATATCATTAAGAACAATTTGGATACTGGTTTGGGCCATTTCTGGATTTATAGCGATGGTCGCTGGAATTATGTGGGGTACTGAATCAGGTGTTCAATTTTCATTATCACTTATTGCTCTAAAAGCATTACCAGTTTTAATACTTGGAGGATTTACTTCAATTCCAGGTGCAATAATTGGTGGCCTGCTAATTGGTGTAGGAGAAAAGTTAGCAGAAATTTATATTGGTGGTTATTTCGAGACAGGGGCGCTAGAAAATTGGTTTGCCTACGTTATGGCATTAGTATTTTTATTATTTCGTCCCCAAGGATTATTTGGCGATAAGATTATCGAGAGGGTTTAAGGCTTATGATTTACAAAGAAACAGGACAATATAAATCTTCATATAAGTCAGATCATGCTATTTTTCCTCTCATTCAGGACAAAATTGCTTTTAGCACTCTTATGTTTATAGCATTTCTTGTAATTCCTTTTGTTATTAATAGTTATTGGGAAAAGGCTATACTTGTACCTTTTTTAATTTTCTCTCTAGCTGCAATTGGTCTTAATATATTGACAGGCTACTGTGGCCAGGTTTCACTTGGTACAGGAGGCTTTATGGCCGTGGGGGCCTTTTCTACCTATAAAATTATGACCTATTTCCCTGATATGAACATTATGATAATTATATTAATTTCAGGATTAATTACTGCAGGTGTTGGTATTCTTTTTGGACTGCCTTCTCTTCGGATAAAAGGCTTTTATTTGGCAGTTGCAACTCTTGCTGCTCAATTTTTTCTTGTTTGGTTATTTAACAAAGTACCATGGTTCTATAACTACTCAGATACAGGACAAATAACTGTATCCGAGAGGCTGATGTTTGGAATACCAGTTACTGGGGCATCAGCCCCACCATATGCTACTTATCTATTTTGTTTAGTCCTTGTAGTTTTACTTGGGTTTGCTGCCAAAAATCTTATAAGAAGTAAAATAGGAAGATCATGGATGGCAATCAGAGATATGGATATTGCCGCAGAAATTATTGGAGTTCCTCCATTAAAAACAAAATTATCGGCCTTTGCTATTAGTTCATTTTATATAGGTGTCGCAGGTGCATTGTATTTTGCAGTGTTTCTTGGGGCGATAGAAGTAACAGAATCATTTGATATAATGACAATCTCATTCCCAGTTTTATTTATGATAATTATTGGTGGGCTTGGTTCTATGTTAGGATCGTTTCTTGGAGCTGCTTTTATCGTCACCCTACCAATTGGCTTAAAGTTTGTTATGGTAGACATGGTAGGTATGTCTGCAGTGACAGCCAAACACTTTGAGATAACAATCTGGGGATTGTTAATGATTATTTTTCTAATTGTAGAGCCTCACGGCCTTGCAAGACTTTGGTCCATCGCAAAAGAAAAGTTAAGAAGATGGCCTTTCCCCTACTAAATTTTATTTAGTAGATTTTTTGTTAATTTTATCTCTAAGGGAGGATCTAATGAGAATAAAACAACTTCTAATGGGAATAGTAGCTTCTGTTATAGCTGTTTCTAGTTATGTAGAAATTGCAGTTGCAGATCTAAAATTTCCAATGTTGGTTTACCGAACAGGAGCGTATGCGCCTAATGGTATTCCTAACGCTGATGGTTTTGTAGATTACTACAAAATGATCAATGCCAGAGACGGTGGTATTGGTGGTGAGAAAATATTACACCCTGAGTGTGAAACTGGTTATAAGACACAAGTTGGTGTTGAGTGTTATGAAAAAAACAAACAAGACGCTATGGTTTTCCAACCAATGTCTACTGGTATTACTTACCAGTTGATTCCAAAAGCAACAGCTGATGGTGTAACTGTATATTCAACAGGATATGGAAGAACATCTGCAGCTAACGGAAAGGTTTTTAAGTGGATATTTAATGCACCTGTTACTTATTGGGACGGCGCGTCTATTGCCATAAGACATATCCTGAAAAACAATTTTGGTAATATCAAGGGCAAGAAAATTGCGCTTGTTTACCATAACTCAGCATATGGAAAAGAACCAATAAGAACTCTTCAGACTTTAAGTAAGAAACATGGTTTTAAGTTAATGTTGTTGCCTGTTGACCATCCAGGACAAGAGCAAAAAGCCACTTGGTTAAAAATCCGTAAAGCTCGTCCTGATAACATACTTATGTGGGGTTGGGGAGTTATGAACCAGGTCGCAGTAAAGTCTGCCGCATCTATCAAATTTCCAATGGATAAGTTTATTGGTATCTGGTGGTCAGGTTCTGAGAATGATGTTTTACCAGCTGGAGAAGGTGCACATGGATATAAATCTCTGACATTTAATGCTCCTGGTACTAATTATCAAGTTCATAAGGATATTAAGAAATATGTTCATGATAAAGGTGAAGCATCCGGTGACGGCTCACATTTTGGAACAGTTCTATATAATAGAGGCTTATTCCAAGCCATGGTTCAAGTAGAAGCTGCTGTGGTTGCACAAAGAATTCATGGTACATCAAAAATTACTCCTGCCATGTATAGGGATGGTTTTGAAAATGTAAACTTAACTGCCGAAAGGTTAGAAGAGTTAGGTTTCAAAGACTTTGCTCCTCCTTTCCAGATTTCATGTGAAAATCATGGTGGTAGTGGACTTGCTGCAGTTCAACAATGGGATGCAAAAGCCAAAAAATGGAATATGATTACTGAGTATATGTATGGTGATGCTGATGTGGTTCAAAAATTAATCGCAGAAGATTCAACAAAATATGCAGCTGAGCAAAAAATTGCTGAGCGTTGTAACTAAAAATATTGAGAGCCTAATAAATTAGGCTCTCTTTAACTATAGGATTAATAATATGGATGACATTAAAATGGCTAAAAATGAAACCAGCTCTACTGAAGATATATTAATCGTTAATAATATTGAGGTAGTCTATAGCCACGTTATTTTAGTGTTAAAAGGCGTTAGCCTTAAAGTTAAAAAAGGTGGAATAACTGCTTTGCTTGGTGGTAACGGTGCAGGTAAAAGTACAACCTTAAAATCAATCTCAAATTTACTAGCTTCAGAAAGAGGAGAAGTTACAAAAGGATCTGTAACTTTTAGTGATGAGTATATACATGACCTTGATCCTGCCCAATTAGTTAAGAAGGGCGTAATTCAAGTTATGGAAGGAAGACATTGTTTTGAGCATTTAACTGTTGAAGAAAATCTTTTGACTGGTGCCTACACTAGAAGTAACTCTAGGGAAGTAAAAGATGATTTGGAAAGAGTTTACAATTACTTTCCAAGACTTCGTGAAAGAAGAACATCTTTAGCTGGGTATACCTCTGGAGGCGAACAACAAATGATTGCCATTGGAAGAGCATTAATGGCTCATCCAACCATGATATTACTTGATGAGCCGTCAATGGGACTTGCCCCTCAATTAGTAAAACAAATATTTGAGATAGTTGCAGAAATAAATAGAAAGGAGGGTGTCACAATCCTTCTAGCTGAACAGAATACAAACATAGCTCTTCAATATTCAGAATATGCATATATACTTGAAAACGGTCGAGTGGTGATGGAAGGATCTGCTGAATCAATGAGAGATAATGAAGACGTCAAAGAATTCTATCTTGGTATTTCTGGAGAAGGAAGACAATCTTTTAAAGATGTAAAACAATACAGACGCAGAAAAAGATGGTTGTAAAAATAAATGAAGAAGTTCGAATTTTTTGATGACTTAGAATTACGTTCTACTGAACAAAGAAACGAAGATCATCTAAAACAACTAACTCGACTTATCCAAGAAGCAAAAAAAAATAAAAACCAATTATCAAGACTTAACAAAGAAGTTAAAGATTTAAGTGATTTAGAATTAATACCTGTCTTAAGAAAATCTGATTTAATCGAAAAACAAAGTAAATCTCTTCCTTTCGCTGAATTAAATGTAAGTGAAATAATAAAATTTAAGCATATATATAGATCACCAGGGCCAATTTATGATTTAGACGGTCATGCTAATAATTGGTGGCGTTTTGCAAGAGCACTTCACGCAGCAGGTTTCAGGCATGGTGATATAGTACAAAATTGTTTTTCTTATCATTTTACGCCGGCAGGAGCTATGTTCGAAGAAGCTGCTAAGATTCTTAAATGTACCGTTTTTCCTGCTGGAGGAGAAAATTCAGATTTACAATTAGAGGTTATGAGAGATATCGGAACAACCGCCTATGTAGGCGTTCCTGATTTTTTGAAAATCATATTAGAAAAAGCTGACGAAAACAAAATTTTACTTCCAAATCTTAAAAAAGCAATGGTAACAGGTGGTCCCCTTTTTCCTGCTGTTGCACAAAATTTTAAAGAACGTAATATTCAAACCAGACAGTGTTATGGTACTGCCGACCTAGGGTTAGTTGCTTATGAGGGTGCAGAAAATGATGGAATGATAATTGATGAAGATGTTATTTTAGAAATAGTTAAACCTGGAACGGGGAAGCAAGTTAAAGATGGGGAAGTTGGCGAGGTTGTAGTAACTGTTCTTAATAATTACGAATTACCTATTATTAGATTTGCTACTGGTGATCTTTCAGCATTCATGGAAGGTAAAAGCATAACAGGTAGGACAAACAAAAGAATTAAAGGTTGGATGGGCAGAGCTGACCAGACAACAAAAGTAAGGGGAATGTTTGTACAACCTTCTCAAATAAATAAAATTTTAGAAAATCTTAAAATTAATGATAATGCTAGAATGATTATTTCTAGGTCAAATGACAGGGATGAGCTTCTGCTTAAGGTAGAATCAAAACTTACTGATATTAATGAAATAGATGCCATTCAAAAAAGAATTTCAGAAGAAATAAAAAGTGTCATTAATTTACGAGGAGAGACAAAAATTGTTACGGTAAATAGTTTACCAAATGATGGAAAAGTGATAGATGATATTCGAGATTTTGGAGATTAAATAATGAAACTTGAAAATGTTAAAGCCGTTATTACGGGTGCTGGCAGTGGTCTTGGAGAAGGAACAGCAAGGTACTTAAGTGAAAGAGGTGCAGAACTTTTATTAATTGACCTCAATGAGGAAGGTCTTAAGAAAGTAGCTAATGACTTAGGTGCTAATTATTTTGTAGGTGATGTATCTAATGAAATCGAAATGACAAAAGCGGTTAAGGATTTTGAAGGTGTAAATTGCCTAGTAAATTGTGCTGGAATTGCAGTTGGAGCAAAAGTTGTTTCTAGTAGAGGTATGCATAGTTTAAATTTATTTGAAAAAGTCCTTAATGTTAATTTGATAGGAAGCTTCAACATGCTTCGTTTGTGTGCCGATAAAATGCAATCTAATGATCCAGACCACGAAGGAGAAAAGGGAGTTATAATAAACACTGCATCTGTTGCAGCTTATGATGGCCAAATAGGTCAGGCTGCCTATTCCGCTTCTAAGGGTGGTATAGTGGGAATGACATTGCCAATCGCAAGAGAATTGGCTGCACATGGAATAAGGGTGAATACGATTGCTCCAGGCTTGTTTTCCACTCCAATGTTATCAGGCATGAGCGAGGAAGTTCAAAAAAGTTTAATAGCAACGACTATTTTCCCAAAACGCCTTGGAACGTCTTTAGAGTATGCCATGTTAGTAGAGAGCATTTTAACAAACGTTTTATTAAATGGGGAAACAATCAGACTTGATGGATCAGTTAGATTAGCTCCTAGATAATAATTTTGGTATTATTCTATAATGAAAATAACTCCAAAATATTTTGAAGATTTTAATGTAGGATATACCTTTGAAACTGAACCTACTCTAATCTCTAAAAATGAAATTATAGATTTTGCTTCAAAATACGATCCACAACTTTTTCATCTTGATGAGGAAAAAGCAAAAAAAGGTCCGTTTGGTCAATTAACCTCAAGTGGGTTCATGACGCTTGGCAAATCTTTTACTCAAATATTTCTGACAGGAATTTTTGATGGAACAAGTATGGGCGCTTGGGGAATAGATGAGTTACGGTGGACAAAACCTGTTTGTCCTGGTGATCTTTTAAAAACTAAAGTAGAAGTCCTAGAAACCAAAAGGTCTTCTAAAAATCCAAAGAAAGGTACTGTAAGATTAAAACATACAGTTACAAATCATAATAAGGAAGTTGTGATGACCTGGATATCTAACCAAATGCTAAAAACGAAGTAATAATTTAATGAAAAACTAATCTAATGTATTATTTTTTTAAACAAACGTCCGTCTAAAATAATTAGCCCTAAAATGATTACTATTAATCCTAAATACTCATTAGTGGTAATATTTTGATCCAAGAAAAAAGCATTTAAAAAAATAGACGAGGGAGGAATTATTATAGTGCAAATTAATAAATTTCCTGCCCCAGCACTTTCAAGTATTTTAAAATATAAAAAGTAAGCAAACACAGAACAAATTATTGCAAAAACGAATGCATATTTAACAATATAAAAATTTAAAGAGTATATTTCTTCCAAGTGATTAATGATAGCGTATGGGGTAAGTATGATAGTGCTGACAGTTAACATCCCTGTTGCAGCTATTATTGGAGAAAAATTTTGCAATCTTAACTTTCCCCATACTCCAGCAAAACCATACGAAATTGTTGCTATTATTATTAAATACTTTCCTAAATCATCATTTTTTAATTCAAATATATTTTGGTAACCAACAGCTATCACGACCCCTAAAATACCAATTGATATCCCTACTACTCTACTCAAATTCAACCTCTCAAGAGGCAAAAATAATGATGCTAAAATTATAGCTACAAAAGATGTGTTAGCATTTAAAATAGATGCTAATCCACCTGTTGTTGTCTGTTGACCAAAAGTTATCAATAAAAAAGGAAAAATATTATTTAATAAACTCATGATGGAAAGGTTAAAAAAATTATTAAATGTAAACTGAAATTTAATACCCTTGATATATATAAAGAGTATTAAAAAAATAGAAGCAATAGACACACGAAGATAAACAATCATAAAGGGACTTAAATATTTTAGGAGAACCTCAACAAAGAAAAAACTTGATCCCCAAAACAGCCCTAATAATGAAACTAATAACCAATCTTTATTTGCCATAAGTTATAATAACATTGTCATCAAATTATTTAACTATTTATTTATGACACACATTCATGGTTTTTAATTAGTGTGGAAAGGTTATTATTAAATTATTTTGCACAGAAATTTACTAATTTATAACTCCATTAATACCGAGAAAAAGTATGATGTTTACATCATAAAAAAATTACTATAGCTTTCACAAGATATTGATTTGGAGAAAATTTATTATGTTCAATAAAATTTTACTATTTATATGTTTCTTAACTGTTTCATCATTAAGTTACGCTAAAAGTATTGAAATAGAAATGTTGAATAAACTTGGAAAAGAAAGAATGGTTTATTCATTGAAAATAGCTAATGTTGATTTAAATGACAAGATAGTTTGGAAATCCTCTTCAAAAGGTCATAATGTAGAATTTGTTGAGACGCCTAAGGGTGTAAAAAAGTTTAAATCCAAAATTAATAAAGATGCTACTTATGAATTTAAGATTCCTGGTGTTTACCTTTATCAATGCACACCTCACAAAGCTATGGGTATGATTGGAATTGTTGTCGTAGGTGATGATAAAAGTAATCTTGATAAAATTAAAAAGGTAAAAATGAGGGGTAAATCTAAAAAAGTTCTAAAAGAGCTTTTGAAAGAGCTTTAATAACTTAAAATTTTAATATGTACTAAACATTTTATTAACTTTGAATTATTAAAATATAGAGTTATAACAGTATTAATTGGGCTCTTTGATCCATCCTGCATAACCCTCATCCATACTGTAAACGTATTTAAAACCTTGCTCGCTAAAAAAATTAGCTGCTGGCTGGCTAGAATTGCCGTGGTAACAGTAAATTAAAACTGGTTCATTCTTATCTTTTTCTTTTATAAAATTTTCTATATTTATATCCTCAATATGGATAGCATTTTTAATATGACCAGACGTAAATGAATTTAAATCTCTTATGTCAATTAGAGTTATTTTATCTGTTTCAATAAATTTTTGTGCATCTTCTATAGATATTCTTTTATACGACATATAAAATCAAAGAGCCTCTATTATCACTGCAATGCCCTGGCCTCCTCCAATGCACATTGTTGCTAAACCGAATTTACCTTTACGTTTTCTTAATTCATAAACTAATTTAGTCATAATTATTGCACCGGTTGCTCCAACTGGGTGACCAAGAGCAATAGCGCCACCATTAACATTCACAATTTCTGGATTAAGCCCTAATTGTTTATTAACCGCACATGCTTGAGCTGCAAATGCTTCATTTGACTCAACCAAATCTAAATCAGAAATATTAAGACCTGCTTTTTTAAGTGCCATTTTAGTAGCAGGAACAGGCCCCATACCCATTTCATCAGGCTCAACCCCACCAAACCCATAAGAAATTATTCTAGCTAAAGGTGTACCTTTTTTTGCTTTATCTTCATTAGCAAGAACTAATGCCGCAGCACCATCATTTATACCTGACGCGTTACCAGCGGTTACAACACCTTCTTTTTTAAAAGCTGTTCTTAGATTAGACAAAGTCTCTATGGTTGTTTCTGGTTTTGGATGTTCATCAACTTCAAAAATATTAATACCTTTTCTTGTCTTAATCTCAATTGGTAAAATTTGGTCTTTAAAAAAACCTTCATTTATAGCTTTGCTTGCTCGTTTTTGACTGGTTAATGCGAACTCATCTTGGTTATCACGGCTAATTTCGTATCGATCTGATATGTTTTCTGCTGTGATCCCCATGTGACCATGGCCAAAAGGATCATGTAGAGCACCAAGCATCATATCATGCACATTACCATCTCCCATTCTGTTTCCCCATCGAAAACCTTGAACAATATGGGCACTATTCGACATTACTTCTACACCACCGGCCAAAGTAATGGAGGCATCTCCCAGCATTAAAAGTTGAGTTGCGCTTACAATAGCTTGCAGCCCAGAACCACAAAGTCTATTGACTGTTAATGCTGCAGATTCTTTGCTAAGACCTGCCTGAAGAGCAATTACCCTACTAACATACATATCTCTTGGTTCTGTATGAATTACATTACCAAAAACCGCATGTTCTACTTCATCTGCATCGAATCCTGATCTAGTTATAGCTTCTTTAGCTACCAAGGTTCCGAGATCAACAGGACAAAAACTTTTTAAAGTTCCACCAAAACTTCCAATTGCTGATCTATTAGCAGACATTATATAAACTTCGCTCATTTTAGCTTCCTCCAAGATTATGCATATTCTATTTTGTTAAAATTAGATCTCGATCGCCTAAGCTTTCAAAAAAATTATTTATTCTTATTTCATCTACATCGTTTATGTTTGAAGGGTTCCAAACTGGCTTTCTATCTTTTTCAACTAGCATAGCTCTAACACCTTCAAAAAAATCTCCTATTTCAAGACATTTTTGAACCATCCTATACTCCATTATAAGTTCATCTTTTAGACTCATTTTGGAAGCAGATCTAATTTGTTTTAACGAAATTTTTAATGAAGTTGGTGACTTATGTTTTAGCTCATCCAATTGATTTTTTATGAATTCATTTCCAGAGGATGAAATTGATTCACATTTTTTTAAAATTTCTTCAACAGTATCAAATGAAAAAGCTTCTTTAATAAATTTCTCATTCTGTATAAGAACACTCTCAGATGAATTTGGTTCTGTAGAAAACTGATCTATTATAAAATTAACTTTTTCATTAGTTTTTGGTGAAGAAGAAACTAAAGATTCTTTTAAAGATTTTATTTTATCTGAATAAACATAATGAGTAATAAGTTTTAATTCCATTAAATCATAAGCTTTTATCTTAGCGCCAACTAGAGACAACCAAGCACCTATACCTTTATCTAATTGCCCAAGAAGCCAACCACCACCTACATCAGGGAATAATCCGATTGCAGTTTCTGGCATCGCAAACAACGTTTTTTCAGAACCAACAATATGGCTTCCGTGCATTGATACTCCAACACCTCCACCCATAGTGTAACCGTTGATAAGTGATATAAAAGGTTTTCTGTAATTACTGATTTTATAATTTAAAGTATATTCATCATAGAAAAATGACCTAGATAAGTTAGTAGGAGGTCCTCCATTAGCTAAAACCTCTTTTCTTAATTTTACCACATCCCCACCAGCACAAAACGATCGATCTCCTGCGCCCTCGATTACAACACAGTTTATATCATTATTTGTTTCCCAGAGGCTAAGGTTTTGGTTTATTAGATCTACCATAGAATAAGTCAGGGCATTTAATCTATCTGGTCTGTTTAGAGTAATTATACCTACACCATTATCCTCAGAAAATATAACTTCATTTTGCATTATTTAATTGTTCCTTTTTAAAATCTAATTAGTTTTTAAATGTCTGGAAATAATTACTCTCATTATTTCATTTGTTCCTTCTAAGATTTGATGAACTCGTAAGTCTCTTACAAGTCTTTCTAAAGGAAAATCTTTTAAATATCCATAACCACCATGAATTTGAAGTGCCATGTTACAAATTTCTGAACAAATATCAGTTGCATATCTTTTAGCCATTGCGCAAAGCTTTGTTGCCTGCTTATCATGAGTATCAAGAGCGCAAGCAGCTCTTAAAACCATTAACCTAGAAGCCTCAAGTTCTGTTGCCATATCTGCAAGCTTAAATTGTGTCACTTGAAACTTATCTAAAGATTTTCCAAATTGTTTTCTTTCCGCTGCATAATTCAAGGATGCCTCTAAGGCAGCCCTTGCGCCACCAAGAGAGCAAGCTGCAATATTAACCCTGCCTCCATCTAGACCTTTCATAGCTATCTTAAAGCCATCCCCTTCATTTCCTACTAAGTTATCTATTGGGATTTCACAATTATCAAAATTTACCATTGATGTGTGTTGACTATTCCAACCCATTTTCTTTTCTTGTTTACCAAATGTTAAACCTTTAGTCCCCTTTTCAACTAACAAACATGAAACTCCGGCAGCACCCTCTTCTCCTGTCCTACACATTACAGCAAAAACGTCACTTGTAGGTCCTCCAGATATAAAGCTTTTTGAACCATTTAATAAATAATGGCTATTACCTTGTTTCGCAGCTTTTGTTTTTAATGCAACGGCATCTGAACCTGAGCCAGGTTCAGTAAGACAATAGCTAGACATGATTTCCATTGTAGATAGTTTTGGAATAAATCTCTTTTTTACATCGTCAGAACCATGAGTATCTATCATCCATGTCACCATATTATGGATAGAAATATACGCTGCAGTAGAAACACATCCTCTTGAAAGTTCTTCAAATATGATAGCAGCATGTAATCTAGAAAGCCCAGAACCTCCATACCTGTCATCAACATAAATAGCAGCCAAACCAAGCTCAGCAGCTTTTTTCAATGTTTCAACTGGGAAAATCTCTTTTTGATCCCATTCAGAGGCATAAGGCATAAGTTCAGTTTCAGAAAAAGTTTTTGCCATTTCTTTTACTGCTAACTGATCTTCATTATATTCAAAGTTCATTTTTACCTCATATTGGCTAAATTAATAGACATTAAATTTTATTAGACTTCAATATCATTTCTGATGCTTTTTCAGCAATCATTAAAGTAGGTGCATTTGTGTTGCCAGAAGTAATTGTTGGCATTATAGAAGCGTCAGCAATCCTTAAACCCTCCACACCTCTAACCTTTAAATTACTATCAGTCACTGATGAGACATTTGTTCCCATAGCACAAGTCCCAACAGGGTGAAAAATTGTTGTTCCTATATCACCTGCTACTTTTTTTAAATCATCTTCAGATTGAAATTGAATTCCTGGAGCATACTCTTTTGGGTTATATTTTTTCATTGCTGGTTGAGAAATTATTTTTCTTGCCAACTTTATAGATTGAGCGGCTACAATTTTATCTTTTTCTGCAGATAAATAATTAGGATCAATTGATGGTGCAATTTTATAATCCTTAGACACTATATGAACATTGCCTCTACTTTGAGGGTTAAGGTTGCAAACACTTGCAGTTAAACCAGGAAAATTATGGAGTGGCTCTCCAAACTTGTCTAATGATAATGGCTGAACATGAAACTGAAGATTAGGTGTCTCATGAGACTTATCTGACATTGCAAATAAGCCTAACTGACTAGGAGCCATAGACATTGGACCTGTTCTCTTAAGAGCATATTCTAGACCAATTCCTAATTTACCAATAAATGAGTTTGCTTTTTGATTTAATGTTTTTGCGTTTTCTAACTCATAAATTACTCTTAATTGAAGATGATCTTGAAGATTTTCTCCAATGTTTTTACTTTCTACTTCAGTATCAATACCTAATTTTGACAAAATGTTGGGATTTCCAATACCAGATAATTCTAATATTTTGGGAGACCCAATAGACCCTGAAGATAATATAATTTCTCTATTAACATATATTTCTTCTGATTTACCATTCCTAAAAACTTTTACGCCTTTAGCTTTTTTGTTTTTTAAAATTATTTTGCTGACTTCGCATTTACTTATTACCCTTAAATTTTTTCTATTTTTAACAGGCTTTAAAAATGCTTTAACAGTATTCCATCTTAACCCATCATTTTGATTAACTTTAAAGTATGAAACACCAAAATTATTTCCTTCATTAAAATCATCTACTTGAGGTATCCCAGCTTCTATGGTTGCTTCTTTAAAACTATCTAACACTTCCCAAGATAGTCTTTGCTGATTTACTTTCCATTCACCTCCAGAACCATGGAATTTATTTTCTCCTTCATAACTATCTTCCATATTTTTGAAATATGGTAAAACATCATCCCAACTCCAACCTTCATTGCCCATTTGTCGCCACTGGTCATAATCATTCGCTTGTCCTCTCATATAAATCATTCCATTTATAGAAGAACAACCTCCCATAACTTTTCCTCTTGGATAGTTTAATTCTCTTCCGTTGAGTCCCTTCTGTTTAGTTGTTTTATATAGCCAATCTGTCCTTTTGTTACCCATGCAATATAAGTAACCCACTGGTATATGTACCCAATGATAGTTATCGCTTCCACCTGCTTCAAGTAAAGCTACAGTATATTTACCATTTGCCGATAACCGATTCGCTAAAAGACATCCTGCAGTACCCGCTCCAACTATTATAAAATCAAATTGTAGGGACATAAAAAATTCCTTTTTAAAATTCTTCCAATAACGAGAATATTATTAAATTATGATATTTGATCTAGGAAATATTTACTATGTTAAAAATAAATTTTTAAATTTTTTCTTTGGGCAGTATAGAGTGTCTCTTGAAAGGTAAAAATCATGAGTATATCAAGTAATGCATTTGAAGATGAAGATATTTTTATTGCAGATATTTTATCTAAAAATAAAATAATAGCTATGGTTGGGGCAAGTAAGAATTGGAAACGCCCCTCTAACTTTGTCATGAAATATCTTCAGAAACATGGGTACACAGTTATACCTATAAACCCTGGTAATGCAGGTCAATATATTCTGGATGAATTATGCTATGCATCCCTTCAAGATGTACCTATTAAAATAGATATGGTTAATATATTCAGACCTAGTGAGTTTTGTGCTTCGATTACTAAAGATGCAATAAGTATTGGTGCTAAAACTGTTTGGATGCAATTAGGTATTAAAAACGAAGAAGCTATTAATTTAGGCAAAAAAGCAAAAATAAATGTTATTTATGATAAATGTCCAAAAATGGAACATTCAAGGTTATCTGGCGCACTTGGATTAGCTGGCTTTAATTCACGATTAATTTCTTCAAAAAGACCTGTTGTTAAAAAACCACCATCTGCTTCAAGAAATGGAGGAATTGTAAAAACTAATGAATTAGAAACACTTGCTATACATGCAGGAACTAGACCTGATGCCTCAACTGGATCAAGAAGTATTCCAATTTATCAAACAACTTCTTTTACATTTGATGATATAGATCATGCAGCAAGCTTATTTAACCTTCAAGAACCAGGAAATATTTATGCTCGATTGTCTAATCCTACAATTTCTGCTCTAGAACAAAGAATAGCAGCTTTAGATGATGGCTTAGGCGCCTGCTGCGCCTCATCTGGGCATGCCGCACAAATGCTAGCTTTATTTCCTTTAATGGAGCCTGGGGCAAAAATAATTGCTAGTTCTAAATTATATGGGGGTTCTATTACTCAATTTACTAAAACATTTAAAAACTTCTCTTGGGATGCTGAATTAGTTGATGTGTCTGATTTAGATGCTGTTAAGGATGCTGTTAAAGATGTTTCTGTAAAAGTTTTATTTGCTGAAAGTTTAGCTAACCCTGACGGAAATATAACCGATATTACATCTCTCGCAGATATAGCTCATGAAGCTGGTATTCCACTTGTAATTGATAACACAATGGCAACACAAATTTTATGTCAACCTGGAAAATTTGGAGCTGATTTAATTGTTTACTCAACAACAAAATTTTTATCAGGACATGGAAACGCAATGGGTGGAGCTGTTGTAGATATGGGAAACTTTCCTTGGGATAAGGGTAGAGTATTTTCAAAACTAACAACTCCCGATTCTTCCTATCATGACATTAATTTTTATGAAAGTTTTGGAAACCATGCATTTATCAATTATTGCCATGCAAGTGTACTAAGAGATCTAGGATCAACAATGGCTCCTTTAAATGCATATTTAACGCTAATCGGTTTAGAAACTCTTCCGTTAAGAATGAAACAACACATGAAAAACGCGGAACTAGTTGCCAATTTTCTTAAAGACCATCCAAAGGTAAATTACGTGTCTTGGGCAGGCTTTAAAGAAAATATTTATCATGAATTAGCAAAAAAATATTTTAAAGATGGGTTTGGTTCAGTTTTTACATTTTCTGTAAATAGTGGATATGAAGGAGCCATAAAATTAGTAGAAAATTGCAACTTAATATCTCATCTTGCAAACGTAGGTGATACTAGGTCATTGATTGTACATCCTGCATCAACGACACATAGACAACTGAATAATGAACAAAAAGAAAAATCTGGAGTTAGTGACTCTATAATTCGTTTGTCAATTGGACTAGAAAGTCATAAGGATATTATCGGTGACTTAGAAGGGGCTTTATCCAAAATATAAATTAGATACTAACTTTCTAACTTTTTAAACATATTATTACCGCCAGAAATGCTGGGCTTACTTTGCACTTGTTATAGCTAACTTATAATTATATAAAATTATTGTATTAATAATTTTAAGGAGCTTAATCATGGACGGATTATGTTGTGGCCCAGGTTACGCTAGCCCCTCTGAAGCTATTAAAGCGCCCAGAGAAAAATTATTATATACCATAGCAATTTATACTGGGACTGGAATTCAAAAACCAGACTATCTTGCTACTATTGATATAGACCCAGATAGTCCAAATTATTCAAAAGTTATTCATAGACTTGAAATGCCTGGCATTGGAGATGAACTTCATCATATGGGTTGGAATGCATGTTCTTCATGTCATAATGATGAAAAAATGAGTCGTAAATACTTACTAGTACCCGGCGTTCGTTCTAATAATATATATGTAGTTGATACTGCCACTAATCCTATGTCACCAAGTATTTATAAAATAATTGATGGATCTGAAATTAAATCTAAAACTAATCTTTCAGGACCACATACAGTTCATTGTTTAGGGTCTGAAATTATTATTTCTTTTCTTGGAGATGCTAAAGGGGAAGCACCAGGAGGGTATTTGCATCTGAATAAAGATTTTGAAATTGTAGGTCGTTGGGAAAAATCTATGGGAAATATCCCTTTTAGTTATGACTTTTGGTACCAGCCACGCCATAACGTTATGATTAGTTCAGAATGGGCGGCACCAAACACTTTTATGCCAGGATTTGATCTAGAAGAAGTTGGGCACTTAAAATATGGCCGTCGATTACATATTTGGGACTTTGAAAAGAAAAAACCAATTGAAACAATGTATTTAGGTGAGGATGGGCTTATACCGCTTGAAGTTAAGTTTTTACATAACCCTAATAGTAGCCATGGATTTTGTGGTGCCGCCCTAAGCACAAATGTAATTCATTTCTGGAAATCTGAAGAAGGAAAATGGGAATGGGAAAAAATCATTGATGTCGATAATGAACCCCACCCAGATTGGCCAATTCCTATACCTGGTGTAATGTCGGCGATTTTAGTTTCAATGGACGACAAATATCTTTATATAAACAACTGGCTTCATGGTGATTTACGCCAATATAATATTTCTGATCCTCATAAACCTATTCTAACTGGACAGATATGGATGGGCGGTCTTTTAGATAAAGCCCCTATTGTAAATGGAGTAAAAATTGCGGGTGGTCCACAAATGTATCAATTATCCTTAGATGGTAAGAGAATGTACGTAACAACCTCTCTTTTCTCAACATGGGATAATCAATTTTATCCAGAAATTCGTACTCAGGGTGGCGTTATGCTCATGATTGACTGTGACGTAGAAAATGGAGGCATGAAAATTAATGAGGATTTTGTTGTTGATTTTGGAAAAGAACCTAATGGACCCAGCAGATGTCACGAAAGCCGTTACCCAGGAGGCGATTGTACAAGTGATATTTGGTTATGAATAAAATTACGATTGCTAATCGTGACAATAATTTTTTTAAAGTTAAAGGATCAAAACCTTTACTCCATGAATTACGTGCCCAAGGACTTGATCTACCATACGGTTGTCAGTATGGTGGTTGCATAACGTGTGCTGCCAAACTTATAAAAGGTGAAGTTGACCAACGATCTCAAGTTGCTCTTAATAATAGACAAATAAATAACGGTTATGTAATTTTATGTGTGGCTCGCGCTAAAACTGATTGCACTTTCGAAATTGGCGTTGAAAGTCATGACAAGCTCTATCGTAATCCCTTTATAGACCCCCTTGCTTCTCATGAATTAAAAGCCAATATCGCAACCAAGAAGGATTTTAAGTCATGAACTTTATGAATCATAATGAAGCTTACGATGATGATTATTTACAAGACATCCTTAGCTCAGTTAAAACTATTGCGATGGTTGGAGCTAGCCCAGATAAAACAAAATTTAGTTATGGGGTACTCCGCGTTTTAAGTGAAACTGGTTATGATATGATACCAGTCAACCCAAAACCAAACCTTCATGAAATCAGGAATCTAAAAGTTTATCCAAATCTAAAGGCTATTGATAGACCTGTCGATATGGTTGAAGTTTTTCGAAAATCTGAGGATTTATATAACGTTACTGAAGATGCTATAGCTATCAACGCTAAAGTTATATGGGCACAAATTGGTGTTATTGACCATAATGCTGCAAAGCTTGCAGAGAAAGCTGGTTTAAAGGTAGTTATGAACCGATGTCCAAAAATTGAACTCTTTCGACCTTTTTGGAAACCTCGACTTGATCTTAAAATCTAAATTTTTTATTCATTCCAATTCGGATGTCTTTTATCTAAAAATGCACTAATACCCTCATGAGCATCTATCTCCATCATATTAGCAGTCATTACTTCAGAGGTATAATTATAGGCCTCATTGATTGGCATTTCAACCTGCCTGTAAAAAGCTTCCTTGCCAATTTTTACTGTAGAAACTGGCTTAGATGCTATTAATTTTGCTAGTTGCATTGTCTTATTATGCAGTTGCTCTAGAGGGACAGAATGATTTATTAAGCCATATTGAACTGCATCATCAGCATTAAGTTTTTCACCAGTCAAAAGCATTTCCATTATTTTCTTTCTACTAATATTTCTAGAAACAGCAACCATAGGCGTTGAACAAAAAAGACCTATATTAACACCTGGTGTCATAAAAGAAGATTGTTCTGATGCTACCGCTAGATCACAGCTAGCAACTAACTGACAACCTGCTGCTGCTGCAATTCCAGATACTTCTGCTATAACTGGTTGCGACAAGGTCATTATAGTTTGCATTAAATTTGAACATTCATTAAATAATGTTTTAAAAAAGTCTTTGTTTTTTTTATTCTGTCTTAATTCTTCTAGATCATGACCTGCTGAAAAACCTGGGCCCTCAGAAGAAATAATTAATACCCTCACTTTATCTATTGATGATATTTGTTTTAAAGATTTTATTAGAGCTCTTATTAACTCTAGTGATAATGGATTGTACTTTTTTCCATTTGTTAGCTCAATTCTGACTATATGATCCGTTTCATTGATTATAGTAAAAAGATTGTGCATCTATTTTTCTCATATTAATATAATATGTATATAAGAAACATTTTTTAAATTTTGGTCAATAAATAATCTTAATTGATTATTTAGCTCATATTTTAAAGATTAGTTCATGTAATGGAAAAAATAAAATTTGATGCAAAAATTTAATTTTAAAGTATTAATTTTAATTGTAACTGGAGCTGCTGCATTAGCTTTGGCAGTTGGAATTGGAAGATTTGCTTACACTCCTATTCTACCTTACATGTTAGAAGAATTAAATATGAGCAAGACTATTGGGGGTCTAATTGCCTCGTGGAATTTCTTTGGTTATTTGTGTGGTTCATTATTATCAATCCTTTCAATTTTTAAAAAAAGAGTAAAGTTAGTTTTCTTTATCTCTATTGTTGTTTCCTTAATAACGACACTACTTATGGGCTTACATGACAATATAAATTTTTTTATAATAGTTCGTTTCTTAAGTGGTCTATCCAGCGCTTTTGTTTTAATTTTTGGCACATCATTAATACTTCCTTCAATACAGGCTTTTGGGAAAAAATCTTTAAGTACTGCACATTTTATGGGCGTTGGGTTTGGAATTGTTTTATCCTCAATTATAGTATCTATTCTAGGTATCCTTGGTTATGAGTGGAACGAACTATGGATAGGCGTAACAATTTTATCAATAATTTTAGCTATCCCTATTTTTGTTTTTACACCTGATGAATCAATTATAAGTACAACTAATAAAACCTCTAGTCTTCATAGTAATTTTGGGTTTAGTTTAATAACCTTATCTTATGGGTTATATGGTTTTGGTTATGTTGTTCTGGGAACTTTTATTTCAGCTATGGCTAGGGAAACTGCTGGTTTGGAAACAACTGAAATATACGTTTGGTTGTTAGTTGGATTAACAGGGATACCAATGGTTATTTTTTGGCCTTGGTTTGGTAAAAAAATAGGTAATGATTTAGCTCTTTTTTTAGCTTGTGCTATAATGGGATTAGGGATTTTAATGCCCGTAATATTGGAAAATAAATTTGGTATTACTCTAGCATCTATTCTTCTTGGTTCAACTTTTATACCAATAACTGCATTAGCTCTTTTAGAGGGCCAATCCAGATATAAAGGATCTATAAGAGTTTCTACAGCAATATTAACTTCTGCTTTTAGTTTAGGCCAAATGGTTGGCCCTTACTTTGGTGGAGTGATGATAGATTTATTTTCATCTTATAAGATTGCTTTATTGATATCATCAATCTCGCTTTTAGTTGCTTCACTATTAATGATAAATCCCATAAGGGTATTTCCAAAAAAATTTACAAATACTCCTTAAAAATCTCTTTTCCTAAGTTAGCAACTATTTCAGCTTGCTCACCAACCTCGTAAGCGTTTTCTCCAGCATTATTACCATCAATGACTCTTTTTGCTATACCCTGCAGTATCCCTGCAAACCTAAAGCTGTTAAATGCTAATAAATATTTCCAATATTTAGGCTTATCAAAACCAGTAATATTTAAATAACTCTCTAACATTTCCTCTTCTTCGGGAATACCTGAATTTTTATGAATATTTCTATATTGACCCAATCCTCCTATAGGCCAGTTTGTCTCAAACCTAAGCATCAAAGCCCAATAAGATAAATCTATGAATGGAGGAGATAACGTAGATAATTCCCAATCTAATAAGCCAAGTACTTTCATAGAATTATTTTCATTTTTTAACATCATATTATCAAGACGAAAGTCACCGTGTAACAGACAAGGCGACAAGTCATCTATTTCTTTTGGTATATATTTAGGTATATTTTCAATCAAGAATTCCATACTTTCTATATTTTTTGTTTGTGACGCTCTGTATTGTTTTATCCATAAGCTAATTTGTCTTTCAAGATAGCCTTTAGGTCTTCCAAACTTTTCTAGACCAAGCTCTTCTAAATCAACTGACGCTAGCTCAGCTAAAATTTCTATTTTATGTCTATAGATTTGCTTTCTCTGCTTAGATGAGTAATGAGGAAGTATAGGATCAAATTCATGGGAACCATCTAAAAATTCCATTATATAAAACTCACTACCAAATACATTAACATCATTACAGTATCCATACATCTTGGGAACGGGTAACTTAGATCCTATAAGAGCAGACATAACCTTGTATTCTCTGTCAATACGATGTGCACCTGGTAAGAGATTTCCTAATGGTTTCGACCTTAGTACAAAATTTTTAAAATTTGCCTTCAAAAGATATGTTGGATTTGATTGACCTATCTCAAATTTTTTAATGGATACAATATCTTCTTCTAAAGAAGTTTTTTCTCTAATCCATAAATTTAAATTATTAATTTTGTTTTTTACTGACATATCTATACGACTTAATTAATCTATTTTTATATCATTACTAATTATTTATCTTATTGGGTGTTATATCATGAATTATCAATCTAACACTGTTTTAATTACAGGTGCAAGCCGTGGCCTTGGAGCTAATTTTTCTAAAGTTTTAGCTGCTGAAGGCTTTAAAATTATAGGGGTTGGACGAAATAAAAAAAACCTTAAATCTGTTATATCAAACCTACCAAACCAAAATCTTGAACATGAGTTTTTAGAAATTGATATTACTAATGAACAAGAAGTTTTTGAAAAACTATCTGGTTTAAATATTTATGGTTTAGTTAATAATGCAGGTATTGCTAATACTAAGCTTTTGCATGAAGAAACATACTCAAATTTATCTAAAATATTTAATACAAACCTCCTGGGGTCAATGAACGTATCGAATGCTATTATTCCAAATATGATAAAAAACAAGAGTGGTAAAATCATTAATATTGCATCAACCTTGGGATATAGGCCATTGTCATATGTAGGTGCTTATTCTGCAACTAAAGCAGCGTTAATTCAAGTCACTAAATCTCAATCAATTGAGTTAGCTCGTTTCAATATATGTGTAAATGCTTTAGCACCAGGTTATATTTTAACTGATATTAACAAAGAGCAACTAGAAGGAGATGCTGGTGTTTTACTTAAAAAGAAAATACCTTTAAAAAGGTTTGCAACTGCTGAAGAGCTTGATGTCATAATTTCAATGTTATTAAATCGTCATAACACTTATATGACAGGAGCAGTCATTGCAGTAGATGGTGGTCTGAGTGCTGGGCTATAATTTTTTAGGAGACTTTTATGGATTTTAAACTTCCCAACAATGTTGAACAACTAAGAGTAAAAACAAGAAAATTTGTTGATGATAATATTATTCCACTTGAATCAGAACCTTCTTCTTATGACGATCATGAAAACATTAATGAAAGTTTATTGGAAGAAATCCGCCAAGAAGTAAAAAAGGAAGGACTTTGGTCTCCTCAAATGCCTGTTTCCAGATCTGGTCTTGGCTTTGGTCCTATTGGAATGTCCGCTCTATATGAAGAAATGAATAGATCTATTTTTGGTCCAGTTTGTTTTAATTGTGCTGCTCCTGATGATGGCAACATGTATATTTTAAACAGAATAGGAAGAGAAGATCAAAAAGCTAAATGGTTAGACCCAATTATTAATGGAGATGTAAGGTCATCTTTAGCAATGACTGAACCAGCTCCTGGAGGAGGATCAGACCCTTCTATGATTAAAACCGAAGCCATTTACAACAACGGAAAGTGGATTATAAATGGTCTCAAATGGTATATTACTGGTGCAGCCGTTGCATCTCATTTTATACTTTTAGCAAAGACTAAAGATGGGCTAACCGCCTTTCTATATCATAAAGATCAGCCAGGTTGGAATATTAAAAGACGCATTCCTATCATGGGACCTGAGGAGCATGGTGGACATTGTGAGTTAGAATATAGTGGATTAGAGGTACCAGATGAAAACCGTCTAGGTGAAGTGGGTCAAGGACTTAAAATCGTGCAAATTAGACTAGGGCTTGCCCGCCTCACACATTGCATGCGCTGGATTGGCCTTTCAAGAAGAAGCTTGGAGATTGCGTTAGATTATGTTTCACATAGAGAAGGCTTTGGAGTTAAATTAGCTGACAGAGAATCTGTTCAAATTAAACTAGGTAATGCTGCCATGGATATTGATATTGCAAGATTACTGGTAATGAGAGCTGCATGGAAAATTGAAAATGGTAGTAAATCTAGACAAGATGTATCTATGGCTAAAATACATGTTGCTGACACTCTTAATAATGTTTGCGACACCGCAATTCAATTAAATGGGGCTAAGGGATATAGCAAGGATACTATTCTTGAGTGGATTTACCGTTATGCTCGTCAAGCAAAATTAGTAGATGGTGCTTCCGAGGTTCATCAAATGATTATCAATAGATTCTTTAATAATTATAAATCTGATTTTTGGCACTGGGGTGTTGGCCATGATATGTGATTTAAATAATTTCGTCTATTTTTTCTAAGGAGTTAACGATATTTATTGGCTTTCCTGGTAACTTTTCTAATTTTGCATTAAACCTATTCACCCATATTGTATTAAATCCATAATTAGATGCCGCATGCATATCCCATGCATTGCTTGAAAAAAACATAACGTTTTCTTTTTTAACTTTCATAATTTTTTCTACTAAATCATAAACTTTTTTGGATGGTTTATATGTTTTACACTCTTCAACCGATAATATTTGATCCAGAAGTTCTCGTATATTTGCGTTGTCTACTGCACTATTTAACATTTTCATGCTTCCATTAGATAAAATACCAGTCTTAAAACCTTTTTGTTTTAATTTTGTTAATAAATCTTTTACCTCAGGGTAAGCCTCTAACTTTAAATAAAGTGCTAATAGTTCCTGCTTTAACTTAATATTATCAATCTCTAAGGTTTCCATGGCATAATCTAATGCATGAGATGTAATTTGCCAAAAATCTATATATTCATCCATTGAATTTCTCAACCATGTATATTCAACTTGCCTTAATCTCCAAAGAGACGCCAAACTTTCCCATTTATGTCCCACTTCTTTAGATAACTCTCTACATGCGGCATTAACATCAAATAAAGTACCATATGCATCAAATATGCATGCCTTAATCTGTTCCATATGACTATTTCCTTTCGCTTAAGAACTCGTAAAATCCACCTTTGTTTTTTTCAAACCAATTGGTATATTTTTTATTATTTATTCGCCTTAATGCAAAGACTCTTGCTACTTTATAATTTCCAATTTTCAATGAATAAATTTGATATTGTCTATACGCTATATCGATCTTATGAGAAAAACCACCTTCTTTTGTAACAGACTTATCCTGTAAGTTTAATTTATAGAATGCCTCAGTCACCATTTTTACTTTTTTATTATTTTTGTTTATCAAATTTGCGGTGTTGTAAACATCTTGACTTCTTTTATTCCAAAATTCACCTTGTTTTTCTCTTTTTACAAATGGATGGAAACTGCATGGCACTTCACCTATATCAGATATATTTATATACCCTTTGTCGCATCCTCTAAATTCATCTACTAACTCCTCGTTTCTATAAATTCTAGTTGGTGCAAATACTAAATCATACTTTTTTACCAAATTATACATATCTTCAAGATAGTTTTGTGACCACTCATCATCTGCATCTAAAAAACCTATATACTTACCTCTTGCTTTTTTAATACCTATATTTCTTGCATTACCTGGACCTGTTTTTATTCCTTTCGTTTTTAAAACTTTAACTTGTATTCCACTTTTCATCTTTGGAATTATATTTTCATAATTCTTGCCATCATCTATGATAATTATCACCTCTATAGATAAATCAGATTTAAATATTTGATTATTAATGGAGCTCAAACAGCTGACCAAAGTTTTCTTTGCGTTATACACTGGCACTATAATAGAAAGATTTATTTTCATTTTATTTCTTTATTTTTCCTTTATTATTATACTTACAATTTGTTTTAGCAAAACTATAAATGATAGGAAGTTTCCTAATGAAGCCACTTTTGTTACATGCAGACTTATGGGATGACTATGCCTTAATTGATAGTGGTAATGGTGTAAAGTTAGAACGTTTTGGTCGTTATTTTTTTTCACGACCTGAACCCCAAGCTTTTTGGGCAAAAAAATTATCGCCTAAAGTATGGGAAGGTGTTTCAGGTAAGTTTCTTACTTCTTCTTCAGCAGATAATGATGATGTTACAGGAAAATGGTCTTTGGATACGAACCTTCCTAATAAATGGGAATTAAAGTTTGGCAATATTAAATTTTTTGCAACACCAACACCCTTTCGTCATCTTGGATTTTTTCCCGACCAATCTCCACACTGGTTATGGGCTTCAAAAAAAATTCAGCGTTTCATACAATTACCTACCAATAATGATCCCCCTAAAATCCTTAATCTATTTGGTTATTCTGGTCTCGCTTCATTGCATGCTGCTTATAATGGAGCATCTGTTACTCATGTTGACGCAAGCAAAAAAGCTATTAATTATGCATTTGAAAATAGAAACCTATCATCTTTACAACACCTACCTATTAAATTTATTACAGACGATGCCATTAAGTTTGTTCAACGTGAAATACGTCGAAATAATAAGTATGATGCTGTAATTCTAGATCCACCCAAATATGGAAGAGGGCCAAATGGTGAAAAATGGGAATTATTTAAGGATCTTCCATCTTTATTAACATTAATCCCACAAGTTTTATCGACCAATCCTACTTTTGTTATCCTGAACAGTTATGCAATTAGATGCAGTTATTTATCTTTGCACCATGCGCTAAAAGAGGTTATGCAAAACTTTCCTGGCCAAGTTCATTCAGGAGAACTATCCATTAAAGAGAAACAAAGTAATCCAAGGCAAATTAGCACAGCTATTTTTGCAAGATGGGAATCATTATAGATTAATTAGGATTTTTCCTAATTGATTCATAAAGGGCAATCCCAGTTGATACGGCTAAGTTTAAACTATCTGATTTTCCATTCATTGGGATTTTAATCAATTGGTCACATGCACTTGTTAATTCATCCGTTAATCCCTGCTGCTCATTCCCCATAGCTAAAACAAAGGGTGATTTCCAATCTGTCTCAGTGTAATCAATTGCATTTATCAATGATGTACCAATTAAATTAATATTATTATTTAACTTCCATTTGATAAAACTTTTAGTTGTCGAAGCTATTATATTTACATTGAAAATAGCTCCCATGCTTGCCCTTACAGATTCATATGAGAAAGGATCAGTACATTCATTCAATAAAATACAATCTTGAGCACCAACGCCATCCATGGTCCTCAATATTGTTCCAAGGTTACCTGGATCTCTTACGCTCTCTAACGCAACAATAGTCTTTATACCTAAAACTTGATTTAGCATTTGCCATTTTTGTTCAAAAACACCTAATACGTTTTGAGGATTACTTTTGTGAGAGATTTTTGTTAGAATTTGAGGTGTGACGCCTATAACGTCGCCACCTAATAATACAACTTCGTTTATTAGATTTTTAATAAATAAATTATCATTATTAGTAATATCATATAAAAGATATTTTATAGTCCAATTATTTTCCAACGCCTCTTTGCAAACTCTAACCCCTTCAGCCACAAATAAATTTAATTCTTGTCTATATTTACGTTGATAAAGACTATTAATAAATTTAACTTTTTCATTAGTTAAGCTTGAAATTTCGTATTTTTTTCCAGCTTTAACCAAATTACATTCCCTAAACTAATTTGATCTTAGCTGCATTTTTAATAGAAGAAACAAGAGAAGAGAGTCCATTTTTTCTGGTTGGCGACAAATGTTCATCAAGTCCGATTTGTTTTAAAAAACTAATATCAGTATCTAAAATTTCTTGGGGTTTTTTCTCTGAAAAAACTTTAAGCATTAAGGCTATTAGGCCTTGAACTATTGCTGCATCACTATTAGCCATAAAAGTTATAGTACCATCTTCATTATAGCTATTGCTGAAATAAACAATCGATTGGCACCCTCTTAATTTATTTTCATCAATTTTTAATTCATCTGCCATTTGAGGGACATTCCTTCCCATGTCTATCAAATATTGGTACTTGTCTTCCCAAGATTCGAAGAAAGAAAAATCTTCTATCAATTCATCAATTTCTTTACTTTGGCCCATTAACTTCTCTGAAAATTAATTTTAAATTCTAATTAAACCTAAACTTATAACAAATCAAGGTTAGTGAAACCAAAACAAAAGTCCTTCAACTTTTAATTATAAGATTGAAATATTAACAAAATTAGAATATTTAGTATAGAGTGAGGATATAGTCATGCTATCACTCAAAAATAAGAGAGTTAATTATTCTTTCTTTAACCCTACCTTTGTTATAACAGTTTTAATCTCTGTTACTTTAATAAGAATATATAGCTTAATTGTTTCCCCAATAGAACTATCAGTAGATGAAGCTCAATATTGGGATTGGTCAAGAAATGTTGATTTTGGTTATTTCACAAAACCTCCTCTCATAGCATGGACCATAGCACTTACGACTAGTATATTTGGTAACGAAGAATGGGCTGTAAGGCTTTCTTCACCAATTTTTCATTTTCTTACATCAATAGTTTTATGGAAATGCGGCCAAGTTACTTTTAGTTTTAATACAGGAAGAATAGCTGCTTTGATATGGATATTTACTCCTGCAGCTTCATTGGGAAGCTTTATTATATCAACTGACACACCCTTAATTTTATTTTGGGCGTTAAGCTTATTATTTCTTTTTAAAACATTTCAAAATAATAGCTATAATTTGGCATTAGGCTTAGGAATATGTATAGGACTAGCTTTCCTATCTAAATATGCAGCTTTATACTTCATAATCTTCTTTATGACTTGGTGGGCTTTATATGATAGAGGCTTTGATTTAAATATCAAAAGAATTTTAATTATCATTTTTTCTTGCTTAATCGTGTCAGCTAGCAATATTTATTGGAATTATCTGAACGACTTTGTGACTGTAAATCATACTGTCTCAAACGCAGATTTATCAGAAATCCAGCTAAATTATAATAATGTGATTGATTTTGTTTCTTCACAATTATTAGTATTTGGACCAATTATTTTTTTTATCTTCTTACTTTTAGTATTTCATGGCTTTGTAAAAAATAAAAAGCTGGCTCTGCTATCAATGCTTTCTCTACCTATTATAATATTGATAACAATTCAAAGCTCTTTGAAAATTGCAAACCCAAACTGGGCTGTTACCTCTTATGTAGCAGCTTCTTTATTGCTGAGCTTCTATATAACTTCTAGTAGGTCTAAACTTTTGCGGTTTTCTTTCAATTCTGGACTATTATTAAATTTTATCATTTCGGCATATATTTTAAAAGTGACCATGTTAGGAAGCTTTTTACCTATTAACCTAAAATCAGACCCATTAAGAAAAAATTTAGGTTTTGAGATATTAGCCAGTAAGATCGATAAAATTATAAATAAAAACGATATATCAAAAGTTGTATTTGAAAGAAGAGGCGACATAACTAGATTTAATTATTATCTGAACAGGGACAAAAACAAGCACGAAAATAAAATTTATCTCAAGACATCAAGTATAACACCTGGAAACTTTTACGAAGCCAATTATAATTTTGATAATTCTCAAAAATCTTTAGGAGAAAGAATTTTAATTGTTTCGAATTCTCCAAATATAGAGACTAACAAATATGGTAAAATATATAATGTTAAATTTATGGAAGCTATATCAAGCAACACCGTAAAGGATTTAAAAAGGGTTTATTATTTATTTGAAGGAATCTATGAGTAAATTCATGACATTTTTGTAAATTTTTCAAAAACACTTAATGTTTCACTACTAACATGATGCTCTAAACCCTCAGCATCGTTTTTTGCAACATCTTCCTTGACGCCAATTTTGATCAAGAAATTATAAACTATCTGATGTCTTTTCTTACAATAATCTGCTAGAAGCTTTCCCTCTTTAGTTAAGAAAATTGATCTATAAGGCCTACTCTCAACCAAACCTTCTCTAACCAAACGCCTAATTATACTATTTACAGTTGGTCCAGTTACCCCAAAATGTTTAGCTAAATCTACCGCTCTTGCCTCACCGGTTTCTCTAATTAAATCGGCTATCATTTCAGTATAATCCTCAGCTATTTCAGTGTTGCGTGCATTTCGAACCTGAGCAAACCTATCAGAGTTGATTTTAAATTCATCATTCATAAAGAATATTTCCAATTTTAGCTAAGGCTAATATGTTTC
>Ga0181605_10000787_pt1 | contig 31395 bp, 31 predicted proteins | sample 041ome_11_FD_148676 | JGI IMG/M metagenome (GOLD analysis project Ga0181605, IMG submission 148676) | Coastal salt marsh microbial communities from the Groves Creek Marsh, Skidaway Island, Georgia - 041411US metaG (spades assembly) | ecosystem: Environmental > Aquatic > Marine > Intertidal zone...
TTCAATACCGGATGGTCCGCCGCTCTTGAATTCACTATGGTGACATTCTCTTGGCTGATTTTGGTTGGCATGAGTTATGGCATCAAACGCAGCTCTCATTTGGGCGTTGATATTTTAGTGAAAGCCGTTCCAAAACCGATTGCCCGATGGTTGGCGATTTTTGGTGCGGGAACCGGTTTGATTTACGGACTCATTTTGCTCGATGCTTCCTGGCTTCAGGCCGTAGGCGTTGAAACTCGCTCTGGTGCCATTGAGTACTGGGCAAAAATGTACAAGATCAATATCGGTACTGAAGAACTCCGCTGGCCCGTCTGGGTCCAAGATACCTTTGATGTCAAAGACCGCGTTCAACGCTGGCTCGTATTGATCATTCTGCCGATTAGTCTGGCACTGCTGTCGTTTCGAAGTCTTCAGGCAATGGTACAAATCTATCGTGGTGAACGTGACATGGTCATCGCTGGACACGAAGCCGAAGATCTTGTGAACGAAAACAAAGACGCTTTAAAGGACTAATTCAGCATGGAAACAGCCATTCTCTTTGCCATGGTCCTCGGCTTTTTGTTTGTCGGGGTTCCGGTTGGCCTATCATTGGGCCTGTCATCGATTCTGTATGTCGCGTTATTTACAACAGAATCCTTATCATCGGTTGCGATTTCGTTATTTGGAGTCGGTACCCACTACACCCTGCTTGCGATCCCGTTCTTTATTTTGGCCTCAAGTTTTATGTCGACTGGTGGAGTGGCCAAGCGCTTGATTCGGTTTGCTATTGCTTCAGTCGGCCACTTCCGTGGTGGTCTTGCGATGGCATCGGTACTCGCTTGCATGATGTTCGCAGCACTCTCAGGCTCTTCGCCAGCAACCGTCGTTGCCATTGGTACGATTGCGATCGCGGGTATGCGACAGGTGGGTTATTCCAAAGAATTTGCTTCTGGAATCATTGCCAACGCCGGTACGCTCGGAATTTTGATCCCGCCCTCAATTGTGATGGTGGTTTATGCCGCATCGGTTGATGTGTCAGTCGGACGGATGTTCCTTGCGGGCGTGATTCCAGGTGCCTTAGCCGGACTGATGTTGATGCTTGCGATCTATGTCGTGGCCCGATACAAAAATCTTCCCGCTGAAGAATGGAAGGGGATGGGTGAACTGGTCTCAGGAGGTAAAGATGCCTTCTGGGGGCTCTTCCTGATCGTGATCATCATGGGTGGAATTTACGGTGGGGTCTTTACCCCCACCGAAGCGGCAGCAGCGGCAGCTGTCTACTCCGCATTTGTGGCGATTTTCATCTATCGCGATATGGGTCCATTTAAGGATGAGCCTTGGGTTCGTGAGTCAGATCGAGCAGAAGCTGTGGTTGGGTTTAAAAGCACCGTGTACGGTGTTTCCTTCCTGTTGGTGTGTTTAATCTTATCTTTCTTTGCACTATCAGATGTGGAAGGGGTTACGCTCGGGAGTCGATTCCAGTGGTCCCTCATGGCTTCTGTGGCATTGATGATTCTGTATTTGGTGTGGCGAGGTGCCACTACAAACCCACTTCAAATGCTGTCCCTTGTGAATCAAGGGTTGATCATTTGGGGTCGGAATCTTGCCATCATGACTAAAGGATTCTTCCCTGCATTAGGTGGTGAAGAAACCAAACGGGTGATTTTGGATGCGACGAAAACAACGGTGATGCTGATGTTTATCATCGCAAACGCATTATTATTCGCCCATACCTTGGCGGCGGAGCGGATTCCGCAAACCATCACTGAGTGGATGCTCGGAGCCGGCTTTAATTGGTTCACCTTCTTAATCGCAGTCAACATTCTGCTGCTCTTGGGTGGTCAATTTATGGAGCCCTCGGGACTCTTGTTAATTGTGGCACCAGTCGTTTTCCCGATCGCCATGGAGCTCGGCATTGACCCGATTCATTTAGGGATCATCATGGTGGTGAACATGGAGATCGGGATGATCACCCCGCCCATTGGCCTCAATCTCTTTGTGACCTCGGGAATTACTGGGATGAGTCTCGCCCGTGTGGTGAAAGCGGCTGCACCTTTCGTGGCGGTTTTGTTTGTCTTCCTGATTTTGGTGACCTATATCCCATGGCTTTCAACTTGGTTACCAACCTTGGTGATGGGTCCTGAGATCGTGACAAAATAAGATCCCAGATCACGGCCGGTGTGATTTATCATGCCGGTTCTGTAATGATGAGGTGATCTATGAGTGCATATCGAATTGCTGTGTTAGCTGGCGATGGAATCGGCAAGGAAGTCATGCCCGAGGGCATTCGTGTCTTGGATGCGGTGGCAAGTCAGCATCAGTTCAGCCTAACCTTCGATCACTTTGATTTCGCTTCCTGTGACTACTATCTCGAGCATGGCAAAATGATGCCTGACAACTGGAAAGAGATCATGATGGATTACGATGCAATCTATTATGGTGCAGTCGGTTGGCCAGAGACGGTTCCTGATCATATTTCACTGTGGGGCTCTCTGATTCAGTTCCGACGTCAGTTCGAACAGTACGTTTGTTTGCGTCCTGTCAAATTAATGCCTGGTGTTCCTTCACCACTTGCCAATCGGAAGGTTGGTGATATCGATTTCTATGTGGTCCGTGAGAATAGCGAAGGGGAATACTCAAGCATCGGCGGCATCATGAATGAAGGCACTGAGCAAGAATTCGCGCTTCAGGAGTCTGTGTTCACTCGCCGCGGTGTGGATCGGATCATGAAGTACGCCTTTGAGTTGGCCAAGACACGCGAGAAAAAGCACGTCACGTCCGCAACCAAATCCAATGGAATCTCCATCTCGATGCCTTATTGGGATCGACGTTTTGAGGAGATGTCTCAGTCTTACCCAGAGTGCACCACAGACAAATATCATATCGATATTTTGACAGCGCACTTTGTGATGAATCCAGATCGCTTTGATGTGGTGGTCGCCTCTAATCTCTTTGGAGATATCCTGTCTGATCTGGGGCCGGCTTGTACTGGAACCATCGGTATCGCGCCTTCGGCGAACATCAATCCTGAGCGGAACTTTCCATCCCTTTTCGAGCCTGTGCATGGCTCAGCTCCAGACATCTATGGGCAAAACATTGCGAACCCAATCGGCATGATCTGGAGTGGCGCGATGATGCTTGAGCACTTGGGAGAAGAGGCCGCCGCCGCCGATATCATGACCGCGATTGAAGATGTCCTCACAACAGGCCCTAAAACCCCTGATATGAAAGGAGTGGCCAGTACCCAGGAGGTTGGAGCCGCGATCGCAGGTGCAATCGTCTAGGCTCTAGTCCGGCAGGTAATCTTCCTTCCAGCGAAGCACGACATTGAAGCTGACTGAAATGCGTGTTTCGTGCGACAGGTTCGGATGCACCAGGTGATGCAGGAATGCAGGCCACATGAGTAATTGGCCGGGCGTCGGTTTGACCCGATATTCTGGATCGATCTGTCGATCACCTCGGATTGCGTTCATGTTTGCTTGTGGTCTTGGATCGAAAAAGCTAATGCAGTTGGGGGTTCGATCGTCGCGACCGGTGGGAAGCGTATCTTGCTCTGGCACCATCACATAATAGGTTCCACTGAGCCATGCGTGCGGATGATTGTGGAGATTATGATAATCCCCCATACGATTAATATTCGCCCAGGCTTGGATGGTGAAATCGAGGCTGTAATCAATGCCTGAGTGTTGGGCGTAATCAACAACCGCTCGTTGAACAGATTGTTTGAGCCATTGAACTACTGGGTGTTGTTCGTCAAACAGATTCTCACTTCGATAATCTGTTGTCATTTGAGCCTTCTGAAGGTCCAGTGTTTCAATGTGATCGACCAAGATTGGGTTAGCCTGATCGTGACCTGGCAGCATGATTTCCATGAACTGCGTTGGCCAGAGATTGGTGAAAGTGGGGTGGGTCATTGATGCCGCCTCATTGATGGTCTAGTGTTTCAGACTCTCGCGCGTTCCACAGTGGTTAGTCGAGGATGTTCTTATGCTGGTTTGTCTGTGTCGCCTCATTGATTCCGACGACTTTAAGACTGAAGAAGACCTCAAGATACGAATTCTTGAGGATGATTTCCAATGTGGTCAGTGTCAGATGCAGTATCTAATGCAGCAACAGTCAGCGAACCACAATTCACCAGAGTCTGAAGACTAGCAGTATTTTTCAGGTCCAATCCAGTTCGCATCCGAATAACGATCTCCGTGGCACCATCCGACTTCTAAAATCTCTTCGCATTGCTGAATTTGTTGCGCTGTTAAGGGTTCGTTAGCGGCTCGAATATGGGCTTCTAAATGATCGACCGACCGTGTTCCAGGAATCGTAATGATGTTTTGACTTTTCGAGAGCACCCAACTGACGGCCAGTTGTGCAGTGGTTTTCCCTAGCGATTTGGCGTACTCCCTTAAGGGGTCGACTGCTTCGATGTTCAATTCAAGGTTCGGACTTAAGAAGCGTGGATTGGTTTTTAAAAACTGAAGATTGGGGATCTCATGCGATAAACGTGGTTTATCGGTGAGAAGACTCCGTCCAACCGGTGAGAAAGCGACAAAGGTGGTGCCGAGTCGTTGGCATCGTGACAAAAGCCCAAGTTCTGGGGCTCGAGTCGCTAGAGAGTATTCTGATTGCACAGCGGCCACTGGCCCCACAGACCAGGCGCGCTCGAGTGTGGTTGGTGCGATTTCCGATAAGCCAATATGCTTAATGAGGCCCTCTTCCTGAAAGCCGATCAAGGTTTCCATCACCTGTTCAATGGAATGTTCGCGATCGCGTCTGTGGATGTAGAACAGATCAACATAGTCCGTTCCTAAGCGACCAAGGCTTTTTTCGAGCTCGCGACGCAGATATCCAGGTTCGTTACTGAAAATGCGCTCTTTCGTCTCTGGATTGGATCCAATCCCCGCTTTGGTTGCGATGAAGAATTCTTCGCGAACACCTGGATGGGCTTGTAAGTAGTGCCCGATAAAGGTTTCTGAATTTCCTCGCCCATAAATATTGGCGGTATCCATATGATTGATCCCAACCTGTCTGGCTTTGTCCAGAATCGCGTGAGCTTGACCTTCAGTGACAGGACCGTAGAAGTCGGCAAAAGACATCGCGCCGATACCAACGGCGCTTAGCTCGATTTGTGCTTGGGGAATCAATCGGTATTGCATGGCGTTCTCGTTATTTTGTTATGTGCGGCAAGTGTTATCGAGTTCGTTTGGTCAAGCAAGTATCTGTGATGACTAACTCCCGCGGTAGGTAGAAAATTCCTACGGACTGAGGAGTAGTGGCACATGGTAGTGAGAATTCTCCGAGATCCCGAAACGAATGGGACTAGCGTCCAGAACTGGATAGTCAGGGAGCGCGGTTCCTGAACTCCTTCAGCATCTGCCCTCAACATTGAAGGTCTTGCTCAGTTCAGGGCTTTTAGCTTTTGCCTTCATCAGTATCATTTTGAATGCGGTTCTACCTGAGGTGGACGACAAAGCAGTCCTCTGATTGGCAGTTGGCTCGAAAAAGCCACCCTTGGGTGGCTTTTTTATGAGATCTCGATCACTCCGGCCATCCCTGCCGCATGATGTTCAAGCATATGACAGTGGAATAACCAAAGGCCTGGGTTGTCAGCGATAAACACCAGATTTGCTTTTTCACCTCGTTGGAACAGATAGGTATCGCGCTTTCCGTCAAGAAATTCGCCATCCTCGGTTTGAATCCAGAAATGGTGCCCATGAAGGTGCATGGCGTGATTCCATCGAGTGTCATTCCAGACCTCGATACTGACTGTCTGGCCGATGTTGATCTTGGCCAAGTGATCGTGGTGTTTTCCGATCTTGCCATTAAAGGCCCACGCCTTGCCGTAGTTCCGAACAAGCTCACGAATCGGCCGCAATTGGCCATCGAAGGTGGCCTCTCGTAAGTTGCCCATTGCTCCACCTTGCATATGGAGTGGGATCGCAACATCAATGGATCTCGGTGGTGATTCTAATGTGGGTTGCTTGAGAACCTCTTTAGAGACCAGTGATTGATTGGTCTCAATCACATTCAGGGTCACAGCAGGGTAGGGACCGCCGTTGAGGGTTTCGTTGATGGTGAGGTTGGTGTCACCTAAATCAACAATGAAGTCAGCCCGTTGGGCGGGTCCTAAAACCACATCCTGCAAGGGTTGGATGGGAGTCGGGTAACCATCCTCGGCAATTAAAAAGGCGCTGGCTGGAATATTCAGACCAAAAATCCGCGCATTGGCTGCATTAATGAGTCGTAATCGAATCCGCGCATTTTTCGGAACATCGATGGTCGGGTGGGATTGCCCATTGACGGTCAACCAATTACCCAAACGTCCGCCATGAGACCAATCATGCAGAGAGCCGAAGGATGCCTCATCAATGGTGCCATCATCAGACAGTAGCCAGTCATCAATCATTAGCACGATATCTTGATCCACTGCCGGGTCAGACTCGTCTTCCACAATGAGAGGCCCATAAAGACCGCGTGCGACCTGAGACCAGGTTTTGGCATGGCTGTGATACCAGTATGTTCCTGAGTCCTTCAAAGGAAACTCATACCGAAACTGCCCATCAGTCATCACCTCAGGTTGTGTCAGACCGGCAACACCGTCCATGGCATTGATATTCCGAATTCCATGCCAGTGAACGGATGACCCTTCGTCAAGCTGATTGAAAAAATCAACCGATAAGGTCTCTCCTTTCTTGAACCGGAGTTCAGGCCCTGGAACTGAGCGATTAAAGGCCCAAACGGAGGCATCCTGATACCCATCACCGGGAACCAAGCGTTTCTTGGTTTTCGATGCCGTGAGAGGAAATGGCGTAACAGCAGCGGCACAGACTACCGATGGAAGCGCTGCAACCAAGGGTGCGGTGGCACAAGCCTTTAATAACGTGCGACGAGTAAGCATTCGCGATTACTCCTTGTAATCGTTATGGCAGTCCTTGCAGGTTTTTCCGAGAGCTTTAAATCCATTCGTCAAAGCACTTGTGTCCGCACCAGAGCGGGCGAGATTGGCTAAATCACCGGCGGCGTTGGCGTTGGCAGCGGCGCGCGCTTTGAAGTCCTCAAAATTTTTCCAGATTGCGGGGAGTGCTTCTGATGGAGACTGCGTTGAGCCTTCCGGGAAAAAATCGGTCATTTGAGTCGCCCAAGCCTTTATTGTTAACGCTTCTTTGGCAATGATCGATGCATCACCGCCAAGATTTGCTTTGATGGCTTTCATGGACTCTTTATTCTCTTTGAAGCGATCCATGCGTTCTTTAATCACACCTTCAGCGCCTTCGTGGGCCTGTGTGACAACGGCTAGACTACTCAGAAGGCATAGGGTGATGACTCGTTTCATTTCGATCTCCTATCTGATCCTTGTAATCTTGGGCTGTCTCGGTCAAAACCAAGTACCAGCGAACCTTTTTCAGAGCCTGATTTACCTGCGATCAGTACTTTCAAAAATCGTATTGGCATTATTCGGAACAAACCCCTGAAAGAGCTCACCTGATCGATCGGCGAATCGGTGTGCAAACTCATAGAAACAACTGGGGACTGCTTGCTGCTGGCCATCGGCAAATGTAAAGGTGACAGAGTCGGCGAGCGTTGATGCTTGCACCAGCAAATCCTCAGGCAAGCCTTTTTTGATTCCACCAACCGCATTCAATGGATAATGGTGAGCCTCCAAAAGATGGATGACATCATCGATGGAATGGAGCGTATTCAGCGCATTGATATCGACGGTGAAGTGATTGGCTTGATATCCCATGGTGCTGAGCCAACCCGCATACTCGCTCGCGTCTGCGAGCGTCGAATATTGTTGCAGTGTTGGTGTCTTGAAGGGGTAGGAGCCCAACAGCTCATGTAACGATAATGAATCGTCAAGTGGTGAGGTTAAGTCCTGAATGATTGACTGAATCTCTGCACCAAAAGCTTCGCAAAGTAGCTCGCTGAAAAACACTCTCGGTGCCGTTGGATCATCAGGAACGATAAAAGCGAGTGCCCGCAAATGCTTGTCAGGGAACTGATACGAATCAAATACCTGATAACCGAGGCTTTCGAGCAGCGGAGTGATCGCCTGCAAATCGTAACCGTCGATATTGAACGTCCGAAATGCGACATGATCATTCGTGACGATCTCTCCGCGTGACTGCAACAACGATTGAATCTTCTGCGCTTGCGGCGTGACTTGCGTGTACTGTTTCCAAAGGAGTTCAAAAAATTCTGAGCGATGCATCGGACAGGTTCTCACTGATGGTATTCGACAGTCTTAGTGTCGCACATCTTCGAAACATCAGGCGTTCAACCGAAGTTGAATCGCTCGGATAATATTCGGGACTTATGTACTTGCTGTGCCTTTAGATAGCCCTCGACAGTCTCGAGCATCAGTGGCGGTCCACAAAGAACAAACAGCCAACTCCGTAACTGCTCAGGCGAGAGCGAGTTGTCGAGTAATTGAATATCGATGACACCAGTCTGTCCGTGCCAGTTTTGATCAGGCTCAGACACCACGTAAATCGGGTCAATGGCATCGAGCTCATCTTTATTCACAATCTGATTGCCTCGGCGATTCCCATAGATCAAAAGGATGGGCCGCGGGTCGTGGGTGAGTTTTAGTTCTCGAATGATACCGAGCATGGGCGCAATTCCGACGCCACCTGCGATCATGACGACTCCAGGTTCAGTCCGCCCACCGACAGTCAGGTGTCCGTAGGGGCCGTTCACATAGGCCTTAGTTCCGAGAGTGATTTGATCCATGGTGCTGGTGAAGTCACCCAACTCTTTGATTAAAAAGCTGAGGTCATGACCGCTTGAAGGCGCTGAACTGATGGAGAATGGATGTTCATGCATCGAATAGGCGCTCTGGCCGATGGTGAGCCATGCAAACTGTCCAGCTTGATAGGCAAGCGGCTTGCCATCCTTTGGTGACACACCAATCAACCATTGCTTGGGTGCCATCTGGTGGATGGAGGTCACCGACCAAGGCTTCCGTGCTTTAAAGATGTTCCGAATGACGTGGCTATCAAAGACAGACAGGATCGCTAGTACCGAGCCGCCAATCCATAGGATTGAAAGGATGGTCTGCGAGCCATACCGACCGGCTGTGATCGTGTGATGCAACAGGAGAAGGACGAACAAACATCCACCAAGCGCATGGATGCGTCTCCAAGTTTCATAGCGATACCCGAGCGCTGAATGCCAAATAGCCAGCATGATAAAAGCAGGAATCAAGACAAAGGCTGCGATACCGCTGGCTAAAGGTGCAAAATCAGTGGTAATGGTCAAAGCGCGAGTGGGATCCCAAGGTCTCTCACCACCTGCCAGTGAGCCGGTAAAAAAGAATGGGTGTAAAAAGGCGGCAACCAAGACAAGGAACCCGAGCCATCGATGCCATCGCATCGTCAGATCAATGTTGAGAGATTGAGACAACCATCGAACGCGACCGGACAACAAAAACACGGTGAGCAGTGCAGAAAAGCCAATCACCCCCAGTGCGGTTCCGATTTCAGTCCAAATGTCCCGGTAGGTCTCGACACTCATCCAAGAAAGACCAAGGGGGGCAAGGACGAGCAGGCAAATAAAACTGAAGATGATTGTCATAGATGCGTATCCTGTTGGCTCCGTTGACAAATAGGAAGCTTTATCGCTAGTTTTTTCGGGATCGGCGTTGTCGATTCCTGGTTCAGCTATAGAAAAAGGGAATGGGACCGATAGGTGTTGTATGAATCGATCCGCGATAGTGAGGCAGTTCCTGCTCCGACACCTTGTGTTTGCATTGGTGGGTATACCCCTTGTTGGTTGTGCTCCATCTTTAGTCACGCAACAGGCTGTTGCTAATTACCAGACAGTGGCTGTCAAAGTGTCCATCGGTGATGCGAAAGGTCATGTGTTGTCGATCCTTCAAACCAGCCAAGATGAGATTCCTGCACATTTCAAAAAACGACCTGAACGGTATTTGAGCTATGGCGTACCGGTTGAGATTCATTTTATACGAACAGATTTGTCTTCTGGAATCTCGAACGACGATGAAGATTTTACGCCCTACCTGTTCAAGAACGACGTTTTGGTATCTATAGGTTGGCGCTACGTAAGTAAGACAGAGTTCTTAAACAAGGCTAGAGAAGCGATGAGCGCTGGTGGTGTCAGGGCCGATCAAGATGTAGTTGGTAATCGATGATAAACATCACTTTAAACAAAGGTTGAAGAAGAGTATGCAGGCCGTGTCTTGAGCGTACAGTGGTCGCGACATAAATCTCTACGAATTCTATACTTCCGCGAGCCTAGAAATTGTCACTCTGCGAAAGAGTGAGTGATTTTATGATGAGGATTACCATCGTTAGCCTAATGCGGTAGATTCAATAAGTCATGATATTCTTTGCGCACCTCGATCCAAGCGAACGAAACTGAGTTCTCTGCAATTTCCCTATCTCGTTTTTTCAGATCATCTGCAATGGGTGCCCACCGTATCAAGCTCTTTGGGCTTTCAATAAAATGTTGGAAAGAGTCAAATGATTCAGTCCATGCAATATCACGGATTCGCGCCTCAAATGATACACAGGCTGAATCTGCATTAAATAACTCTAGAGATTGGTCCTCGTTTGATTCCAGTCCAGACCGAAATGTGGCTTTTGCGTTTTCTTCACATTCTGTTTGGTTCAAATAGCCCTGTTGAGCGAGATCTCGATACAAATAACTTGTCAGGTCACTCAAGCAAGCTGAATAGTGCTGCATGGTTGCCTCTTTAAGTGATGCTATTATGAGATCGTCACGAAACATTTCGGGGTAGCTGGTACCCATACGGGTTTTGACGTAACCAAGCATTGTTTTTTGTGCAATAAAGGCTGATCTAGTGACAGCGAAATCGCGCACTCCATCGATGGACTCGATCGGGAAGCTCCGCCGCCTGAATACTGGATACTGTCCCAGCATCGTCCAGAAGCCGCGTATCGTTTTGAGTAATGGACTATTCAACACCGAGTCACCTGTGAATTTTTGTTTATATTAAACATCAAATATGCATCACAACTTGGACTAATGGTTATTAGGCCAAGGTCTACTCGGACTTCTTGAGATTTTTCCTTAAGCTGATCTCGCGTGGTATTCGGGCCTAAGGTTCGTTCATCACTTCGTAGCCAATAATCATAACTGACACTAGTGCTATTAAAAGGAGGCCAACGTATGGATGGCGAAACTAAGCAGCGGCACTGGGCCAGAACGCGAAATCTCACGTTCAAGGTCCTGGCCGTTTGGTTCATCTTTTCAATCATCGTCCCTTGGAACGCTAAAGCCCTGATGGGTATTTCTTTCCTTGGATTCCCGCTGGGATACTACTTCCCGGTTCAAGGTTCATTGATCATTTTCGTGGCGCTGATTTTCTACCAGAACTATCAGCAAGACAAAATTGACGATGACGCTGGCGTTTAGAGGAGGATCGGGACATGGAAGGTAAATTTACTGACAATCTTGGCCGAATCTATGGGTTGTATACAGGTGGATTCATCGGTTTCATCATCTTGATGGCTATCTTTGAACAAATGGGAATGGGCGCCGCAACTATTGGTATCTTGTTCGTAGCGTTCACGATCGTTATCTATGCGGCCATCGGATGGCTCTCCAGAACGATGGAGGTATCTGCGTACTACGTCGCGGGCAGAGAGGTCCCTGCTGTTTATAACGGAATGGCGACAGCGGCTGACTGGATGTCGGGTGCGTCATTCGTCGCGCTTGCTGGCGGTATCTACTTTGGTGGCTATAGCTACCTCGCGTTTATCGTGGGTTGGACCGGTGGTTACGTGCTGGTGAATTCGCTAATGGCACCCTACCTCCGTAAGTTTGGGTGCTACACGGTTCCGGACTTTATCGGTACCCGCTACGGTGGTAACGTTGCTCGCTTGTGTGCCGTTGTTGTTTTAGTGGTCGCGTCATTCACTTACGTGACGGCGCAAATCAACGCATCAGGGACGATCGCGGCACGAGCGCTTCAGATTCCTTTTGAGGTGGGCGTATGGATTGGTCTCCTGGGTATCCTTTTGTGCTCAATGCTTGGCGGCATGCGAGCGGTCACCTGGACGCAGGTGGCGCAGTACATCGTACTGATTATCGCATACCTGATCCCGGTGATCTGGATGTCGAACTCGCAGGGATTCGGAATCATCCCTCACTTCAGCTACGGTGAAGCGGTTGCGCGAATCCAGGAGTTGGAGCCTGCTCTACAGCTCGGTGCTGCTGCGGTTGACAAGCCTCCTTTCGGTGGCGTGAAAATCCTGTCTGTTCCTCATTTTGACCCTCAGGGTGGAATGCAGAGCTGGAGCTTCGCAACCCTCGCGATCTGTATGATGATGGGTACGGCGTCTTTGCCTCACATTTTGATGCGTTACTTCACGACTCCTTCAGTTCGTGACGCGCGTCGTTCTGTGGCGTTCTCGTTGTTCTTCATCTTCTTGCTGTACTTCACAGCTCCAGCGCTCGCGACACTAACTAAGCTCCAATTGCTCGATCCAACGTTGGCGACCAGTATCATCGGCAAGTCTATTGCCGAGGTACAAGCGCTACCTTGGGTACAGAACTGGGCGGCGGTAAAGATGTTGTGGTTGAACGACGGCAACGGTGACGGAATTCTTCAGCTGAACGAATTCTTCATGCGTGCGGACATCGTGGTACTCGCAACGCCTGAGATTGCGGGTCTTCCATACGTCATCTCTGGCCTTGTGGCCGCGGGTGGTATGGCGGCAGCGATGTCGACGGCGGATGGCCTCCTGCTGGCGATCGCGAACGCTTTAAGTCACGATCTATACTACAAGATCATTGATCCAAAAGCCGAAACAAAGACTCGTCTGGTGGTCGCCCGAGTGCTGCTGGTCTGTATCGGTGCCCTAGGTGCCTACATCGCCAGTATGAAGCTGACGGGCATCCTCGGAGCTGTGGCGTGGGCCTTCGACTTCGCTATGTCTGGATTGTTCTTCCCGCTGGTGCTTGGTATCTGGTGGAAGAGGGCAAACAGATCTGGCGCAATCGCGGGCATGGTGCTTGGCTTCTTGGCTGGTACTTGGTACCTGTACCAAGTCTACTTCAATGGTATGACGCCTTGGATGGGTATCGACCACTTGCGGTTCGGTATCATCGGTGCGTCGGTTAGCTTGGTCGCTATGGTGGTGGTGAGCTTGCTGACAGAGGAGCCAGATGCGGAAACGCAGGCTATGGTGGACGCGACTCGCGATCCGTCGGGAGAAGAGGTGCTGTCTGCGACACACTAAACTCTTGTGGCCGCAAAAATAGGGGGCAAGGCCCCCTATTTTTTTGTTAACTTTAAGAAAACAAAGGGTAATAAATAAAAGGTCAATTTATGGAAATTTCGATGGCTCACTTACCCGGATGGGTGATCGTTTTGGATTACATCCTAGGTCTAATTATGTGGACCCTTATCGGTCGAGTTGCCATGAACATATTTCTCCCCCTTCATTCGAATTTTTTTTTCATGCGCGTTTTCGTGAAATATACGGATCCGATAATAAGTATATTCGGCCCAGTTACGCCGAGATTTCTAGTTGAGCCTCTAATACCGCTATATGTCGCATGGTTTTTCTATCTGTTTAGATTTTACTTTATGCCTTGGGCTTTAGGTTACTCGGTAATGGGTATGTTGTCGTTCCCGCTTGAAGGGGAAGTCACCCAGATGTTGATGCTAATATTTAGTAAACAAAATTAACGCGGATCTCGACCTTGACATTCAAACTTACGAATCGATGTTCAGCGCTACCATCCGCGATGGCAATACGAAGCAGGCTATTACCTATTCGGGCAGTCGTCACAATTGGGGATTTGGCTTTTGACCTCTCGTTTCTCGTGATTCTACAAAATATAAAAGGCCCGTTGATATATATAGGTCTAATACTTCTGCGCTGGGAAAGTTTTCAGTGCGGTTTGGATTAGCCGTATTTTGTCGCTCCCAGCTGTCTGGAGATTTCTTCGCCATAATGGGCGGTCTCTTGTCCTAGTTGCACGATCAGTTCGTCACTCATGCGTGCCACGGGCCCAGAAATTGAAATCCCAGCAACCACTTGGTTGTTTGAGTTAAAAACGGGAGCCCCAATGCAACGCATCCCGATAAACCGTTCTTCCTGGTCAAAAGCGTAACCGACGTTACGAATGCGTTTCAATTCTTGAATGAGCTCATCCACCTGAACCAGTGTGTGTTGCGTGAATTGCTCGAAGGGTGCTTTTTCCAGTTGTGATCGCTGATCAAGTGGGTCGCTAAACGCCACGATGACTTTACCGATGCCAGATGAGTGCCACGAGCTTCGCGAGCCCGGTCTGAAAAATGCTCGAATGGCATGGTGGGTTTCATGTTGTGCGATAAAGATGACTTCAGACTGATCGATGACACCAAGATTGGCAGTTTCACCGGTTTTTAACGCAAGATCCTTGAGCACAGGTCGGGCAATACTTAATAGCTTGGCTGCCCTCGGGAAGGCGCTCCCCACCCGAAAAGCCTCGATACCAATCGACCAAGTTGCATCAGATTTCGATTGGCGAACAAAGCCATGGGATTCGAGCGTCAGTAACAAACGATGCAAGGTAGCGAGTGGCATCTCGAGATCAAGTGATAAGTCATTTAAGGAGATCCCATCTGATTCAGCGATTCGCCGGAGTGCACTTAACCCCTTGTCCAGTGCTTTGGCGGGGGCGCTTTCGATCGCGGTTTGACGCGGCCGCCCCCTTGGCTTCTTGATATCAGTCGCGCTCATTTGTCCTCCTAGGATGCTTCTTCGACCGAAATTCGGCCTTGGGATCCCAATGAAAATTTTTCATTTTTTATTTTTATTCACTTTTTGGAAAATTTAACTGATTGAATATATGAAATATTTTTTTCTCAAAAATTAAATTTTCTTTATTTTGAATAAATATACAGAAGTGTTGCGAGTCCGTAAAGTTCCCATGTAAAGATAAAGGAGTGTTTGATGAGCTACTCAAACCCAGTGTTTATTCCAGGCCCGACCAACTTACCGGAATCAGTAAGACGGGCAATTGACTTGCCGACAGTTGACCACCGATCACCAGCATTTGCCGAAGCGATGCCGAAGTTATTCGCTGGTCTGAAATCCATTTTCGCGACGAAAAGTCCCCATATTTTCGTATTCCCATCCACCGGCACAGGCGGTTGGGAAGCCACTATCGCAAATACCTTATCTCCAGGCGACAAGGTTTTGGCCTGCCGCCATGGGGTGTTTTCTGATAAATGGATTCGGATGTGTGAAGCCTTCGGATTAGTTGTCGACGTGATTGAATGCGATTGGAGAGGTCCAGCAGATCCAGCACTCATCGAAGCGGCATTGCTGGCAGATCAAAACCACGCGATCAAGGCGGTACTGGCAACGCACAATGAGACTGCCACTGGCGTACGAAGCGATTTAAAGGCGATTCGGGAGTCAATCGATCGAGCCGAACATAACGCGCTGTTTTTTGTTGATGGAGTCAGTTCCATCGCTTCGATGGATTTCCAGATGGATGCGTGGGGTATTGATGCTGCAGTCACGGGCTCTCAGAAAGGGTTCATGATGCCAGCCGGATTGGCCATTGTAGCGGTCAGTGAAAAGGCGATAGACGCAGGTAAGACCGCAACTCTTCCTCGATTTTTCTTTGATTTTAAGCAAATGGGCCAGATGACCCACCAGGGTGGCTTCCCATATACCCCTCCGATGCAACTCCTAGCAGGCTTACAACACTCAATTGATTTATTGCTAGCCGAGGGACTCGATGAGGTGTTTAGTCGTCATTTTAAGATGGGTGAGGGAGTGCGACAGGCTGTGAGTGCCTGGAACTTGAGTCTCTGTTGTGAGGATTTGCAATATGCCTCTGACACGGTGACGACCATCATGGTTCCCGAGGGTTTTAATGCTGATCGGCTTGTCGAGCATGCCTATTCGAGATACGCCATGTCCTTCGGTGCTGGCCTTGGCAAACTCGCTGGCCGAGCGTTCCGGATCGGTCACCTCGGGATGTTGTCCGAGGCCCAAGCGTTGAGTGGGCTTGCCGTGATTGAAATGGCAATGAGGGATTTGGATTATCCGATCGTGAGCGGCAGTGGTGTTGCTGCGGCTCAAGAGTGGTATCGCTCAGCATTGAACGCAGATGCAATGCGACCTGCGATAACAGCAGCTACCTGTGAGGACGTTGCCTGATGAATGCATCGATTGAAGACCAATTGAACCCAGTGAAATGTGTTGGGATGGAGCAGGTGGTGGGAGCAGCTGATCTCACCATCGATCATATGTTGCAGGCGCGACAGCGCATTGCTCCTTATGTCCACAACACGCCGATTTTGACGTCGAGCTATCTGAACGAACGGATTGGGGCGGAACTCTTTTTTAAGTGTGAGAATTTCCAAAAGGCTGGTGCCTTTAAAGTTCGGGGCGCCTGTAACGCGGTCTTTGGTTTAACTGACGAGGATGCCGCACTGGGAGTGGCCACACACTCATCGGGAAATCATGCGTTAAGTTTGTCTTACGCAGCAGGCCGACGGGGAATTCCTTGTCATGTGGTGATGCCAAAGACTGCGCCTCAGGCGAAAAAAGATGCTGTTCGAGGCTATGGTGGGTTGATCACCGAGTGCGAGCCCTCAACGACCAGCCGAGAGGCAGTTTTTGCTGAGATTCAACGAGAAACTGGTGCCGAATTTGTGCATCCCTACAACGATCCCCGAGTGATTGCGGGGCAAGCGACGTGTTCGGCAGAAATGCTCGAGGCTGTGGATGGGCTGGATTCTATCGTCGCGCCAATTGGCGGAGGTGGCATGATTTCAGGCACGTGTTTAACCGTCAGCCATCTCGCCCCAAAGATTGAGATCTTCGCAGCAGAGCCTACTCAGGCTGATGATGCGGCTCGATCATTTCGAGCCGGTCACATCATCGCTGATGATGCGCCTGTGACCATTGCTGATGGCTTAAAAGTGCCATTGAAGGACAATACTTGGCACTTTGTCTCGCATTATGTTGCGGACGTTTTGACAGCCTCAGAAGAAGAGATCATTGAAGCCATGAAACTCACATGGCAGCGGTTGAAGATTGTCATGGAGCCCAGTTGTGCTGTGCCCTTGGCAGTCATTTTAAAGAATCAGGATGTGTTTCGTGGCCGGCGGATTGGAGTCATTGTGACCGGCGGAAATGTCGACTTAGATCGATTACCTTGGATGAAGTGAGAAAGATGATGAACAGTTTAGTGAATTGGAATGAGTTAGAGGTCGGATACGATATTCCGGCTCGGGTCGGTATGCGCGAAAGTGAAGTACAGACACCTTGTCTTGTGGTGGATCTTGATGCGCTTGAACGCAACATCAAAAAGATGGGTGACTTCGCAAAAGCCAATGGGATGCGTCATCGGGTCCACGGCAAGATGCACAAGTCAGTAGACGTGGCTCTACTCCAGGAAAAGCTTGGTGGATCCTGTGGTGTCTGTTGTCAGAAGGTGAGCGAAGCAGAAGTCTTTGCACGCGGAGGCATCAAAGATGTGCTGGTTTCAAATCAGGTCCGTGATCCTGCCAAGTTGGCGCGATTAGCGCGAATTCCAATGTTAGGGGCGCGCACAATCGTCTGTGTTGATGACTTGGCAAACGTTGCTGAATTGTCAGCGGCGGCAACGGAAGCCGGAACTCAGATTGAGTGCTTGGTTGAAATTGATTGCGGTGCTGGTCGCTGTGGCGTGACAACGACGCCGGCGGTAGTTGAGATTGCGATTGCAATTGATCGGGCTGATGGTCTGAAATTCGCGGGTCTTCAGGCCTACCATGGAGCGATGCAACACCTGGATTTGTATTCAGAGCGTGAAGCCAAGATTCAAGGCGCGATTGCGATGGTACGAGACGCAGTCGATGCGCTCGCTGAACATCAACTGACATGTGACATCGTCGGTGGCGGTGGAACTGGTTCGTATTACTTTGAAGGGGCGTCTGGCGTCTATAACGAGCTTCAATGTGGTTCCTATGCCTTTATGGACGCCGATTACGGTCGGATTCTGGATGATAAAGGCCAGCGGATTGACCAGGGCGAGTGGGAGAATGCGTTGTTCATCCTGACCTCTGTGATGAGCCACGCGAAAGCTGACAAAGCAATTTGTGATGCCGGCCTGAAAGCCCAGTCAGTCGACAGTGGCCTCCCAGTGATTTTCGGTCGTGACGACGTGAAATATGTGAAGTGCTCAGATGAGCATGGAGTGATTGAGGACACCCATGGGGTGCTCAAGGTCAACGACAAATTGCGTTTGATCCCAGGTCATTGCGATCCGACCTGCAATGTACACGACTGGTATGTTGGGGTGCGTAAAGGTGTTGTGGAAGTGGTTTGGCCGGTTTCAGCGCGTGGTAAAGCGTACTAATTATTGAAACATCCAAACGGAGAGAAGGAACACCATGCAGATCATTACTGAGCAGCAAGTTGCTGAGATTTTGGATCCGGAAATTGCATTTTTTGCTGTTCAGGACGTTTTCAAGAGCATGGAAACCGAAGCCTGGAATTTCCCGGTGGTTCGAGAATCATTGGGATTTCAGGACGCTTTGTATGGGTTTAAGTCTGGATTTGATCCAGTCTCTGGTGCGCTTGGCCTGAAAGCAGGGGGGTACTGGCCTCACAATGCTGACAAAGGACTTGCCAATCATCAGTCATCCATTTTTTTGTTTGACCCAGAAACGGGCCAGTGCAAGGCCCTGTTGGCAGGCAATACCATCACTGCATTGCGAACCGCTGCTGCCTCTGCGGTTTCGATTGATCGCTTAGCGGTCACCGATCCAACCACTCTGGGTTTAGTCGGTACGGGGCACCAGTCAATCTTCCAATTAGAGGCGGCACTCCGTGTGAGAGCGTTTAAACAGGTCAAGATTTGGAACCGGTCCAGCCGTGATCTGTCCAAGCATCACGCTCTGGCCGAGTCCTATGGAGTGGCCTGCAACGAGACCAGTCTTGAAGAGGTGGTCCGAGAATCCCAGGTTATCATTACCATCACCTCCTGTATGGAAGCGTTATTTCCCAGTGATTGGGTGACTCCCGGGACGCATATTGCTGCGATGGGGACTGACACCAAAGGGAAGCAGGAGCTTGATCCAACCCTCAGTCAGCGAGCGAAACGCATCACCGATGAAATCGCTCAATCTCGAACGATTGGGGAATTCCAACATGTGGCTCCTGACTCAGAGATCTTGACCATCGGTTCCATCCTTCAGGGCACGGCGACGGGTCGGACAGGAGACCATCAGATTACGGTCTTTGATGGTACCGGTGTTGGCCTTCAAGATTTGGCCTGCGCGCAAGCAGTGATGAAAAGCCTGGGAGCCTCTTAATTTGAGCGTTTCTCAGACTCCGCTAGCCGATTTTTATTCAGATACGCAGACGCTACCAACCAACGACATGCTAAAAAGTGTGATCGGTGTGAAAACAGGCGACGAACGTCATGGTGCTTGTCCGACTACCAATGCTCTATGCGAACGCGTCGCTGATCTGTTTGGGATGGAGTCTGCGGTATTTCTGCCGTCTGGCAGTATGTGTAATCAAATTGCCATTGCTGTTCATACCCAACCAGGAGACGAAATCATCTGCTCTCGTGAGAGCCATATTGTGTTCGCCGAGGCCGGAGGGCTCGCGAAATTGTCAGGCGCTATGGTGTCGGTGATTGACTGTGAACGAGGCCTATTTGAAAGCAGTGATGTCTCCCGGCTGTACCGTCGCCCATCGTCCTTTGCACCACGCACGCGACTTGTGGTGACTGAGCAAACATCGAATCTTGGCGGAGGTGCTATTTGGCCAGTCGAACAATTGGCAGATGTGGCTAAAACAGCGCAAGAGTTAGGGCTTTCTGTCCACATGGATGGAGCGCGAGCGCTTAATGCGTCTGTTGCCACCGGCATCGATCTCGCCACCTATACCAATCATCATGACAGCGCCTGGCTTGCCTTTACCAAAGGACTGGGTTGCCCAGTCGGTGCTGTGTTGGCAGGATCCCGAGATTTTATTGAGCGTGCATGGCATTTCAAGCGGATGTTTGGTGGCGCAATGCGCCAGACTGGTGTGTTAACAGCGATGTGTTTACACGCACTGGATCATCACGTGGAGCGATTGGCTGAAGATCATGCTCGCGCAAAGCGGATTGAAACACGATTGGATGGCTGTGAATTATTCCGTCAGGTGTATCCGGTTGAAACCAATATTGTGCTCGCAGAAATTGATCCGCGATTCGAGATCTCGGCCTCAGAACTCAGAACGTTTCTAGCCTCTCGAAATGTTCAGGTGATGGCTGTCGGCACTTCAAAGATCCGAATGATCACGCATTTAGACGTTGATGATCGGGCGGTTGAATCCTTAATCAATGGAATTGAAGAATTTCTCACTTCCATTTGAATGGGTGGCTGTTGTGCCACCTCTGATTTCTTGTGTAAGCTTCAACCCGTATTGGATCGTTCAATGAGCTGGATTATCGATGACAGAATTCTCGAATCGACAATTTCTTCTCGATCATACGGCAGCGATCCTTGCGTTTTATGAACCGGTCGTTTTTGATCCAGCCGGTGGCTTTTATCAAAACCTGAAAGATGATGGGACTGTGTTTGACCTACACTCCCGGCATCTAGTGTCCTCAACACGGTTTGTTTTTAATTACTCCGAGGCCTTCCGCCGTGGACTGGGAGATCACTATCAGGCCTGGGCCAAACACGGCGTTGATTATCTGCTGAATGAACATCTGGCCGACACAGGACATTTTTCATGGATGTTAGGTGTGTTACCCGATCATCGAGCCCTGGCTTACGGTCATGCGTTTGTTATGTTGGCTGGTGCCAGTGCGGTTCGGGCGGATGTCGAGGGTGGAAGTCGATGTCTGGCATTAGGTGAGCACATCCTGGAAACCTATTTCTTTGAGTCGCACGCATCAGCCTACGCAGACGAGCGGTCGCCCGACTTAACTGAACTCAGCCCTTATCGGGGTCAGAACGCCAATATGCATGCGTGTGAATCGATGATTGCCTCCTATCACGCAACTGGAAGCGCGCATTATTTGGAGCGGGCGACGATCTTAGCCAAACGGTTCGCAGGAGAATTGGCCGATCAAGCTGGCGGCATGGTGTGGGAGCATTATTCTGAAGATTGGTCGATTGATTGGGACTTTCATCGAGATCAACCTAATGACCTGTTTAAGCCTTGGGGGTTTCAGCCGGGTCATCAAGTCGAGTGGTCGAAACTACTGACGGAACTATTTCAGATCACCAATGAATCTTGGTACTTGAAACGCGCGATCGCCTTGTATGAACAAGCCATCGACACTGGGTGGGACGATACATACGGTGGCTTGGTTTATGGAGTCGCTCCGGATGGTTCCTTTGCGAGTGCTGATAAGTATTTCTGGGTGCATGCGGAAGCATTTGCAGCTGCCTATCGTCTCTTTAGACTGACTGGCGAACAGCGGTATCTAAATGATTACCAGCGAATTTGGGACTACGCTTGGGCATATTTGATTGATCACCAATATGGCGCTTGGTTCCGAGTCCTCTCTCGGGAGGGGCAAAAAATTGATGACCTCAAGTCTCCAATGGGGAAGGTGGACTACCACACGCTTGGGGCTTGTTGGGACGTTCTTGACCAACAGAACACACGTTCTCGTCCAGTGTGGATGGAATGAAGTGATGAATCGTGTTGAGTGAATATCGACTATCCCCCGTTGATGGGGTAGAGCCGAAAAATAGTGGCTATGGAGACCAGCATTGTATGGGTTTAAATAATTGATATTTAGAATTATTTTCCATTATTTTTTGCGCGATACCCGCGCTAGTGCCCGCAAAAATATTTTTTGTTCTTCTGTTTATTTCGTAACTCATTTACAGACTTACAGAGTGGAAATAAGGCTCAAGTTGATAATTGGTCGTGAGAGGGAGGCCATCGCACAACTTGTCCGGTCCTGGCAGAGTACTGGGCAGCTAATCCCATCTGAACCGCCTTCAATCCATCGGTTAACGTAACTTCTGGCTTTGCTCGCTGTCCTCTGCAAACTTCAGCGAAGTAACGATGTTGATAGAAAGTCGATCCATTATGATCGCCAGCCTGAAGAAGGACTGGATCAACTGGAATTTGGACTGAGGTTGGACCTGCTGGATTTCGAGGGCTCGCAATCATTTCAGCTACTGGTGGCTCACCCAGATGAGGAGGCCAAAACCTTCCTGGGCCAGGTATAAAAGTTTCGACTTTTCCTAGATGCCCGACAGCACTGATTTCTTCTTGATATCGAGACCCCTCCGCAAACATACAAAGCTCTAGCATGGCCTTTGCACCGTTTGTGAAATCTACTGTGACATACGCGTTGTCCCAAATATCCGATTTCTTACCATCGTAGACTTCATTGAGGTGATTTACGGCTTGGTTTCCCGACGCGTATATCTGAACTGGCTCTGATTGGAGAAGCAGTCTCATCAAATCAAAGAAGTGACAGCACTTTTCAACCAGAGTCCCACCAGACTGTGCATTGAATCGGTTCCAGTCGTTTACCTTTTGAAGGAACGGAAAACGATGCTCTCTAATCGTGAGTAATTTAATTCCTCCAGTGAGCTCGTTCACTTTTTCACGTAGAAGTGCGATCGGCGGCATGTATCTATACTCCATCGCAACCCAAACAGGCTCAGTGTACGACGCAATAAATGATTCAAGCTTGGCCAGATCGTCAGGAGAGGTAAACAAAGGTTTTTCTACCAATATTGGTAACGGACGAAGTTCCTGAACCAGTTTCAACTGCTCTACGTGACAATGGTTAGGTGAAACAATGACAAGACAATTCAGATCTGGGTTTTCGAGGAGTGATTGAATACTCGGATACCGCTCGGCGGTTGGTGCAATTTGCATGGCTGTAGAGGCCATGCTGTCATCCGGCTCAACGATTCCGACGACGGTTGCATCCTCGACTAGAGCTATATTCCGGAGGTGCTCGTGCCCCATCATGCCGCAACCAATTAATCCATAATGTAAATGCATGAGTTCACCTTAGATGCTGAACATAATCGACTTGAGCCGGGTCAAACCAAGTCCATGATATTTCGATACAACGATCCTTTTGATCCCAGGTTTGTCGTTCGATGAACCCAGCAATGACCCCAGTTTGCAGTTTAAACTCGGTTGGACTCCATTCGGGGATTGGTTTTCTATTGACTCGATCGACGGCCCGTGACACCCACAGATCTAATTGTTTCCGATAGGTCGAATATAGCGAATCTTGGATGTTGTTGTGATCCAGCCTGCCAGCCCTCTGATCTAGCCAAATTTCCTCTATGCCTATGGGGTTATTATCTAAATACCGAAGGCGCCTAATTCGTGTACCTCTTTCGGAAGCTCCTAGTGATCTAAGATTCTGTGGTGTGGTTTCCTCTGATATATCGAGGATTACAGCAGTAGGTTTGCCGCCACCGGATCTAAGTTCCAGGCGAAACATTGCATAGATCGGATCTCGTTGATCCGCGTTTACATAGTTGCCCGATCCGTGAACTCTTTTAATTAAACTTTCTTGTTCAAGATTAGAAAGCGCCTTTCGAATCGTTCCCACAGATACATTGAATTGAACTGCTAGATCTCTCTCGGGCTGTAACCGAGATCCATGATCAAGCGCACCGCTAGTGATTTCTGAGGCGATCAGTCGGGCGATTTCTAGGTATCGCGGTACCAGAGATGCGTGATGTTCTTCCATGTTCCTTGGTTCTTGAAGGTAGATTTCTACGCCCTAGGATGACGTATTTTGATAAAAAAATAAATCAATTGATTTACTATTGATATACTTCATACAAAATGATAGCGTTTTAATTGATTTATGATTGCTTTATACGCACAGGTGATTTGATGACTCTGGTTGTTCCGGTTACTTCCGAGGGATTGGCATCTTCTGAAGTATCTTGGTTCTCCGCGCTTTGCTCGGATGATTTTCGATTTTTAGGCGTACCCGATGGTACCTTGAGATCCTCGTGGGAGCATTGCTCCGACATCGTTTTGAAAGCAGAAGAACAAGGGTTTCGGAATATTCTGTGCCCCTCTTCGTATCAAGTTGGTCAGGATACTCTGAGTTTCGTCGCTGGTTGCGCTCCAATTACCCAAGACATTAATCTGCTCGCTGCGGTTCGCTGTGGTGAAATGCAGCCCGTGATGCTCGCACGAACAATCGCGACCTTAGATCACATGCTAAAAGGTCGGTTAACCATCAATATCATCAGCTCTGATTTTCCGGGTGAAAAATCTGACAGTAGTTATCGATATCAGCGATCACGGGAAGTCATTGAGATTCTCAGGCAAGCCTGGTTGCAAGATTCCATCAGATATAGTGGCGATATCTACGAGATATCCGAGGTTCCAAGCGACCCAGCCAAGCCCTACCAAGACGGCGGTCCATTGCTCTATTTTGGTGGTTATTCTCCTGACGCTCTAGAACTCTGTGGGCAATATTGCGACGTTTATCTGATGTGGCCGGAAACAAAAGAACTGTTAGCAGAACGAATGAAAGCTGTTCATCAGGTAGCACAAAGGTATGGTCGAACGCTCGATTATGGATTGAGAGTTCATATGGTGGTGCGCGATACCGAGGCTGAGGCCCGCGAATACGCAGATTACCTAGTATCGAAACTCGATGACGATCACGGGACTGCTATTCGTAACCGAGCATTGGATTCAACGTCTCTGGGTGTCGCCCATCAGTCTGCGAATCGCGATCACGCAGACCAATCAGGGTATGTCGAGCCTGGTCTATGGACCGGTGTTGGCAGGGCACGATCCGGATGTGGCGCAGCTCTTGTAGGCTCAGCCGATCAAATACTCACGCGTATAGAAGAGTATCGAAGAATGGGCATGAGGGCGTTCATCTTCTCGGGATATCCTCACATTCAGGAGGCTGAATATTTTGGACGCTTAGTTATGCCTGAGCTAGAGACGTGTTCCCTACCTCACGAATATGGTCGGGTTCCAAGCGAGAGTCCTCAAACACCACTTGCTAGCGGAGTGAGAAAATAGTGGAACGAGTGAAGTTAAGTGACGACATTGAGATTAGTCGTCTTGTCTATGGAATGTGGCGACTCACGGATGATCCCTCTCATAGCACGGAAGCTACTATTGCAAAGCTAGATGCATGTCTCGAGCAGGGGATAACCACTATAGATCAAGCTAATATTTATGGTGCCTATACTGCTGAGGCAGAGTTTGGAAAGGCACTGAAGGAATCTCCAAACCTACGACAGCAAATCGAAATCGTCAGTAAATGCGATATTGTCTGGCCCGCTGGTCGATTCGCAGATCACCGAGTCAAACATTATGATACCTCTCGAGGCCATATCCTGGCGTGCGTCGAGCAGTCATTGAGGGATCTGGATACAGACTACATCGATCTATTATTAATTCATCGTCCCGATCCGCTTATGGATCATGAGGAAACAGGTTCCACTCTAGATGCGCTAATAGACCAGGGAAAAATTAAGGGCGCAGGAGTATCGAACTTTCGGTCATGGGATATAGAACTCCTCCAGAGTGTGATGAGCCATCGCTTAGTGACTAATCAAATCGAATTAAGTCTGGTCAATCATCAACCGCTAGTGGATGGTGATGTTGCTTATTTGCAGCGTCATCGCTGTCCGATTATGGCGTGGTCTCCATTAGCTGGTGGTGAGCTATTTAAGAGTTCGGCCATCAATTTGACGCTAGAGACGGTAGCAAAGCGACTCAACTCGACCACTGAAGCTATAGCAATCGCTTGGTTACTTGCGCATCCCGCGAGGATTGTTCCGGTACTCGGCACAAACAATATTGCTCGGATAAAAAGGATTCAAGATGCAACAGCGGTTTCCTTGGATCGTGAAACTTGGTTCGAGCTCTATACGGCCGCATTGGGCCGTGAGGTAGCGTAATGGGATGTTTACTTGAAGAATTTGTAGGAATAGATCCAAAGGTCCTTCGAAATGCCTTGGGGCATTTCGCTACAGGAGTAACAATTGTTACAGCTCAAACCGATCGGGGTCCCGTTGGTATAACGGTGAATAGTTTTGCCTCAGTGTCTTTAAATCCAGCTCTAGTGTTGTGGTCAATCGATCGAAACGGCTCGCGGTATGAAATATTCCGGCATGCCGAATATTACGCCATCCATGTCCTGAGGGCTGATCAGGGCGACCTTGCATTCAAAGTGGTGAAAAATGCAGGAGATTTTGGAGATTTGGATTTGATCCAGGGTGATCATGGCGCACCCATCATTCCTGGATGTTTAGCAATTTTTGAGTGTCAGCAGACTAATGTCTACCGGGCCGGTGACCATGACATTATCCTTGGAGAAGTGAAGTCATTACGAACCATGGAGGGCGATGCTCTGGGTTTTTTTAAGGGACAAATGATGACTGTAACGTCATAGGATTGATTTCAGGCATGATGCAAATCATAACAATATGTGCCGAATTAAATGATCGAATTACCAAAGGATGCTTGTTTCTTGGCGGCCTTTCTATTGTTTTGATGGTTGCTGCAATCTTAGTTCAGGTTGTCTTCCGTTACGGCTTCAACAATGCATTGCCATGGCCCGACGAAGCCGCCCGTTTCTGTATGTTGTGGATGGTTGGATTCATGGCTCCAGTAGCCCTTCGTCGTGGTGGATTTGTTGCGGTTGATGCTCTTGCTTTTGCGTTGCCTCGACGTCTTGCAAGCATGCTGAATTTATTATTGATCCTGATTGCTAGCGTGGTGGTGTTCATGGCGGTAAAAATCGGATGGAGCGAGGTCACAGGTTTCAGTGGTCGATTTGCGACGGCCGCCCTCTATGTCCCTCTATCGATTGATTTTTCGGAATGGTTTAGGGTTCCGCGTAGTTGGATGATGGCATCAATCTTATTCGGTTTTGCGTGGATGCTATTCATCCAGTTTGAGCTGTTTGCAATCGAACTATACTCAATGATTACGGGGACCAAGTATTTGCCAAGCAGGGTGTCGGAGGAGGGCGAGTGTTAGTTTGGTTTCTCCCTTTATTTTTAGTTTTTCTTGCGCTTGGGTTACCCGTTTTTTTCGGACTAATTGCATCTCCAGGCGTTCTTCTCTGGCTAAACGGAAACGAGAGAGATCTCGTTCTTTTGTATCGAAATTTATATAACGGTATGGATAGTTTCCCGCTGATGGCGATTCCATTTTTTATGTTGGCGGGTGAGTTAATGAATCGTGGCGGGATTACAATTCGATTAGTCGAGTTCTCACAAGCGCTGATGGGCCATCTTAGAGGTGGTCTGGCTCACGTGAATGTTCTCTCTTCTATGCTCTTTGCTGGATTGTCAGGGTCAGCGGTAGCCGATACTTCTGCGCTCGGTTCAATGCTTGTGCCTGCGATGGAGAAACAGGGATATACTCGAAGGTTCGCAGCTGCAATTACCGCCGCAAGCTCTGTGATCGGACCTATCATTCCACCGTCTGGGATTATGATCATCTACGCCTATGTCATGGGTGAAAGTGTTGCTGCTTTATTCCTCGCTGGCGTGGTGCCGGGGGTGATGGTAGGCGGTGGTTTGATGCTTCTCATCAAGCTAATGGCTGACCGCTACGATTTCCCCGTGGCCTCACGCAAATATAGTTGGGGTGAACGCGGTCAAGCGAGCTTAAAGGCGTTTTTCCCTCTCATGACACCCGTCATCATTTTGGGCGGAATACTGTTGGGGATTTTTACGCCTACCGAAGCCTCAGCGGTGGCAGTTGCTTACGCCCTATTTATCGGATTATTCGTTATCCAAACTTTGAAGTTTAACGAGATACCTTCGGTGCTGACGAATTCTGGCTTGACGTCTGCGGTGGTATTACTTTTGGTGGGCAGTGCCATGTCGTTCAAAACAGTCGTGAGTTTGAGCCATGCTCCTGAAATCATGGCGGAGTGGATTCTCTCGCTGACCGAAAACCCCTTGTTATTGTTGCTGCTGATAAATTTATTACTTTTCGTGGTGGGGATGTTCTTAGACGCTGGTCCAGCAATCATCATTTTGGGACCGATTCTAGGCCCGATATTCGTTGACCTGGGCGTTCATCCAGTTCATTTCGCGATCATTATGTGCGTGAACTTGACGGTCGGTCTGGCAACACCGCCAATGGGTCTAGTGCTATTTGTTGCCTCAGCTGTTTCTAAGGAGCGCGTTGAATCGATTTCGAAAGCGATCCTTCCTTTTCTCGCTGTAGAGATTGTCGTAATCTTTTTGATTACGTACTTCCCGGCTCTGTCGATGACGATTCCACGTCTGGCGGGCTTTGTAAAATAACTAAAACTGGAGTATCGATATGCTTAAAAAAACACTCGCCGCTCTCGCCCTTGCTGGTGCAGTAGCGTTGCCTATTGAGGCTATTCAGGCGGCTGACTACACGATTCGTGCGACGGCCAACTCAAACGAAAACGACGAAGATTACGATGGACTCGTTGTATTCAAAAACTATGTCGAATCAGCATCAAATGGTGCTATCGAGGTCGAGTTATTTATTGGCACACAGCTATGTTCAAATGGAGCTGAATGTCTTCAAGGCGTGGCAGACGGATCGATAGACGTCTACATCTCTACGTCCGGTGGTGCCGCTGGTATCTTCCCATATGTTCAGGTCCTAGACCTACCATATTTGATGGCCGACGACAGAGTTGCTGAACACGTTTTAGCAGGTGACTTCACTCGCAAAGTTCGTGATATGGCTCTGGAAGACTCAGGGAACGCAATTCGTTTAATGACAATTGGTAATACAGGCGGATGGAGAAACTTTGCGAATACCAAGCGTCGCGTACAGCAGCCTAAAGACCTTTCGGGTTTAAAAATTCGTACAGTTGTTGCCGACCTTCCACAGGAACTCGTGAGAGCTCTGGGCGCATCTCCCACACCAATCCCCTGGCCTGAGCTATTTACTTCGTTTCAAACTGGGGTCGTCGAGGGATCCAAAAACGGAATCACCGATATCATGGGTATGAAATTCCCAGATGCGGGACTCAAGTATGTGACTCTAGATGGCCATGCTTATATGGGTGCGCTTTGGTGGATGAATAACGCGAAGTATATGGGTATGCCGGCGGACATGAAGCGTGTTGTGGTAGACGGGTTCTATGCTCTGCAGCAGGCTACTTTCGCTTCGCCGAAGCGCAAGTCAATTCAAGCCTATTCTGACTTTGTAGCCGGTGGTGGCGATCTGTACGTGCCAACTCCTGCTGAAAAAGCGCAATTCAAAGACGCAGCTAGCCCTGTTTACGATTGGTTTAAGTCGAACGTCAAGAGAGGCGACGAGGTATTCAGTGCCTTGACAACTGCAGTCGCTGAAGCAGAGGCTCAAATTGAAGCTGGCCGTAAAGCCGATATGTAATGAGGAACAGAGGTGCCATTGAGGCACCTCTGCTACTTGCTTTCATCGAAACGGATACATCCAGGTTCTATAATCTTCAACCAACTCTAGAGCTTCGTTAATTTGCTGTGGATTCATCTTTTTAATTATTTCTTCTTGAGAAATAAGGGCATCTGGATCTCCTCCGATTGCACTGAGCGTGTACCACATGTAGGCCCGAACCAAATCGATCGAAGGCAGCCCGCGGCCAACTTCGTAATACCAACCGACTCCAGATTGAGCACCCGCGTGTCCCTTCATTGCAGAACGCAAATACCACTCAAATGCTCTCCTGTCGTCTTGCGTAACGCCAAGACCCATCGCGTACATGATTCCAATCAATTCTTCCGCATCTGCATTTCCAGCGTTCGCAGCTGGGCGCAACATTTGCATTGCTTTATCGAACTGATTCGACTCCATCGCGTCTCTTGCCTCTTCGATATCGGCAAGCGCAAACGTCGAGAAGAAAACAATACAAAGAACCCAATACTTCACGGTATATGTCTCCTATGCGTGGCCTTCCCATGTTATGCGGTTAATCTTCCTAGTCTACCGACGGAGCAAGATTTTCGTCCTGTAGACGAAAATATAGTAGAGCTAGGGCGGCTTCTATTCTTTGACAAGGTGCTATCAGGCAATCGGAACATCAGCTGCGCTACTTGTCATCATCCACGTTTTGGAACAAGTGATGGACTATCTCTAGGTATCGGTGAAGGCGGTCATGGGGTAGGCACAGACCGGGTTCCCGGTACTGGGAAGGCAAGGATTAAGAAGCGGGTGCCTCGAAATTCACTGGGTCTCTGGAACTTGGGTGCCATCGATCAAACTATATTGATGCATGACGGTCGTATATCTGAGGCGAATACCTACGAAAACGGCTTTAACACACCAGCTGAAGAGTGGCTTCCGACTGGATTCAATGATCTGCTCGCCGTGCAAGCAATTTTTCCGTTAATTGCACAATTCGAAATGGCCGGCAACCTCAACGAAAATGAAGTGATCGGAGCCGTTCATGACCGGATCGATTACGCTTGGCCAATTATTGAAGAGAGAGTAAGGCAAATTCCGGGATATCGATTGTTATTTGTGAAATCGTTTGCACATATAAAACATCCATCTGAGATATCGATTGTAGATATCGGAAACGCGATCGGGGCATTTGTAAATCATCAATGGAGGAGCTACGACTCTCCTTTTGATGACTATGTGAAAGGAAATGGAGACGCTCTTACTGATAAGCAGATTCATGGTCTCGCGTTATTCTTTGGTGAGGGCAAATGTGCTAACTGTCATAGCGGTAAATGGTTTACCGATAACCAGTTTTACGCGTTAGGTTTGCCTGCTTTCGGACCTGGTCGAACTAGACGATACAACGATATTGCGAGAGATCTCGGACGCATGGCCGAGTCCGATGACCTTGACGATATGTATAGATTTAGGACGCCACCGTTAAGGAACGTTGAGTTGACCTCGCCGTATGGCCACAACGGTGCATTTAAAACCTTGGAAGGGGTAATCAGCCACCACCTCAACCCAGAACTATCGAGGTCGAGTTGGTCGATATCTCAAGCTATTTTGCCTGAAATACGAGAGCTTAGAAGGGTCGATTTGATTATTCAGGACGATCGCTTGGAAATGGAACGATACACCCAGAAATTGGACATTGAACCAGTCAATATTAATCAGGAACAGATTGATGCGCTTGCCGCGTTTCTTAGATCCTTAACCGGACGATCTGCACTAAACCAGTCGATGATAATTCCTGATGAAGTTCCTTCGGGTCTTGAGGTTGATAAGTAGTTCATCATTGCGCGGTAACTTGAGTCAGATTGCATTCAACCTATGGCGGGACTTGAACCTGCGACCCCAGCATTATGAGTGCGCCGGACAAAAAATAAATCCCATTAAAAACAATGTATTAATGGCTAAAAATTGCTTTGTAGTATAGAAGTAGTAAAGTCAGTTACTTTACTAATTTTTAACTACAGAACACAAACAGTGTGTTTGAACACAGTGTTTGGATCCCGTGTGATAAGTACGCATGTCGCAAGTGGCTTCATTCGCAGAACTACATTGAATCTGTCTGGGGTGACAG
>Ga0181605_10000805_pt1 | contig 31129 bp, 30 predicted proteins | sample 041ome_11_FD_148676 | JGI IMG/M metagenome (GOLD analysis project Ga0181605, IMG submission 148676) | Coastal salt marsh microbial communities from the Groves Creek Marsh, Skidaway Island, Georgia - 041411US metaG (spades assembly) | ecosystem: Environmental > Aquatic > Marine > Intertidal zone...
AGAAATATGGACCCTGCAATTGAACTGAGTTTTTTCAAAGCGGTGCAATCGGCCTTTTATGTGGACGGTAAGGACATTAGAGACACCGAAACCTATGTTGAACTTGCAAAAAAGTTTAATTTGGACACGGATCAATTTCGAAAGGATTTCGAGTCTGAAGAAATGAGGTATGCAACGCGTGCTGATTTCCAACTATCGAGTGAAATGGGCGTTCGTGGATTTCCATCTATGGTCATGAGACATGAGGGGCAACTCTTTATGATTGCGAATGGTTTTACCACATCAGAAGAATTATTGAAGACCATCGAAAAAATCAAGAAGAGCTAGAGCTCAAAAAATCACACATAATTGTTTAATCACTTTCATCGAATGAAAAACTTACTTCAAAAAGGCCTGGTATTTATAAGCGCCACTCTACTCCTCGCAAGCTGCGGAGAAGAAAAAAATACTGAAGCAAACCCCGAATCAGAAATGACAGAAAACGTCTTACTTCAAGAATGGACCGGTCCCTATGGCGGTGTGCCAGCATTCGATAAAATGCAACTGAAAGACATCAAAGAAGCTGTGACATTGGGAATGGACATGAAACTAAAGGAAATCGATGCTATTGCCAATAACCCTGAACCTGCCACATTCGAAAACACAATTGTTGAAATGGAACGTTCTGGAGCTGCACTAGACCGAGCTTTTAATTACTATGGCATTTTCAGTTCAAATATGTCGAGTCCTGAGTTTCGAGAAATCGAAGGTGAGTTGGCACCGTTGATCACTGAATTCCGATCTACAATAACCCAAAACGAAAAGCTATTTCAGCGAATCAAAACAGTATACCAAGCAACGAAAAAAACGCCACTAGAAGCTGATAAGCAGCGAGTGGTCGATTTGGTTTACAAAAGTTTCGAAATGAATGGAGCGGAATTGAGCCCTGAAAATAAAGAGCAGTACGCTGCCATAGCCAAAGAATTATCAAGTCTGTACACAGATTTCTCGAACAATGTTTTACATGATGAGGAAAATTACATCACCTATTTGAGCGATCAACAGCTAGGTGGGCTTCCAGAGGGCTTTGTAAAGTCGGCCGCTGCAATTGCCCAGGCAAACGGACACGAAGGCGAATATGCCATTACCAATACACGTTCATCTATAGATCCGTTCCTAACATATTCAACAGAAAGAGAACTGAGAAAGCAAGTTTGGACCAACTTTTACTCTCGAGGCGACAATGGTGATGAGTTTGACAACAATAAGTTGATTGCTGAAATACTCAGGTTGAGAAGGGAAAAAGTTGAACTGCTTGGATATAGCAACTACGCTGAGTGGAGACTGCAAGATAGGATGGCAAAGACTCCTGAGAATGCAATCAACTTAATGGAAGCCGTTTGGCCAGCGGCACTTGCTAGAGTTGCTGAAGAAGTGGCAGATATGCAGGCCTTAGCTGGCAATGAAATCACAATTGAACCTTGGGACTACCGGTTTTATGCCGAATTAGTTCGGAAGGACAAATACGATTTAGACTCAGATGAGGTAAAGCAATATCTGCAATTAGATAAGCTAACCGAGGCCATGCACTATGTTGCAGGCCGACTATTTGATTTTGAATTCACGCCTGTAACCGATGGATCAGTGCCCGTATTCCATGAAGATGTTAAAGTCTGGAAAGTGACCAATAAAAACACACGAGAAAACGTGGGTCTTTGGTATTTAGATCCGTATGCAAGGCCAGGAAAACGATCAGGAGCATGGGCCACAACTTACAGAAGCCACACCACTTTTGATGGCAAGAAAAATGTGCTGGCATCGAATAATTCAAACTTCGTAAAACCTGCGGAGGGCGAAGCCCTATTGGTTTCATGGGATGATGCCACCACATTCTTTCATGAATTTGGACACGCGCTTCACTTTTTCTCATCCAACGTAAAATATCCTACACTCAATAGCGGTGTGCGCGACTACACAGAGTTTCAATCTCAGTTATTGGAGCGATGGCTAGCAACAGATGAGGTTATTTCCAATTTCTTAGTTCACAATGAGACGGGCGACCCCATGCCGGCTGAGCTAGTCCAAAAGATCAAGAATGCGGCTACGTTTAACCAAGGATTTTCAACCACCGAATATTTAGCCTCAGCAATAATGGACATGAAATTTCACCTTGCTGATCCAAGCAACATTGATGTCGACAAGTTTGAACGTGAGACACTTGCAGAATTAAAAATGCCAAAGGAGTTACCAATGCGGCACAGAACTCCACATTTTAGCCATGTCTTTTCTAGCGAAGGCTATGCTACGGCTTATTATGGATATATGTGGGCAGATGTATTGACCGCAGATGCTACCGAGGCCTTTGCAGAGGCTCCAAATGGTTTTTATGACAAGGAATTAGCAGACAAGGCCGTTAAATATCTTTTTGCACCTAGAAATGCGATTGACCCGGCTGAAGCTTACCGATTGTTTCGTGGACGCGATGCGCGCATTGAAGCCTTGATGAAAGATCGAGGATTTCCTGTTCCTGTGTCCGAATAATTAATGAAAAGAGTAATAACTGTACTAGTCGGCCTCATCATGATCGCTGGGGCGTTTGGCCATGTGTTTTCGCCTGAAACCTATGTGGCAATGATTCCCGCATTTATACCATCGGCACCTGCCAACATTCTTGCTGCAATAATCGAATTCATCATTGGGTTAGCATTGCTTCATCTAACATATAGCAAGTATGGCGGACTAGGTTTTGCTGCCCTAATGATTGCGTTTATCCCAATACATGTATTTGACCTGTTTAGAGATCATCCCGTAGTCGGAAGCAAGGCTATTGCAATTGGCCGACTGGCTATCCAATTTGTGTTGATTTATACTGGCTGGTGGATTTATAAATTGCCCCAGGCGAAACAAGAAATGATGCAATAAGTGAAAGATTGTTTACCAAAAAACACATTCAGAGGAAAATCAGATTCGTGCATGCAATCAAGAATAAGGCTCGTTGAAAACGATTACTTAGACTCTATAACAAACCGCATTGATATTCATACCTGCGCCAACGCTCGCAAAAAGTATAACATCACCTGGATGCACGGATTGATCTTCTATTTCCCCTCTTCTAACTCGATCGTACAGTGTTGGTACGGTTGCCACCGAACTATTCCCCAATTCATGAACACTCATCGGCATAATGTTCTCAGGAGCATCCATGTCGTATAACTTATAAAAGCGTTTAATCACACCATCATCCAATTTTTCATTGGCTTGATGAATGAATACCTTTTTGATCAATTTAATGTCAATCCCTGCCTTGTCGACACATTGCTTCATTGCTGCTGGAACATTTGTTAAAGCAAATTCATAGACTTTTCGGCCTTTCATTTTTATGTAACGAATCCGACCATCAGATTCTGGAAAATACGACTTACCCATGTTGATATAATCCAATTCATCTACAGTGAGTGACATGCTTGCAGTGGAGAGCACCCCGGCACCATGATCAGATTCATTGAAATCCAACACACAGGCTCCTGCCCCATCTGAGAAGATCATGCTATCTCTGTCATGAATATCAATAACACGAGACAAGGTTTCACTTCCAATGACCAACGCACGCTTGGCAGATCCAGATTTGAAAAATGCGTCTGCTTGTATCACTCCTTGCACCCAACCGGGACACCCAAATAAAAGGTCATATGCAACACAATATGGATTCTTAATTCCAAGGCCATGCTTGACTCTGGCTCCGAGTGATGGAACACAGTCAGTTTGTATTGTATGCTTAGTTACATCTCCAAAATTGTGAGCGAAGATGATTTGATCTATGGTCTCTGGATCGATTTTACTATCCTCAATGGCTCGTTTCGAAGCCTCAAACGCAATATCGCTTGAAGTAAGATCTTCAGAAACATAGCGTCTCTCGGCAATTCCAGTAATATCCTGAAATTTTTGAGCAATGACTTCAGGCGCACGATCGATTTGCTCATTATTCTGATCGTAAAAGGTATGTTGGGCGAAATCAATATTTCTTTGTGTGACCTCTGGAATATAACTGCCAGTGCCAATAATTTGGGTGCTTTTCATAACAATGGATTGCCCGCAAGGTATGATGACTTAGGTTAATGCAGTAATATGTTTCAGAACTTATCCACTAATATTCTTAATAACCCAGCCAAAAGAGCCCTAGAGCTACTTTTTAGAACGTCTTAACCACTTCGTTGAAAAATGAACTCACCATGGGTAATGACGCTCCGCTCGCCTTAAGGACAGCTGCGTTCCGATATCCAGATCGCCATTCCCCATTTTTCAACGGTTTGAAGTTGTTGGTTTGAATTGAGTCAGAACCATGATAACCCGATGCATAGAAATACCAATCATCGACCTTGTCATCTGGAATGGCCAAGCCAAGACCAAGGCTTACCTCCTTACTTTTATCAAAATATGCCAAAACTCCTGTATCAAAATGATGTGGCCAAATTCGAATATCAGTAGCTGAATCAAAACTATTCACAACCATATCTAAAACCTTATTAGACAGCCACCTAAGTTGAATCAACTTTTTCAATTCTTGGTCATCACTAGCAGGAAACTTAAAGTCATCAGTCAGAATTTCGAGATTCGGAATGCTGTAATGAAGGTCGAATGAATAATCCTTTTCAATCCCGCAAAACTTTGCTTCTCGCTCAATCCAGTTCTTGAGGTCAAAGTGTCTTGCTCCGCCTAGAGGATAACTTGCGCCTATGCCAGATTTAGGATGTACAAAGTCGAGACTGTATTCTTCATAGTTCAGCGTAAGCCTTAAACCCTCATCATCCAGATCATGAGTTTCTAAGCGCTTTTCATCCTCATTCCAACCTAGATTTGTGTGACTATCATCGTCCCTCGAAGGAAGAAATGATATCGCAGCTGTAGCTAAGTATTGAGCAGCTAGATGGAGGCTTTCGTTTTGCGTCATTTTCTTATTTGCTTACTTCAACGCCCCTCCAAAAAGCAATTCGCCCTTCAATGCTTTTGGCCATTTTGCTTGCTTCAGGGTAATACCAGGCGGCATCTATATTTTGTTGTCCATTCACGTCAAGGGTATAATAGCTTGCCGTTCCTTTCCAATGACAAACTGTATGCGTATCTGAGGCTTGATAAAATTCTTTCTTAATTGAATCTGCCGGAAAATAGTGGTTACCTTCTATCACCACAGTATCGTCACTCTCTGCAACCACTTCACCGTTCCAAATTGCTTTCATAGTCTTGTTTTATTAGTATTTAGATCGATGAAGCCTTACGCTAGACTTCCTTTCATTTAGCTTCAAATAACTTGAAAACGTACTTCACCCAAGTTTTCAACTTTCGCCTCTACATCTGATTCTGGCTTTAGAAAAATAGCTGCCGTGGCTGCACCAGCCATGATTACATATCCAGCTTTAATGGGCTCATTGTATTTTGCAGCTAATCTTGTTGCAGCTTGAAGGGATTTCCAAGGGTCTCCAAGGATATCTGCAGACGAACCATCTGCCACCAATTCACAATTAAAGAACTGCTCCATTTTCAAGTTTTGAATGTCCCTTGTAGGTTTTTGCCACTCTCCTATTGCCAGACCAATAGATGAACAATTATCCGCTACTACGTCTTCCAAACTGAACTTGAAATTTTCAAACCTTGAATCAATGATTTCAATCGCTGTGGCAATTCCATCTACGTATTCATCTAGATCCTCCAAAGCCACTTCACCATTGATATCCTTTGAAATATGAAAACAGATTTCCGGCTCTGCTCTCGGGTGAATATACTTAGCCAATTCAGCTTCTCCACCATTTTCAATAATCATAGAGTCAGTTAATCTACCCCATATCATATCATGAACGCCCATCTGTTGCATCTTGGCCTCTGAAGTAAACCCCATTTTTAGCCCAATAAGCTTTTCACCTCTCGTTATTCTTTCTTGGATGGCAAGTCTCTGTATCTCATATGCTTCATCGAGGTTAAAGTGATGCTCTTTGGTTAATTGCTCGATTGGTTGGGCTTTCATTGCCGCTTGGTCCAACTTTATTGCTGCTTGTTTTAAATCCATTTCTATTTATTGTTTTTCATATCAAGGGCCACATCTACGATCATATCTTCTTGTCCACCTACCATTTTTCTTCTACCCAGTTCCTCTAGAATATCAGCAGTATCGATTCCATATCTTTCTGAAGCGCGCTCAGCATGCAATAAAAAACTGGAGTAAACGCCAGCATATCCAAGTGACAAGGTTTCTCGATCTACTCTAACTGGTCTTTCTTGCAAGGGACGAATCTTATCATCAGCTGCATCCATCAATTTCTTTAAATCGCTTCCTTGGTTAGCTCCCATTCTATTTAGCACCGCGATTAACACCTCTAAAGGACAATTTCCCGCACCTGCTCCCATTCCCGCAAGCGAGGCGTCTAACCTTGTCGCACCGTGCTCCATAGCAACGATTGTATTCGCCACACCAAGTCCAAGATTGTGATGGCAGTGAATTCCGATTTCTGTATTTGGATCAAGGACATCTTTAAAAGCCTTCATCCTATCTGCCACATCATTCATCAACAAAGCTCCAGCAGAATCAGTGACATACACACAATCCGCTCCGTAACTCTCCATTAGCTTGGCTTGCTCTGCCAACTTCTTAGGTTCATTCATATGTGCCATCATTAAGAAACCACCTACATCCATGCCCAATTCTTTCGCTGCTGCAATATGCTGTGCGCTGATATCAGCCTCAGTGCAATGTGTTGCTATTCTAACTGACTCAACTCCAAGCTCTCTTGCTCGCTTTAGATCCTCGATAGTGCCTATTCCAGGCAATAAAAGCGTAGTTAATTTGGCATGTTTTAATTCAGAAGACAAACCTTCCAACCATTCCCAATCAGTGTGGGCACCAAAACCATAATTAAAACTGGATCCGGCCAGACCATCTCCATGAGCCACTTCAATAGCATCCACTCCCGCTGCGTCTAAATCCAGCGCCAATTCACGAATTTGCTCTTTGCTGTATTGATGTCTAATGGCGTGCATGCCATCTCTTAGGGTAACGTCTTGTATATATAGTTTTTTCATCTTTTGTTTTTACACAGAGTTTATTAGAGTCAATCGAGTCTCACTGAGAATTTAAAGTCTGACTCTTTTAATTCCATTCTTTAAAAGTTCAACATTGAAATTGATCAACAAACCGACTGGATAGTTTCCTAATCTCAAATAAGTCAGGATTTGGGCTAAATGTACGGGTGAAAATTTCTCAACCGTCTTTAACTCCAGTACTAATGTGTCTTCCACCAATAAGTCAATTCTATACCCCTGATTTATTTCAAGATCTTTATATACAATGGGGATTTGTTTTTCTACTTCAACATTAAGGCTCTTTGTAGTTAATTCGTGCAACAAGCACTCCTGATAAGCTGACTCCATTAATCCAGGGCCTAAAGCTCTATGAACTTCGATAGCACACCCGATAGATATCTCAGTAAGTTCATTCATAGAATAATCCGTGAACCTCATTTCCCTCAGTGGACCTCTGTGCTTTTATTTATCATTCGCTCACCAGTGGCGAGTGCAGCGCTGGTCATAATGTCCAAGTTTCCAGCATATTCAGGTAGATAATGCCCCGCGCCAACCACTTTGAGCAAAACCGAGGTTTTAAGCCCTGAAACATGACCAACTCCCTCTATAAAAACTGGTTTGTCCTTAGGTATTTCATCAAATTGAACTTCCTGATGTAGCTCATATCCAGGTACATATTTTTGGACTTCAGCTACCATATCATGAATACTCTTTCGAATTTCCTCCTTATCCGCTAAGTCACTTAAAGTGAAAACAGTATCTCGCATCACTAAAGGTGGTTCGGCTGGGTTTAAAATAATAATTGCCTTTCCCCTAGTTGCGCCTCCAACCTTCTCAATTGCCTGGGATGTTGTTTCTGTAAACTCATCAATATTCGCTCTGGTTCCAGGACCTGCCGATTTACTGGCAATCGATGCAACGATTTCTCCATAGTGCACCTTCGCCACTCTTGACACAGCGGCAACCATAGGTATTGTAGCTTGCCCACCGCAAGTAACCATGTTCACATTGTCAAGATCTAGGTTTTCATCAGAGTTTACAGGAGGTATCAAGTAAGGCCCAATTGCTGCTGGGGTCAAATCCACCATGCGCTTGCCCAAAGGCTTTAACTTTCCATAGTTGTAATGATGTGCTTTGGCAGATGTGGCATCAAAGACAATTTCTATGTCCTCGAATTCAGGCATCTGAATTAACCCGTCTACGCCTTCATGTGTGGTTGACACTCCCATTCTTGTGGCTCTGGCCAATCCATCCGATTCAGGATCGATTCCGACCATCACGGACATTTCCAAAACTTTTGATGTTCGAAGAATTTTAATCATCAAATCAGTTCCAATGTTTCCAGATCCAATGATCGCAACTTTTGTCTTATTCATATTCTATATTAAACTGGGACAGCAGCCCGATTAATTCATTTTTCGAAAGATACACTGACAGCACCTAATCCTTCAATTTCAGCCGTAAATTGATCTCCGCGATTCGCCACTACCATTGGACCAAGTGCCCCAGATAGGATAATGTCCCCTTTTCTCACTTGGTTTCCTTTTGAGATCATTGTATTCACTAGCCATAACGCGGCATTTAGAGGGTTATCCATGCAAGCAACACCTTGGCCCTCAGATACAATCTGCTTATCACGGGACATTTTCATTTTGCATCCAACCAGATCAACTTCTGCCAGCGGAACTTTAGTGGAGCCCAGCACAAAATGACTGGCTGAAGCATTATCAGCAATGGTATCCGTTATTCGAATATTCCAATTCTCAATTCGACTACCTACAATTTCTATCGAAGCCACTGCGCATTCAATTTTACTTTTCAGCTCATGGACACTTTCTACAAGCGAGTGAATATCTTCAGAAATGATAAAGGCAATTTCTGCCTCGACCTTTGGCTGCATTAATTCAGCCCAAGAAATGATATGATTTTCAGCTACCAACATTTTATCCGTCAATACTCCAAAATCAGGTTGATCAACTCCCAATTGCTTTTGCACTGCGAATGAGGTTAAACCAATTTTATAACCGACAACAGCAGCTCCTGCCTTAATCTTCCGGTCTGTATTGATTTGCTGTGTTGAATATGCTGCATCTAAGTCTGTCTCACCCAATAGATCTCGCACCGGATGGCATGCAGACTTTGTCTGTATTGAGGACCAAATTCGATCTGCAGCTTCTAATATTTTCGGCTCATTGCTCATGTTGCAAAGAGATGAAATTCACTGGCATTTCCAAGACAATAGCACTGAAATGTCTAAGCTGATTTCTCAAAAACGGCATCGCAGAAGTAACCGCGCGAGTCATAAAACTTACGAACACACGTCAAACCAGTCTCCTTCGTAATTGTCGCGAGGCTTTCAGAGTCATACTTGCGTGAAACCTCCATAAATATTTTTTCACCCTCATCGAAGTTGAATTCCATGTCAACACCATCAATTCGAACGGATTGTCTCCTTAATGACTTAAGGTAGCTGTATGCGTGACCAGTTTCTCCATTGTATTCTGGTACATGTTCGAATTCCTCAATATTAAAATTACCCCCTAATTCCGAGTTAATTCGATGCAATAGATTGAGGTTGAAACGAGCGGTAATCCCTTGCTCGTCATTGTAGGCTGGATAAATGACGGACTTAGACTTTTTAAGATCAACTCCAAGCATCAATTTATCCCCTGCATTCATTGTGACGCTTAATTGCTTAAGAAAGTCATTGGCACGATCATCCAATAGATTGCCAATGTTTGAGCCCATAAAAAGTATAACCTTTGGTTTGTTGGTTTTTAAAGCACCTAAAACATTGAAATATTCTCCCTGAATTCCTTCGACTGCGACTTCTGATATTTCCTTATTAACACGTTCTGTCAGAGTTTGAATTGAGTGCTTTGAAATATCGATTGGACGATACGTAAACTTATACTTGCGAAGCTTAATCAACAATTGCAAGGTCTTGGTTCCATCCCCGGCACCAAGTTCGAATAAATCAAAGTCCTGGTTTCTATCAAACCCAAAGGATTCGAGAATTTCTTGTCCCTGATCCTTTAAAATTTCGAATTCACAGTCGGTAAGGTAGTACTCAGGCATTTTCATGATTTCCACAAACAGCTTATCCCCTTTCTCATCATAAAACCATTTTGAGGACAGTCTCTTTGGTTTTTCACTTAGCCCTTCTAGCACCTCTCTTCCAAAGTCGCTCAATATGTTCTTATTCATCTTTTGCTAATCGAATTCCACTAAATTGCCACTGCATATTTGGGTGAAAGAAGTTCCTGTAAGTTTTACTTGAATGATTTGGAGACGTAGCGACAGATGCTCCACGCAACACCATTTGATTCATCATGAATTTTCCATTGTATTCGCCAACCGCTCCCTTGGGCCTTTTAAATCCTGGATATGCTAAATAGGCACTATTGGTGTGTTCCCAGCGATTTCCCCATTCGAATAGTTCAGATGCGATTTCCCATTCAAACTCGGTAGGCAGGCGAAGTCCTTTCCACTCTGCGAAGGCCGCTGCTTCATAGTGCGACACGTGACATAGTTGAGCTTCATTTTCGATTGGCTTAAGTCCGTCAAGAGTATAATTCATCCATCTATTTTCAATCATATACCAATACATTGGGCTTTGGATCTGATTCTGATTCACCCAAGCCCAGCCTTCGTCCAACCAAAGTTCATGTCTTGAGTAGCCACTATCTTTTATAAACTCAAGGTATTCCCCATTCGTAACAAGAGACTTGGATATTGAAAAATTAGACAGATAGACTTTGTGGCGACCGTACTCATTATCGTAATGAAATCCTTCATTAGGCGCACCTACTGCATATACTCCATTGGGGACATTCACCCACCCCATGGAAGCGTTCTTAGTATTAACCAACGAAGCATTTTCCAAATAAACCGGAAACAACGCATTGTTACCTAAAATGAACTTCAGGTCGGTTAATAATAACTCTTGATGTTGTTGCTCGTGGTTCAATCCTATTTCGATCAATCCTAAACAATCCTGCTCCAATTGCCCTCCAAATAACTCACACATATATTCATCCACATAAGCGCGATAGTTCAGTACTTCCGCAAGTGAAGGTCTTGTCATATTACCTCGATCAGTCCTTAGAACTCTGCTTCCAATTGTATTGTAGTAACTATTGAACATATAACTGAAATCCTCATGAAAAATCTTATATCCTTTCAGATGCTTTTTCAAAATGAATTCCTCGAAAAACCATGTCGTATGTGCTAAGTGCCATTTTGGAGGACTTACAAATTCCGTAGGCTGAGGAACATGATCCTCTACTTTCAGTGGAGCACAAATTTTTTCAGTCAGTTTCCGTATGGATTGAAAACGCTTAACTATTTCTGTCATCGCTGTGATAGTAGCAAATATTAAAAATGAAAGTTGTCAATAGATTAGATTTGAATTAAATCTTGTCGTTTGAAGATTGAAGCGTTCAAAGATTACATGACAACTCACAGTTTCTTTCATTGAATGAATTAATTGCTAATGAAATCAACACTACTCCTATTTTCTTGCCTTTTGATATTCTCGAGCTTTCGCGCTCAAGATGTCAATTCGATCACGGTATTACCAAGTAACCCGGTCAATACGGATATTATTAAAGTTGTAATTAACACCTCGATGAACACCTCAAGTTGTTGGCTTACAACGTCATCGGTAACTACGAATGGTAATGAGCATTCAATCATTGGTGCGCATTGTGCCGGTCTTTTGCAGCAAGTTTGCAATCAGACAGATACTTACACCCTAGGTACGCTTACGGCTGGTCTTCATACCGTGCACTATGATATGTTCTATGGAAATTTGGCCTCTGGTCAAAGTCAATGCAATTCATTCATTTTCGGTGATTCATTGAGTTACAGTTTTAATGTTGCCAATGCCGCTGGTAACCTTCCTGTTCAAATTCATCCACAAGGAACACACCAAATCTGTGAAGGAGACTCCTTCTTGCTACTAACCGATGAAGAAGCTTTTGCAACTTATCAATGGCTTTTGAATGGAGTGCCAATATTAAACGCAAATAGTGCGACACATTGGGCCAAGGATTCGGGATACTATCAGGTAAAAATGTACGCTAATGGCGACAGTGGAACATCTGTTAGCATTCTAATTAAGGCATTCAGCGCTCCAAGTGACCAATTATTTCAATTTGGTAACACAATTGAGACTGATTTTGACGCGATCAGCTATCAATGGTATAATCTACAATCTGGGCAAATTAGTGGCGCCATGGATTCAATTTATGAAGTTTCCTCAACAGGGGAATACTTTGTAGAACTTGAGAACCAATTGAGTTGTATAGGATACTCTGATACCCTGTATGTTGAATTAATTGAAGCAACTATCACCCCCCCATCTCCGAGCGAAGCGTGTTTATCAGATACATTAAAACTATCGGCCTCTCCGAACGGGAGTCAATATTCTTATCAATGGTATCGCGATGGAATTATCCTAAACGGTCAGATAAATAATAAATACTCTCCTTTCTTATCAGGTGATTACTCGGTAGTCGTATCGATTAGTCAATCAAAAGATACTTCAGAGGCCCACTCTGTTATTATTCTACCTAGTCCAACCCCAACTATTTCTTTTGATGGTGCAAATCTGTTTTCGACTCCTGCGGTTTCTTATCAATGGTATTTAGTTGGGTCGGGAGAAATAAGCGGTGCAACGGACTCACTTTACACCCCCACTTTAACTGGAGTATATGAAGTCGAAGTAACGGATAACAATGGCTGCAAAGGAAAGTCTTCAGGTTTTGCTATAACTGCTGTCGGTCTGCTTAAAAGCAACTATTCTTCATACTGGAAAGTGTATCAAAACGAGGATGTATTGGTCATTCGATCTGATAATAACCCAAATTCTACCTACTTAATATTTGACATTACCGGCAGACAAATAGGACAATGGGAGTCCATAAATGATCCATTAGAAATCAGCATCTCAAATTGGTCATCAGGAATATATTTTATCCAAAAACAAGGTCCAGATTCCGAAACAAAAAAGACAGTTATTCACTAACCAGCTTCTTATATATCTCCTTTGACAGTCCATCCTTGTGCAACATGATACTCACTGTTTTCATCTTCAGGTAGGCCTCAGACATGTATAGATACCCTTCAAAATGGCTTTTGTCTCCCCATGAATTCTTGATTATGTAATACTTAGTCCCCCTCTCATCTACCGCAGTTCCAATTAGATGCATCAAGTGATCGTCCGTAGTTTGCAGACTTTCGAAATTTCGTTGACGATTCTCCGAGTTAACTTCGATCTCTTCACCTGGGATAGACAAAAGACTATCTCTATTAATGTCGCTTGGAAGTATGGCTAGCCCTTTTCGCATCTGAAAGGTCTTTTCGCTCACATCTCCATCCCAAGCGATTGAATATCCATTTGCTATTGCATAATCAACAATACTCACCATTTCTGCTAGTGAAACATTGAAATATGAACCATTTGAATAATTATCAGGTATTTCAAGGATAAAAGATTCGTAGTAAGGATGATGAGTGAATGACGTGATAGAAACGTAATCATCAACCTTAATTTCCAATGATTCAGCAAAGCTTTTAGGTGTAAACTTCTTACCCTTATAAGTAAAATCAGAAGGGGCTTCACCCAAGTAGGCATCTAGAATGGATTCAAACGCTATTGGCCATCTTGAGCTGATTTTCTTTCCAGCTCGAACCCCATCCAAATACCCTTTTAGGCCAGCCTCCATCTCAGAGTGATTGTGCGTTGAATCAATATCTAATAAACCGGAATAAACCTCTTCTGGAACTGCACCGTCCTGTTCGAATGCTCTTAGAAGGTCATGTGCAAGTGCCCCTTGACTGAAGCCTGCCTTTCCCTGTCGAAGCATATAATTTCTAGCCTTATCACTATAAATACTTCTCACCGTGTACATTTCACTTAGATCATATTCTCCCTTTCCTTTTCGAATCAGTTCAGATTCTAAAAACGATGTTGTAGAAAAGCTCCAACACGTACCAGTTATATCCTGGCTCTTCACGTCTGTGCAAGCTATTCTTTTTTCATTTTTAAACTCATACTGACTATACGACTCTTTCTGAATCAGAATAAATAGACAACCTATTATTACTGCTAATCGAAAGGACATACTCATATCTGATTTATTTTTCTTCATTATAAAACACTTTGTAATATTTCATTCCTCGTTCCTCATCAAACCCTTGTTCCACTAAATCTCTATTGCCGTGCACATATAGGTGGAAGTTCTTATCTAGTTTAATAACACTTTTAAAGTCCTTTTTACCTTGCTTGACTGCTGATTTCGATGTTTGAAAACTGTCTTCAATTTCAATAGACCGATTTTGTGTGTATTCACTCTTATACTCATGGAAGGACTCTACCAATGCAGGCTGTTCCAATACACTTGCAGCGAACTCTTCCTGATCTATTTCCTCATTCGATGAGAAATAACCCGAGGATCGATTTAGTAGTTCAATTTGAAGGGTGCGGTCCACTTCAAATTCTTCCGGCAGTTTTTCCATCACAAAAGACTTACACATACTCATGTAATTCTTCGTCATCTCGAATTCATTGTTGATTGGCTTCGCTCCCAGAAAATCATCTTTCCAGACCTGAGCTTCGTCATTCTTGTTAAATCGATCGTGGATCAGCATTTTATAACCGCTACTTTCCCCCGTTCGAAATATGACACAACCCTTATCTAATTTTTCAATGTCAATGCCCTTCTGTATTGAATAATCAAACTGTTCTGGGTCCGGTGTTATGTTTAAGAAACTAGATTTCTGTTCTGATTTGAAAATTCCGATGGCCTCAATTGGCTCCCCATCAAAGTAAACATCCTCGAATACGACAACATATAGCTCTCCCCCTTTAATTCTAGGGTGCGCAAGGCTTTCATAAAGATGTTTTGCGATTTGCTTGGAGCTTTCAATAAAATTGACTGGGGTCAAAAACATGTCGTTTACAAACCCATACACTTCATTTAAATCCAATTTGGTGTGATGAGAAAAACAATGGTAATCGTCTTTCTGAAACGGCTTCAAAAAATACCTCCTAATTTGCTCTTCCTCCTGTTCATTCAGCGTTCTAGCGTGGTTTTCCGCTAAGATCAGTGATTCATCAAGGCCTTTGTTTCCCACTAAATGAATCACCATTTTTTTGATTCGTGCTGCTTGAAAGTCTTGCATGTTTTGGATTATTTTCGCGAAGATGTTTAATCATTGCCAAGTAAGCAATGTCAGATGAAATAGAATGATCTATTCTTCTTCCTTCTTGTAGGTGATCTTTTCTAGATTCTTGATCATTTCCTTGATCGTAACATCCAGTTTTTCGGTGCTGTGACCTATGGCTTCATAAAGCTCTTTGTCAATCCCTCCTTGAATGCCATTCTCATCTAATAAGTTTTTCGCTCCTAACAAAGTAGCAACACCCGACCTAAGTTCATGAGCGAGCTTAAAAGCAGTTGTCTTGATCTGTTGATCCCGGAGCATTACTTCGTCCGTTTTTTCTTGAACCTTCAACTCTAATTGAGAATTGAATCTCTGAATCCTACGAATAAGGGCAAAAGCAATTATGGCAATAACTACGAGTAACACAATAACCGAAAACATTCCAATTAAAATATTTCGATCATTCTGTGTTTGTAAAGACACTTTTTCAGATTCCGCTTTAAGCGCTCTATTCAACAATTTCTGTTCATTTAGCTCATACTCCATTTCGAGTGAAGCTAGAGTCTCCTCTACCTTTTTCTCATCCTGTTCTTGGTGATATTGAACTAACCTATTCGTATAACGATTTACAGACTCAAAATCCTCCATTTTAGATGATACTCGTATGAGCATGACTAACGTTGAGTCCTGAAGTAATTTGTAGTTCAAACTATCGCTCAAGGCCAATGACTGCCTAAGGTTTACTGATGCGAGTGAATATTTGCCTTGCTTAAATAGTACCACTCCCTTTTCACGAAACAATGGAATGGTCATACCCACTTGATCGCTTACACTTCTACCTTCCAACGAAAAAAAGTAGAGCGCATATGCCTCATCTAATTTCCCGACTCGAGAAAGCAATGAACCCAACTTTTCAACGCAGGATAGATATGATGACATGTTCCCCATTTCATCAAAGACCTTTATAGCTGCCTTGTAACTCTTACTCGCGTTTAAAAAATCTTCCAATTCTTCTTGAATAATACCAATAGCAAGTAAAGTATTGGCTCGAGTTTGTTTATGCTCATCTCCCTCTAAAAGCTCAAGTGCTTTTCCTAGCTTAACCATCGCTTTAGCAGGCTGACCTGCAAATCGGTACACGCCAGCCATGTTTGTAAGGGCGTTGATCTGTAGATTGGTATCATTAATTGATACAGCGAGTTTCCATGACTCTTGAAAAGACTGGAGTGATGGACCTAAATCACCCATCATCGCGCTGCTAATACCATCAAAACTATAGGCTATAGCACTATTATATAGGTCATTATCCGCTTGAGACATGCTCAATAAAAGAATGCCAACTGAATCAAGTTTATGTGGACTGCTAGAGACAAATTGATTTCCAAGATCTATAAGTTCTTTTTTAGAAATCTGAGTTTGAGATATAGCAGAAAAACTGCAAAACAAGATCGCATTAAACAATATAAATTGATATAGCCGGGGAAACTTCATCGATTGAAGCCTCAATTTATGTATAATTCAACCTCTCAGGTTACTATTGGCATACACAGTATTGCAATTCACAATTTACGTTGATAGGTATTATTTAGGCCATTTAACACCTACGTCCCCACTCCTACATTCGCACACAAACTAATTCAAATCAAACTATTATGAAAAATTTAGCTATCCTACTTTCTTGTTTCGTATTGATTTCTTGTTCCAAAGAATCAGACCAGTTTAATTCAGATCTAACTCAACAAAATGTGGCTCAATTGAGCGTGACTGACGCCTTTAAGGTGGGCGAGGTTGACGCAGCTGGCAGTACTACCATTACCTATGACGTGAATGATTTAATGGAATTAACCTCGTGTGCGGTGAGTGAAGAATCCAGTTCAGGACTCACGATTTCAGATGAAGCTCCTGGCCATTACTTAAGCGGTATAGGATCTAGCAATGGTTCAACCACAACATTTAAGGTTGAATTAATATTAGATGGCGGGGATTTGTATTGGCAAGATGGTGCGCATATTGCCATGTGTCAAACCAGTAGCGCAACACCATGCGATGTGGTCATTCTTGATGTCGAAGATTTTACTTGTTCAAATGGAGATCCATTGGCTTGTAACGATGATGAAATTGGTGGTGGATCAGGCGGTGCTTATCCTAGCTGCGGAGATACCGATTGGCCTTGGGCAACAACTGATAAAGACAAAAAATAATTCAAGTAACTAATCACTCAATAACAATACACCATAATTAAATATTAAATCATGAAAAATTTCGCAATCCTTATCGTTTCAGCCATCGTATTCATATCTTGTTCAAAGGAAGCTGACCTATACAACTCCGACCTTAATCAACAAAACAAGGCACAACTCAGTGTTTCCAACGCTTTTAAAGTAGGAGAACTTGATGCCAATGGATATCCCAACATTACATTTGACCCAATTGAATTGGCAGTATTAACTTCTTGCGCAGTGAGCGAGGAATCTACCAATGGTTTGATCATCACCAATGAAACTGTTGGTTTTTACCTCGGAGGCATAGGTACTAGTTCAGGCTCCTCAACATCATTCAAAGTAGAATTAATCGTTGATGGGAACAATCTCTATTGGGAAGATGGCGCACACATCGCCATGTGTCAAACTACAAATCCTACACCTTGTGAAGTCTCCATCATTGATCAAGAGTCATTCGTTTGCATCAATGACAATCCATTGGTATGCAACGATGATGAGATTGGCGGTGGTTCAACCGGTGAATACCCAAGTTGTGGTGATACCGATTGGCCTTGGGCTGCTACAGATAAGGATAAAAAATAGTTAACCTCTAGCTGATTTTTCTCATACGCATGCTGGAGGGCGTTACTTCAAGGTATTCGTCCTCCCGTATGTACTCCATCGCTTCTTCTAAAGAAAATTTGACTTTAGGAGCTACGCTAGCTGCTTTATCCGAACCAGATGCACGAACATTAGTCAATTGTTTTCCTTTGATCACGTTCACTTCAAGGTCGTTATCTCTTGTGTTTTCACCAATTACTTGTCCTTTATAGACTTGCTCATTGGGGTCAATAAAGAAACGGCCCCTGTCCTGTAAACGGTCAATTGCAAACGTCAGGGCTTGGCCAGTCTCGCTGGAGATCAAAGCGCCTTTTTCTACTCCGCTCATTTCACCTTTGAATGGTAAGTATTCTCTAAATCGGTGGGTCATGACCGCCTCACCTGAAGTGCCAGTCAAGATTTTGTTTCTTAAACCGATTAATCCTCTGGATGGAATGTCAAACTCAAGGTGCTGGATATCGCCCTTACCTTCCATAATCATAAGATCACCTTTTTTCTGAGTAACCAATTCAATGGCTTTTCCGCTAAACTCTTCGGGAACATCAATTACTAATGTTTCGAATGGCTCATGCTTTTGGCCGTCAATCTCCTTAATAATAACTTTTGGCTTTCCTACTTGCAGTTCATAACCTTCTCTTCTCATCGTTTCGATTAGAATGCTCAAGTGAAGAATTCCTCGACCGTAAACGTTGAATTTATCTTCCGTATCCGTTTCCTCAACTCGCAATGCAAGATTCTTTTCAGTTTCCTTGAAAAGACGATCGCGCAAGTGGCGCGAAGTAACAAACTTCCCTTCCTTACCAAAGAAAGGTGAATTGTTGATGGTAAACAACATACTCATCGTTGGTTCATCCACCTTAATTCGCGGTAGAGCCTCTGGATTTTCTATGCTGGCTAGAGTATCACCAATTTCGAAGTCATCTAATCCAACTATTGCGCACATGTCGCCACTTCTGGCAGCATCTACCTGAACTCTACCTAATCCTTCAAATAAGTACAATTCCTTTACGCGGCTCTTTTTCATAGAACCATCTTTTTTCATGAGAAAGTAATCCTTACCTGCTTCAACGTCACCACGATAAATTTTACCGATAGCAATTCTTCCTTTGAAGCTACTGAAATCAAGCGATGAGATTTGCATTTGAGCCGAACCTTCCATATGAAGCGCAGGTGGAATCACATCAATGATTGTATCCAATAACTCTACAATGTCATCTGTTTTGCGCTTCCAGTCTAAACTCATCCAGCCTTGCTTCGAGGAGCCATACAATGTCTGAAAATCCAATTGATCTTCGCTCGCATCCAAATTGAACATCAAATCAAATACTTGCTCGTGAACCTCATCTGGTCGGCAATTCTCCTTATCCACTTTGTTCACAACCACAATTGGCTTGAGATTCAATTCTATAGCCTTACCTAGCACAAAACGTGTTTGAGGCATTGGACCTTCAAAAGCATCTACCAATAGCAACACACCATCGGCCATTTTTAGCACGCGCTCTACCTCTCCACCGAAATCCGCGTGACCTGGAGTGTCAATAATGTTAATCTTAATTCCCTTGTAAACAACGGCAACGTTCTTGGAAAGAATCGTAATACCACGCTCTCTTTCTAAGTCATTATTATCGAGGATTAATTCTTTGGTCTCTTTTCGGTCATCCAATAGTTTAGCAAACTGAATGATTTTATCTACGAGTGTCGTTTTGCCATGGTCAACGTGAGCGATGATGGCGATGTTTCTAATTGATTGCACTATGCCTTTGTTTTTGCGGCCGCGAAAGTAGTTTAATTATACCCCGTAAATGCTTAATGCTTTGTTTATTAGACTACCTCGACTATTCGGTGGACGATGCCATTCATTGTAACCACTTGTCCTAGAGAAGAACCGATGAAATTATTGGCCAATGGACTTTGTTTTGAGATGACAAATATGATTTGATTATCTACCTCAATTTTTCCAAATGCCGTTGCAATCAAGTAAAGGCCAATACTCGTCCTCACTAACGAACCATTGGCAATTACTGCAGAACCTGCATCTTGCACAGATCGTATTTCGAATAGCATTCTTTGCTTTTCGCTCAGTTGTTGTGATAGCCTTTCAATTTCTGCCGCAGCCATTTCATTGCTTACCTCATGTTTGTCGCCTACCGAGCTTTTTGCATTTAGCGCATTTTCGATGCGTGATTGATTGATTTCGATTTGAATTAATTTAATTCTGTCCTCTAACACATTTATTAGGCATTCAATTACACGTGATTTCAGAGACGACATTGTTTTAAATTTTCACCTTAAGACATATATTACCTAAACTATTTACGTCCTCACCGGTCTGCTCCCATTGAGCGGGCATAAAACTTCCAATTGGATCGAACCAAAGTGCATTTAAGGAAAGGATGATTGAAAGCTTCTCCGATATATTTCGCTCGACAAAACAGTCTGTGGAGACAGTGGCAAATCTTTTCTGCGATTCTTGGAAAGTAAAAGTTGATCGAGCAGTTTCGTGTGTTACCCCCATCCCAAATCCGTAACCAATGCTCCAGTTTTCAAATTCAAAATTCCGTAAAACACCGACAGTTAATGTGTTTGAAGAATACGCGTTTGGGCCTGGAAAAAAACTGACATTCGTGTGCATTGCAGTAAAATTCAACCCGAATGAATAATCAGATTCTTGCGGTTGATACTGCAAGCTACTCTTCATTGAAAATGCAGGACCGTAGAAATCTAATCTACCTTGAAGCGACTCTACAATATAGCTCTTGCCCGCACCCGCTCCCATCGAAAAAGATCAATGTTGAGCTTGAGCTTCCGGTAAAAGCAGAACGGCCCCTAATAATGCAAAACAAGACTTGAAATTCATCCAAACGAAGTAACTGAAATAATGGAACTTTGGCTGGAATGAAAACCAAGGGTCAAATTGAACGAGTGAGCATGTTGTGGGCAATGACAGAATGCGGCCTCGGAGGATTTTTTCACGCCATTCAATCTCCATTTACGGGATTAATTGTTGGTGGATTGAGTGTAATCTATATCTCCTTAATTGCAATGGCTGCGATAGAGAATGAGACACTGCCGTTTTTTAACCGTGCCAGAAGAATCGCCATTGCGATTGCCAAATCTTTAGTTTTCGTTTTGCTCGTAAAAGTCATTGTAAGTCCACACTCCCCGCTGGGTGCATATTTCGCAGTAAGTGTTCAAGCACTTTTGGGAATTGTATTTTATTCACTAATCCCTATTTATCGAATAGCTGCATTTCTAACCGGACTCTTCGCTACTGTATTTTCGGCCATTCAAAAACTCGTCATATTATGGATTCTATTCGGAACACCTTTTTTTGAAGCAATTGATGATTTTATTCGAACTAGTGCTGAAAAAATGGATTTCATCTCTCATAACACAGACGTATCTGCATCATTTTATTTATACATAGTTTTTGTGTCGATCTACGCTACTGGTGGGGCGTACATAGGCTGGATTGCGGGAATATTACCCACAAGATTGGATAAAAACAAAGAGCTGCTCTCACAGGTTACTTCAAGTTTCCAAAATACTCAATCAAAATCATCATATAGGAAGAGGGGCATATCATGGATGCCACTTTTGTCTGTTCTTTTATTCGCTTTGGCTCTCCTTCTCAATATGTTTTTAGTGTCGGCAAATGCCGCGCTCAACCAATTCCTGAGAACTGGTATCATACTTTCCTTTTGGTTTCTCTTTCTAAGGCCATTCATTCAATGGGTAATTAAGCGATATGCTACACAACATGAAGAAAGTCTTCAAGATAGGATCATACAAATCAACGCAGGTATCCCTGAATTCGTTGCATTTGCCCAATTTGCCTGGAAAGCCACAACCGATTTAAGTGGCAGCCGAATTTCAAATTTCATTTCATTAATTCTTCACTTTGGTCTGTATGGGAAATAGAGTGTTCATACTCACTGGAGAAGTTCAAACTGGAAAGTCTAAGGCATTGCATAATTGGATATTAAAACAGCAATTAGATGGTAAAATAATTCATGGGATTGTCAACCCATATATAACTGATCAAAAGTGGTTTATCAACACTGAGGATAATATAAAATTCAGGATGAATGCCGAACACAATGAAACAAATCCAATTGTAGTTGGGAACTATAAATTCAGCCAAAAATCTTTTAATAAGGCTCAAGATATATTGGCTCAATCTTTACAAATCGCAAGCAATTATTTAATCATCGATGAAATTGGAAAGCTTGAATTAAAAGGAGATGGATTAGAGCCAATAGTTTCTGAGGTATTGAATAATTGGAAAAGGAAGAAAACCTTTACGCTGGTTATAGTAGTTCGTTCTTCATTAGTAAAACAAGTAATTGAAAGATATTCCCTACCGAATCCATTCATCATTCAAAAGGAGCAATTGGATGAAATCTAAGCCAATATGTTTGATCTTGTGCGGAGGATATAGTACAAGAATGCAGCAGCCAAAACACCAAATAAGATTAGGTTGTAAAATGCTATGGGTAATCCTTAGCGAGAAGGCTATAAAGGCTGGTTTTCAACCTGTTATTTCTTGTAGATCTGATCAAGTCAAAGACTTTAAAAACGCACGCACTATTGTTGATGCATATTCGGACATTGGCCCAATGGGAGGTGTTCTAAGTTCATTTGAATCAACCAACAAAGATTCAATTCTGGTCTTAAGCTGTGATGTACCCAACATTAACACCGAAACATTGATAAAGCTTTGGGATGAAAACAACCCAACCCTGATAGCAACTTGTGCAAAAGCAAATACATCCGAATTTCCTGAACCCTTGGTCGCTGTTTGGAATCGATCGGCCCTTAGGCCATTGTTAGGTGCTCAATCAGACGGAGATTATTCTTTAATGAAAACACTTAATTCACATCCGATCACCAAGATGACAGTTGAGTCGAACGAACTGGCAAACCTAAATACCATAGATGATTTGAAATCTATTAGAGAACTATGAGCAATCCAACAATAACCACCACAACGAAGAGTAAGTATTGCCAAAAATCAAGGAAATAATTTCCGTATCTATTCCATAGCTTTTTCATGTTGCTCGATTAGTTCTCAAATCAGATCAAACTTAGGACATTCAATATCACCGTAATCACCAATTTTGTCAGGTGTCAAAATTTTCAGCAGAACCGTTTCAAATTACTAGAGTAAAAGAACTCTATAAGCAAGAGACTCCAGACATACTTGCCGTGGAGGAACCGCTTGAAATACGTCTGGGATTTGGGCCAGAAGACAGCCGTGAACAGCGTAATCTAGCCATTACTATGCGAACACCTGGTAACGATATTGAGCTGGTTATAGGGTTTTTATTTACCGAGGGCATCATAGAGTCAATGATTGATTTATTGCGAGTGGAACGATGCACCGATTCTGAAGGAAAACTATCCGATAATGTAGTTCGCGCAGAATTATCGCCAAATGTTAAAATGGATTGGGGAAAATTCCAACGTCACTTCTATACCAATAGCAGTTGCGGTATTTGTGGAAAAGCAAGTATTGACAGCCTGCATGAGCTTTGCGAATCTCCCTTGCATGATTCGTTTGCAGTTCCAACTGATATCATCCATCTTTTGAATCAAAGCATGCGGGATACACAATTGGTTTTTGAACATACAGGCGGACTTCATGCTTCCGCGCTTTTTAATTCAAGCGGTGAACTCATCTATCTTAGAGAAGATATTGGAAGACATAACGCCTTGGATAAAGTTATCGGAACGGCATTGCATGAAGGATTAATACCCGTGAAGGATTCCATTCTCATGTTAAGTGGTCGTTGTTGTTTTGAACTAGTTCAAAAGGCAGTACGGGTAGCTTGTCCTATATTAGTTGCCGTGGGCGCTCCATCAAATTTGGCTGTGAAAACTGCCGAAGAATTTGGCATAACTTTGATTGGGTTTGCACGCAATAATGGATTCAATATTTACTCGAAACCTGAAAGAATAAAATGAAAATCAGAATTAAGGATAATTCCATTCGACTGAGGCTTACACAAGGTGAAGTGAATGAATTTGAGAAAACAACGAAAGTTTCTGCGACCACTTCATTTTTAAATGAATCAACCCTCACTTACTCGCTTATTTGGTCCAAAGAAGAGAATTACTCAGCCATCATGAACGATCACGAAATCGAAGTTCGAGTGCCTCAGAGCGCGGGTCAAAAATGGCTTGATCCAACGCAGGTCGGAATGGAGCAACTCCTTGAATTAAAAAATGGCGATCATCTGAGGATCTTAGTGGAAAAAGACTTTGCCTGTCTTACAGAACGTGTTGATGAAGATGAATCAGACAACTTCCCAAACCCATTAAGCACCTGCTGATTTAATGTCGAAAAAGCCTTCGGATACCGAATTAACTCCAGAGTCGTTCACTGGAATGACCTTGACCAAGCCAAAGCATACCGCTGCAGGCCTCCCAGCTGTATTCAGCGCAGTGAGACACATCATGGATGAAATGGACCCCTTGCGTGCTACTAAGGTCATGTTCGAGTTGAACCAAATGGGTGGAGTTGACTGTCCGGGTTGCGCGTGGCCTGACCCAAAAGATCATCGATCAAAGTTGGGCGAGTATTGTGAAAATGGCGCAAAGGCCATAGCCGAAGAAGCCACTACTAAGAAACTAGAGCCAGAATTTTTCGCAAAAAACAGTGTTGAGGAATTGGCCGCACAAAGTGATTTTTGGATTGGAAAGCGCGGTCGAATTGCTCAGCCAATGATTTTAGATGAGGGTGCTACACATTACCGACCCATCCACTGGCAGGACGCTTTCGAAACAATCGCGAAAGAGTTAAACGCACTCCCCTCGCCCGATCATGCCGTTTTCTACACTTCAGGACGCACTAGCAACGAAGCGGCATTTCTCTACCAACTCTTTGTGAGAATGTATGGCACGAACAACTTGCCAGATTGCAGTAACATGTGCCATGAAAGCAGCGGTGTTGCACTCAGCGAAACGGTAGGGATTGGAAAGGGTTCGGTGACTTTGGAGGATTTTTACGAATCAGAGGTAGTTCTGGTGATAGGTCAAAATCCGGGAACTAATCATCCTAGGATGCTCAACGCATTAAAACGTGCAAAGAAGAACGGTGCAAAAATCATCACCATCAATCCACTCCCTGAAACAGGATTGATACGATTTAAAGATCCTCAAAGTGTTGGAGATGTTCTTGGTGAAGGAACCGCCTTAACCGATTTGTTCCTTCAGGTTCGACTGAATGGTGATGTTCCTTTAATGAAGGCCATCTTAAAGTTGCTTTGGGACAAAGAAAAGTCTGAGCCTCAGTCCGTTTTTGACAAGGATTTCATAGAGTCTAAAACTGAGGGATTCACTGCCTTCATTGATGATCTAGAATCTAAAGACTTAAATGAACTATGTGAAGCCTCGGACATTGCCATTTCGCAAATCGAAGAAGCCGTGAATATTCTAGCTTCCTCTAAAAAGATAATAGCTTGTTGGGCAATGGGTTTGACACAACATAAAAATGGAGTCGGAAATATTCAAGAAGTGGTGAATCTATTGCTGGCAAAAGGCAGCATTGGCAAACCGGGTGCTGGAACCTGTCCAGTGCGCGGGCATAGCAATGTTCAGGGCGATCGAACCATGGGTATTTGGGAAAAACCAAAAGACAGCTTTTTGGATGCCCTAGAATCTTCATTCAACTTCAAAGCACCCAGACATCACGGATTAGATGTGGTTGATTCGATCAAAAAAATGCATGAGCAACAAGGCATGGTATTCTTTGCAATGGGTGGGAATTTCCTTTCAGCAACCCCAGATACAAGCTACACGGCAGAGGCACTTAGAAATTGTATTTTAACCGTTCAAGTCAGCACAAAACTTAATCGGTCTCATTTAGTCACTGGAAGGCGAGCAATCATACTGCCAAGTCTTGGAAGATCCGATGTAGATATGCAAGCGAGTGGAAAACAGTTTGTGAGTGTAGAAAACTCAATGGGAGTAGTTCATTCGAGCCAAGGAAGACTAAAACCCATCTCCACTCACCTTTTAAGTGAGCCAGCCATTGTTGCCGGTTTGGCAAAAGCCACATTGACGGATAAAGGTAATGTAGAGTGGCACCAAGTGGCTGAAAACTATGACATCATTCGTAATATGATCCAAGCAACCATACCAGGTTTTGAAAACTACAACGAAAGAGTCCGTGACCCTCAGGGTTTCGTGTTGCCAAATGGTGCTCGAAATGCTGACTTTTCTTCCATCGGAGGAAAAGCAAAATTCACCGTAAATGAGATTCCTGACAATAAACTAAAACAAGGGGAATTTCACATGACTACTGTTAGAACACACGATCAATTCAACACCACCATTTATGGGCTGAATGACAGATATCGAGGGATTTTCAACGAGCGCAGAGTAATCCTTATGAATGAGGAAGACATGAAGGATCAAACGCTTGAAAAGGGAGACGTAGTTGATCTTTGGAACGAACATAATGGAATCAAAAGGTGTGCTCCTCGGTTTCTTGTTGTACCATACAGTGTTCCCCAAAAATGCACAGTGACCTATTTCCCGGAGACAAATGTTCTTGTACCTATCGATTCAGTGGCCGACAAAAGCAATACACCAACAAGTAAACTGGTTAAAATCACAATTAAAAAAGTCATCGTTTGAGTAAAGTTGCGACCATTTGTCATGTTTCTCATTTGGGTATAATATGTGACTAACACCCGTTTTTCTAAATCTATGAAGAAGCAAGCCCAAGCCAAGTCCAAAATCAACATTCTACACGTCTTCAAAACCATTGTTTGGCCTAGAAGGGGCATCATTGGAATCGGACTGATTCTAATTATCATCAGTAGACTAGCTGGGTTGATTCTACCCGGAGCCAGCAAATACCTGATGGATGATGTAATTGTAGGTAAGGATTTCGAGATGCTAAAACTGCTACTAGCAGCTGTAGTTGGAGCTATAATAGTGCAGTCAGCGACTTCCTTTTTATTGACAAGAATCCTGAGCGTTGAAGCCCAGCGTTTAATCAGCATATTAAGGGCGCAAGTGCAACAAAAGATCTTACAACTACCTATCCGCTTCTTTGATGAACACAAAAGTGGCGAGTTAGTCTCTCGAATAATGACGGATGTTGAAGGAGTGCGAAACATAGTCGGAACTGGTCTTGTACAATTGATAGGGGGCTTGCTAACATCATTCATTTCGCTTTTATTGCTAATCAGCATCAGCCCAATGATGACCATATACGTTTTGGTTCCAGTGGCTGTATTTGCCGCAATTTCTCTAAAGGCGTTTGCCTACATCCGCCCAATATTCAGAGAACGAGGTAAAATCATCGCTGAGGTTACAGGTCGGTTAGTTGAAACACTCAACGGAGTGCGCGTAATTAAAGGATTTCATGCTGAACCACAGGAAGTGAAAACGTTTGAATTAGGTGTTGAGCGTTTATTTCTCAATGTCAAAAAAAGCCTAACCTCAACGAGCCTTATAACGAGTTCTGCCACATTCCTATTAGGTCTAGCATCAGCTGGCATCATGGGGATTGGAGGCTATATGATGATTGAAAACGAGCTGACTGTTGGTGATTTCCTTGCATTCACCCTATACCTCGGATTCATGATTGCGCCTATTGTTCAGATGAGCAACATTGGCAGTCAACTGACAGAAGCCTTCGCTGGATTAGACCGAACAGAGGAAATTATGAACATGCAGCCCGAAGAGGATCCAGCAATTCGAACCAAGAACCTAGATCGAATCAACGGTGAAGTCATCTTTGATAATGTTTCTTTTTCCTATGAAGATGAAAATGAGGTGATTCATGACCTTAGTTTCAAGGCGCATGCCGGCAGTGTAACTGCCTTGGTAGGTACATCTGGCTCAGGCAAAACCACAGTCGCAGGGCTGGCAGCCTCTTTTTTGAACCCTGATAATGGAAAGATTTTCATTGATGGAACCGACTTGAGCACAGTCACTTTAAGCAGCTTTCGATCGCAATTAGGAGTAGTATTACAAGATGATTTTCTCTTTGAAGGAACAATCAGAGAAAACATTCTTTTCCCAAGACCAAATGCAACTGAAGAGCAATTGCATCAAGCAGTTGAAGCTGCCTATGTGAATGAATTCTGTGATCGATTCGAACTTGGTTTGGACACCGTTATTGGAGAGCGTGGAGTTAAACTGTCTGGTGGTCAACGACAAAGAATTGCTATTGCTAGAGCCGTTTTAGCTGATCCCAGGATTTTAATCTTGGATGAGGCAACATCGAACCTAGACACGGAAAGTGAAGCTTTCATTCAGCAAAGTTTGGCTAAACTGATGAAAGGTCGGACCACCTTTGTAATTGCCCACCGATTGAGCACTATTAGGCAGGCTGATCAAATTTTAGTGATCGAAAATGGAAGAATTGCTGAACAAGGAACCCACGATAATCTAATCGCAAAAGAAGGTCGATATCATCAATTATACACCTATCAAGCTCGGATTTAATCAGCTATTTGACTGGAACAAGAAGATCTGAAACCACCGACAATTCATGGATGGTTTCGATAGATGAACACTTTTCTCGCACTACATTTCTCACTTCTTCTGCTTCTTTGGGTAGTTTACGCCCGGCAGTGAACCATGTTTCTTTATCAGGCCATTGAGCATAAGCGATGAATTCGCCTTTCTCGCTTTTATGTAGTCTCGATCCCAATCCTCCTTCGTAATCTCGAATCAATTCGGTCATTTTCTGCCATGCATCTATGAATTCGAGTTCATCGCTTTCAGTCGAGCCTTCTTTCAATACCATTTTATAAATCGCGCAAAATTCCATTTCAAATGATTTGAGAATACAATACAACTCCCACGCTAACAGATAGATTTAATGAATCCAATTCGCCATGCATTGGGATCTTGATTAAGGCAGAGGCATTTTCAATCCAAAATGCACTTACACCTTTTGATTCGGAACCAAATACAAAAGCATTTCGCTTATCATTTGCAATGTTTCGGTAATCCACAGAATCAGAACTCAGTGCGGTGACATTGCACTCGATCCTTTCTGTTTGCAAAAAGTTCAATGCACGATCATTTGTCGTAAAAACAACGTTGGTGTTAAAAACCGCTCCCCTACTATTTCGAATCACGTTTGGATTAAAAAGATCAATATCCGATTCCGCAACAATGATATTTCTAACTCCAGCTGCGCTGCAAGTTCTTAAAATGGCCCCTAGATTACCCGGTTTCTCCAAACCTTCTAATATCACTGTGATGGGCTCAACAGACAATTGATCGAATCCTGTCTCCCAAGTTGGGAAAATAGCGATGTAATTATTCGGAACGCATTGATATGCCAAATCATCAAAGATTGGCTTTGAAAGCTGCAATATTTCAATGGTTGAATCAGCATGAATCTGTAATACCTCTTTCTCTGAAATGTATGTATCACAAAACGCCACTGTTTTAGGCGTGAGACCTGTTTTTATAGCAAGATCGAGCTCTTCGCGCCCCTCCATAATGAACAGCTTGTCCCTCCTCCTATTCTTTGCTTTTGCAAGCGACTTTAAATACTTAAACTTTGGATTAGAAAAACTAGTGATGTGTATCATGAACTTGATTGATAACCGCGATTGTAATCAATGTTATTGGAGGTTCTAAACACCCAGCGCTCACACATCTTGCCAACAATTACAAAATGGTACATTTCACCTCTACGGGCATGAATTGCTGCAATAATGCTAAATGTGAAATATAGAATATTCATGAGTGTAACGAATGAGGCGTAAATCCACAATTCAGTTGAAATCGCCATTGAATTGAACCACCAAATCTGAATTGCCCAAATAAGAAAACCCCAATTTAGGAGTGTAATCGGTAATTGTGCTATAAGGCTATGCAATGAATGATAATGTATAAACCTACTTTTATTCTTATTGACAATATGATAAACAATGGCCGCAATTAAATTAATAATTGGAAGCGGCAAGGCAACAGCAACGGCCGCAAACATCATGAGATATGCTCCCATTGCATCCTCACGTTCGCGCTCCGGAAGTTCGTCTGGACCTGGAATCGGGTGATATTGATTCGTTAAACTCAGTTCTATTTGATTTCTGAATCAAGATGTTCCGAATCGTTTTCAGAATCAGGAGCTCCATGAAACGGAGGATATTCATTGGTTAGGTATGCCATATATAACCCTACACGTTGACTCCATCTAAAGTAGTAGACCTGAAAATCGAACAATGATTTTGGATATTCCCCTGTAAATAATACAGCCCACCAACCTATGAAGTTTGCGAACAGTGCGGCAACTAGCAAAACGCTAAGAATAAACCCATGCGGAATCATGACATATATATATCCAAACAAGAAACGCAGCGCAACCGATGTTTTAGAAATGGATTTTGATTGACTTGAATAGTAAAGCCAATAATAACAGCGGCAGCAGAATGCCGAGTGTGAATTGAAGAATTTGTAAGTCCATGATGTTTATTTATTGGGTAACTTTTTATACTTGTTTAAACGCGCCTGAGAATCAATATTCAAACTGCTGTATCTCGTCCAACTTAAAAACATAATAGGATCCTGAAAACTGTATCCTTATTGAATGTTGACCTGCTGAAATTTGCTCTGTTCTGACTTTCATCCAATTAAATGATGAAGCTGCACCTTCTATGATTGTTGGCGAATTTTGGGGGTAATTATCTATATAAATTTCAGGAATTAAATTATCAGAACCCGCTTTAAACGTGTTTAACCAAATTTCTAGATACCCATTGTTACTAAAGGCTTTATCAAATTCTATGAAATGCGTCCCAACCGCCATACCCAAATTCCCTGAATTATCTGGATTTGGGGCTACAAAACAATCGCCATTGTATCCTGAGCTTGACAAGCCCCACTCGCCTGTTGAATTGTTTATTCCATCATAATATGAAGATACCCCATTCAGACTGGAACAATCCATTGTACTAATTAAAGTTGCTGGAGGACTAGAAGTCGAAAAACTAAGTTCATTACCATAAATCGTGTCAGAACTGTTGGTTGCAAATGATTTTACAAAATATTCAGTTAGTGAAGTCAGATTCGTGATCTGAATAGTGAAGTCAGCATTACCCCCATTA
>Ga0181605_10000813_pt1 | contig 30875 bp, 22 predicted proteins | sample 041ome_11_FD_148676 | JGI IMG/M metagenome (GOLD analysis project Ga0181605, IMG submission 148676) | Coastal salt marsh microbial communities from the Groves Creek Marsh, Skidaway Island, Georgia - 041411US metaG (spades assembly) | ecosystem: Environmental > Aquatic > Marine > Intertidal zone...
CTCAATTCCCTCACCATGGCTCGCAAGCCATAGGACGTGGGGTTAATCACCTCAATATCGCGGCCGCGCAAAATCTCGCGGTAGCTCTGCGCCTGATGCCATTCCACCCGGTCGCCCCACTCCGCGATGCGATGGTGGAGGGCGGAGAGAATCAGATGGGCTTTTTGACGGTGAAACGGACGCCGCTTGAAAATACCGCGGTTGTCCACCACGAGGATCGGGCCGCCATCATCAAAATGCGGCCCCAGTTGGTCTGGCGTAAGAAAACGCCGCACCGGCTCGACTGACATAGAGGCAGTGTAGGGATGTGCTGTGGGCAGAAGCCGAGAGTCAACGTGTTTGTAGGCTGGGCTTATGTCGACCGCGTTGCTGACCGACCATTACGAGCTCACCATGCTCGATGCTGCCCGCCGTAGCGGTCGCGCCTCGCGCAACAGCGTGTTCGAAGTGTTTTCTCGCCGCCTTCCTGGTGGGCGACGATACGGAGTGGTCGCCGGAACCGGCCGGCTCCTTGACGAAATCGAACAGTTTCGATTCGATGACGAGGAGCTCGCCTTTTTGGAGCAACGCAATATCGTCGGAGCGGACACTTTGGCGTGGCTCGCCGACTTCCGCTTCAGCGGTCAGATCCGGGGATATCGGGAGGGAGAGTTATATTTCCCCCACTCGCCGATTCTCCAGGTCGAAGCGCCCTTCGCCGAAGCCGTTGTTCTCGAGACCCTGATTCTGAGTGTGCTCAACCACGATTGCGCAGTTGCGTCAGCAGCTAGCCGAATGTTGCACGCCGCCGGAGACCGCCCTCTCATCGAGATGGGCTCGCGCCGAACCAGCGAACACGGTGCGTGGGCAGCAGCTCGCGCAGCCGTCATTGCGGGTTTCGGCCACACAAGCAACCTCGAGGCCGGTCGGCGTTTCGGTGTTCCCACTCTGGGAACCGCCGCGCACGCCTTCACCCTGCTGCACGACTCAGAGTCAGAAGCGTTCTCCGCTCAACTCAACACCCTTGGCACGGACACCACCCTCCTGATTGACACTTACGACATCGAGAGAGGGGTCACCCGCGCCATCGAAGCGGCCGGAAAAAACTTGGGAGCCGTCCGCATCGATTCTGGCGATCTCACTGTGGTCGTCGGTGAGGTACGCGCTCAGCTCGATGCCTTGGGAGCCACGTCGACCAGAATCGTCGTGACCAACGAATTGGATGAGTTCACTATTGCCGCACTCCGTGCGACGCCAGTGGATGCGTTCGGTGTTGGCACCGCCGTAGTCACCGGCTCTGGCCAACCCTCTGCCGGGTTGGTCTACAAACTCGTCGCACGAGAAGACGACCACGGCGAGATGGTGTCCGTGCAAAAAACCAGCGAAGGAAAAGCCAGCCCCGGTGGTGAAAAAGTCGCCTGGCGAGAACTCAGCGACGGCCGGGCCGTGGCCGAGCACGTCGTCTCCGGCCAATTGAATGCCGCCACCGCCGGTCGTGAACTGCAGGCGGTGTTCCTCGTGGACGGTGAACGGGTGGTGAGTTCTGATCCGATTGCACTGACGGAGGAAGCCCGTTCCCATCATCGAGCCGTGATGTCCGAATTACCCCCGCATGGATTCCGCTTGACCTCTGGGGAACCCGCCATCCCCACTCTCCTCAGCAACGCGCTCTAGGATTTCGACATGAGTGAACCCCTCGAAGACGGCGGTGGCGTCGACGTATTGGACCGCGAACTCGAAAAGCTTCTCAACGAGGAACAGATTGAGGATGGAGACCACGAGCGGTTCTCCCACTACGTGAAGAAAGAGCAAATACTCGAATCAGCGCTCACCGGAAAACCGGTGAAAGCACTCTGCGGAAAAATGTGGACACCCGGTCGCGACCCCGAGAAATTCCCGGTGTGTCCGACCTGTAAAGAGGTTTACGAAAAACTCAAGCCCTAAAGCTCACCAAGCGTCACTTTGACGCTGACGCTTTGTCCCCCGCGGACATAGGTCAGAGACGTTTCGGTTCCTCCCGGGAGCGTTCTCACCTGAGCCGTCAGGTCAATTCGGTTCGTCACCGGGTGACCATTGAACTGGGTGACAACATCACCTGCGCGCAGTCCAGCCGCATCCGCTGCCCCGCCCGGGGTCACCGAATCAATCAGCGCGCCCGAAACGACCGCGTCGGGGTTATACGCGGAGTCCGTAACGGTGGCACCCAGAAGTCCGTGGCTGGCGGTGCCGGTAGCGATTAACTCGTTGGCCACGCGCATGGCGTAGTTCGAGGGGATGGCAAAGCCGAGGCCGATACTTCCCGCTCCCTGACCGCTTGACACGTTGGAGGCAATCGCCACGTTGATACCAATGAGTTCTCCGTGATCATTGAGTAGTGCCCCACCAGAGTTCCCCGGGTTGATGGAGGCGTCCGTTTGAATCACGGGAAGCGACACCGATGTATTCGAGTTGGGCTGACCAAAAGGTAGATCAAAGTCGAATTGGTTGGGGCCATCCTCGCCCGTGTCTGACGATCCCACCGTGATGGAACGGTTGAGCGCGGAAACAATTCCCAGTGTCACGGTGTTGGATAAGCCCAGAGGGGAACCAATAGCCACCGTGTCATCTCCCACGTTCAACGCTTCTGAGTCACCCACCGAAATGGCGGCAAGAGGGAAGCCCGTGTCTATTTTGATCACTGCCACATCGGAGATGGGGTCGGTGCCGACGATTTCCGCCGGCCACAACCGGCCATCGGTGGTGGCCACTCGAATGGAGGGATCGGCTTCTTGACCACCGACCGTGACGACGTGGGCGTTGGTGATGATGTAGCCATCTTCACTAATGATGACGCCCGAACCACTTCCTCCCGCTTGATTGCCCGAGACATCCAAAGTCACAATCGACGGCATCGCTTCGGCAGCCACTCCGGTAATCACCGTCGCATCGTTGGAGGTATTCACGGTCACGGTTTGTGGGGCGGACACCCCCTCAGAGACCAGTCCCTGATCGGTCAGAGACCACACGGCATAAATTGTTCCGGAGATTCCGCCGATTGCTCCGGCGACTAACACCAAACCCACGAGTGCGATAGCCATAATCCCCGTTGACTTGCGGTTGGCTTTTTTCTTTTGCGCCTCTCCCTGCGCGATGGCGTCGCGGATGCCCTGATAGCGGGTGTGGTGGAAGGGTGAGCCCTTGTAAGACGAAGTAGGCGTTTCAGAAGGTGCTGCCTTGGCAGGTGTCGCCTCAGGGGACGAAGCTTCAGGGGAAGCGTCCTGCCCGGCGGGCACCGACTCACTCGGGGTGGTTTGTTCGTCCGACACGACTGTGGTCCTTTCGACGACCTTCAGTGTGACGGTCAAAGCTTGGCAATGCCTTAGCGAACACTAAGGCAGAGCGGGGACAACGCCCAGATTTTCCCCGGGTTTTTCCAGCCTAACCGGCCTCGAGTAGGGGAGATACTGTGAACCCGTCCACATCGCTATTTCTTCCAGACCACCCCAAAGCGCCGGGCAGTGGCCATCGGATTTTCTTCGCGCACAGCATCGACCTGGTCCATCGAGACTGTGGCCGCCACGTGGCCGGGAGCATCCGCCGCTTCCGCGAGGATGTCACCTCGGGGGCCAATCACCATGCTGTGTCCGACACCGTGGGGGGCTGGTTGCCCTACGGCAACAATCACACATTGAAATTCGATGGCCCGGGCCACAAGCAATGCTCGCCATTGCTCGAGCTTGTTCGGTCCTGGCACCCATTGCGCAGGAATCACGATGAGGTTTGCTCCCGCATCGATCAAACGCCGCGAGACTTCGGGGAAGCGCAGGTCGTAACACGTTTGCATTCCAATGCGCCATGGCCCTACTGCCACGATCTCTGGATCAGCGATCGGCGCGGCAGACAGCCAGTCCGACTCGGTGTGGCCAAAAGCGTCATAGAGGTGAATCTTGTGGCTCACCCCCACCACGCCGGTGTCGTGAACGCACACCAGAGTGTTGAAGGGTTTTCCTGAGCTCGAGTGTTGCAACATCCCCGAGATAATGAGAGTTCCCTCCGCACGATCGGACATTGCCGAGAGTGCGCCCACAAATGGCCCATCCAATTGCTCCGCCTGTGAGACCCAGTCAGTTCCTTGGTCGGGGCCAAAAGTGTGGGCGTATTCGGGAAAGACGATCAGTGAGGCTCCGGCCGCTGTGGCGTGGGTCACGGCAGAGGACATTTGGTCAAGGTTTGCCACCACATCAAGGCCGGGCTGGAACTGGGCGCTATACACCGTCAGTTCCCGCAGCTCCTCACTCATGTAGCCAGCCTACGGGCTCGATTTGGCGCCGGCTCGGTAGTCTGGACCTGCTCACCAGTGAGTCGATAGGTAAGGAGGTTGTGGGTGTCACCCACGCAGTCCCCGCAGCCGCCGCGCTTTCTAGGCCATAGCGTCGCGCATACGACAATCACTGGCGCACGAGCGGTGCATTACTTCGACGACATAGAGCACCATTACAACGAGCGACCCAAAGACTCACGGCCCCCCGAGGATTTGGCGAGTATTGCCACGATGCGGCGTGACCCGCTCACCAACGACTGGATTTCCGTCGCCCCGCAGCGTAATCAGCGCGCCCATTTGCCGAGCGAAGACGCGTGCCCACTCTGTCCACAGACCTCGTCCAACCCTTCAGAAATTCCAGGACCTTTCGATGTGGCCGTGTTCGACAACCGCAGTCCATCGTTCGGCCCTGCCGCAGACGTAGCGCCAGACCTAGGTGCACCGTCATTTGGCGACGAGACCAATGCGGTGGGTAGATGCGAAGTCGTCGTTTTTAGCCCCGATCACCGCGGGAGCTTCTCAAGCCTAGGTCGCAGCCGAATTGAGACCGTCATCGCCGCGTGGACGCAGCGCACGGAAGAGTTGAAATCTCTGCCCGGAGTGAAAACCGTCTTCCCCTTCGAAAATCGTGGGGAAGATATTGGGGTCACCCTCCACCATCCGCACGGCCAGATCTACAGCTACCCCTTCATTCCGCCACGCACTTCCCAGCTCCTCGCGTCCTCACAACAGCACGGCGCGGGCTTCTTCCAGGAATACCTCGACTTCGAAGTAGCTTCGGAACGAACACTGTGGCGTGGCGATCACTTCAGCGCCTTTGTGCCATTTGGTGCGCGCTGGCCGATCGAATTCATCCTGATGCCCCACCGCAACGTGGGCGACTTCACTGGACTCTCCGACGAGGAACGTGTAGAGCTCTCGGAGGCGCTGCCGCAGCTTATTGGCGCGGTGGACCGACTTTACGAGTCCGAGACGGGCTACATCGCGGCGTGGTACCAAGCGCCGAGCGGGTTCAGCGGTGATGAGTTCCGCTTCCACTTCCGACTGACGTCGCCAAGGCGCTCAGAGAACAAGATGAAGCTCCTTGCCGGCTCAGAGACCGCGATGGGCGCCTTCATTTTGGACGTGCGACCTGAAGAGCAAGCCCGGCGACTTAGCGAAGTACTTTGACACGCTCGCGCTGTATTCGTCACTGTTGAGGCTAGTTTTGACTGCTGAATCACTCCCCCGCCACCACGACCTGATCGATTCGCTCCACTCGGATCCTCACGCCGACGTCGTCATTATTGGCGGAGGCATCAACGGCATCTCCACGCTTCGTGAACTGGCCCTCGCGGGCATCAAAGTCATCTTGATCGAGCGCGGCGACTACGCCGGGGGTGCTTCGGCCGGTTCGTCTCACATGATTCACGGGGGAATTCGGTACCTTGAAAATGGCGAGGTGCGTCTCGTTAAAGAATCGCTCACCGAGCGAAACCGCCTGCTCGATAACGCTCCCCACTACGTCAAGCCTTTGGGGACAACGATTGCCATCTTTTCCACCTTCTCCGGAATCGTCTCAGCGCCGCTACGACTGCTCACCCATAAGGCCTTCTCCACCAAAGAGCGGGGGGCGCTGCTGATCAAGATTGGCCTGGTTCTTTACGACCTCTTTGGCCGGAAGAAGGGCACACTTCCCGCTCATGAATTTCACGGCAAGAAGAAATCACTGACTCACTACCCCGCGATGAATCGGGATGTGCGCTATACCGCGCACTATTCCGATGCCTGCATCGAGCAGCCCGAGCGGCTCGCGGTCGAACTTCTCGCCGATGCACTCTCGGTCGGCGACCACGTTCGAGCCGTCAACTATGTCGAGGCAATATCGACCACTGCCGAGGGCGAGCTGGTGGTGACGGACCGCCTCTCGGATTCGACTCTCACGCTGCAGCCCAAAGTAATCGTCAATGCGTCGGGCCCCTGGGTTGATGTGACCAATCGCGCCCTCGGGCGCGAGTCGGACTACATGGGTGGGACAAAGGGCTCACACATTGTGGTGGATAACCCTGCTCTTCACGACGCCTGTCGGGGGCGAGAAGTCTTTTTTGAAAACGATGACGGCAGAATCGTGTTGATTCTTCCGCTGCTGGGGAAAGTGTTGGTGGGAACCACGGACTTGCCCATAGACGACCCAGACGACGCGTCGTGCACAGAAGAAGAAATTGACTACTTCATCCAACTCGCCGGACACGTGTTCCCCGAGATTCCGATTGAGCGCTCACAGATTGTCTACCGATACACCGGTGTGAGGCCGCTCCCCGCCGCTGGGGATCTCACACCGGGCCTGGTATCGCGTGACTACAGAATCACCATCGACCAGGTCGGCTCCACTCCGATGTTGAGTTTGGTGGGGGGCAAGTGGACAACCTTCCGAGCCCTGGGTGAACACCTTGGAGAGTCTGCGCTTGACCTTCTCGGCCGCTCTCGAGAACACAGCACCATCAACACCGCGATCGGCGGCGGAGTCGACTTCCCGCGCACAGACAGCGAGCGCTCACAATGGGTTGAGCAGCACCGCGGAACGCTGAGTGCAGAACGGATGGACCAGCTGCTCTCCCGTTACGGCACATCAGCTGCAAGTCTCGCCACCGACATTGGGGACTCTGCCGAAACGACCCTCAAGACGCTGCCGGATTATTCCGCTGAGGAAGTGCGTTGGATTGTTCGGCGGGAATGGGTGGCGCACCTCTCTGACCTCACCCATCGGCGAACTCCGCTCGCCTTCACCGGTCAGCTCACCTCAGCCGCTCGTGACGAATTGGCGAAGCTCGTCGGTGCCCAATTGGGGTGGTCCGCTCACGAGCGCAAACAGCAGGCCGCCGCCGCCGGGTGGGGTCTGAGCGACTAGTCCACCCAGTCCAAGGACTTCGAGACGGCTTTACGCCACATCTTCATATGTTCGTCTCGGTCCAGATCTGACATCTGCGGGACAAAACGGCTCTCTTCACCCCACAACGAGCGCAACTCTTCAAGGCCCGACCACAGATTCGTGGCCAGGCCAGCGGCATACGCCGCTCCCAACGCGGTGGTTTCTGGAACCTTCGGCCGCACCACAGGAATACCCACAATGTCGGCCTGGAACTGCATCAGCAGATTGTTCGCAGTCATACCGCCGTCCACTTTCAACTCAACGAGGGGAGCGCCGGAATCGGAGTTCATCGCATCGAGAACCTCCCGCGTCTGGAAGGCCGTGGCCTCCAGCGCAGCGCGCGCAATGTGGGCTTTGGTGATGTAACGAGTCAGGCCCACAATCACGCCCCGCGCGTCGGAGCGCCAATAAGGAGCGAAAAGACCACTAAAGGCCGGCACGAGGTACGCCCCACCCGAGCCCTCCACGCTCGCCGCGAGCGACTCGACCTCCGCAGCAGAGGAAATCAGTCCCAAGTTGTCGCGCAGCCACTGGATGAGTGAACCGGTGACCGCGATGGAGCCCTCCAATGCCCAAACCACCGGACCCCCGGCGAGCTGGTAGGCCGGAGTAGTCAACAACCCACGGGTCGACACCACGCGTTCGTCACCAGTGTTGAGAATCAGAAAGTTACCGGTGCCATAGGTGTTTTTGGACTCACCGGCTGCAAAAGCTGCCTGGCCAAAGGTGGCCGCCTGTTGGTCCCCCAAGATTCCCGCCACGGGAATCCCCGCGAGAGTTTCGCCCGCTGCGATAACACCAAACTGACCGGAGGATCGGCGAATGTCGGGGAGTAGGGACGAAGGAACTCGAAACGCGCTCAGAAGCTCCGGATCCCAATCCATCGATTCGAGGTCTACCAAGAGAGTGCGCGAGGCGTTAGTGACATCGGTGGCGTGAACACCACCGTGCACCCCGCCGGTGAGATTCCACAACAACCACGTGTCCATGGTCCCAAAGGCCAGGTCTCCTGCTTCGGCCCGTTGACGCACCCACTCGACGTTGTCGAGAATCCAGGTGATTTTGCTCGCCGAAAAATAGGTGGCGAGCGGTAGACCGGTCTTCGCGTGAAAGCGCTGGTGGCCGTGGCCCCCGGCTACCTCATCAACGATGGGTTGAGTTCGAGTGTCTTGCCACACGATGGCGTTATACACCGGCTCACCACTCGAGCGATCCCACACAACGGCGGTTTCACGCTGGTTAGTAATTCCTACGGCGCGAATATCGGAAGCTGTTAGCCCAGCATCCGCCAATGCCCCTTCAATCACTACTCGGGTGTTAGCCCAGATTTCCTTCGGGTCGTGTTCGACCCAGCCCGCGTGAGGGAAGATTTGCTCATGCTCGCGCTGACTGGAGCCGACAGGCTGGCCGGCTCGATTGAAGACAATGGCCCGGGTGCTCGTGGTTCCCTGGTCAATCGACACAATGTGTTCAGACATCTGACTCCTCGTTGGGTCGCTTCGACGCACTAAGCCTAAACATCCGCTCTGTAAGTAGTCGATACCGGGCTTCGAGAGCCCCCAGGCCCCGGCCCTCAATAGACTGGCAACCATGTCCGCTGCCGAAAATCACGAAAAGCACTCTTTTGCCTCTCGCCTGAATTGGCTTCGAGCGGGAGTGCTAGGGGCAAACGACGGGATCGTCTCCATCGCTGCCCTGGTGGTAGGCGTGGCTGCTGCCACGAACGAGTTGATGCCTGTGCTCATCGCCGGAGTCTCTGGCGTGGTGGCAGGCGCCATTTCAATGGGTCTTGGCGAATACGTATCGGTGAGCTCCCAGCGCGATAGCGAGCGGGCCATTATCGCGAAAGAACGCGAGGAGTTGGCCACCAAACCCGAACACGAGCTGCTTGAGCTTCGTGACTTTTACGTCGCCAAAGGAGTTTCAGAAAAAACTGCGCTGAAAGTCGCGCAAGAGCTGACCGAGCATGACCCCATCGCCGCTCACCTCGATATCGAATACAACATCGATGAGCAGATCTTGACCAACCCCTGGCACGCTGCGATTTCCTCTGCCGTGTCATTCATCGCGGGAGCCATTCTGCCGATGGCAGCGGCCACGCTACTGAGCGCCGATCTCCGGATTGGTGCCACCGTTGCGGCCTCGCTGATCGCCCTGGCACTCACTGGAGGCATTGGAGCCAAACTGGGCGGAGCGCCCATTGGACCCGCTGTTGTGCGAGTCACCGTGGGTGGTGCCTTAGCCCTCGCAGTGACCTGGGGAATCGGAACACTACTGGGAGTCACTGTCGTCTAGCGACCAGTGAGCCGGGTACTTGGTTGCGGGGGCAGGATTTGAACCTACGACCTCTGGGTTATGAGCCCAGCGAGCTACCGAACTGCTCCACCCCGCGGCGTAATCACTACTTTACCACGGGGTAGGAGCCTTCGGATTCGGCCTATTCGCTAAACACCAGCGCCCGCTCGAGAGCGTCGGTCAGGCGTCGGTCGGCCTCGGCCGCGGCGACTAGATCGTTCGCTCGGTAGGCCGCTTCACGATCAGCGAGCGCAGCAGCAGCGTCACGAAGCGCCTGGTCGAGGCTTTCCTCGATGACGGTGCCTTGGCCCTCATCCACAGGCTGGTCAGCAGGCTGCTCAGTGGCATCTTCTGCCGGCTGTTGGGGCTGCGGCGCAGGGGCCTCGGCGGTGGTATCCGATGCCGTTCGGTCGACGTCGCCAGCTTGAGCACCGGAGTCACCACCGAAGAGGCTGTCGAGTGCCTCGTCGAGGGTGTCTTCGAACGCAATCTTGTCACCGAAGGAGACTAGGATCTTCCGAAGAAGTGGGTAACTGGTGTCACCGGTTGAGCGGACATAAACCGGCTGGACGTAGAGAAGACCGCCACCCACCGGTAGCGTCAGGAGGTTTCCAGAGATCACCTCGGTCTGACCTTGACGCAGAAGGTTCAATTGCTGACCCACTTCGGCGTCGGAGTCGAACTGTGCCTGCACCTGACCAGGACCGGGCACGGTGGTCTGCTTCGGAAGCGTCAATAGGGTGAGTTTTCCGTAGTCTTCACCCGCATCAGCATTCACGGCGAGATAGCCATAAATCACGTTACGGGTGGCGTCGCCGGTCGCACGTGGAATAAAGGTCGAATACAACGAGAACGCTGGGGCGTCGGAACCAGGAACCTGCATCGTCAGGTAGTAGGCGGGTTGCAGACGCGGCGCGGCCGGGTTCGACACGGGGTCGTTCGGCGTCACCCACTCGTCTTCAGCAGAGTAGAAGGTGCCGGGGTCGGTCACGTGGTAGGCACCCAGCACGCTGCGCTGAATCTTGAACAAGTCAGAGGGGTAACGTACATGGTCGAGTAGTCCCTCGCTCATGTCGTCCTGGCTCTTCACCGTCGCCGGGAACACACCGGTCCACGCCTGAAGAATTGGGTCAGAGGTGTCCCAGGCGTAGAGGGTCACTTCACCCGAGTAGGCATCCACTGTCGCTTTGATCGAGTTACGCACGTAGTTGACCGTGTCAAAGGCCAAATCGGGTGCGGGACGGTAAGTGTCGGCAATGGCCTCAGATACATTCAACGGCGTCGAGTAGGGGTAGTCAGCGGTCGTCGTAAACCCATCGATAATCCACACAATTCGACCATCCACGACTGCCGGGTAGGGGTCGTTGTCAAGCGTCAGATACGGCGCGACCTTCTGCACGCGCAGAGCTGGGTGGCGGTCGTAGAGAATCTGCGATTCGGTGTTGACGGCATCGGAGAGGATGATCTGCTCCGATTGGAACTTCAGCGCGTAGAGCAGACGGCTAAAGAGCGAACCGACCTTCGGACCGCCATCACCCGCGTAGGTGTAGGTCGCGTTTCCGTCGGTGCCTTCACCACCCGAGGGGTAGTCGAGCTCCAACGCCGGAGAGCCTTCAGGGCCACCCACGATCGAGTACTCAGGCGAGTTCTCACCGAAGTAAATGCGAGGCTCGTACTCACCCAAATTCTCCGTTACCGGAATACCCGATTCGAGGAACTTTGGCTGTCCATCCTCGGTGCGTTGGTTACCGAACGCCGCAACCAGGCCGTAACCGTGGGTGTAGACGATGGTGTTGTTGTACCAGGTCTGAGAGTTCAGACCATCGAGGTTCAACTCACGGGCGGCCAGCACCGTGTCGGTGCGCTCACCGTCGACTTCGTATCGTCCCACATCGAGGTAGGTGGGGAAACGGTAGTACTGACGAAATTGCTCGAGCTGGCTAAACGCGTCGGTCACCAAGGCAGGGTCAATGATGCGAATGTTCGCAGTGGTCACCGCGTCGGCTCGCAATGCTCCGGCAGAGGCCTCAGTTTCTGCTTGGTAGGGAATTTCGACGACCTCACTCAGCCCATACGCGTCGCGCGTGGCCTCAATGTTTCGTTCAATAAAGCTCGCTTCGAGGGTTCTCGCGCTCGGGTCAACTTGGAAGCGCTGAATCAGCCAGGGATAGGCCTGGCCGATGACCAGGTTGGACACGATGAACAACGCGGTACCCACAATGGCGGGGCGCCACCGTCCAATGATTGCCGTGACAATAAAAGCGATAGCCACCAACGCGGCAATCCCGGCGAGGATAGCCCGCGAAGGAATGGTCGCGTTTGTTTCGGTGAAACCGGCTCCGAAGGCCAGGAAGCCCGAGCTCGGAGAAACCAGCGACGAATACTGCTGAAGCCACAGACCAAGAGTCTGAACCAGGAAGTAGAGGCCTCCGAGAACCGCCAACTGGATACGCATGACCCGCGAGATACGCAGTTCACGCCCGTCCACCGAAATGGCTCCGTAGAGGAAGCCAGTCGCCGCTGCGGCGATGGCCGAAATCAGCACAATGGAGCTGAGGAAGCTCACAACCGAGAGATACACCGGTAGATCGAAGACGTAGAAGGCCACGTCAAGTCCAAATTCGGGGTCGCTGGTACCAAATTCGGTGCGGTTAAGCCACAACAAATACTGCGGCCACGAGTTTGCGGCGGCGAGGCCAGCAAACAATCCCAACACCGCGGGGATACCGAGCATCGCCAAGCGGCGCAGGGGGTCGATGAGTTGTCGGTAACGATCGAGCTCATTCGACAGACGCGCGTAAACCGGGCGGAATCGATAGGCCAGGTCGATGCTGACGCCGACCGGGATGGCCATTGCGAGGAAGCCCAGGACAAACATGGCACCCGTCGCGAACCACTGCGTCAACAAGACGTCGAGATATCCCAGGTGGTCAAACCACAGCACCTCGGTGTAGAGCGATGCAAAGACGAAGAAGGCCGCGACTATCGCCGCCAAAATACCGACGGTGATTCCCAAGGTCAGCCTCGAACGATTTTGCCCTTGTGGGGTGGTTTGGGACACGAATGCTCCTGTAGTTGACCGGTCAGGTTCCGGCTCAGTCTACAAACCCCGCGAGTCTGTGCCCTGGGATTCGTCTGAGGGAAGAGCCGACAGGTTTTGGCAGGTGGGTAGCTCTTCACCCAGGTGAATAGCCTCCAACACGGCCATCGCGTCGTCGAGGGTCCGCACCGGCACAATCGTCACATCGCTCACCTGAGTGGATGCCACCGCGTCGCAATTATCGGCGGGGATGAGGAACCATTCGGCGCCAGAAGCAGCGGCTCCGTAGGCTTTTTGCGCTACTCCGCCAATCGGTCCGACCGTTCCGCTGGCGGTGATCGAGCCCGTGGCCGCAATCACGAAACTATCGGCCACTACTTCTTCAGTAAGTCGCTCCACCACGCCTAACGCAAAGGCCAAGCCGGCACTGGGTCCGCCCACGTTTTGCAACTGAATGCTGACGTCTATGGGGAATTCGTACTTGCCGGAGACCAACACCCCAATGGCAGGGAAAGGCTCAGGACCCTCCGACATACGCGGAATGATTTGAAGGTCGCGCAACACGCCACCGCGGTCGACCACCATATCCAAGGGATCTTGAACCCCGTTTTCCGCAATGATCTCACGCAGGCGAGTCACGTCACCGATTTCTTCGCCGGCCGCGCTCACGATGACATCGTCCTCGAGGATGACCCCCTCGCTCGGTCCACCCTCCAGCGTCGCCGCCACCTCTAGGTAGCTCTGGTAGGGAATATCGAGATAAGTGAGGGCAGCCGCAATCGCTTCCTGTTGAGAATTCTCCATCTCAATGGCGGCCGCCTCTCGGGTGTCCTCATAGGAGACCCCCGGCGGGAAGGCGACATCGACCGGTGTGACGGTGCGCTGAGGAGAAATCCACGCGCCAATCACGTCCAACCACGAAGGCAAGTTGTCGGGGCTACCCAACCGCGTCACCGTCGTGAGCCGGATTTCTGCAAACTCGGGGTACTCCGGCTGGTCCCTCACCTCAATCAGGGCAATTTCTTGGTCATCCACGGTGACACTTCCCAAAGTGTCGTAGGTGGGCCCTGGTTGGGTAATCACATAAGGAGCGGGCAGTGCGGTAAGGCCAAACGCCCCCACCAAAGACAGAACGAGCAGGGCCCACCCAGCGCGACGGGAACCCTCGCGGACCACCCGAGTAGGGTCAGAGCCCGAAAATACGACCACGAACGACCTTCCTCCCGCGTACCCGCTCAGTGTAGTGAGCGGATCATGGCAAACCTGGGGTATCGCGCCCGGGGCGAACAACCACGAAAACCATGGAATCCCCGGGTAGCGTGGTGGCCATGTCTGACCCTGAGGAGCGCGACAACCAGCCCAACCCAGAGGACTGGATTCGTGATGCCGTGCACCGGATGTTCCAGGGAGACCAAGGGTTTGACCCTGAAGAGCTGGCGAAAGCTGCCGGTTTCACCGGAGATCCCTCACAGTTGCAGGCCATGGTCGAGCAGTTCGCAAAAGGGCTCTCCGGTGCCATCAACAACAGTGATCAAGCCGCTCGAGACCACGCGGTTTCGGTGGCCGCCCAGGGCGCGACGTCGGTCGATCCCGCGCGGGCCGAGGGTCTCGCCCGGGCGTTGGGGACCGCAGCCCTCTGGCTGAACTCGGCCACCGATTTTGCGGAACCCGAGGGGCGACCGTTGCTGATGAGCCGCCAAGACTGGGCCCGCGCCACTCTTCCGGTGTGGCAGGAGATGTCAAAACCCGTCGCCACAGCCCTCGCCGAGGCAATTGCCAAGCTGATGAAGGAGCAAGGCCCCGAAGAAATGCGTGAGCTCTTGGGATCTTCACCCGTGCTCGTTTCCATGACAACAGGGTTATTCACCCTGCAACTCTCCCAAGTGGTGGGAGGGCTCTCTAAAGAGGTGCTTTCTGCAGGAGACATCGGGATTCCTCTGCTCCAGGCAAGCGGGGACCACGACGTTCGCTCCGGCCTCGTGCCCCAAAACATGGACGCTTTCAGCGATGGATTGGGTATTCCTCGTGAAGAAGTGGACCTTTATTTGGCCATTCGAGAGCTCGCACACCAGAGGCTCTTCCGCCACGCGCGATGGCTACGCAACCACGTGCTGAGTTTGGTCGGCGATTTTGCCCGCGGCATCCACATTGATGGCGAAGCCATCATGGACCTCGCTGAATCGCTCAACCCCAATGACCCCGACGAAATCTCTCGCATTCTCTCGAGCGGGGCCCTCCTTCCCGAGCGCACTGAGGCGCAGAATCGTGCGTTGGAGCGATTGGAGACGATGCTCGCACTCATCGAAGGCTGGGTCGACCACGTCACCCACGCCACAGCCCACCGCCTGCCTAACGCCGCGAAAATAGCGGAGGCCATCCGCCGCCGACGCGCCACGGGCGGACCGGCAGAGCACGCGTTCAAGACCCTCGTGGGCTTGGAACTGCGGCCCCGACGACTGCGTGAAGCGTCTGCTCTGTGGACGAGCATTCTCGAGCAGTACGGGGCGGACACTCGCGACGGTTTGTGGGACCACCCCGATCATCTACCCACCGAAGACGACCTCGACCAGCCCGAAGGGTTCCTCGCACGGCTGGGACAGCCCCAGACCCAGGAATCAGACGTCGACAAGTTCCTCGACGACTTATTTGGCGACGAGGAGCCCGGCACCACCTAGGCCTGTGGACAGTGCGCTCGGTGAACGGACTAAACCGAGCATCCTGACGCCATGCCCGACGACGTCTACCGGATTCGCACCTCCCGCCCCGTGTTGTGGCGAACACCCTCCAGCGTGCAGGTGGGTGTGGATGACCCGCCCTTGGTCGTCGAGAACATTCCCGACCGAGCGGCGCCACTGCTACACGCCCTGCAATCAGGAGTGAGTACTGACGGCTTCGAACTACTCGCACAGTAGCTGCGCGTACCACTGAGCTCTGCACACCATTTAGCCAAGAGCTTTTCACCCGCCTTTCACACAGACCCCAGCGAACCAAAGCCCCGATTCATCGTCACCGGGCCAGGGGTGGCGCGGCGGATTGTCGCCGATACCCTACGCAGTTGGGGATTCGTCGCCACCCTCGCGTCTCACCCTCGTCCGAGCCAATCGAAGGCGATCCACCTGCTGGTCGCCGACTACTTCATCGACCCCCAGTGGCTTCCTCGCTATGGGGCCGGGCGAAGCCGACACCTTCCCCTGGTGTTTTCTGACCGCAGCATTACGGCAGGACCCCTGATCACACCGGGAAGCACTCCGTGCCTCAGTTGCCGAGAACTTTTTTTGCGGGAGAACAACCCTCACTGGCTTGCTCTAGGCAGTCAGCTCTGGGGGACATCGGCACCCACCTCCACAGAGCCCCTGGCTCGGCTGAGCGCGGTGCTCGTCGCTATGAGCGTGGGGCGAATACAGATTCCCCCGCTGACGAAGCCAACGACCCCACCGATTGTGCGCTTCAGCCCAGAGTCAGGAACGCTCAGCGCCGAACTTCCCACATTTCATCCCGACTGTCGCTGTCGCGGTCTCTAAGCCGCAACTCCGATGGAAGCGAGAAACGGGCTCATTTGACGCTCAGAACCAGATCCCGCCTTCGAGCGTTTCGCCCAGCTCAATGCCAAGCGCTCGCGAGCGCGGGTGAGTGCCACATAAAACAGTCGACGCTCTTCCTCGACTTCTATTTCACTCACGGCATAGGAAATGGGGAACTGGCCAACCGATAGGCCCACGACAAACACCACCGGCCACTCTTGGCCTTTGGCGGAGTGCACCGTGGCAAGCGTCACCGAGGCGAGAGACGGCTCGTCGTGGAGTTGCGCACGTCGCACGAGGTCTTCAGAAAACTCCTTCAAAGACTTCCCCGGGGGGAATGCTTCAGCCAGTTCTCGAATAGCGCGCAGGTCTTCCCACACTGAGCGTGCGGCACCCTGATGTTCGGGTTTGGCATCGGTGTAGCCCAAGCCAAAGAGCACATCATCCACCACTCGCAGCAGTGGCCCTCCGGTGTTCGCCACCGCGGCACCACGAATCTCCATCACTGCGCGTTTCACGTGGGGCTGGTCAAAAAACCGAGTTCCCCCTTGGCTGCGCACCGAAACACCCTCCTGGCGCAACGCGCCCTCGGTCAGCAGCGACTGGGCACTGAAACGATGAAGTACCGCAATATCAGAGGGAGCTACGCCACTTTTCACCAGGCGGCTAATTTGCTCGGCCACCCATTTCGCCTCGTCCTCGTCGGTTTCAAGCTGGCCCAGGACGATAGGTGCGCTTTCCTCCTCCAGTGGTCGAAGGCTGAGCGCTCCTGGCATGCCGTCAACGGTGATGTTGGCGGCATGGATGATGTCGGCTGTTGATCGGTAGTTCTGGTCGAGCTGAATGACCCGTGCCTGCGGATACGCATCAGGAAAATGCACCAGGTAGTCACTGGTCGCCCCGGCGAAGCTATAAATAGTTTGACTAGCGTCTCCCACCACGCAGATGTCGTCTCGCCCCCCCAGCCACAGATCCAACAGTCGCTGTTGAATCGGTGACACATCCTGGTACTCGTCGACGATGAAGTGTCGATAACGACTACGAATCCGGTTCGCAATCGACGGTTCACTCTCCAACATGCCCGCGGCGGCCAGAAGCACGTCCTCAAAGTCGATTCGCTTGCGCTCGTCCTTGACGCTCTCATAGCGGCGCATCACTTCGAGCATCGTCTCGAGGTCAACGCCCCCTGGGAGTGGGCGAGAATGTTCGGTGGCCACCTGACGATAATCATCGACGGTGTAGGCCTTGACCTTGCGCCACTCGATTTCACCGGACAAATCCCTCAATACCGCGGCGTCCACGTCAATCGACATCGTCTCCAGCACGTGTGACACCACACTCGCCTTCGAGGCGATGATGTCGGGAAGGTATCCGTCGGTGAGCTGCGGCCAAAAGTGTTGCAGTTGACGTAAAGCCGCCGAATGAAAGGTTCGCGCCTCCACGCCATCAACCCCGAGGGCGCGAATTCGCCCCGCCATCTGCTGCGCCGCCTTTTGGGTGAAGGTCAACGCGAGGACGCTCTCCGCCCCGTAGTGTCCGTGTTGGACGCCATAGGCAATGCGGTGAGTGATGGCCCGGGTTTTTCCCGTACCCGCTCCTGCCATCACACATACGGGGGCATCAAACGTGGTGGCCACCAGTCGCTGCTTTTCGTTCAACCCCTCCAACAGCGCTTCGCTCACCATTGGCCCCCGTCAGGGAGTTCGGATCCATACCAATGCTCAATCATGGCCCGAGCAATGGACGTGCGCCCGGGCAAGATGATGTCACCGATGCTGCTCGAGAGCTCGTCTCGACTAAACCAGCGCAAATCAACAATTTCAGTGCCATCCGGTGTGAGCTCACCCGAAGCCTCATGGTCTAACTCGGCGTGGAAACCCACCATCAGGGATGCGGGGAATGGCCAAGGCTGCGAACCGAGGTAGCGGGGATTCTTCACCACCAACCCGGACTCTTCAAACACTTCGCGAATCACTGCTGCCTCGAGTGACTCTCCGGGTTCGACGAACCCTGCGAGCAGCGAGTATCGCTGCGATTCCCACAGCGCATTACTGCCTAAGACGAGCCGATCGTCACGGTCGGTCACCAAGACGATGATGGCGGCGTCGGTGCGAGGGAACACCTGCGACCCTGAACTCTCATCGACTAACACCCACCCGGCGCTATCGGGCAATAACCGCTCACCGGAGCGCGGAGAGTGGGAATGGGACGAGTGCCAGTTGGCGACGGCGAGCGCGGAGACCAACACTCCCGCATCTCGCTCGTCTAAGTGATGTCCGGTGGTGCGCCCGCTTACCCAACGAGTCACATCGGACTCGATTTCTGACGCGGCGGCATCTGAGTACACGGCGGCCACGATGGGCACATCTGCTCCCAACGGATCGCCCTCCAGGGTTTTGCCCAGATACACCGCGACGTCAGGGGCAGGGAGATCGGCAGTGGCGCGATAGTCGAGATGGAGGGTGTCGTTGTTTCTGGTGAGCACTTCGCCTTTCCACACGCACACCACCCGGGTGTCTTCTCGCACCCACAACCCCTCGATAAATCCCGGAATCTGACGGGAAGGGGCGTCGCGGTCAAGGCGCGTGCGCGAGAGCGGAAGACGGGGTGTGAGAGACACGACCTCCCCCTCTCTGCTCGCCCCATTGTCCGGTGTGGCAACGGTGTGGCGTGTGGGCTCCGGCCTACCCTGGATGGCATGACCCACCTGTCCCTCATGTTAGCGGCGCGGGCATCGGCAGCAGTCCCCGGTCTCACGCTGGTGAGCACAACCAACCAGTCGGACGAAAAGCGTTTCCAGGCCCTCGCAACCGATACGGACTCCCGGGCGTGGGTGATTGAACTTCCCAAAACAGATGATGAGGAAAGCCACACCCGGGAGCGAATTCCCGCCCTGCGGGCGATGGGTGATGGGTTGCGCTCGCGACTGCCATTTGGTGTTCCGCGCATTCACGGTGATGCGAATGTCAAAGGACGCACGTTGACGGTCGCGGAATGGTTGCCGGGTTTCCGAGTGACGGCCGCGAAGGTGACGCCGGGTCTAGCCTCGGCGATTGGTCAGGCCATGGCGGGTTTGCACGCTGTTCCCGCGAGCGCGCTGTATGACCAAGGTCGACCGATTAACACGGCGAATGAAGCGCAGCGGATTGCTGTGGGAATCGTTGATCGCGCCGCGCAAACCACTCTTCTGCCCCAGTCGTTGCTTCGTCGCTGGGAGGCCGCCTACGAAGATCCCGAATTGTGGCAGTTTGAGCCCACCATCACTCACGGGTCGCTGCGCCTTGATGATTTTTTGGTCGAGGGCGAGCGTGTGACGGCCATTACTGGCTGGCGCTCCCTTCATGTGGGCGATCCCGCGCAAGATGTCGCCTGGGTCACGGCGCCGAGCCTGAAAGACATCGCACAACCCATTGAAACCGCGTATCGATCAGCACTCAACGCGGCCGATCGCCGGCTGTTTCAGCGCGGACGATTCTGGGCGGAGCTCGACATTGCCCGATGGCTGCTGCACGGTCTCGATTCGGGAAACGAGGAGGTCACCCGCGACGCGACCCAGTTGATCAACGACTTACACGACCGCGTGGGCCACGACTTAGATAGCGCACTCACCGAGCCCATCACCCAGGCTCCCCATCCTCTTCACCGGGACCGTCCCGCCGACGGGTAGTCTCCCGCTGTGCAACTGTTTCTTCGCGGACTCTACGGCGTCATCGCCTGGCTACTCTCCGCGCCGGTGGGACGGTTCATCGTTCCGCCACGATTTCGTCGGGTAAGGATTACCAACTCGCCCGGGCGGGGAAGCGTGGAATCAGGAGTTTTTTACCCGGCCTCCGCTGCCGTGGTCAGCCGGTGCCAAGAGCTGGGGGCTGACTTCGTCACGCCCGAACCCGAAGAGTTTCCTGAGGTGGGATGGAGCGTATGGGAAAACGTCGAGGTGACCAATAACCGCTACTTCCCCTACCTTTTGTCCTCAGACCAATTAATGCTCGGTCCCAGGCGCCTACCAGGGCCGTACAAAGTCCTCGCGAAGCGCAACCGCGTGGTGTGGGCGCACGGCGATGAGGCTCTGGTTAATCGCAAGCAGGGCGAGCGGATGCGCATCGAGAAGGGAATCTTTCTCGGCGGTCGCGACTTCACCAACTGGTATCACTGGCTGGTCGACGGGCTTCCCGCGCTCCACCTCGCTAATTCCCTGCCGGATCACCTGCGCAACTGGCCCGTTCTCGTGCCGGAGCAGATTTATCGCTACCCGACGATGATTGACGCGCTCGACCTGTTTCGGGAACACCGCGACGTAATCGTGATGCCCGAATGGGCGATGGTTCAGGCCAAGAAACTTGTGTGGATTGACCCTCTGGAGGTGAGCAACATTCCCAAAACGGGTGCGCTCACTGAGAAAGAACCGCGGATCCATTTACTCCACCGTGGAGGCATGGAGAGCTACCGAGACGTGTATCTCGACGCCTACGCGCCCGAGGCCGTCACCCCCCATCGGCGTATCGTGCTCGCGCGCGAGGGGGGTCGCCGCTCCTACAACCAAGAAGAGGTTCTCGCGGTTGCCGCCGAGTTTGGCTTTGAACCGGTATTCCCCGAAAAACTCACCCTCGCCGAGCAGGTGCGCACCTTCCGCGAAGCGAGCCACGTGTTGGGCCCCAGCGGCGCCGGATTCGCAGGCATGCTCTTTGCCCAGCCGGGAACCAGCGCACTGTGTTGGCAGGACACTCGCCTGCGTTTCATGACGATCCTGCCGGATTTGGCCACACTCAATCACGCCGAATATTGGCACATCTTCTACCGCTCCCACGAAGACAACGGGCTGTTTCGCTCGAGCTACACCCTCGAGGAATCGTGGCTACGCGAATCTCTCACGCGCTGGCTGGGCTAGCCCGTCGCCTCCTTTGCTTTCTCGAGCAGAGCCTCTAATTCCTCAAGCCCCGGAAGGACAGTGGGTTGCAGGGTCTTGTTGGTGGCAGAGAACCAGAAGGCGGCGTCGACGTTTGAGGGATCCATGCCTGCCCATTCCGCCCAGGCAAGCCGGTAGAGAGCGAGCTGGAGGGATTTCCTCGCATACTCCTCGTCGTTTCCCGGCTCCCGACCGGTCTTCCAATCAACAATGAGCACGCGCCCCTCGGGTGAAAACACCGCATCAATCTTGCAAATCACGATGTGCTCACCCAGCGGGTAGTGGATCTCACGCTCAAGAGCAATAGGCGTCAGAGACGAGTAAGGGCTGGCCTCAAAGGCCTGCTTCCACTGTTCAATATCTGCGTCCTCTGTGACCTCGCCCGCCGAGTCCAAATCGATATCTGCAGCGAGCAAGCCTTCTGAGGATGATTCGGTGAAAAACCCCTCGACCCACTCGTGAAAAAGCGTGCCGCGCTGCTGAGCCGTCCCAATGGTGGCGGGGCGGGGTTGGATGCGACTCGCCAACATCTGCTGCGGCTCATATATCCACCGATCAAACTGTGACGCGGGAATACGCACCGGCCAGCGGGGCACAGTCGGCGACTTCCGTGCCGCCTCCTCCGCCATCACCCGCTCAATGAGTTGTTGGCTCTGCGGTGATGGCTCACGGTTCTCTTCCCGGGCGCTTCGCACAGCGGCCGCAGCAGCATCGACGGCCTCTCGGCGACCACCCAACGGATCAGCGGGCCATCGAATCAAGTCCGGGTCGGAGAGTGGTGGCTCTTCGAGAGACGTCTCATCGGGAAGTTCCGGAGCGATCCCTGCGTCGGCAAGCTCTCCGAGAAACACCGAGGGTCCGCGCGGTTTCTGCTGGTGCGCCCAAAACGAACCACTCATCAACAGCGCCTGCTGGGCGCGGGTCATCGCAACATAGGCAAGGCGACGCTCCTCCATCAGATGATGGCGCGCGACGCTTTCTTTGAACGCTTTGAAGCGAGCGACGAGTTCCTTGCGTGTCTCGGCGCCACTCCAGTCAAAGCGCGGGAGGTGATCCCGATCACCTCGATAGGGATAGGGCAAGACGCCTGCAGTCAACCAACCCGAGGTTCCCTCCCGCGAACGGGCGGGTAGCTCATCGGTGACGGAGCGCACCACCGCAACCAAATCCCACTCCAAACCTTTGGCCCCGTGAATCGTGAGAATTTGCACGCAACCTGGTTCCGCGGGCTCAGAACGCGGAGTCAAGCTATCGCGCCACTCAGCCTGCTCAAGCCAATCGAGGAAACCCGCGGCCCCCTGCTCCTCACTGAACGCCCGATACTGGCGCACGGCGTCCATAAACGCATCGCGCGCTTCTCGCGATGAGCGTCGACCCTCGTGAGCGAGGCGTTCAACATCGAGCAAGGACTCGCGCTCAAAATGGCCAATCTGGTCGAAAAGTGGCTCGTGGGCCACTCTTCGAAGCGACTGAATCAGTCGCGCCGCGGCACGTATCTGCCCAGCAGCCGCGGCCGAAAAAGGCCCCCATCGTGAGTGGTCGTCAGGCAGCCGGCCGAGGTAATCCACGGCGTCAGCGAGCGACCCCGAAGGCCCCCCGACCGCGAGCTCAAGCAGCTCCTGTGTCGCCTCATCTCCCGCGGCAGCCACCGCGGTGTCGTGGCGGGCGAGGTGACGGGCCACTTCTGAGAGGGCATAAAGGTCACTCACACCCAGTCGAAACAGTCCCGAGGTGAGAAGTCGCACCAACTCGCCGTTGGCGTGGGGTCGATGGACGACGGAAAGGGCACACACAATGTCGGCCACTACCGGGTCGGAGAGTAACCCGCCGATGCCGAGGATGTGGACGGGGATACCGCGGCGCCTAAGAGCCTGGGCAAATACGTCCTGATGAGTGCGTGAGCGGACCAACAGCGCCGCGCTGGGAGGCGTCTCTTGATCGCACAATCCTTGCTCAAACCAGGCAGCAACTTCTTCGGCCTCTTCTTCCAACGTTTCCACCATCACGACATCGCAGCGCCCCTGCGGGGCATCTGGTCGAGGTTGCAACACACCTACGTCGTGTTGAGTCCCGCGCAATGGCTGAGCGATGGTGTTTGCGGCGTCGAGCACTGTCTGGGGGTTGCGCCACGAAACCGTTAGGCCAAACGTCTCGGTGGGCAATTTGTGGGCGAAGACCCTGTGAAAATCTGCGAGGTTTCCAGCGCTGGCGCCACGCCAGCCATAAATTGCCTGGTGCGGATCTCCCACACTCATCACCGGATGATCGGCAAAAAGAGTGGAGAGAAGCTCGGTTTGAAGAACACTGGTGTCTTGGTATTCATCTAAGAGCACGACCTTGTAGGTCGCGCGAAGCTGCGCCGCAACGTCGGGGGTGCTTCGTGCCACCTCAAGCGCGAGCCTCACCTGGTCGGAATATTCGACAAGCCCACGGGCTTTCTTCGCCTCTCGAAATTGGGCGACGAGACGAGCGAGAACGGGAATAAGTTGCTGGCTTCCCACAATCGACGCCATATCTGAGAGGTACTCGTATCGGCCGCCCAACGGAAGCTCTTCGAGCGCTGTCATGGTGGCGGCGTGATCGGCCAACACCTCGAGCTCCACGGCGTGCTCGGACACTGCCTGGGCAAACTGCCAGGTGAGCGTTGCCAGTCGGTCCACCGAATAGTCCAGCTGCTCCAATGCAGGGTCATCAGAGTGCACAACCACTCGCCGCGCGAGTGCCCAGGCCGCTGCTTGGCCAGCCACTTCTTGGTCAGAATCAATACCGAGGTAGACCCCGTAGTCCTGGAACAGTCGCGACGCAAAAGAGTTATAGGTCGACACCTGTGGGGTTTGGAACAGCTCGTCAGAGTCAGCGTGCTCGGGTAGTGCTCGAATGCGCTCGACGATACGACTGCCGAGCTCGCTGGCAGCCTTTCGGGTGAAAGTGAGCCCGAGCACTTCGTGCGGCACGACAAGGCCGTTTGCTACTAGCCAGACCACGCGCAATGCCATCGTTTCGGTTTTTCCCGAACCAGCGCCCGCCATGACCCGGTAGACACCGTCGAGTGGAGCTTCGATGATTCGCGCCTGCTCGTCGGTTGGACGGTGAGTGCGCAGCAGATCAGTGAGGTCTGAAGCGGAGTATCGAATATCAGTCACCACACACCGCCCCCACCCGCTGCCAGCGGTGTTCAAGCGGACCATTACCTGCCCGTCTCTTCTCCCGGGGACCCTCAAAACTCCCAGACGCCATCTGCCCCGCGGCTTCGAGCACACGGGCCGTGAAACGCTCGAGCTCTTCTGGCCCGAGGGCCTCTTGAGCGGCGATACGGTAGCGCTTGCCGTCTTTGCCCTCTTTGACAAACAACAGCCACGCCCCCGCGACATCGCCGGGGCCATCGAACGACTCACCCAGCGACGCGTCACGGACCGCGAGTTGGTAGGCGGAGAGTTGCGGGTCATCAACCACTTTGTTGTCGGTCACGGGCTGCCCCGTTTTCAAATCGACGACCACCAATTGGCCTTCCGCGTTGCGCTCGATTCGGTCGATGATGCCCACGATGATGGCGCCATCGAGAGGTATTTCGAAGCGCTGCTCAATCGACTCGACGGTGGCACCGAGACTCTGTCGATCACGCAAATATTCAGCCAGTGCCACCACATACCCAAGAGCCTGTCGATGTTGGGCATTGGCCTGCCAACCGGCTTCAAAATCCAGCTCAGAAAAACGCGTTGACACCAGTTCGGTGAGCTCCTCGGCCGTACCCCACGGAGCGTGTTCGAGGGCGTAGTGCAGGAGAGAACCCACGCCCACAGCGGGCGGAAGGTCTTCAGGGGCGATGCGATCGAGGAACCAATCCAGCGCGGAGTCTTCGACAGCCTTGAGTTTGGAGGGTGAAATGGGGACATCCCGCTGCGCAAACAGCGGCTCGTCGCTAGAGCAGGGAAGCACTCCCCACCACTGATCCGGGTCGGCGCCGCGCACACCCATCGAGGCCAACTGAGCCAGGGTGGCTGCCGCATCGGCGTCTGCGGGGTCGGCGCAGAGGGTGCGGCGGGCAGAGGCGACGAGGTGGAGGAGCGAGCCAGTTTCCTCAGAGCTGGTGGGTTCCCGCTCCGAGTGCTTCGCGAGGAGGTGGAAGAGGGCACTGGGTTGTTCATCGTCCGAGTGCACGCAGCTGATGATGACGGCCTGTCGCGCACGCGAAATAGAGAGGGCGGCCATTCTCAGTTCGTCGTCGATGACGACACGTTGTTCGTCGACGCTGTCGCTCAGTTGACCACGAACGGCTCTCATCACCAGAGGGGAGCCCAGGAGGGACCCACGAATTCTGGTGTTGGGCCACACGTGTTCATTCACTCCGGCGATGGCCACCACCTCAAACTCCTGGCCGGCTACCTGAGCGGGGGTTGCCACGGTGACTCCTCGTCGCTCTACCGAGGGCATCAGCACGTCCTCGGTAACATCCGCGTTCAGCACGCGGTCGAAAAAGGCGAGCGCTGAGACTCCCATATGACTGCGGATAAACCGCTCCGCGGTGCGCAGAAGCGCTCCCACCTGGTTGATACTCTCGCGCGCAAAACTCGAAGGTCGCTCCGGGTGCGTCGCTCGAGCCACCCACTCGTCTTCGACGTTCCACAGCCGCCAGGCTTCCGATGCCAAGACATCGGCTGTGGTGGACTCCGCCAGCGCCCTCAGCGCATCAATCACCCCCAACACGCGGCCGAGAGGCCGCTGCCAGTGCTCGGGCAATCCCGGGTGTAGCTCGGCGTCGCGCATCATCGACGCCAGCGATTCCTTAGGACTCCTCGAGATTCCCTCGACCTGGTCGAGGCGGCGCAACAGATGACCAAGGCGGCGAAGCTCGCGTCGTTGCAGCCCTCCGTAGACACCGGCTAATAAATCTCCGATGCGTTCGGTAGAGACAGATTGAGGGTCCCTCGCCAACTGAATCCACCCGATGAGCTCCCTGGTAGCAGGATGCTGACCGATGGAAGTGCGATAGTCCGTATCCGTTGGCACCCCCGCCTGTTTCAACGCCGAGGCCATCACCGGAATCGCGCCAGATCGGCGCACTACGACCGCCATGTCTGAGAAGGCGATTCCCTCATCGCGGTGGCGAGCACGCATCAGCCTCGCAATGTCGTGTGCTTCGCGAGTGGGACTAGGAGATTCGACACAGAGCACCGGCCGGGCGGCATCTGACATCTGGGAGCGGGCAGCACGCTGGCTACCGGCGAGCGCCGTGCCCACACGTGACGTGACCTCCCCCACTAGGGAGCGTATCGCCGGGCCGTGTCGATACACGTGGGGAAGAACCACCGGCTCAATCCCCCACGCCCGGGCCAAATGGGAGGGACCTTCCGCGTCGGCGCCGCGGAACGTCTGGCCGGCCACATCCGGCTCCGCACACACCACCACGTGAACACCCGCATCATGCAAAGCCATCAACAGGCCCGTCGTGGCTGGGGACATGTCGTGAGCGTTATCGATCACGATCGTGCGATAGCCCCGCGCAGAAGCAACCCCGTGGGTGACCAGCTCGGTGGCGAGCCGAAGGAGCTCGGCGGAATCAAACTCGTCGGGTCGAGACCGGGCAATCACGCGCTGATATTCGTCAATGAAGTCAGCCACGGCCGGCCACGCGCTGTGGACCGTTGACCATCCGCGAAGGTCTTCTGCGCCCAAATTGAGCTCGGTCAACCGCGCCATCAATTCGCGCAATTCGGTGCGGAGGGTCTCCGTTGAGCGCACCTGGGCAGAAAGATGCGGTGGCCACTGCGGGCCCCCGCCGCTCTCGATGTGCTCTTCGAGCAACTGGGCAATGTCTTGGTCCACATCCGCCCCCGAGCGCAACCTCGGCGGTGGATCGCCTCGGCGTTCACGGTCGAATCGCACAAGGTCAAAGGCGAAGGCTTGAATGCTCATCACAAGCGGGCCCCGCGTCGGCGTGGACACACGCACTCCCACGACATCACGCAGTTGGGTGGCCTGCTGACGGGTAGGGGTGAGAATTCTTACCTGGTCGGGGTGCACACCCTGGTCGTTCACGAGCCGAACAACGTAATCGGTGAGGAGGGTCGTTTTTCCACTCCCCGCGGCTCCCAGCACAACCACAGGTCGCGCGGAGGAGAGAGAATCGAGCAGCGGGATACTCGAGGTGCACCCCAGGGCCGCGTCTGCCATACCTCGAGGCTAAAGCCCACGGCTGACTGTCGTACGCTAGTCCCGTGGAAATTCGAATCGGAATCACGAACAGCGCTCGCGAATTGAGCTTTGAAACTAACCAACCGGTCGCGGAGCTCGAGAAACTCATCGCCGCCCAGGTGGCTGAGGGAGACGACGGGATGGTGCGTCTGGAAGACGCCAAAGGCCACGTCTACCTGATTCCGGTGAAGTCGTTGGGATACGTCGAACTCGCCGAGGAGCCCGTGCGCAAGGTGGGCTTCGCCCCCTAAACCCGCCTGTTTATGCGGTGAGCCCGAGACGGTCGAGACGTCTGGTGTGCTCGGTCACGATGTCGGTAAAGAGCGGCTCGTAGCTATCTTCTGCTCGATTAGACGTCGGCGCTTTGAGCGCCCTCCGAGCAATCAACATCGTGTCGCCAACGAGCCTCCGTGACCACAGGCTCACCCGGGAAAGGTAGGCGTCATCGTGTTCGATCACTCTGCGTAACACACCCTCGAAGAGCGCTTCGTCGTCATCAGATTCAAAAACTTCCTGGATGTCGGATCGCGCGGGGTCGGGTAACCCGCCGGCGAGGGTGGTGAAAAAGTCCCCCAAGAAACCCCCGACCACGAGACAGGTCGCAACGCGTTCGTACCAGTTATCGGCGCTCATCCGCCGAAACTGCTCACGTTGGAACTCGGTGGGCCGTACCAGGGCATCGACCGGATCGTCGCCGTATTCGGCGAGAAGCGCACGCAACGCCTCGTAGCGGTCTAAGACCACGTTGGTGGCACGCGCGAGTTCGTCACGGTCGGTCACGGACCAGGCCTCGCGCATCACCCGTCCGGACTCTTCTGAGAGCAACAACTGCGATGCCGTGGCGTGAGCAAGAAGATCGGCGGCGGTGGGGGCGAGAGAGGTGACGTCGATTCGACTCGAGGCATCCACTCGGCGCGACCGCAAAGTGGGCGCTGCCGTGTTCTTCTTCTTGCGCCAAAACCGCCAATCCACGCCCCCAGAGTATCCCGCGGACTGCCCCACCGAAGGCGAAGAAGGGCAGGCCGCTAGACTGGACGCAGAATAAATAAACGATAGGCACACATTTCCGTGAATTTCTCCGACCTTGGCATCGAGCCAGATATGGTCGAAGCTCTCCTCTCTGAGGGCATTGACTCCCCCTTTCCCATCCAAGAACAAACCATTCCGGTAGGACTCACCGGCCAAGACATCATTGGCCAGGCCCGCACCGGAACGGGTAAAACCCTCGGCTTTGGCTTGCCCCTGCTCCAGCGACTGGGACCCAACCCCTCCCCGGGAGTGAAAGCGCTCGTGGTGGTCCCCACCCGAGAGTTGGCCATTCAGGTCACTGAAGATTTGGTGGTCGCGTCGTCTAAGCGCGACACGCAAATCGCCGCCATTTATGGCGGTAAGGCGTATGAGGGTCAGCTTGAACAAATCGACAACGGCGCCCAAGTGGTAGTCGGAACCCCGGGTCGCCTTCTTGACTTGATGCAACAGCGTCGCCTCTCCCTCTCCGAGGTCCAGGTGATGGTGTTGGACGAAGCGGACAAGATGCTCGATTTGGGCTTCTTGCCCGACGTGGAACGCTTGTTTGCCAAAACCCCGGCGACCCGCCAAACGATGCTGTTTTCGGCGACTATGCCGGGTCCCGTGTTGACGCTGGCGCGGCGGTTCATGACCAAGCCGCTGCATATCCGCGCCCACGATCCCGAAGAAACCATCGCCCAAGCCAACATTCAACACTTCGTCTATCGAGCCCACCAGCTCGATAAAGATGAGGTGATTGGGCGCATCCTCCAGGCCGAAGGGCGCGGAAAGACCATCATCTTCACTCGCACCAAGCGCGGTGCTGCCCGATTGGTCGAAGAGCTCAACGATCGTGGCTACAGCGCGGCGGCGGTGCACGGTGACATGAGCCAGGATGCACGTGAGCGGGCCATGGTCGCGTTCAAAGCCGGCAAGAAAGACATTCTGATCGCCACCGATGTGGCTGCCCGTGGAGTCGACGTCGACGACGTCACCCACGTGATCAACCACACCATCCCCGAAGACGACAAGACCTACCTCCACCGCGTGGGTCGTACCGGCCGTGCGGGCAAGACCGGTATCGCCGTGACATTCGTGGACTGGGCTGATTTGCACAAGTGGGCACTAATCAACCGCGCACTCGAGTTGGGCATCGACGAGCCGCAAGAGACCTATTCCTCCTCCCCTCACCTGTTTTCGGACCTAAACATCCCTAAGGGCACCAAGGGTCGCATCAACTCGACCCCAATGCCGAAGCGGGAGCGGGAAGCCTCCAAACCACCCGCGGGCAACAGGCGCGCTCCCGTAAAACCGGGTGAGTCGAGTGAGGGCGGGTCGGGAAGGCCCCGTCGTCGTCGCCGCAGAAGCGGGAACACCTCTTCGGCCTAAGACAGAGGAACTGCCTCGGCGCCGACACCCGCGTGGAGGATGCGCTCGAGCTGTTCCATCCTGGTCCGGTTTTCCCCCAGGAGATTGGGTTTCTTGGTGCCGTGGTAGTCACTTGAACCGGTAACAATCAAATCGAGGGAATCAGCAACGACCGCGAGGACTTCGCGGGACTCGGGCGCGTTCTCGCGATGGTCAATCTCGACTCCCATCAACCCCAACTCCACCCATCGGCGATAACGGGCGAGCACATCCTCGAGCGGGCCAGACACTCCCGTCGCCAAGTTATCGCCGCGACTCAGAGGGTGGGCTAAGACTGGGACACCCCCGGCTCCCCGGATGATGGAGAGGGCTCGGTCCAACTTCGGCGCGTAGTGCGGCACGTGATAGGGCCCATCTGCAGCGAGAATGTGTGCAAAAGCCTCTGTTGTATCCGCGACGATGCCTTTTGCAATCAACACTTCGGCAATGTGAGGCCGACCGGGTGTGGCCCCCTCAGGAATAGTGGCGCGCACCTCCAACCACGAGATGTCGTAGTCGGCGGAGAGTTTGTCGACCATCATCTGCAGACGGTTGTCGCGGTGAGAGCGAATTTTTGCCATCTCTTCGACCAGGGCGGGGTGCTGCGGGTCGACGAGGTACCCCAACAGGTGAATGCTTTGGGGCACAAAACCCGTCGTGTGGTCAAGCACCTGGGTGCTCAGTTCTATACCGGGAATCAGACTGAGCGGTGCCTCCCGGGCGGCTGCGACCGCCTCCGCCCAACCCGACGTGGTGTCGTGATCGGTGATCGCGAGGGTAGAGATACCCGAGGCCACCGCCTGGGCAATGAGCTCGGAGGGGTTATCGGACCCGTCGGATGCCCGCGTATGAGAATGCAGGTCGATTATCGGGTCGCTCACCCCTCCATGCTAGGTCGCACGGAGTGGGAGACTGTCAGGGTGGCCCAGAAGAAGTCGAAACCGTTGCGCTCTCGCGCACCGGAGTCGTCGGCGTTTCACCAATTTATGACCAGCGGGTGGGCCGAGCCCACCCCACGCCCTAGCGCACCCGAAGCTGCTGCTCCCTTTGCCGCGCAGCGCCGTGAGGCGCTCCTCGCCTCACTCGAGGGCGTGCCCGACCGGGCGATTATCCTCATTCCTGCGGGTGTCCCGAAACAGCGCTCGAATGACACTGATTACCCCTATCGTCCCCATTCCGCGTTTAGCCACCTGACAGGTTGGGGCAGCACCACCACTCCCGGCTCGCTCTTACGCATCGACCTCGGACAGACTCCGCCAGAGATGGTTCTCTATGCGCGCGGGCCCGCCGGCCGCGACACCGACGAGTTTTATGCCAGTGCC
>Ga0181605_10000830_pt1 | contig 30489 bp, 23 predicted proteins | sample 041ome_11_FD_148676 | JGI IMG/M metagenome (GOLD analysis project Ga0181605, IMG submission 148676) | Coastal salt marsh microbial communities from the Groves Creek Marsh, Skidaway Island, Georgia - 041411US metaG (spades assembly) | ecosystem: Environmental > Aquatic > Marine > Intertidal zone...
AACTGGACGAATCACCCTCCGCGGCACAAACGCAAGCTGCTGATGCACAAGCGAGAAATCGCCAAGTTGGCGGGCCAAGTCTCACAAGGGGGATACACCCTGGTGCCGCTCAAGCTCTATTTCTTGGATGGCCGGGCGAAGGTAGAGCTCGCGCTGGCAAAAGGTAAACGCGAGTATGACAAGCGTCAGGCGCTTCGAGAGAAGCAGGATTCTCGTGAGGCGGAACGCGCGATGCGGGCAAAAAACCGCGGCGAATAGCCCTTTTCATGGCTTTTTCTGAGCCTTCCGCTGGGGCAGTGCAGGGTGTAAACTGGAGGACTGGCTCAGGCCAGATTGATAACTCAATAGGGATGACGTCTAGCTTCTAGACCATTCCGAATACGGGGATGATCGGTTTCGACATTGCTTGTGATTCGGAGAGAAGCGGGTCGAGGACACAGGGTTGTCTCGTAAACGCCCCCTGTAATCCAATAGGTGCCAATACAAAGCGCGCCGACTTCGCCCTCGCTGCCTAAGCGCTAGCGAGCCCGAAGTCCGTCAGGCCACGTGAGCCTTCAGCGTGGACCCTGGCGTCATGGAGAAGGCTTGCTGAGTGGGGGAGTGTCAGCTCCACTCGGGACTTTTTACTGATGCTGGGCCTGTCGTTCACGGTGCGTGTGCCGAATGAACGGGGTCGAGATACACGCGAACGCACGCTACACCCGTAGAAGACTCCGTTTGTGGGCAGTGGACGGGGGTTCAATTCCCCCCATCTCCACCACTTTTTAGGCTTTCAGCCACGCGGTTGCGTTGCCCGGAAGCTCATTGCCGTCGTGCTCCGCTGAGCAGATCAGCACTTCGCCTGCGGGCATCGCCACGGGCTCGTCACCGAAGTTCGTGATGACTTGCCAGCCATCGTTGCGCTCATAGTGCAACACCGAGTCGTCGGTGCGAATCCAGCGGAAGCTGTTGTCTCCCAACAACGTGTTCCGAAGCCCGATGGCTTCGCGATAGAGCTCCAGGGTGGACCCATCGACGCCGTCTTGAGCTTCGACCGAGTAGTCGCCAAACCACTGCGGCTGGGGCAGGTGAGAGCCGTTGGAGCCAAATCCGAACGAACTCCCGCTACGCGTCCAGGGCAGCGGAACGCGGCAGCCATCACGTGACTTTGACTTGTGGCCGTATCGCTCCCAGGTGGGGTCTTGCATGTCCTCATCGGGGATGTCGAGGACCTCGGGCAACCCAAGCTCTTCACCCTGGTAGATGTATGTCGAACCGGGCAGACCGAGGATGTGAAGTGTGCCCGCGAGGGCGCGGCGCAGGCCAAGTTCGACATCGACGTCGGGGTCGAACCGCTTGGTCTCGTACCACGCGCTCTGGTCGAGGCCGCGGGGGAACGCGAGCCTGGTCGCGTGGCGAATGATGTCGTGGTTGGAGAGCACCCAAGTGGAGGAGCTCCCCGACTCCCTCTCAAACTCGACATTTTGGTCGACCACCTTCTTGTAGTCCTCAGCACCCCACTCAGCGGCTACCAAGTCGAAATTAAAGACTTGGCCGAGGCTGTCGGGAGAGGCGTAGAGAAACTTCCTGCTGTGGGGAACCCACGACTCGGCGACCGCGATGCGCGGTGGGTCGTATTCGTTGAACACAGCCCGCCATTCGCGGTAAATCTCCTGCAAATCATCGCGGTCAAACAGTGGATCCGTCCCGTCTTCGGGAATCAAGTCGACGGTGTAACCCGAGCGAGAAGGTAGTGGGTCGAGGTTCTTGACCAGCGCGTGGGCGACGTCGACGCGGAAGCCATCGACTCCGCGGTCGCTCCAGAAGCGCAGAGTTTTTAAGAAGTCCTCGCGAATCTCGGGAAGATCCCAGTTGAGGTCGGGCTGTTCCTTCGCAAAGAGGTGCATGTACCACTGTCCGTCGGGAACCCGAGTCCAGGCGAGCGGGCTGAAGTGGCTCGCGAGGTCTGAGGGCGGCAGCTCCCCGTTCTCACCTCGGCCATCACGGAAGATGTAGCGATTGCGTGCGGGGGAGCCAGGTTCTGAAGCGAGGGCTTCTTGGAACCATGGGTGCTGGTCGGAGGTGTGGTTGGGGACGATGTCGACGATGACCCGAATGTTTCGCTCGTGGAATTCGTGAATGAGCTGGTCGAACTCCTCCAAGGTCCCGATTTTGGGGTCGACGTCGCGATAGTTGGCGACGTCGTAACCACCATCGGCTAGCTCCGAGGGGTAGAACGGCGACATCCATACGGCGTCCACGCCGAGACTCTTGAGATAGTCGGCGCGGCTAATGATCCCCTTTAGGTCGCCGATGCCATCACCATTGGCATCCGCGAATGAACGGGGGTAGACCTGATACACCACTGCGGTGCGCCACCAGTCGGCGGGGCCGGCGAGGAAGGTGCGGGAAGCCACTGTGCTCCTAAGCGTCGTTCTGTTGTTGCTCTAAAGTGATTCCGAAAGTCGTTATCGAATAGTGATGGCATGATTTGCGGAACCGGTTGCGAAGAATGATACTTTAGGTTTTGCAATGGTGCACGCTGGGTGCCCATTGCGCTACCTATCTCTGACAGAAGGAGTATCTCTATGAGGCACACCATTCGTCGTCGCTCCCTCGCGGGCGTGGCGGGACTGTCGGTAGCCGCATTCGTCCTCGCCGGTTGTGCTGGCGCTGCTGACGACGCTGCAACTGACGCTGGTGCAGACTCGGGTTCGACCGAGTCGTCTGACATGGCGGCAGGCTGTGAAGCCTACGCCGACTACATGGGCAACGAGGGCACTGAGGTGGAAATCTACACCACCATCATCGACCCCGAAGCTTCGCTGTTTATCGAGTCGTTCGGTGAGTTCGAAGAGTGCACCGGAATCGACATCGTCTGGAACGGTGACCAGTCCTTCGAAGAGCAGATTGCTGTTCGCGTCGAGGGTGGAACCGCTCCTGACCTCGCGATCTTCCCCCAGCCCGGTCTTTTGAAGTCCTTCCAGGCTGACCTTGTTCCCGCCAACGACGCCACTTCGGCCTCGGTGGACGAGAACTACACCGCTGACTGGAAGAACTACGGAACCGTTGACGGAACCTTCTACGGCACCCCGCTGGGCGCCAACGTGAAGTCCTTCGTCTGGTACTCGCCGAAGGTCTTCGCAGACAACGGCTGGGCAATCCCCACCACCTGGGATGAGTTGCTTACTCTCTCCGACGACATCGTCGCGAGCGACTTCGACGGCACCGCCTGGTGTGTCGGATTCGAGTCCGGTGTGGCCACCGGTTGGGCTGGTACCGACTGGATGGAAGACCTGATGCTCCGCTTCCAGGACGCAGCTACCTACGACCAGTGGACTGGCCAGGCCGAACCGCGCCTACCGTTCAACGACGCGAAGGTTGCTGAAGTTCTCGCTGAAGCCGAGAAGATCATCAAGAACGCTGACTACGTAGGCGACGTGCCTTCGATTGCGACCACCAGCTTCTCTGAGGCCGGTTTCGGAGTCGTTGACGGTTCCTGCGCGATGCACCGCCAGGCTTCGTTCCTCGGTGGAATCCTCGTCGGTGACGCCGGTGCAACCATTGTTGACCCGAGCGACACCGCCACTGAGGGTGGCATCTCCGTGTTCTACTTCCCCGGTGTGAGCGCCGACCAGACTCCTGCCCTCGGTGGTGGCGAGTTCGTGGCCGTGTTCCAGGACCGCCCGGAAGTTCACGCAGTGCAGCACTACATGACCACCCCTGAGTGGAACAACAAGAAGGCTGCCCTCGGTGGCTGGTTCTCCGCCAACCTCGGACTGGACACCGCTAACGTGGCTGACCCGGTCAACGCGGTTGCGGTAGACATCCTCCAGAACGCCACCACCTTCCGCTTCGACGGCTCCGACGTGATGCCCGGTGAAGTGGGTGCTGGTTCCTTCTGGGTCGAGATGACCGCTTGGGTAGCTGAGGACAAGGCAAACGCCGCTGTTCTCGACGCTATCGAGGCAACCTGGCCCGCTAGCTAGACTGGCGATAGCCAAGCTGGGGGTCTGTCCCACGGGCAGGCCCCCAGCTCTATCTCAAACAAAGACGTTTTCGGTAGAGGGAGTAACTGTATGAACGCATCGGTGTGGGAAGTCATTGGACCCAACTTCCTCCTCTTACTCGTCTCACTCATTGCGTTCGCGGCCGTGGTCTACGCGGTCTTCCTTCTCGGCGCTCGTGCCTCTCTCAAGGCACAAGAGTGGATGCGCTACCTCGTCTTTTTGGGCCCGGCCAGCCTTCTTCTTCTCATTGGCCTGATTTATCCCGCGATTCGCACGATCATCCTCTCCTTCATGGATAAGAAGAGTGAGAACTTCATTGGTTTCGATAACTACATCTGGGCCTTCACCTTGCCCGAGATTCAGATTGTGCTTCGCAACACCATCGTCTGGGTGATTCTCGTCCCCGTCGTCTCCACCGTTATCGGTCTGGCTATCGCCTATATGACCGACCGGATGAAGAGAGCGGCGTGGGTAAAGTCCCTCATCTTCATGCCGATGGCCATTTCGTTTGTGGGCGCGAGTGTGATCTGGGGCTTCATGTATAGCTTCGAGCCCAACCCCAAGAAGCCAGAGATTGGATTACTCAGTGCCATTTGGAGGGGCTTGGGACTCGAGTCGCGCAACTGGCTACTCGAGCCTCCGCTGAACACCCTGCTGCTCATTGTCGTGTTGGTATGGATTCAAACCGGTTTTGCCATGGTGATCCTCTCCGCGGCGATGAAGAACATCCCCGACGAGGTCGTCGAAGCGGCCATGTTGGATGGCGCATCGAACTGGCGTCGCTTCCTGCGCGTCACGCTCCCGATGATTCGCGGCACCGTCGTCGTGGTGCTCACCACCATCACCATTGGAACGCTGAAAGTTTTCGACATCGTGCGCACGATGACCGGTGGCAACTTTCAAACCAACGTTATCGCCAACGAGATGTATTCCCAGTCGTTCAGACAGCTCAACTACGGCCAAGGTAGTGCGCTCGCGGTGATTCTTTTCGTCGGTGTGATTCCGATTATTTGGTACAACTTGCGACAACTTCGACTCGAGAGGACGGAACGATAATGACTGCCCTATCTGCCCCTCGCGGTCTCAGCGGCCAGCAAAAGAAAAAAGCCAAGGACATTTTCTCCTCCCCGGTGGCCTCCGCCATCGCGATTGTGATCGCGGTGTTGTGGACAATCCCGACCTTCGGGTTGCTCGTAAGCTCCATTCGTCCCGAACAGGCAATCAATAATTCGGGATGGTGGACATTCTTTACCAACCCGGAAATTTCGTTTGAGAACTATCAGCGGGTGTTGTTGGAGGGCACCGCGGTGCAACCGCCGATGTTCATGTTCTTCTTCAACTCACTAGCAGTGACGATTCCGGCGGTAATCTTCCCAATCACTCTCGCGGTCTTCGCCGCCTACGCGCTCGCGTGGTTTGAGTTCAAAGGACGCGACTTCCTGTTCTTCACCATTTTTGCTTTGCAGGTCATTCCGCTCCAGCTGACCCTGGTGCCCCTTCTCCAGCTGTTCTCGCGCGGTTTGGTGATTGGTGGGGTCACGTTGATTCCAGACCTGGGAATTACGGGGACGTACATCCCCATTTGGATTGCCCACACCATCTTTGGTTTGCCCCTTGCGATCTTCCTGCTGCACAACTTCTTGCGTCAGATTCCCCGTGAGTTGATTGAGGCGGGACGCGTAGATGGAGCACACTGGTTCACCCTCTTCACCAAGATCGTGCTGCCCCTCTCGGTGCCGGCAATCGCCTCGTTCCTGATTTTCCAGTTCCTGTGGGTATGGAACGACTTGTTGGTGGGTCTGACCTTCGGAGCGGGAGCGAAAGAGGTCGCTCCGATGACGGTGCGATTGGCCGAAATGGTGGGCACTCGTGGTTCGGGCTGGGAGGTCCTCACCGCGGGAGCCTTCATCTCTATAATCGTGCCGTTGATTGTGTTCTTCGCCCTCCAGCGCTACTTCGTCCGCGGTCTGCTCGCGGGATCAGTGAAGGGCTAAGCGCTAGCGCTGCGAATTGGCGAGGGTTCCCTCGCTGGTGCCCGCAGGGTCGTACGCGACACAAAACACGGAGCGATCCCCGATCGCCCAACTGTTTTGGGTGGGGTAGTAGTAGTGGAAGCTCAGCGTCGACTCGGCGTAGGACAGCCCCACGAACCCCTCAAATTCGGACTCACAGCGCTCGATGGCAAACGCGGTCACGGCGTCGATGCCGGGAAAGCTCGCTTCTTCGACGAGCACTTCGGCGTAGACCTCTGACTGGTGGGGCTCTTCACAGGGCACCGCGGGAATCTCGGTCAGCTCCTGGGCAATAGGTTGATCCACATCGTTGAGGCAGCTGCCCACCTGAAGAGACAACACGGACACGTCAGCGTCCGTCGCATCCTCTGAGCGTGGAGACGGCGCTGGGGTCGCGCATCCGGCGAGCAGCCCCACCGAGACTGAGACGGCAATCAGTGCGATTTTCATCGCGCTGCGACGATCTCCATCACCTGCTCGTGCAGCAGACCGTTGGTCGCGAGAGCGGAGCCAGTGGCAAGAGACTGCTCACCATCAACTGAGCTGAAACGACCGCCCGCTTCGGTCACAATAGGCCACAGTGCCGCAATGTCGTAGGGCTGAAGGTCGAACTCACCGCACACATCCATGGCGCCTTCGGCTACGAGCATGAAGCCCCAGAAGTCTCCTATGGCTCGCGCCCGCCACGCCGCAGACGCTAGCGCCACAGCCTGGTCTCCTCGACCCACCCCCATCCAACCGGGAAGGCTGTTGTAGGTGACGACGGCGTCAGAGAGCGATGACACGCTGCTCACCTTCAGCTCCCGCTGTTCACCGTATTCGCTCATCAACGCGCCGTGCCCGAGTGCTGCCCACCAGCGCCGACCTAGGGCGGGAGCGCTCACGACTCCGACCTGCGGAACACCGTTAATGGTGAGCGCAATCAAGGTCGCCCAGATGGGCATGCCGCGCAAGAAATTCGAGGTGCCATCGATCGGGTCAATCACCCACTCACGCGAGCTCTCCGCCCCTGCAGAGTGTCCACGCTCTTCACCGAGAATTTGATCCCGGGGGCGGGCATCGCGCAACGCGTCGCGGATAATGTCCTCTACCGCTCGATCGGCGTCAGTGACCGGAGTGCGGTCAGGTTTCGTGGAAATCTCGAGGTCTTGGGCGCGGAAACGATCCATCGACACGCGATCCGCCTCTTCCGCAATGGCGAGGGCCACGGCGAGGTCGTCGGCGGGAGAAAAGGTGAGAGCCACCCTCTGAGAGTAGTCGAGTTGGGTGTTATTCCCTCCCAGAGGAACCCTGGTGGTCGCCACTACCCGCGAGCTGACGCAGACGCTGCAGCGAATCGATGCGAGCAGCCTCGCGCTCGCTAGCATTCCCGGAGGTGAGGTGCTCACTCAAGCCGCAGTCGCTGAGCTCAGCGAGATGTTCACAGCCACGGGGACAGCGGGCGAGGAAGTCAGCGAGGTCGGGAAACCCTCGATCAATCGCGTCGGGGCTGACATGGCCTAAACCAAACGAGCGCACGCCGGGGGTATCGATAATCCAGCCTCCGTCGGGGAGTGCGAGAGAGACACTGGAGGAAGAGGTGTGGCGTCCTCGCCCCGTCGCTTCGTTGACGACCCCCACCTCTCTCTGAGCGTGTGGAACCAAACGATTCACCAGAGTGGACTTCCCCACACCGGAATGTCCCACCGCAACACTCACTTTGTCTCTCAGCAGGGCCCGCAGAGCGGGGAGGTCATCAGGCCCACCATCATTGCGCAGCGAGAGAACGGGGATGTCGAGGCCGGAGGCGTATTCACGCAGAGCCTCGGCCGTCCCCAGGTCGGTCTTTGTGACACAGAGAATGGGTTCGATTCCGGCATCGAGCGCGGCAACGACGTAGCGGTCAATAAGTCGGGGACGCGGCTCGGGGTTCGCGACGGCCACCACCATCAATAACTGATCGGCATTCGCCACAATGACCCGCTCAAACTGGTCGGTGTCATCCGCGCTGCGGCGCAAGACATTGCGCCGTTCATGTATCCGGACGATGCGCCCCAGCGTTCCTTCCTGGCCGCTCACATCACCCACGACGTCGACGAGGTCACCGACCACGATGGCGTCGTTTCGCAACTCTCTGGCCCGGTTGGCCCGCACGGCGGTGTGGGGCGGGTCGATGAGGACGAGCGAGTAACGCCCGCGATCCACACCAATGACCCGAGCGGCCACCGCTGAGGCGTGCTCGGGTCGACGCTTTGAGCGTGGACGCTTGGTGGACTGGGCGATGTCGAGATCGTGCTCGAGCCGATCAATCCACTCATCGGCGATGCCCGGCGGTGTCACGACGACGCGCCTCGCAACATTTGCTCCCACAGCTGCACAAACTCCGGCAGGGTTTTTGCCGTCTGGTCGATGTCATCGACGACCACGCCGTCAACGGCGAGGCCGACGAGTGCGCCCGAGGTCGCCATCCGGTGGTCACCAAAGGCTTTCCACACCCCTCCGCGCAGGGGAGCGGGGGTGACAATGATGCCGTCAGCGGTTTCTGTCGCGATTCCTCCGACCGCGTGAATGTTTTCTACCAGCGCGGCCAATCGGTTCGTTTCGTGACCCCTCAAGTGGGCAATGCCCCTAAACGTGGACGTCCCTGAGGAAAAGAGCGAGAGAGTGATCAGCGTCGGAGCGAGTTCACCGGCTTCGGAGAGATCCATTGACACCGGCGAAAGAGCAACCGCGGGTCCCACGCCAGCTCCGTGGGCGGAGAGCACACCGTCTTCCATGTCAATCAACGCCCCGAATTCACGCAGCAAGGTGCGCAGCTGGTCGCCTACCTGGGTCGTCTGGCTGGGCCAGTCACGAACACTCACCGTTCCACCCGCCACTAAAGCAGCAGCGAGGAACGGCGCAGCGTTGGATAAGTCCGGTTCGATCGTGGTGTCTACAGCGGCAATCGTCTGCGGCATCACACTCCACCGGCCTGTCCCCGAGTAGTCGACCTCAACGTTGTGAGCGGCGAGAGTCTCGATGGTCATCTCAATGTGCGGCACCGACGGTAAGGAACCGCCCGTGTGTTCGATGGTGATGGTGGCGGGGAAACGCGCAGCAGCCAGCAGCAGTCCGCTCACAAACTGGCTGGACGCAGAGGCATCGACCCGAATGGTGTGGTCCGAAGTCGGAAGCCCACCCGGGGTTACTGTGAAGGGCAGCGTTCCGCGGCCGCCATCGTCCACGACGGCCCCTAATTGACGCAGTGCGTCAATGATTGGGCCCATCGGGCGGGCCTGGGCTTGTTCGTCGCCGGTGAAGGTCACGGGTTGGAAACCCAGCAGGCTCAGCGGCGGCAGAAACCGCATCACGGTTCCGGCAAGGCCGCAATCAATCACAATCGGGGCGCTACTGAGGCTCGTAAACGAGATGGGGGTAATGGTCCACACGGGTACCCCATCTGAGTCCACACTCGACTCAATACCGGCACCCAGCTGGACGAGGGCGTCCATCATGAGTGTGGTGTCTCGAGCGAGCAGGCCACCTCGAATCGTGGTGGGGCCATCCGCCAGAGCCGCCAGCACCAACTCTCGGTTGGTGAGTGACTTTGACCCCGGAATGCTCAGCGTGGCCTCGAGAGTTTTGCGCGCACGCGGGCAGGCAAATCCGGCAGCGTTGGCTTGAGTGCTTGAGTGTTCCGTCATCGCAGATTAAGGCTAGTGCCCGGCCGAGTAGCTGTGCGAGGAAAAGTGTGGGGGCTATTCAAACGAGCGGTCGAGAATCAGACGCAATTCATCGTTGCTGCGTTTAGACGATCCGGTCGCCGGTGACGCCGATGCTGGACGAGAAATGACTCGCAGCTTCGGAAGCGCACGGCCAATCGCTTCGAGCGCCAGGAAGGGCCAGGCGCCTTGATTTTCTGGCTCGTCTTGGACCCACACGAACTCAGCGTTGGGGTACTTCGCCATTTCGGCGCGCAACTGCTCCTCCGGTAGCGGGTAGAACTGCTCGAGACTAATCAGAGCGACGTGGTGAGCTCCGAGCTTGTCTTTCTCCGCCTTCAAGTCGTAGTGGATCTTGCCCGCGTGAAGCAGCACGCGTGTGACTTGGTTCGCCTCGACGCTCTGATCACCCAAGACGGGTTGGAAAGTGCCGTGGGTGAAGTCCTCGACAGCAGAGCTCGCGCCCTTGAGACGCAACATTGCCTTGGGGGTGAAAACGACCAAGGGCCTGCGGGGACGCTGGTAGGCCTGACGGCGCAGCAGGTGGAAGTACGAGGCAGGAGTGGAGGGTCTGGCGATGGTCATGTTGTTTTCGGCGGCGAGCTGCAAGAAGCGCTCAATCCGGGCCGAGGAGTGGTCAGGGCCCTGGCCCTCATAACCGTGGGGGAGTAGGAGAACCACACCCGAGCGCTGTCCCCACTTTTGCTCGGCAGAGGACACGAATTCGTCGATGACGGTTTGTGCGCCGTTGACAAAGTCACCAAACTGCGCTTCCCACATCACCAGGGCATCGGGCCGCTCCACCGAGTAGCCATATTCGAAGGCCAGGGCAGCGTATTCGCTCAACAGTGAGTCGTAAATCGACAGGCGGGCCTGAGCGTCGGAAAGGTTCATCAACGGCAGCCACTCTTGACCGTTCTCACGATCGTGCATGACGGCGTGACGCTGGACGAAGGTGCCACGGCGCGAATCCTGGCCGGCGAGCCGCACCGGCGTGCCCTCCAGCAAGAGAGAACCAACGGCCAACAACTCGCCAAAGCCCCAGTCGATTTCACCCTGGCGTGACATTTCGTGACGCTTGGTCAGCAGCGGCATGAGTTTCGGGTGAACGGTGAATCCCGGGGGCACGTTTTGGTGGGCGTCGCCGATGGCGTGAACGACTTCGAGGGCGATACCGGTCGATTCGGGGACTTCCACCCGGTCGTCTCGTTGAGATTCGGGCCGTTCCACATCGCCTACTGCTCCGTCGTCGGCTGAGACCACCTGCAGTGAGCCGGTTTGGACGGCGTGCGTTTCGGCGAAAGCCTCTTCGAGGCGGTGTTGGAAGTCGGTCTGTGCTGCTTCGAACTCGTCTTGGGTGATGTCACCACGACCCACGAGTGATTCGGTGTAGAGCGTGCGGACGCTGCGTTTCGCTTCGATCAGGTTGTACATCAGCGGCTGCGTCATCGAGGGGTCGTCCCCTTCGTTGTGGCCACGGCGTCGGTAACACACGAGGTCGATGACGATGTCGGCGTGGAATTCTTGGCGGTATTGGAACGCCATTTCTGCCACGCGAAGAACAGCTTCGGGGTCGTCACCGTTGACATGGAAAATGGGCGCCTGGATGGTTTTCGCGACGTCAGTGGAGTAGACGCTGCTGCGCGAGTCGTGGGGGAGCGTGGTGAAGCCCACCTGGTTGTTCACTACCACGTGGATGGTGCCTCCCGTGCGGTAGGCGCGAAGCTTCGACATCTGCAGGGTCTCCACGACCACGCCCTGTCCGGCCATGGCCGCGTCACCGTGAATCAGCACCGGGAGGACGCCGTAGCGACCGGCTTCCAGACGGTCTTGCTTGGCGCGGACAATTCCCTCCAACACACCGTTCACCGCTTCGAGGTGGGAGGGGTTCGCGGCGAGGTAGACGGGAATTTTCTCGCCATTGGGGGCGGTGTAGCTTCCCTCAGTACCCAGGTGGTACTTCACGTCACCCGAGCCTTGGACCGTGCCGGTGTCCTGGGTGCCCTCAAACTCTCGGAAAATCTGACCGTAAGTCTTTCCGGCAATGTTGGCCAATACGTTCAATCGTCCGCGGTGAGCCATGCCAATGGCCACCTCGTCCAAATTCTCTTCGGCCGCTTTCTGCAAGATTTCGTCCACCAGCGTGATGGTGGACTCGCCACCTTCCAGGCTGAAGCGCTTTTGCCCGACGTATTTGGTTTGCAGGAACGTTTCGAACGCTTCTGCTTGGTTTAGTTTGCTCAGCACCCGCATCTGAGCGTCGTGTGAGGGTTTTTCGTAGGGCCGCTCGAGGTGCTCCTGGAACCACTTACGCTGCGCGGGGTCCTGGATGTGCATGTACTCGACACCGATGGTGCGGCAGTAGGAGTCACGCAGCACTCCGAGAATTTCGCGCAGCAACATGGTGCGGCGGCCACCAAACCCGCCGGTGACAAACTCTCGGTCCAAATCCCAGAAAGTCAGGCCGTGGGTCTCAATTTCCAGGTCTGGGTGCGAACGCTGGCGATACTCCAACGGGTCGACGTCGGCCATGAGGTGACCGCGCACGCGGAATGCGTTGATCAGCTCTTGCACGCGGGCGGTCTTGTTGACCTGGTCGGCGTGATCCACCGCGATGTCCTCGGCCCAGTGGATGGGCATGTAGGGGATACGCAGTGCCGCGAAAATGTCCTCGTAGAAGTTGCCTCCGCCAATGAGCAACTCGTGAATCTTGGCGAGGAACTCACCCGAACCTGCTCCCTGAATGACTCGGTGGTCGTAGGTGGAGGTGAGGGTGATGGTTTTTCCGATACCCAAGTCCGCGAGTGAGGTCTTCGCTGAGCCTTGGAACTCTGCGGGATATTCCAACGCTCCAGCGCCGATGATGCAGGCTTGACCCTTCATCAGGCGGGGAACAGAGTGCACGGTGCCGATACCGCCGGGGTTAGTGAGCGAAATCGTGTTGCCCTGGAAATCGGACGCTTCCAACTCCCCGTCCCGTGCGCGTTTCACAACGTCCTCATAGGCCGTCATGAACTCGGCGAAGCCCATGTATTCGCAGCGCTTGATTCCCGGCACCACGAGGGAGCGAGATCCGTCGGGCTTCGGCAGGTCAATCGCGATACCCAAGTTGATGTGGGCGGGTTTGATGGCGACGGGTTTGCCGTCTCTCTCGTCATAGAAAACGTTTTGACCGGGCAGTTCGTGCAGCGCTCGCACCATCGCCCAGGCGATCAAGTGGGTGAAGGAAATCTTTCCACCGCGGGTTCGACGAAGGTGGTTGTTGATGACGATGCGGTTGTCGATCATCAGCTTCGCCGGGATGGTGCGCACACTCGTGGCCGTGGGGACCTCGATGGACTGGTCCATGTTGGCCGCGAGAGTCTTCGCGATTCCGCGAAGTGTGGTCACTTCTTCGGTGGCTTCAGAGGGCACTTCGGCGATGGCACCGGTGCTCGCGGGGGCCTCCGCAGGAATGGGCTGTGCTTTCGGCCCCACCGACGTCGTGCGGGCCTGAACGGTGTTGTTCGGGCCAGTGGTCGGGCTACTCGGTTCCACCGATGCGGCGGGAGCGGCAGGCGCTGCCGCCGCGGGCGTCGAAGCCGGTGCTTGGGTGCCGCCCGAGAAGAGGGGCCACCACTTGGGGTCGACCGACTGGGGGTCGCGGAGGTAGGCCTCACGCATCTCGTCAACGAGCCACAGGTTGGCTCCGAAGTCTGTTAAGTCCGTGGTAGTCGATGAATTACCGGCGTCACTGTCTGACACTGCCCTAATGCCCACTCTCAGCTGTGCTGTCCTCTAGAAGTTCGGCAAGTTACGCCCTCAATGCTAGCGCGTAGTTGTTGGTGGTTTTTCTTCCACGCCGGGCACAATTCCTCCTGTTATTCTTGGCGCAAATGGACCGCGCGTCTTCTGATCGTTCCGAACCCAGCCATAGTCCCAAGGGTGCCCTGAGGGGTGCCCGATGACCCAAGACTGGATTCTCTTCGCCACCGGTGTTCTGCTGGCCTTAGGCACCGGAGTCTTCGTCGGCAGCGAATTTGCCCTGCTCAACTTAGACCGCTCCGAATTGGAGGCGCGTCGAGAACGTGGCGTGCGCGGCTACGGGCCGACCATTCGCGCTCTCAAGCGCACCTCCACCCATCTCTCGAGCGCGCAACTGGGTATTACCCTCACGACTCTCCTCACCGGTTACACCATGGAACCCGCGATTAGTTCGCTTCTCAGCGGGCCCCTCGCTCAAGCAGGCGTGCCCGAGGATTTCAACCGCCCGGTCGGCGCAGTCCTCGCCATCGTTCTCGCCACCTTCATTTCGATGGTGGTGGGTGAGCTTGCCCCCAAGAATTTTGCTCTCGCCGTGCCGGAGGCCACCGCGCGGGTACTCATTCCCCTTCAGCTCGCCTTCACGTGGACGTTCAAGCCCGCAATCTACGTGTTGAATGAGACCGCAAACCGCATTTTGCGCGCGATGGGGATTGAGCCGAAAGAGGAGCTCACGTCTGCCCGCACCCCTGACGAGCTCTCCAGCCTGGTGCGCCGTTCGGCGCTGCAGGGGTTGTTGGAGCAGGACACCGCCACGCTGCTCTCGCGCACCATCGCCTTTTCGGAGTTGAACGCGGAAGATGTAATGACGCCACGCACCAGCGTGGAGTCGGTGCACCGCGGGGACAACGCGAACCAGATTTTGGACCTCGCCGCCCGCACCGGCTTTTCCCGCTTCCCCGTCATCGACGATTCGATTGACGAGGTTCGCGGAGTAGTCCACGTCAAACAGGCGATGGCCGTGCCGAGGGACCGTCGCGACGATGTCCCGGCTTCGGCATTGCAGTCGGATGTGGTGCGAGTGCCCGAAACCATGCCGCTTGACGCGCTGTTGATTGAGCTGCGCGGGCGGGGTTACCAACTCGCCATTGTCGTGGACGAATACGGCGGAACATCGGGAATTGCGACGCTTGAAGATTTGGTGGAAGAGCTCATCGGTGAAGTCGCGGATGAGCACGACCGCCGTCCGCTCGACATCGTGCACGCACGAGACTGGTTCACCTTCCCCGGGCGGTGGCGACCCGATGAGCTCGCCGAACACTCCGGTGTGAAGCTGCCGGAAGAGGGACATTTTGAAACGGTGGCCGGTTTCATCATTGAACAGCTGGGGCGACTCGCTGAAGTAGGTGACACGGTGTCCATCGATCAGGGCGAGTTCCGAGTTGAGCGGCTTGATGGAAGGCGCGTAGAGCGTATTCGGTTCACCCCGCAAGTAGAAGCGGCGGAGGTGGAACTGCTGTGAGCGACGACTGGTGGGGATTGGTCTGGCTCGTAGTGTTGCTTGCCGGCAACGCGTTCTTTGTGGCCGCAGAGTTCGCCGTGATTTCGGCGAAGCGCTCGCAAATTGAGCCGCGTGCGGAAGAAGGTTCGGCCTCTGCGAAGACTGCTCTCTATGCGATGGAACACGCCACTCTGATGTTGGCGACCTCGCAATTTGGTATCACCGTGTGTTCGCTCTTGATTCTCTTGGTCTCAGAACCCGCGCTGCACCACTTACTCGAAATACCTCTTGGCGCCACGGGCTTAGATCCTGCGTGGGTGGGAACCATAGCGTTTTCGCTCGCGCTCATTGTGGTGACGTATTTGCACGTGGTTTTGGGCGAAATGGTTCCTAAAAACATTTCGTTCTCGCTTCCCGACCGGGCGGTTCTTCTCCTCGCCCCACCGCTCGTGGCCGTTTCACGCCTGCTCTCACCCATTATTCGCGGGCTGAACGCCGTCGCCAACGGCATCCTCCGCCTCTTTGGGGTCGAGCCCAAGCAGGAGGCGACCAGTGCCTACACCCTGGACGAGGTCGCGACAATTGTGGCGGAATCTACCAAGGAAGGGATGTTGCGCGACCAGTCGGGAGCACTCACCGCGGCCTTCGAATTCACCGAAAAGACCGCTGCTGACGTGGTTATCAGCCTCGAGAGCCTGGTCACCCTTCCCGAAGATGCGACCCCCACGGACGTACAGCACGTCGTCGGTCAACATGGTTTCAGCCGTTATCCGCTAGTCAATAGCGAGGGCGAGCCCAGCGGTTACCTCCACATCAAAGACGTCTTGGACATTCCCGACGATGAGTGTGACTATCCCGTCCCACCGCGCCGTATCCGACGCCTCGTCTCTATTGCGCAAGATACGGATTTGGAAGATGCGCTCGCGATGCTCCGACGCACCCGCTCCCACCTCGCCCGCGTACAGCGGACGGATGGTGAGACCGCGGGCGTGCTGTTCCTCGAAGACATCATCGAAGAGCTCGTCGGTGAGGTGAGAGACGCGACCAGACGAGGCATTCGCCAGTCGGGACCCTTCTCGTGAGCTCTCACACGATCGGAGCTGACGACCTCGTTGCCATCGTTCGTGCGCCCCTTGCGAGCGACGACAAATATTCTCGGGGAGTCGTAGGCCTCGTTGTCGGCTCAGACGAGTATCCCGGTGCGGCACTCCTCGCGTGTGATGCGGCGCTCTGTGCGGGTGTGGGAATGGTGCGTCTCGTGAGCTCCGCCGCAGCCGAACAGGTGGTGCTCTCTGCTCGCCCCGAAGTGGTCATTTCACCCGGACGTGTGGACGCGCTGGTGGTCGGCTGCGGAATACCTTCAGGTAACACCCCCACCATCACCGATCGACTCTCGCGCCTTCCACTGAATGACACACTTCCGGTGGTGATCGACGCGGGTGCGTTAGCGGCCACCCCATCGATTGGTGGGGCGCGCATCCTGACGCCTCACCACAAAGAACTCGCCACTCTTGCCCGCGAGCAGGGGTATGCCACAGCGGACCCACTCGAGCAGGCGGCGCAACTAGCGACAGAGTGGGATGTGGTGGTCTATCTGAAAGGAAGCCACTCTGTGGTGGTCACCCCCGAGGGGGTCGCCTATGAGCTTTCCGATGCCACTCCGTGGTTAGCCACGGCAGGAACCGGTGACTTGTTGGCCGGGTTGATGGGTGCGCTGCTGGCCCAGCAGAAGAAGGACACATGGTCACACGCTGAACTCGCCCGCGTCGCGGCCGTGGCCGGCACAATCCACGCGATGGCTGCGCAGCGCATCAGCGCTGAAGCGGGTGGTGGATTACACGGTCCGCTACACGCCAGTGAGCTCGGACGCGGGGTCTCCGCGGTGATCGCCCAGCTTGTGGCTTAGGACGCGAGGAGCCTGGTGATTTCTCGACCGATGGCCTCAGATTCGATGAGAAATCCGTCGTGGCCGTACGGCGAGGAGAGCACCACCGCGTGCCCCTGGCCATCGAGTGTGCCGGGAATATGTGCGGCGAGGGTTTCTTGTTGGCTAAGGGGAAAGAGACGGTCAGAATCAATCCCCAACACCAGTGTGGGAAGGGTGAGTGATCCCAGAACCTCTGAGAGGCTTGCTCGATCGCGGGTCACATCGTGGCTGTTCATCGCCTGCACCAAACACAGGTAGCTGTTGGCGTCGAAGCGCCGAGTGAATTTGTTGCCGTGAAAATCGAGATAGCTCTCCACCGCGAAGCGACCAGAGTCGCCAATCGGGGAGCGGGTGCCCTGCCAGCTTCGCTCAAACCGCTCATTGAGCTCACTCGGCGAGCGGTAGTTCAACAGTGCCATTCTGCGGGCCAGCGCGAGACCTTTTGAGGGGCCTTCGTCTTCGTCGTAGTAGTCGCCACCGGCAAAGTTCGGGTCGACACGAATCGCCTCGAGCTGGACCGAATTCACACCGATCTGGTCGGCGCTGGTCACCGCCGTTGTGGCAATCAAACCCAGCGTTCGCGTGGTTCCCGGGAACATCAGCGCCCACTCGAGTGCGTGCATTCCCCCCATTGATCCACCGATCACACTGTGGAACTGATCAATCTCGAGATGCTCGGCGAGGGCTTTGGCGGCCTGCACTTGGTCGCGAATCGTCAGATAGGGAAAACGTGAACCCCACTCCACCCCGTTGGGGGCAACGCTCGCGGGTCCGGTGGAGCCTTGGCAACCGCCGAGGATGTTGGGAACGATAATCGCGAATTGGTTGGTGTCTAACGCGCAGCCCGGACCGACCACGCCGGGCCACCAACTACCGGTGGGGTGTCCCGCTCCTGCCGGGCCGTAGGCGTGAGAATCTCCGGTGAGGGCGTGGAAGACCAAGACGGCGTTGTCTTTGGCGTCGTTGAGCTCACCAAACACTTCGTAGGCCAAGCGAACGTGGGGGAGGGAACCACCTCGCTCAAACTCCATGGGGCCCGCCTGGCAAAACTTCCGGTTACCGAGTGGGTCTCCGTCGCGCCAAGCCCCTGTGACCGGGGGTGTACCGCGCAAGGATTCGACGAGCGCTTCGGAGACAAACGCCGAAGGCTCGGAATCGGAGGGTAGTTGCCAGTCCATGGTGTGCCTATTCTCTCAGGCACTGGGGGAATCGGTGGCCGGAGGAAAACCGGCCACCGATTGACCTAGAGTGCTTTGGCCGCAGCGAATCCCGCTTCGAGGTCGGCGATGATGTCATCGACGTGCTCGAGACCCACCGACAGGCGCACCAGGCCGGGGGTGACGCCGGTGGTGAGCTGCTGTTCGGGAGTGAGCTGCGAGTGCGTGGTGGACGCGGGGTGAATGATCAAGCTGCGCACATCACCAATGTTCGCCACGTGGCTAAAGAGCGAGACGCTGTCGACCAGAGCACGGCCAGCGTCGACGCCACCCTTGATTTCGAAGGACAACACTGCGCCAACACCGTGAGGAGCGTATTTCTTCGCGGCTTGCGCCCACGGGCTTGAGGAAAGTCCGGCGTAGTTGACGTCTGCAACCTGCGGGTGGTCAGTGAGCCACTCGGCGACCTTTTGGGCGTTGTGACAGTGGCGCTCCATGCGCAAGCTCAAGGTTTCGACACCTTGCAACAGCGCAAACGCGTTGTCGGGAGACACCGCCGCACCCATGTCGCGCAACAATTGCACGCGCGCCTTGATGATGTAGGCGATGGCGTCACCCAGAACACCCGTGTAGCTGGCACCGTGGTAGCTGGGGTCTGGTTCGGTCAGGCCCGGGAATTTTTCCACGTTCTTCGACCACTCGAACTTGCCACCATCAACAATGGCCCCCACCACGACGGTGCCATGACCGGCGAGGAACTTCGTCGCCGAGTGGATGACAATGTCGGCACCGTGCTCGAGGGGGCGGACCAGGTAGGGGCTCGCCACCGTGTTGTCCACGATCAGGGGCAGGCCGTGGCGGTGGGCCACCTCCGACACTTTCTCAATGTCGAGGATGTTGATTTTGGGGTTTGCGATGGACTCGCCGAAGAACAGCTTGGTGTTGGGACGCACGGCCGCTTCCCATTCTGCAGGGTCGTCTTGGTTTTCGACAAAGGTGGTTTCGATTCCAAGCTTCGCCATCGTGTACTTGAAGAGGTTGTAGGTTCCGCCGTAGATGGAGCTCGAGCTCACGATGTGGTCACCCGCTCCGGCAATGTTCAACACCGCGGTGGTCGCAGCGGCCTGCCCCGAGGCCAGAAGCAGGGCGGCGGTGCCACCTTCTAGCGCCGCGATGCGCTTCTCGGCGACATCCTGCGTGGGGTTCATGATGCGGGTGTAGATGTTGCCGAATTCGGCGAGAGCAAAAAGGTTCTTCGCGTGGTCCGCGCTGTCAAAGACGTAGGCGGTGGTGCGATAGATCGGGGTGGCCCGCGACGACGTGGTGGGGTCGGGGGCAGCTCCCGCGTGAATCTGCTGGGTTTCAAACTTCCAAGTCTCGGACATGGGGGCCTCTCAAGCGTTAGGGGTGATGGCCCCTAAAGAATAGGTAACTCCCCGCCTGATGTCACTCGACGGTGTAACGCGACGTAACAGTGGCGCTAGCGAAGGGAGAGTTGCATCATCACGATGCCGATCCAACGTTCGAACTTGAAGCCCACTTTGCCCATCCGGCCGGTTTCCTCAAACCCTAAAGAGCGGTGCAGGGCAATCGAGGCGTCAGCGCCCGAATCGGCGATGACGGCAATCATTTCTTTCAATCCGGCCGCTTTGCATCGCTCGATGAGTTCGGTGAGCAGCGCACGCCCCAGGCCTCGACCGGTCGAGGCCGGGCCGAGGTAGATGGTGGATTCGACGGTGTGGCGGAATGCCGATTTGTCTCGGAAGGGCTGAACCCGGGCGTAGCCCAAGAGCTCACCTCCGCGAGAAACGGCCACGAGGAAGGGGTAGCCAAGTTTCTCGGTGTGTTCGAACTTTGAGCGGAATGCGCGCAGGGTGGGGGGTTTTTCGTCAAAGGTCACCACAGAGTTGCGCACGTAGTGGCGGTAGAGCGCGAGCACTTCGGCAAGGTCCTCGGCCGTGGCGGCCCGGATCGAATAGTCGAAGGTGGGGAGCGGGTCGGGGCTGGGGGAGAGGTGACGGGGCTTCTTGCGCCGCTTGTGATACTCGTGCTCCAGCATCGTGCCACCTACCTCTCTAACGACCAGTCAATCGGTTGCTGGCCGAGTTTTTCAAGTAGCGCATTGGTGTCACTAAACGGTCTGGAGCCGAAAAACCCTCGGTGGGCAGAGAGCGGGGAGGGATGCGCTGATTCGATTCGGGGGGTGGAGCCCAACAGGGGCAGGAGGCCCGCTGCCTGTCGCCCCCAAATAATGGCGACAAAGTGGGGGTTGCGCTCAACGAGTACTTGCACAATCCGGTTGGTCACCTTTTCCCACCCCAGTGCGTGGTGGGCACCGGGGGAGCCTGCGGCCGTGGTGAGGTGGCGGTTGAGCAACAGCACCCCCTGATTCACCCAGTGGCCCAATTCGAAATGTTCTCCCGTGTCCACACCGAGGTCATCACGCAGTTCGGTACGGATGTTTTTTGCGCTCGGGGGCAGAGGGGTGACCCCTCGCGGAACCGAAAACGACCACCCCATGGCGTGGTCGGGGTTGGGGTAGGGGTCTTGGCCCACCAGCAGCACCCTCACATCCTCCGGGGGCACTTGAAGTGCGCGAAACACGTGTTCGGGCGCGGGCACGATTCTCTCCTCGCCCACCCGCTCACTCAGCATCCGTCCGATGTGTCGGATGGTCTCCACCGTGTCCTCACCCAACGCGGACGCCCAGGCTGGGGGCAGTGTCGAGGCCAAGTAGTCGCCCCAGTCGAAAGTGGCAGGGGGCACTAGTTCGTGGTGTGCGATCGCATCATGGTCACCAGCGCTTCTGATTCCTCGTAGGCCAGCCGGCCGCCGGGGAAAATCAGCACTTCGAACCACGCGTCGTCATAGAGCGCGTTATAGATCGCCGGAACGGTGACCTCATCGCCCAGAATCCAGTAGGTGAGTGCACCATCGAGGGTTTGGCCGGGGTTGAGCTGTTGAGCGAGGAGGCCGTCGATGACTTCAGCCCGAGTGGCCTGGGTTATCGGCGCCACACTGACGGTGTAGGTGATGGTCTCTTCGAGGTTTCCAAAGAGGCAACTAATGCCACCACGCTCTTCTTGGGGTGAGAGACCCTCGGGGTAGACACCCTCCGCTGAGCCTGAACCCGGTCCACGCAACAAATCGACCTCTCCTGAGGTGAGCTTGTCCATCGCTTCAGTGGGCAAAATGCTCCGGCACGATGTGGGAAGAGAGAACACCAACTCTTCGGGCGCAGCAGGCGCGGTGTCGACCTCTTCGGGCGTCTCGTCCACGACAATCACTTCGTCGCCCCCGCCCATTGCACACCCAGATAGGGCGAGAAGACCAATGGAGACAAGAGAAAGCAGCCGCCGGGCTCGCTGATTCGGGCTCATGGGCGTTTTTCCTCTCTTGGCCCGAAAGTATAGGGCTCTGGGCTGACGACACGCCGATAGGGCAACTAGCCTGGGAGGGTGAGTGATCTGTCGCGCGAGCCTCTTTCCCAGCTCCACCAGCAACTCCTCGCGGGAGAGATGACGGCCAGTGAACTTACTCGCGAGTCGCTGGAGGCGATTGAGCGGGACAACCCCGAGGTGGGGGCTCTCGTCCACATCGACGCTGAGTACGCGATGGCCCGCGCTGAGCTGATTGACCGCGAGGGATACAGCCCGAGCAGCTCGCCTCTGCGTGGCCTGCCCACTGCCGATAAGGACCTCACTCGCCGGGTGGGAATGCCCACAAAGTACGGGTCGCGGACGCGGGAGCGCCGTCCCGTGGATCTCGAGTCCGACGAAATGGCTCGCTGGGTCGACGACGTGGGTGCGGTCAGTGTGGGAAAAACGGCGACCAGTGAATTCGGCATGGCCGGATACACCGAGCCCGCCCTTCACGGCCCCGTTCGCAACCCCCGAAACCCCAGTCGGGGTGTGGGGGGATCGAGCGGCGGAGCCGCCGCCGCGGTCGCGTCAGGGTTCTTTTCGTTCGCCCCAGGTTCCGATGGCGGAGGGTCTATTCGCATTCCTGCGCTCGCCTGCGGCATCGTCGGCTGGAAACCTTCGCGTGGATTGATTCCGGCGGGGTCGGGATTGGAATCGCCTGCGGGACTCGCCGTGCCGGGGTTGCTCACACGCAGTGTGGCGGATCTCTCCCTGATTGCCCCAGAGCTTCAGCGCGGGGGCTGGGAGTGGGCTACTCACGCACCGAGTGAAGACACCCGTCCTCTTCGGACCATCGGTGTGACCTCCGAATCCCCGTGGCCCACCGAGTGGGGGATTGCCCCCAGCCCCGACGCTTCGGCCGCCGTGGAGGTCGCCAAGGACGCGCTTTCTTCCGCAGGTTGCGACGTGATAGAGATCGAGTGGCAGCCGGATCGTCAGTATCACGAGCACTTCCTCACCGTGTGGGCGGTGACGGCGGCTGCGATTGATGTGGCTCCTGAGGATGAGTCCCTCCTCGAGCCACTCACGCGCTATCTCAGAGACCACGCCCGCACGATCACTTCGGTGGACTTCTCTCGTGCTTTGGTGCGCCTTAAAGAGTTTGAACGCGACACCATTCGCGCCTTCTCCACCGTTGACGCAGTGCTCACCCCGGGTTTAGCGTTCTCGCCCCCCGAGATTGGGTTCTTTGACCCCGACCCGGAGGTGAACTTCCGACAGCAGGTGGAGTTCACGCCGTGGACAAGCTTTGTCAACGTGGCGGGGCTTCCCGCCGTGGTGCAACCCACCTCTGAAGACCGTGATGGCCTGCCGATGGGGGTTCAACTCATCGGCCGACCCGGAGCCGACAGCGCCCTCATTTCTCTGGCGCTCACTTTCGAAGCGGAAATCGACCGCTAGGGCGTGCTACTCGAGTGCGCCGAAGACGGTGGCCGCATCACGGGTGAGCTCTTCCGAGCTTCCCGCCGAGTTGGTGGAGCCCACCCACAGCTTGCAGCTGGTTTCAGCGAGCGAGCTGGGGCAGGGGGTGTCGACGATGAAGTGCGATTCGTTGGCGATGTATTCACCCGAGATGTTGGAGCTTGACGATTCCAGCTTCCACAGCTGACCCCCGCCCAAGGCCGTCTGAGAGTCCGAGACACCCCCGAGGAGAGTTTCCACTTCCGCCATCGCTTCGGTGGAGAGGATCGCCATCGTCGTGGTGGAGCTGAACTCCGGTGGGAGATACCACGTGCAGGAGATGCGCAAGTCTTTGCGAACCTCGGCCAGAAGGGCGACTAGGTCTTGGTTGGTCGTGCCATAGCCGTAACCATCGGCTGAGATGTCGCCTTCAGACACGCGACCTTCTTCGGTAAACGCAACAACTTGAGCGTCTGAATACATGGTGTCGCAGGTGGGAACGGGCCCGCGCTCGGGTGTCACCTCCGCTGTTTCTGCCTCGGCGCCCTCCGTGGTGGCCTCTTCTGTAGCCCCGGCGTCGGGTTGTTCAGAAACCTCTGCGGTGGGTTCGGTGTCTTCACCGGCCAGCCCACCCACGAGACCATCGAGAGCCTGGCAGGCGCTCAAAGTCAGCGCCAAGGCGCCAACGACCACTGCTCGAGTGACGAGGGAAAACGACATCCGACCGACCCTTTCCTTCGCGGTTGCGCTTGTGTCTCTCAGCCTACGCGAGAAGCCACTTCATCCCAGTAGCGCTCCACGAGTGCCGGATTCTTTCCGGCAGGGTGAATCGGGGCATAGGGGTTCAGCCCATCGAAGTAGGTGCCGTTGTCGACCCCCAGCTCAGGGGTGTCCACTAGGTGCACCAGCGGCGCTGCCCCCGCAGGAACACTGATTTGCAGAGGGCGGGAGAGCTTTAACAGCCGCCGTGCGGCGGGGGTGTCGGGGCCAAAGTTGCTCGCGACATAGCCGGGGTGCACGGGGTAGCTCTCTAAGCCGCTGCGCTGGGCCAGGCTCTTCGCGTAGAGCAGCACACCCAACTTGGCGTCGGCGTAGGCGGGCCATCCTCCGCGGAAAGGTCGACGCTCGTAATTGACATCCGAGGTGTTCACCCGGCCGACTCGGTGCATAAGCGACGAGGTGTGAACGATGCGCCCTGATCTCTCTGCGAGCTCTCCCAAGAGAGCTTCGGTGAGAACCACGGAGCCCAGCACGTTGCACTGCAGGGTGAGTTCGTATCCGTCGGCACTGATTTCCCGCGAGGTCATGATGCCCCCGGCGTTATTGACCAACACATCCACTTGGCGCATCGTGTCCAAAATGTCGCGGGCGAGCGTGCGTACTTGGTCGAGGTGGTCAAAATCAGCAACAAAAGGGTCCCCACCGATGCGTTGTGCCACCTCGTGGGTGCGCTGAGGATCCCTACCTGCCACCGCGACGCGCCACCCACGCCTGGCGAGCTCGCGCGCGGTTTCCGCGCCGATTCCCGAGCTTGCGCCCGTGACTACTGCAACTCGCCGCACCACTTCAGTCTGTCCTAACCGCGCGTGCGGCGAAAGTCGCGCCGTGTTAGCTCAGGCGCTCCCGCACAGCGTCAAATTCACGGCGAATCGCACTGGGCAACTTGGACCCAAGGGCGCCGAGGTATTCCGCAGCATTCTCCACGTCCTTTGCGACCAGTTCGGGGTTGACCGTCAGTAATCCCTCGAGCTTCTCGGTGGAGAGCTCGAGCCCTTCCTGGTCGATATCGCTCGGGTGGGGGAGTAAACCGACTGGCGTGTCGGCGGCGGCAACCGATCCTTCGATGCGCTCGACCATCCACTTCACCACGCGAATGTTGTCGCCAAAGCCAGGCCAAATGAAGCGTCCGTTCTCGTCTTTTTGGAACCAGTTCACTTGGAAAATCCGCGGGGTGCGGCCGCCGGCGCGCAGTTTCTCGCCCATGCCCAACCAGTGGTTGATGTAGTCACCGAGGTGGTAGCCCAAGAACGGCAGCATCGCGAAGGGGTCACGACGGACCACCCCGACAGTTCCTTCTGCCGCAGCAGTTTGCTCAGACGCGATGGTGGAGCCAATGAAGACACCGTGTGACCAATCGCGGGCTTCGACGACCAGAGGGACGGTGGTGGCGCGCCGACCACCGAAAATGATTCCGTCAATGGGCACACCTTCGGGCTCATCCCAGTCCTCTGCGAGGATCCCACACTGGTCAATCGCCACCGTAAAGCGCGCGTTGGGGTGAGCGGCGGGTTCGCCCGAGTCGGGGTTGTGGCGCTCACCCTTCCAGTTGGTGAGCCCCTGAGGGGTCTCCTTGGACATTCCCTCCCACCACACATCGCCGTCTTCTGTCACGGCGACGTTCGTGAAGATGGTGTTTCCCCACAGGGTGTCCATCGCAACCGGGTTGGTTTTGTGCGAGGTGCCGGGTGCAACCCCGAAGAATCCTGCTTCGGGGTTGATTGCGCGCAGGCGTCCGTCCGACCCGATTCCGAGCCACGCAATGTCATCCCCGAGGGTTTCGATCTGCCACCCCTCCAACGTCGGTTGCATCATGGCGAAGTTGGTTTTGCCGCAGGCGCTGGGGAACGCAGCGGCGAAGTGGTAGCGCTTGCCCTGGGGGCTTGTCACCCGCACGAGCAACATGTGCTCAGCCAACCAGCCTTCGTCTTTCGCCATCGCTGATGCGATGCGCAGCGCGAAGGCTTTCTTGGGCAGTAGCGCGTTGCCTCCGTAAGCGGAGCCGAACGACCAGATTTCCCGGGACTCGGGGAAGTGGGAGATGTATTTGGTGTGGTTGCACGGCCAGGCTACATCCTGCTCGCCCGGCTGCAGCGGAGCACCGACCGTGTGGGCGCACTTCACCCAATCCGCACCGTCCTCGATGCGCGAGAGAACCTCGTTGCTCACCCGCACCATCAAGTGAAGGCTGGTGACGACGTAGGGGGAGTCGGTTATCTGAACTCCGAAGCGGGCCATGGGGGAGTTGATGGGGCCCATCGAGAAGGGGACGACGTAGAGGGTGCGCCCGGCCATGGCGCCATCCATGAGCTCGAGGAGGGTGGTGCGCATCTCGACGGGATCGACCCAGTTATTGGTGGGCCCTGCGTCTTTCTTCTTTTCCGAGCACACGAACGTCCGCGACTCGACGCGGGCGACATCCTCGGGGTTGCTGCGGGCGACGAAGCTATAGGGGCGCAGGTCGGGGTTGAGCGCCTCAATGGTCCCCTGTTGACGCATGAGTTCAATGAGCTCGTGGCGCTCCCGCGTCGAACCGTCACACCACACGATGGCTTCGGGCGCAAGCACTTCGGCCCAGGTGTTCACCCACTGGCTCACACTCTCGGGGCGGACGTGTGTGGTGTGGGTGGGGGAGTCAACGAGGAGTGTCATCGTGGCGCCTTTCGTAAAAATCTGGCCGTATCACCAGTATTCGTCAAGGTATGACCCGAATTGTGACCAATTCTGGTGTCAAAAACATGAAAAGTTGCGCTATTGTCATGAAATGCCTTCCTCAGACGTTCTTGGACAACGCATCCGACATTTCCGCACCCAAAAGGGCCTCACCCTCGAACAACTCGGCCAGCGCCTGGGCGTGACCGCGAGCCAGGTGTCCCTGCTCGAAACAGGGAAGCGCGAAGCGAAGCTCTCCGTGGTCTCCACCATCGCCGAGCACTTGGGGGTGCCGATTGCTCAACTGCTCGACGAAACCCCGCCGAGTAAGCGGGCGGCACTGGAGCAGCGATGGAAGCGCGTCACCCAACAGCCGCTCTATCACTCGCTCGGACTGCCCGAACCTCGGGTGAGTAAGACGATGAGCGATGACCTGCTCGAGACCATGACCGGGTTGTATGAAGAAATTTGGCGCCGTGAAGAAATGGCGCTCGCGACCCCCGAAGAAGCCCGCCGGGCCAACACGGAGTTGCGTCATCGGATGCGGGCGAAAAACAACTACCTGGGGGATCTGGAGACACTCGCGGAAGACCTCGTGGCCACCAGCGGTCACGACTCGGGTGCAATCACCCACCGTGAAGTGGAGTTGATGGCAAAAAGCCTGGGCTTTGAATTAGTCCACGTTGGTGACCTTCCGAAAACTGCTCGTTCTGTGACCGATATGGAAAACGGTCGCATTTATTTGCCGCCCGCATCGATTCCTGGCGGGCACGGCCTGCGCTCCATGGCGCTTCAGGCCCTCGCCCACCAGATTCTCCAACACCCCGTACCCACCACGTACGAGGACTTCTTGCAGCAGCGGCTGGAAATCAACTACTTCGCAGCGGCCTGTTTGATGCCGCAGTCGAAAGCGGTGGAGTTTTTACAGTCGGCCAAGAAGGAGCGCAACATTGCGGTAGAAGACTTCCGCGACGCCTTCGGCGTTACCCACGAAGCCGCGTCATTGCGCTTTACCAACCTCGCGACCGAGTTCCTCGACATTCGCCTTCACTTCCTCCGAGTGGACGACGACGGCGCGGTGTTGAAAGCCTACGAAAATGACGGGCTTGCCCTGCCTACCGACGTCACCGGCGCGACCGAAGGTCAGATTGTGTGTCGGAAGTGGAGTGCGCGGCAAGCGTTCATCCGCACCAACCGCACCACCGAGTACTACCAATACACCGACACCCCAGAGGGCACCTTCTGGGAGTCCACCCAAATTGGGACAGGTACCTCAGACGAGTTCTCGATCACCGTGGGGGTGGCCTTTGATGATGCCAAGTGGTTCCGTGGCCGAGACACCGAAACCCGCCACCACTCGACTTGTCCCGATAAAGAATGCTGTCGTCAGCCTGCCAATGATCTGCGCAGTAAATGGCAGGGCAAAGCGTGGGCATCGGCTCGCCTGCACGCCCACGCGCTCTCGCCCTTACAGGGCGGAACGTTCCCGGGCGTGGGCGACGTCGAATTGTTTGAATTTCTCGAGCGGCACGAACAGCCCGACTCGGATGGTGCTGGCTCCTAAAAAGTGCCCCCAGTAGGATTCGAACCTACGGCCTTCTGCTCCGGAGGCAGACGCTCTATCCCCTGAGCTATGGGGGCCCAGGTCCGCATTTAGGGTACACGCTTCGATGTGTCGGGGCCGGTGGCCTCGTTAGGATGGTGCGTTGTGGACCCCGCCGCTCTCGCTCAGCGCATCGCCGAGCTCACCAACCGTTTTATCGACGGCACGTCAGCAGCGGGAGCTCACCAGGTCGGACCCGACGATGTCGCGTTGGAGCGGCCCAAAAAAGCCGAATTTGGTGACTGGGCCACCTCGATTGCGCTGAAGCTGGCCGGCCCCTTATCGATGGCCCCCCGAGACATTGCCGCCTCACTGCACGAACTGCTGGTGGGCATAGACGGCGTGGCGTCAGTGGACATTGCCGGCCCCGGATTTCTCAACATCACCCTCGATGCCGGCGCCTTGGGAGACATCGCCCACACCATCGTCACCGACGGCGAGAAATACGGCCACAACGACTCCCTCGCGGGGCTCACCATCAACCTAGAGTTTGTCTCGGCTAATCCGACCGGCCCACTCCACATCGGCCACACCCGCTGGGCCGCGTTAGGCGACTCTCTGGCGAGAGTGCTCCGAGCATCCGGCGCTTCTGTCACCAGTGAGTTCTACATCAACGACCAGGGCTCCCAAATGGACGTGTTTGGTGAGTCGGTCCTCGCCCGCGCGTTGGGCAAAGAGTTGCCCGAGAACGGCTACCCGGGCAGTTACGTGGACGAGTTGGGTAAAGCCGTCTTAGAAGAGTTTCCCGAGCTCGCGACGATGCCGCACGACGAAGCGGTGGTGTGTGCGCGAGAGTGCGCATATCAGGAGCAACTCGAGGCCATTCAGGAGTCTCTGGCGCAGTTCAACGTGCACTTTGACGTGTGGTTTTCCGAGCGTCAGCTGCACGTGATGGACACGGCCGAGGGTAAGAGCCTGATTGACCAATCCGTCGATCGCTTGCGCGAACAGGGACACGTGTTCGATGAGGATGGCGCGGTGTGGGTGCGCACCACCGACTTTGGGGATGACAAAGACCGCGTGATCCGCCGTGCCAACGGGGTCTACACCTACTTCGCTGCCGACGCCGCCTACTACCTCTCCAAGCGCGACCGTGGGTTTGGGCTCACCATCTATTTGCTGGGCGCTGACCACCACGGATACGTCCACCGTTTGAAAGCACTCGCGGGCGCTGCCGGCAACGACCCCGACAAAGACATCGAAGTGCTCATCGGTCAACTGGTGAGTGTCAATGGTGCGCGGCTGTCCAAGCGCGCGGGCAACATCATCGAACTCGATGACTTGCGCAACTGGTTGGGAACCGACGCTCTGCGCTATTCACTCGGGCGTTACCCGGCAGACTCCCCGCTCACCATTGAGCCGGATGTGTTGCTCAGCCACAGCAACGACAACCCCGTGTTCTACGTTCAATACGCCCACGCCCGCACCCACCAGGTGGCACGCAACGCTCAGGCGGCAGGAATCACGGGCGAAGCATTCGATTCCTCCCAGCTCTCCCACCCCAGTGAAGCGGAACTCTTGGCCGCGCTCGCGGATTACCCCCGTGTCGTCGCACAAGCCGCAGCGCTGCGTGAGCCCCACCGTGTGGCGAGATTCCTCGAAGACCTCTCCGGTAGTTACCACCGTTGGTACGACGCCTGCCGAGTCACCCCGAAGGGTGACGACCCCGTTGAAGCGGTTCACCACGCTCGTCTGATTCTGAACCAGGCAACCGGCCAGGTGCTTGCAAACGGTCTGGGGTTATTGGGGGTTTCCGCGCCCGAGCGGATGTAAGTTTCGCGGGTTTTCCTCTCCCGATATCCTGGGGGAAGGCTTCAGGGGCCAATCCGGGTCCGCTCGTCGAATCTCACGTCTAATCAGATGGTCGAAGGAGTGTGCAATGGCTTCCTCGACGCTTGCCCCTGCCTGGCTGGAGGTGCCCTCTGACCTCGACGCCCTCGACCCGCGACTGTGGCCAGCCACCGCCCGGCGGTTCGAGAACGGTGAAGTGTCCTTCGGGGGCGTCACTGCTTCTCAGCTCATCGAACAGTTTGGCTCGCCTCTGTATGTCGTCGACATTGACGTGCTTCGCCAGCGCGCCCAAATGGTGCGCGACACCCTCAGTGGCGCGCTCGCGCGTGAGAGCCGGCGCGCCCACGTGTACTACGCCACCAAGTCACTGCTGACCGCCGATGTGGTGCGTGCACTCGCCGATGAGGGCCTCGGTTTTGATGCCTCCACCTTGGGTGAGCTCGAGTGGGTGCTCGCCAGTGGTGTCGACCCCGCGCGCATCGAGTTTCAGGGCAACAACAAGTCTCTCGCCGAGATTCACCGTGCGCTCGAGGTGGGGGTCGGAGCGGTCGTGGTGGATAGCGAATGGGAGGCGCGCCGTCTCGCCGAAGTGAGTGAGAAGCTCGGCCGCACCCAACGGGTGATGATCCGGGTGAACTCCGGAGTCCACGCGGGAACCCACGAGTACTTGGCGACCGCGCGCGAAGACCAGAAATTCGGCATTGCCCGCAACGATCTGGCCTCAGTCGTCGACATTATTGCGGCGGCGACCCACCTGGAATTGGTGGGCCTGCATTCCCACATCGGATCTCAAATCGTGTCGCCCTATGGGTTCATCGAAGCCGCTAACCGTC
>Ga0181605_10000865_pt1 | contig 29900 bp, 29 predicted proteins | sample 041ome_11_FD_148676 | JGI IMG/M metagenome (GOLD analysis project Ga0181605, IMG submission 148676) | Coastal salt marsh microbial communities from the Groves Creek Marsh, Skidaway Island, Georgia - 041411US metaG (spades assembly) | ecosystem: Environmental > Aquatic > Marine > Intertidal zone...
CGACCGCTCGATGGCGCCCCGGGTACGCGAGGACAACGATGTCACCTGGATGGATATCTGGGAGCGGGTCGCGACGAGGATTCGTGAGCGAGATCTCCTGCGAACTGCATTGTTGGATGAGCCGCTGCCCAACGACGCCCTGCCCTGTAAGCCAGATCGTCATTCAGTTTCACTTTCAGTGGGTGGGATACGAACTGGTCGCCACCCACCGTGGCGAGGTGGAGTTCCGCCGCGTCCCTTCACTCGGATTGCCCCGGCAGCTGCAATTGTCATAATGAGCGCTGAGATGATTCGCCTGGCAAACCGCATTCCCCTATTCTGCCGCCGAAATCTCTCAGCGGTTCAATGTGGTCGCCCATCTATTCCTTCAACTGCTGAAACCGCATGAAAACAACAAAACCCCCGCCGAAGCGGAGGTTCTAGTGGGGCTAACAAGAATCGAACTTGTGACCTCATCCTTATCAGGGATGCGCTCTAACCGACTGAGCTATAGCCCCGGCAGAACGGAAACGCTATCGGCGCCTACACCAGAACCTCAACCTTGGTCAGTCGGGGCGACGCCGACGGAAGGCTTCGATCGGATCAAAGGTCCGTTCGGTGACCTCTTCTTCGAGCACCGACACCCGGATGCCGCCAACCACGTCACTGATGAGGTTAAAGATGGTGGCGAATAGCACCGCCATACCGGTTGCCGCAACCACCAAAAACAACCCAATAACCCAGGCGGCACTAAACACTTCGTCGCCGTGGAGTTCAAATGTTTCCCATCCAAACTGCGTAAACCAGCGCTCGATGTTCGCAATCGTTCCGGTTGAATCCGCTACACGCCACAACATGACCCCCGCTGTTAACAACACGACATACGACACCAACGAAAACATCGCCGCAACCTTGAAGGTCGACCAGGGGTCAATATGTCGAAGCACGCGGGACACACGACGAACCCGTGGTCGTCCGATTCCCCGCCGCAGAACCACTTGTCGGCGAACACCAAGAAAAGCAGGTGGCCTTGTTGGTTGTTTGTCGATGTTGGTCGAAACGACCTGCGGCACCTCACCTGAGGGTTGAGCGGTCACTATGTTTGGTATGACGAACTCGCCTGTTGGTTCACCAACGTCACCGCCATCGTCTGGGACATTCACCGGCGTGGTTCGCGCCTCGCTCGGTGTTTGGACGCCGCCGTCAGAGCTCTCGAGCCCTTCATCGTCGCGTGCGTTCTCAACCACAATCTTGAGTGTAGGCACCCGAGGTCATTCGATTGGTTCAGTCACTTCAGGCATCGCTAGCTGCAGCGCGTGCACGCACCTGGCCGACCTGCACAACAACTGTTGATCGTCGACCACCTTGTACGTCGGTTACATCGAGCTGAACGATTTCAGCGCCATTGCTCTGTGAAATTTGATGAGCGATTGAATCACCCCACCACAACACCGCCAGCGCGGTCGCATCAGCAGCCGCAATTGCTTGCTGACGTTGAACCAACATGGTCATTGGGCCGCTGATGACCACCGCGAGGACGGCAGCGATTACGCCACACAGGGCGACACTCAACACCACTCCACCACCCTCATCATGAGAGTGATGTTCTGAGCGCGAGATCTGACTATTCGCCAGCGATGATCGGCGCAACAGATGCAACGGTCTGACCGTCATCGAGGTTCATCACGCGAACCCCTGTGGCATCTCGTCCTTGGGAGGAAATCTCGCGAACTTCCATCCGAATGGTCACACCACCAGAAGAAACAGCCACGATCTCGTCATCGATACCGACCATGAAGGCTGCTACTACAACACCCTTTTTACCGGTGAGTTTGATGCCGCGGACGCCCTGACCACCACGGCCCTGCGTATTGAACTTGTCAAGTTGTGTTCGCTTACCAAATCCGGCTTCTGTCATCAAGAGAATGGCGGTGTCGTCTCGTGCCACATCACATGACACAACGGCATCGTCACTTGACTTCAACTTCATTCCGCGAACACCGGCTGCCGAGCGGCCCATCGCACGGACGTCTCCCTCGTTAAATCGAATCGTCATGCCTGACTTCGCGACCATGAAAATGTCGTCAGAACCACTCGTCTCGATGACTTTCACCAGCTCATCCTCATCGTTCAAGTTGATTGCAATGAGACCATCTCGACGACTTGAGTTGTACGCGTCAAACGACGTTTTCTTGACAGTGCCTTTGCGGGTCGCAAAGAACAAGAACCGTTCGCCTGCGAAGTCACGGGTGTCGATAATTGCCTGGATGTATTCATCGGCCTGGAGTGGCAACAAGTTGACAATTGGCATTCCTTTTGCTGTGCGCTCACGCTCCGGAATGTCGAGTGCCCGCAAACGGTACACGCGACCTCTGTTTGAGAAAAACAGCAAGTGGGCGTGCGCTGTCGTAAAAATGACGTGCCGAATAATGTCGTCCTGCTTGAGTTTTCCTCCAGACACACCACGACCGCCACGACCCTGCGTCTTGAACGACGAAGCGGGTACTGCCTTGACGTACTGTGCCTCGGTCATCACGACCACAAGTTCTTTATCTTCAACGAGGTCTTCGATGCTCATATCGCCTTCGTCGTAGGTGATTGCGCATACTCGATCAGCCGCAAAGTCATCACGCACAGACGCCAACTCGTCTTTGATGACGCCACGAAGTTTGTTGTCATCAGCGAGGATCGACTCAAGTTCTTTGATGTTTTCGCGGATGTTCTCGAGTTCTGCCTCAATATCGATACGGCTCAATCGAGTGAGTTGGCGAAGTTGCATATCGAGAATGTCGACTGCCTGCGCTTCAGAGAACTCAAATGGTTTCTCCATCAAGGCGACCTTTGCGGCCGGTGCATCTTCGCTGCCACGGATCAAGGCAATGATCTCATCGATGACATTGAGTGCTTTGATACGTCCGTCAAGAATGTGCTCACGGCGCCTGGCTTTCTCAAGCCGGAAGTTCGATCGACGAGTAATGACTTCGATCTGGTGTCGGACGTATCCGTCGATTGCGTCTCGGAGCGTCAACGTGCGCGGCACACCGTCGACAAGCGCCACCATATTGATTGAGAAATTGGTTTGAAGCTGGGTGAGCTTGAACAGATTGTTCAACACAACATTCGCATTCGCGTCACGCTTCAACGTGACAACAAGGGACGTCTCTCCACCGGAGGAACCGTCGTTGATGTCAGCAATGCCATCTATGTCACCGTTGTCAACGAGTTCGGTAATTCGAGCAGCGATTGCTGAACAACTCGTCTGATACGGCAGTTCTGTGACGACAATCTCCATACGACCGGACTTGCCTTCGTCAATGGTCGCCGTCGCACGCATCTTCACCGACCCGCGGCCGGTGCGATACGCATCAATGATCCCTGCGCGACCAAGGATTGAACCACCAGTTGGGAAGTCGGGTCCTTTAACAAATTCCATCAAATCGTCAGAAGTTGCGTCCGGATTATCAATGAGGTGCACCGTGGCATCAATCACTTCACCCAAGTTGTGTGGCGGGATGTTCGTCGCCATGCCAACTGCGATTCCCTGCGAACCATTCACAAGAAGGTTTGGGAACCTCGCTGGCAATACAGAAGGCTGTTCGGTGCTGCCGTCGTAGTTCGGCAACATGTCGACCGTGTCCTCGTCGATATCAGCCAACAACAGCATGGCAAGTGGATGCAACCGGCATTCTGTATATCGACTCGCCGCCGGGCCGAAATCAGGTGAGCCGTAGTTGCCATGGAAGTCAATCAGTGGGTGACGAACCGAAAACGGCTGGGCAAGACGAACCAATGCATCGTAAATTGCGCTGTCACCATGCGGGTGATAACGCGCCATGGTGTCACCAGACACGCGGGCGCACTTTACGAATGGCCGGTCTGGTCGGAAGCCTTGTTGCTCCATATCCCAGATGATGCGGCGGTGAACTGGTTTTAATCCGTCGCGAACGTCAGGCAATGCACGCGACATGATGACCGACATTGCGTACTCCAAGAAGGAGTTCTCCATCTCGTCTTGAAGTGCGATTGGTTGAACTGGATCGCGTCGTTCTTCTGGTTCGATTGGGGTTTGATCGTCACTCATCAGAAATCAAGGTTCCTCACGTCGCGGGCGTTGGTGGTGATGAAGTTGCGACGACTTTCGACGTCGTCTCCCATAAGCACACTCATGATCATGTCGGCTTCGGCAGCTTCGTCGACGGTGACTTGGAGCAGTGTTCGAGTATTGGGGTCGATGGTGGTTTCACGAAGTTCTTGCCAGTCCATCTCACCAAGGCCTTTCAGGCGCTGAAATTCTTTTCGGTGATTTGGGCGATCAGCAAGGAATCGATCCTTCGCAAGATCATCCTTGAGGTACACCTTTTCTTTTCCAACCTCCGTTGAATACAGAGGCGGCTGTGCAATGTAGATGTAGCCCGCCTCGACTAGATCTCGCATCTGACGGAAGAAGAACGTAAGGAGCAGGGTACGGATATGACTGCCATCAACATCGGCATCGCAGAGCGCAATGACCTTGTGGTAGCGAGCTTTTTCAACAGTGAAGTCTTCGCCAACTCCAGCACCAATCGCTGTGATGAGCGCCTGAATCTCATTGTTCTTCAACATTTTGTCGATACGAGCTCGTTCGACGTTAAGAATTTTTCCTCGGATTGGCAGAATCGCCTGAGTGCGCGGGTCGCGGGCGTTGATTGCCGTGCCGCCAGCTGAGTCACCCTCAACAATAAAAATCTCGGACTCATCAGGACTTCGCGATGAACAGTCACGGAGTTTGTCGGGCATACCTGCGCCAGAGAGGGCGGTTTTGCGTCGAACGGTTTCGCGGGCTTTCTTCGCTGCGACGCGAGCCTGCTGTGCAGCGATCGCTTTCTTCACAATTTTATTCGCCTCGGTCGGGTTCTCGTCAAACCATTCAGCGAGGCGTTCGTTTGTCGCCTTCTGAACAAACGAGCGCATCGGTACGTTGCCGAGTTTTGCTTTTGTTTGTCCCTCAAACTGCGGTTCACGCAACTTCACCGAAATGATTGCGGTCAATCCTTCTCGGATGTCCTCTCCAGTGAGATTGTCATCCTTTTCTTTCAACAAGTTTTTGCCTCTGGCGTACTTGTTCATCACCGATGTCAACGCCGTGCGGAACCCTTCGACATGCATTCCGCCTTCGATTGTTGAAATACCGTTGGCGTATCCATGAATACCTTCGTGGTAGCCAGTATTCCATTGGAGGGCAATATCGAGATTTTGGCCCTCGCCGTCATCGTCTTCGAAGTGGCATACCTTCGCAAAGAGTGGTTCTTTGGATTGATTGAGGTGCTTGACAAAGTCAACAATTCCACCCTTGTATTGGAAGGTGACCTGCTGTTCACGGTCTGGCCGTTTGTCCGTAAAGCTGATTTCGAGGCCACGGTTCAAAAAGGCCATGATCTGCAAGCGATCAAGAACCGTTCGAGCAACAAATTCGGTTCCTTCGGCTTGAAAGATCGCTGGGTCAGGCCAAAAGGTCACGGTCGTACCTGATTCACGACCTCGCTTGGGGGTCTCGCCAGTTGCAGACAGTTTGTTTTTAGGCTCTCCACCATTGTGGTAGTCCTGCGAATACCGTTTGCCCTCACGATCAATTTCAATCGACAAGCGCTCGGAAAGGGCGTTGACAACACTGACACCAACACCGTGCAAACCACCTGAAACCTTGTACCCCTCCCCACCGAATTTTCCGCCAGCGTGAAGGACGGTTAGCACCACCTCAGCAGCACTTTTGCCCTTATGTGGCCCTGACGGGTACGGATCTACTGGCACGCCACGGCCGTTGTCGCTGACCTCACATCCGCCATCTGCCAGCAATGTCACGCCGATGCTCGTGCAATAGCCTGCCATTGCCTCGTCAACAGAGTTATCGACAACTTCCCAAATGAGGTGGTGTAGACCGGCCAGACCAGTTGAGCCGATGTACATGCCAGGCCGCTTACGAACTGGGTCAAGCCCTTCCAGAACCTGAATGTCCTTCGCGCCATATTCACTCTTGGATTTTTCGGTGTCTTTGGACACGCAGTACCTCGTTCGTCGTCGTCACAAATTGGAGAGAACCGTATGTTTCTCCGCTGTGCGCATATGGGCCAAAAAGCCCGTCAGCACTTGAAAATTCTACCAAACGGGTGTTCGCTGAACCGGTCAATCCGGTGGTAGGCGACAACTGTCACGCTCGTTCACAACACAACCGAAATTCGCTGACGGCAATTGGCGGTGTTAGCTACATCGTCATGCCAAAGAAGCTTTGACGAGAGCGGCAATTCGACCCCCGTCAGCCCCATCACCAGCACGATCTTTTACTGCTTTAATGACCTGGCCCATCGCCTTCGGTCCCTCAACTCCGGCATTTTTCGCGGCCGATATTTCCTCATTGACGATGGTCTGTAATGCTTCGTCATCCATTGCGGCGGGAAGATAACTCTCAATAACGGCAAGTTGGCTTTGTTCAGCAGAGGCCTGTTCGGTGCGGCCCGCTTGTTCATAGAGCTCCGCGGCTTCAACACGACGTTTTGCTTCGGATCTCAACACTGCTGTGATCTCGGCATCTGAAAGCTCGACTGCTTCGTCACCAGCAACTGACGCAACCTGAACTGCGGACAAGATCATCCGTATGGTCGAAGTCGCTACCTGATCGCGATTCTTCATCGCAGCATTCAAGTCGGATCGAAGTTGCTCAAGTAGTTGAGAGGCCATGCCACATCATGCCGGAATCAACGACGCCGACGCGCCACCCGAACCTCAATTTTTGCTACCTCGACCTGCGCCATTTCACGCAGTCGGCTTGAAATCTCCTCAGTGCGGAACTCGATTTCAGTCACCCAAGCCGGTTCGTCGACATCGATGAGCAACACCCCATCCTCAAAACGCGATGGTCGAGCATGACGCGCAACATATTCGCCAACCGCCTCCTCCCAGCGGCCGAAGATTCCCCCGACCTCAGCGCGGCTTGGACCACGAAGTGACCGCACCACCGAGTCGAGCGACGCCGAGAGCGAGACCACATCATCATCGTCATCACTCATTACTCACCACCGTACCGTTCTTGATTCGGAGCACCCGATCAGGATGAGCTGCTACGGGAAGAGGAGATGCCGTAGTAATCAACACCTGGCCTGCAGGCAGTTCGCGCAGCAATGCCGTCGCTCGATCATCGTCTAACTCTGACAACACATCGTCAAGAATGAGAACAGGGCTCGACGCTACGTGTTCAGTCACCAATCGATGGGCGCCAAGGCGAAGACTTAACGCCAATGTGCGCTGTTCACCTTGGGACGCGTGGGTGCGCGCCGGCAGGGCATTAATCGTCAAGTCAAGTTCGTCACGATGAGGACCAACGGTCGACACACCCCGGCGAACGTCGTCAGTTCGCGCATTGACAAGAGCAGTCTGAAGCCCTTGTTGGCGCCACGGAGGGTCATATGTCAACGACACCTCGTGTTCTTCTCCGGCCAATTGCACATACGCCTCAGCAACAAATGGTTGTAACCGTTCGACCAAGACACGTCGGCCGTGGCCAAGTCGTTCACCGACCTCGACAAGCCGGGCATCCCAGACATCAAGGGTGATCGACGCGTCTGCACCAAGTCGCCCGCTTGCTTGACGCAACAACGTGTTTCGCTGCTTAAGAACTCGATCAACCTCAAGACGTAGGGCATCATTTTTTGTTGCGAGAGCGACAAGCGCATCATCAAGAAATCGGCGTCGCTCTCCGGGCCCACCCTTTACCAACGTGAGATCATCAGGGGAAAACACCGAGGTTCGCACTGTGCCCAAAAGGTCTCGAGTGCGCTGTAATCGTTGCCGATTCACCTGCACGCGCCCCCGACCAGTACGAGTGATCTCAACTTCAATTAAGGATGTTCTGCCATCGTCGTCGATGATGTGGGCGCGGATTATTGCCTGATCGGCGCCGACCCGAACAAGAGCGTCAGCCGGAACCTGACGAAATGAACTCAGACCAGAGAGATATCCAAGAGCCTCAGCAAGATTTGTTTTTCCTTGACCGTTCTGGCCAATGACGCAGGTGATACCAGCAGTGAGGTCGAAGGTTGCGTGCTGATAATTCCTGAAATCAACAAGTTCAAGTTGCTCAACGAGCATGATGCCGAGACTACGGCACCCGAACTGGCATCAATAGGTACAGATATTCGTCATGCCCGACTCCTCGCAACACTGCTGGTTTCATCGGGTCAACGACTGCAAGCCGGACTTCGTCACCATCAACAGCATCGACTCCAGCAGCCAGGTAGTCGGGGTTAAATGCAACTGTCATCGGCTCACCTTCAAAGCTTGCGTCAATTTGCTCGGATGCCTCGCCGACGTCAGTCGTGATTGCTGACAACACAACATGATCTTGTTCGAGTTGTATACGAACCGGGGTCGCACCTCCCTGGGCAAGGAGACGAACACGCCGAAGTGCATCCAGCAATGCTTCTCGGCCGATTGTCGCAACATTTGGGTACGAGCTCGGCAGCAGATTTCGATAGTTCGGATAATCGGCTGCGATGAGACGAGTGGTGAGTTGAACATCACCGATTTCGAACACCACATCGTTCTCACCGAGATACACCTTGAGGTCACCCTCGCCGCCAACAAGCCGTTGGACCTCATTTAGTGCTCGGGCAGGAACAAGAACCTGCTGTCCTGCCCCAAGTAGGACTCCCTCGTCAAGATCACGAACAGCCAGTCGATATGAATCGGTTGCAACCATCCGTACTGCGTCATCCTCTGAAACGATGAGTACGCCGGTCAGTTGTTGACGGGCTTCATCGGTACTGGCCGCTCGAACAACTTGCCCGAGGGCGGCAGACATTGTTGACCCCGAGAGAACGAATGGTTCGCTTGAAGGTGAACCAATCGTTGGAAAATCAGCAACTGCCATTGGCCGAACTGAAAACTGGCTGCGTTGAGCGGAAATCGCAACGTTGTCATTGGCGAGTTCCATATCAACGCTTCCGGCTGGAAGCGCTTTCACAATGTCCGCTGTCAGCCGAGCTGGAATCACAGTTGATCCCGCTGATTCCATTCCGACAGGAACCGACACCTTAATGGTGAGTTCAAGATCCGTACCGGTGATGGTTAGCACATCATCCGCAACGTCAAGTCGAACTCCTGACAGTACCGGGGACGTTCCTGTCGAATTTGTTGCGCCGCGACCAGCCGTTGCGAGAGCGGTCGCCAAGATTTCACGTTCACATCGAAATTTCACAGGATCGTCCTTTTCCCCATATAGGGCATATAAAGAGTATTAGTGATAGTAGGTGCTGTGGATTGGGGAAAACAGTGAATCACCCCAGCACAGAGCACAGATTTATCATCACAGGATGTTCCACCGATATCCCCCGCGCGATGATCACACGTGTGTGATTCAGTGGATGTGTCCACGGTTGCCCACAGCTTTCCACGGGTTGACCACATGCCATCCACTGGAGAATCCACAATCATCATGACTTCAACCGCTGCAACAGGTCGGTGACCTGTTCGTAGATCTGTTTCCGTTCGCCCATCTGGCGCTGAATTTTCTCGACAGCGTGAATAACGGTTGTGTGATCTCGGCCACCGAACAATCGAGCAATGCTCGGATAACTGAGGTCGGTCAACTCACGGAATACATACATGGAGATCTGACGGGCCGTCACGAGTGGTCGTTGCCGGCTCTTACCGCGCAACGCATCAACGTCGTAACCAAGGATGTTGGCCATCTCGACCAGGAGTTCCATATCGGTTCGGGGTTTCGCAACGGACTCCGTCAAGAGGTCTGACAACTGTGACTTCGCAAGATCTGTGGTGATCGGAACGCCATTGAGTGATGCATACGCAGTAACGCGAATAAGAGCCCCTTCGAGCTCACGAATGTTTGAGGTGATATTCGAGGCAATGAACTCAAGGGTTTCCGCCGGAACTTCAACTTTGTCTCGTTCACTCTTGTTGCGGAGAATTGCAAGTCGGGTTTCGAGATCCGGAGGCTGAATATCAGTAATCAACCCCCACTTGAACCGACCACGGAGACGTTCTTCAAGTGTGGGAATGGCATCAGGCATGCGATCACTCGACAGCACAATTTGCTTGTTTGCTCCGTGCAAGGCGTTGAACGTATGGAAGAACTCTTCCTGCAAACCTTCTCGGCCTTCCAGAAATTGAACGTCGTCAATGAGAAGGACATCCACTTCTCGGTACCGGCGGCGAAGTCCGGCCATCGAGTTCGAACGAATAGCGTCGACGAATTCGTTCATAAAGGATTCGGTTGATACGTAGCGAACAACGTGGTGTTGATAGTGAGACTCAACGTAATGACCAATGGCATGAAGCAGGTGAGTCTTTCCCAAGCCCGCCGAACCATAGACAAACAGGGGGTTGTATGAACGTGCCGGGGTTTCAGCAACCCGTTGAGCGGCAGCCAACGCAAACTGGTTCGAAGCACCTTTCACGAAGGTTTCGAAGGCATATCTCGGGTTTAGTCCGCCTGCGTCCTCACCCGCGGTGATCGTGATGGGCAGGTTCTCTCGATCAACGCCATCTCCTTGGGGGGTTTCGTCTTGACGAAACTCTGGGGCTTCGACTGCCGCGACCCTCACATCGAAGAAACAGTCGGAATGGCCAACCTCGGCCAGAGCGTCATCGATCATGCTGCGATAGCGGGACATGATTCGTTCGCCTGCAACATGATTCGACACCTCGAGCAAAATGCTGCCGGTACTTCCCACGTTGACCGCATCGTTAAATGTTGAGAACCAGACCGATTCGGTCAGTTGGTCGCGCAGGATAGGAACAATGGTTTCCCACAGGTCAGTGGTTGTTTCGCTCTCCATCTCAGTCGCGCTCTCTAGATTTCCCTCATAATGACAACAAGTTCGTTTGTGCATTACATCGATGTAAGTACCCACACGTTTATCCACATCTGTGGAAAACGCTGATGATCAAGTGATCTCAAGGTGTGCAGGTGTTCAGCACAGAATGCAGACGCTACCACGAAAGATGAACTGTGGAAAACCTGAGGTTGTGTAAAAGTGCAGCCATAGTTGGCTCTGCCAATAACTGACCGTAGTCTTTGAGGGTCTGGTTCCAATTGCGTGGAACCGTCATGTAGTCGAAGTGCTCGATCGTGTTGAAGATGCGTGTCAATCAGATCGTGTTTATTGAGGAGTGACGAAGAAGTGAAGCGAACATTTCAGCCAAATCAACATCGTCGTGCGAAGAAGCATGGCTTCCGAGCTCGCATGAGCACCCGCGCCGGCCGCGCCGTGTTGAAATCACGTCGCGCAAAAGGTCGCGCACGCCTTTCCGCTTGATTCACAGAATCCGCACTGCACACGAGTTCACACGACTCGATGCTGAAGGAATTCAAGTGCGGACTGATGTGTTGTGGTGCAAATTTCTTGCCGACCCAATGATGTCGCCACCTCGAGTGGCCTTTTCTATCAGTCGCGCCCACGGTCCGGCAGTTCGACGGAATTTGGCTCGCCGACGTCTAAAAGAACTTCTTCGCGAACAAGTGAAGAGCAACCGACTTCCTCCAGGAACACTTCTCATTGGGATCATACGTTCGAAAAGCGATCAAATGTTCGAGATGTCGGCACCGCAACTTGCGAATCAAGTGCAGCAACTCATCGATGGACTCGTATCTCGATGAATGGATCCCGTTTGCAACGTCGCATGCTGCGAGCAATTGAGTGGTACCAGCAGGCGTTCCAGTGGCGCCCATCGCCATGTCGCTTTTCTCCAACATGTTCGCATTACTCGCACGAGGCAATTTCTCTTCACGGACCACGAAAAGGGCTGTGGTTAACCGTAAAACGGTTGTTGAGATGCCGCCCGTTCGGGCCATCCGGGTTCGATCCGGTGCCTGAAGTCGATCACACAATCGTTACCCACCACGAACCCATGAGGACACCATGACGTCTATTTCATTGATCGCGGGAATCTTCGAAGTTCCCGCTGCTGTGCTGAACTGGCTCTACACCTTGACCGGCAGTTACATGGTGGCCGTATCGCTATCAGCATTCATCGTGATGGCGATCGTGACGCCACTGACACTCAAAAGCACCAAGGGAATGCTGGAAATGCAGCGTCTCGCCCCTGAAATGCGCCGTCTACAGCAGCAATACAAAACTGATCGCCAAAAACTCAATGAAGAGATGATGAAGCTCTATCAAGAGCACAAGGTCAACCCAATGGCCTCTTGTCTTCCGTTACTGGCACAAACCCCGGTCTTCATTGTGATGTTCCGCATTCTTCATGATGCAACATATAAGCCGATGGGTGGAAATGAAGCAATCGCTCGTGCAGTACTTACCTCGGTTGGACGAGGTCAAGACGTCATCGGATTCCTTCCCCGATACCTGTCAATCGAATCTGAGATGTACCAGAGCCTGGTCCGGCAAACCACGATGCCGTCGTGGGGACTCGACCTTTCAAAATCGCCCGCAAGCATGTTGGGAAGCAACTTCGGCCAAGGCTTGATCTATGCCGGCCTTGTGGTGGTTCTTGGTCTGCTCTACTTCTACCAGCAGCGAATGGTGGCAGCTCGGGCATCAATCAGCCCAACAATGTCGGAATCACAGCAAAAGTTGATGCAGTACCTGCCAGTTGTATTCGCTGTCTTCCAGATTTTCTTCCTGCTGGCGTTGGTGGTGTACTACATCATTCAGTCAGTGATTCGTATCATCGTCCAGTTCTACATCACGAAACGTTTTTATGCCGGCGACGAATCGTTGGGTCGTCAAGCGCAGGCAGCGAGTGCAAAAGCGCGCGAACTTTCCGAATCTGATGGCGGTGGAGGCGGACTCATCGCTCGAGCAAAGCGCGAATTAGAAGACGCTACTGGCGGTGCAACTGAGAAGAAAACTTCTTCCTCAGGCTCACGGCCCGCCGCAAAAGGCGCAAATTCTCGAACAAATGGCGGAAACAAAGGGGCTAAGGGCCGGCCACAGGCCTCAAAGAACGCAAAAAAAGGAAATCTGCAGCGCCCTGGCGGTCAACGTAAGCGCTAACAGCAGCACAGAGAAGAGGAATACCAATGGAATGGGTAACAACATCAGGTCGCAGCGTCGAAGAGGCGACCGAAGCAGCACTTGACCAACTCGGTGTTGCGGCAGACGAGGCAGACATTGAAGTTCTCGAGGAGCCAAAGAGCGGATTATTTGGTCGCACTCGCGGAGAAGCGAAGGTACGTGGTCGCGTGCGACCAACAGAAGTTCGTCCGAAGCGCGACAATCGTCGCTCCCGAGGCAACAAGTCTGGCGGACAGCAACGCCGCGATCGACAGGCAACTGACTCGCCGAGTGGTGACAAACCAGCCAACTCGCGAAAGAATGGCGGGCAACGCAACAATCGCAACTCAAAAGGTGACAAACCAATGAATGATGCACCACGTGACCCAGTTGATCCAGCAGCAGTTGGTGAAGCAGCAGAGACCTTTATGAGTGGCCTTGCGACCGCATTCGGTGTTGAGGGATCGGTTACGGTGCAGCGGGAAGACACCGAAATTGAAGTCGCAATGAACGGCTCAGATCTTGGTCTTCTTGTAGGACCAGGCGGTCGCACGTTGACCGCGGTTCAAGATCTCGTTCGAGTCGCCGCCCAACGTCGTCTTGGCGATCATGACACCCATCTCCGCCTTGATATTGCTGGATATCGCGAGCGCCGCAAGGCTTCTCTCGAGGCATTTGCACGCAAGATCGCTAGCCAGGTACGTGAATCCGGAAAGGCGCTTGCGATTGAACCCATGGCATCGCCTGACCGCAAGGTGATTCACGATGTGCTGTCGACAGAAGAGGGCGTAACAACGGCGTCACAGGGCGAAGATCCCAATCGCCGGGTAATTGTTTCACCAAGCTGAATGAGCGCCCAAAAGGCGCAACAGAGTCAATGAGTGACGACACACATCTTGTAAGCGTTCTACAGCTCGCCAAAGACGGTGGTGTGATCGGCAATACTGATCTCACCCTTGAAATTTCAAGGGCTCGAGCATTTGTTGATGTCATTCGCTCACGTAGCAACACGCAGAATGTCCTAGATATTGGATCAGGGGGCGGACTTCCTGGGCTCGTCGTCGCTCATGACTGTCCAGATATCAACATCACGCTCGTTGACCGACGAGAAAAACGTACTGATCTTCTCCGGCGGCAATCCCATCGTTTACGACAACATGTACCCGGAAGGCCAATAGAGGTAATTTGTGCCGATGTGACAGCGTTGCATGGAACGGCCACGTTTGATGTTGTTACATCAAGAAGTTTTGGATCTCCTGATGTTGTTCTTGATACAGCTCTCCCCCTTGTTTCAGTTGGTGGCCACCTACTTGTTTCTGAGCCCCCGGACGAAAGCGGTGATCGTTGGCCATTAGAGACCCTGGCGACTTGGAATGCCTCAATTGAGTCGTGGCGTACACCAACGACGTCGCTGGCGGTCATTCAACGCCGATAACAATGTTTCCCAGGAAACCACAGGTTGTGGAAAACGATGTTGAAATTTCACCGATGTAACTGCGCGCCTCAAGTAGAGGTTGACACCAATTTTTGTTTCCCGGGAAACAAATCGGTGTATTTCAGTTGCAGAACGATGTCAAACACGGCAAAGTGGCGTGAATGAATGACGTTTCAGATTCAGCACCGCCCTCCTCGAATCTGATGCCTCGTACCCTTCCGCGGATCATCGCTGTCGCAAATCAAAAAGGCGGGGTCGGGAAAACAACGACCTCAATCAACACGGCGGCTTCTCTCGCACAACTTGGTCTACGGGTTCTGCTGATCGACGTCGATCCGCAAGCAAACGCAACGAGTGGACTCGGCATTGATGTGCGATCACTGGAAAACACCATTCTTGATGTGTTAATTGATGATGCGCCTCTAACTGACTGTTTGTGCATGACAGAGATTGATGGTCTACAAGTTGCACCATCAAATCTGCGGCTCGCTGACGCCGAGATGACGATGTACTCGATGTTGGCCCGCGAAACCCGCCTCAAGAACGCTGTCGATGCTGTGCTCGATCAATTTGACTACATCATCATTGACTGCCCGCCATCTCTTGGATTGTTGACCCTTAATGCACTCTGTGCTGCTCGAGAAGTGCTGATCCCAATTCAATGCGAGTACTTCGCCTTAGAAGGAGTAGGTCAACTGCTCGAAAACGTGCTGAGGATCAGGCGTAGCGGACTCAACCCAACCCTCGAGGTGTCATCAATTGTGTGTGTGATGTACGACGCCCGAACAAACTTGGCCGACGAAGTTGTTGACGAAATTCGGCAGCATTTTGGGCCCACAGTGTTGAAAACCGTTGTTCCTCGCAACATCAAGTTGTCTGAAGCTCCGAAATACGGGATGCCAATCGTGACCTACGACCCAATGTCACGAGGAGCAATTGCCTACACCGACGTCGCACAGGAGGTACACAATGGCTCGCAATCAACGACAGGGTAGAGGTCTCAGCTCGCTCATTCCTGGTGGAATGGATGAAGTTTTTGGACGAAGCGACGATGCACCCGCGTTAAGAGACATCCCCATCCAGACAATTCGACCCAACCCACATCAGCCGCGACGGTTCTTTGACGAAGAGGGCTTGCGCGAACTCGCTGCATCAATTTCGCACATCGGTGTGTTACAACCGATTCTTGTCCGGCCGGCTGATGGTGGATACGAGTTAATTGCAGGCGAACGCCGCTGGAGAGCAGCAGGTATCGCTGAACTTGAGACCATTCCTGCGATTGTTCGCACCACAGATGACATGTCATCAATGGAGCAGGCGCTGGTAGAGAACCTTCATCGGGCAGACCTCACGCCTCTCGAGGAGGCAGCGGCGTACCACCAACTCATCGACGATTTTGGATTCACACATGAGCAAGTAGCGGACCGTGTTGGAAAGAGCAGATCGGCCATCTCCAATGCTCTCCGACTGATGGGATTGCCAGGCGAGATTCAGCAATTTGTGAACGACGGTCGACTTTCTGCTCGACATGCTCGCACTCTGCTCTCGGTCGATGATCGCGATGCTCAACTTCGACTTGCTCATGAAGTTGTTGAACATGAACTCACCGTTCGTGAACTTGAGGCCTTGCTTGCGCCAGCAACCACTCCACCGCCGGTCGACGCCCCAGAACCAACCGATGGCGCAGGCCTCATTGCAGGCACTCGATTACGAGAAGCCGGGGTGATCGAAGTTGAAGAAGCGCTTGCCCGGCTGCTGGAGACACGAGTTCGAGTGTCACTTGGGGCGACCAAGGGCAGAATTACCGTCGACTTTGCTGATCTTGAGGACTTACGCCGAATTCACGGCGTGTTATTTCAGTAACCCTCGAGTGTTGGTTGAGGTATATGACCTCAACATGAAGTAGAGGTAACTGTTTCCACAACATATTGAATATGTTGTGGATATTCATTATTATGTTGAATTATTTACAATTTATTCAGCATAAAATGACGAATATAAATTTTTATTCACCATGTATTTGAGCCCAGCGTTCAATCGCAACAACCACCCCACGAGCGAGAGTTGGTGTGTGGGAAATGATGTCTGCAGTCGGCCCCAACTGCCAAAGAATTGCCGGCATCCGCGTTTCTCGAAGAATTGGTAATCGATTTCCAACCAACTCAATCTCAGATGTTCGAAATGGGTGTCGCACGTCATCCGCAAGCTGTTCACCCAGTGAACGACCTGCTGCCGACTCAAATCCTTGAACTGCGTAGTACTGAATACGCGACATTTTCTCAGGCACCGCTTCGAAACCAAGGTAGAGATCAGCTCGATATCGATTCGCAATTTCGGCATGTGTCGACGCACCAGGTTGGCCGACAACGGTTGCTGATGCCGAGTGCTGTCGTAGAGCAGTGGTGACCTGACGTGCAAGTGCCCCAAGACCGCCGAATTCACCGATGACGATACGAAGATGACCAAGCGACCGCCTTCCAGATGTCACTGCGGCAACTTCCCGAACCATCACAACCCCAGGCCCACTACCGGTGTGGCGTGTCAGTACATCAAGTGCGGACACCGTGTCAGATCCACAGACTCCGTCGTCAGGCAGACCAGAGTTGCGCTGAAAGTCTTGTAATGCACCTGCAGTATCGGGACCGAAAATGCCGTCAACACGCCCGCAGTTAAAGCCAAGTCGCGCCAATATTCGCTGCAACTCGGCGACATCCTCACCGCGAAGGTTCGGCGCAGTAATCATCAGCAAACGATCACCGAGTGTCCACCCCGCCTCAACCAATGCCGTCCAGGTGAGTTCGTCACAACAACCGGTCACAGGAATTCCCTGCGATGTCTGAAAAGAGGTCAAGGCCTGCCGCGTTGATTCTCCGAACCAGCCAATTTCAGTTGCTCGAATTGCGTAAGACGACTGAATCAGTCGCCGCTGAAGGTCACGTACGGCTTCGCCGCGATCACCTTCGGTCAGTGGGAGTTGCCCAGAAATGTTCCGAACTCCTCGAGGAGAGCTGACTTGCTCTTCGCCCCGACGATCCGGTGGACCGCTTCTCCGCCGTTGAACACGATCATCGTTGGGATACTCATGACTTGATAACGCATTGCAATATCAGGGTTTTCATCGACATTGAGCTTCGCGATTGTCATCTGCCCAGCGTTCTCGGTTGCGATTTCGTCAAGAATTGGAGCGACCATTTTGCATGGTCCACACCATTCGGCCCAGAAGTCAACAACTACGGGAACGTTAGAGGCCCCCACTGTCTCGTCGAAGGTGCTGGTGGTCAGATTGATTGAAGCCATGTCAGCCTTTCCTTTACAAATGCGTGCTCAAAGCAGGTCTTTAGTGCGTACGTCGAGACTACCGCGACCAACATGGTGTTGGTCGCCACGGTCAATTAATGCTGAGCTTCAAGCCACCGCTCAGTGTCAATCGCAGCCATGCAGCCCGATCCCGCGGCGGTAATGGCTTGACGATAGGTGTGATCTTGCACATCACCACATGCGAACACGCCATCGATATTCGTATACGACGAATCAGGCTTCGTTTGCAGGTAGCCAGAGTCATCCATATCGAGCACACCGGCAAACAGGTCGGTGTTTGGACGATGGCCGATCGCAATGAAGACACCTGTCACCGGCAATGTCGAGACAGATCCATCAACCGTGCTTGTCACCTCGATCCCTTCGACCTTGTCATCACCATTAATTTTCGTCACGGTGTGATTCCACAAGACCTCAATTTTTGGGTTCGCGAAGGCGCGTTCCTGCATGATTTTTGAGGCTCTGAACTCGTCGCGACGGTGAATAAGTGTGACCTTCGATGCAAACTTCGTCAGGAATGAGGCTTCTTCAATAGCAGAGTCGCCTCCTCCGACGACTGCAATGTGGTGGTCACGGAAAAAGAAACCGTCACAGGTAGCACACGTTGAGAGTCCGTGACCGATCAATCGCTGTTCTTCTTCAAGGCCAAGCATGAGCGAACGCGCACCGGTCGAAACAATGACTGCGTCTGCGTGGTACTCGTCGTCACGAACCCACACCTTGAATGGCCGTGAAGAGAAGTCGATGTTTGTGACCTTCTCGGTGACGAACTTGGCACCAAAACGTTCTGCCTGCGCTCGGAAGTTGCTCATCAACTCTGGGCCCATGATGCCATCAGGGAACCCTGGGAAGTTCTCCACCTCAGTGGTCAACATGAGCTGCCCACCCGGTTGATCGCTCGTTGATGATGGCTCACCCTCGATGACAAGAGGCTCAAGACTTGCACGAGCGGTATAGATGGCGGCGGTCAACCCGGCTGGGCCGGAGCCAATAATGATGACGCGTTCGTGTGTAGCTTCCATTGAATTCTCCAAGTTAACGATCTGTCGGATCAGGTGTCAGGTGAACGTCGGCGACGCATGACGAGCCCGCCGGCTAACAACATCAGCAGTCCAGAGATGAGATAACTCAAATACACAGACCGACTGTGGCCGACGCCAGAATTGCCGGTGAAGAGGCTGATACCGGACTGCACCGCTCGAGTCACCATGATGAGCGCGATGACCAGGAGCGCAATACCGAGAATGAGGCTGATCAATCCAAACACCATGCCACGCACAACCTTGACGATGTTGTTGGTGACGCGGTCGCGAACCGTCCCGACTGCGCTCTCGACACGCTCAGCCGTCTCAACCGCCCAGTCGTCATTGGTGAACGGATTACCGATCATGCACAGGACTGTAGTGAAGTCGCGCTGCATTCGGCACCCTGCGCCGAGATTTAGAACTATTTCGTGACGATCGACTGCCCTATTGCCTCGACCGTGCATCCGATGCCAATCGTTTACTCACCGCCGGGTGTGATCTCCGCAACCACCTCACAGGTGGAGAGATTGATCGCGTTTACACTCATCGACGTAACGTCGTAGACGATTGACACAAGTTCACCCTCGAGTTTGACGTCGATAAGCCATTCGCCTTCGTCGATGCCGCAGACGGGGCCAATCGATACGCGAAACCCACGTTCAGCGAGCAACTCATCGACCAACTCAGGAAGTTCTTCACGCGAAATTGACTCAACCGTGGAGTCCTCGTATGCCATATCGGCTGTCGCCGCGTCCTCAAGAGCCATCTCTTCTTCGAGTTCCATCGGCTCTTCCGTGACAGCAAACGTCTCTAACCGCTCTGTTTCAGGCACTGCCCCACCAACAGCGTCAGTTGCATCATCGGCCATGTCCGCATTTGCGGCATCAGCCTGCGATCGTTCAACTGTGGACTCCTTAACGGAGAGTTCAACCGAGTCATCTCCACCGGTTTGTAGTTGTAGGAACACTCCTGCGCCGACGGCGACAGCGACGACTGCTGCCGCTATTTGAAGCCAGGAGTTGGTTCGGACTCGTCGACGAGATGACAGCTCAGCAACATCTTCCATCGATGATTCACGATCGAGTTGCCTAATGACGGCCGAAACCGCCTGTGCTTGGGTGCTTTCATCGACGGCAACATCATCGAGTAGAGCGGAACGAAGACGCGCAGTAACTACAGCGTCGGCCTCGCCCTCATCGGGTGCGACGTAATTGATGTTGTCGTCACTCATTGCTCGTCTCCATGGGTTAGACGTTCAACATCACCGTCACGGTTCCCACCAAGTAATTCAGCGAGTAACGACCGGCCGCGAGAAATTCGCGACTTCACAGTCCCGATTGCAATTCCACTCAACTCAGCAATGTCGGCGTAATCAAGTTCGAGCACATCACGCATGACAACTGCTCGTGCAAATTCGCTAGGAATTGCATCAAGTGCCGCTCGAATGTCGGCGCGTACATCACTCCACTCAATTGCAGTGGTGATATCCACATCATCTGAAATGTCAAGAGTTGAGGTGTCATCCTGGGTGAGGGTGGTCGTTGGAAGACGGCGCTTTTGCCGGCGAAGTTCGTCCAGGCATGTCGTGGTCGCCACCCGGTGACACCACGTTCCGAATGTTGAATTTCCTTCGAATGTGGAAATTCCACGTGCGATACGAAGAAGCGCCTCTTGTGATTGATCCTCAGCAGAAGAGCGGTTTCCCAACATCCGGTAACAGACAGCGAACACTCGTTGATACTGGGCCTCTAGCACGGCGGTGAGCGCTTCGCGGTTGCCCTCTTGCGCTCGTCGAACTAGTTCAGATTCGTTCAGGAGTTCGTGAGCCACTGCAGTTCACCGATCCGCCCCCTGTAAGGGTTCGCCGAAGAACAAGCTTCATCTGGTCCGAGTTCTTTCAGCCAGATTGCAAGATGTGTTGATGCCTCATCGACAGGCACTGAGACAGCACCTGGTTCGTTTCCATAACTCATCGAGCCAACTTGCGTCCACGACTCAAGAGCAAGTGGCGGTTCAACAGCATCGGTTCGGTAGACCTCAATTTGGAATGGCGCATTCAACGTTTCGAACTCGAGTCGGCCATTGGACAATTCGGGCAGGCTGACGATAAGACCAACACCAGGCTTTGCTCCGAGATATTTGTCGTTATAACACTCGGTTGACCAGGCAGTATCACGACTGCCATCCGCAATAGCGAGTGGTGCCTGGGCGTCATTCTCAGATCCGTTGTCACCAAATGGATCCCATGCGGTGAGCTCAATCGAGGTTGAACTTACCGGCATCTGAGTCTCTGGTGAGAGCAAATCTTCAACGTCATCAAGGATGATTGGTTCTTCACTATCTCGTTCAACCACCGGTGACGCCGTGACATCAGGCAGTGGTGAAACGTTCGAAGAGGAGTCACTGTTTCGGTTCGCAATGATTAGCGCTGCGATGAGGAAGATCACCACAGCGTTCGCAAGTGCGATTGGAATCCATGGTCGCCGAATAACTCGAGGAGCACCGACTGACGGGTCATCAAACAGCGTTGTGGGGGTGACTTGAGCAGGTTCGACAACGGTTGGCGTGACGATTGTGTCAACCCGTGGAAGGCGACCTGACTCACCTGGCCGGACAGGCTGGATGCGAGGAGTCGGAGGTTCGATTGGAGTCCCATCAATTTGAGGTGGTGTCGTATCGACATTCATCAACTCTTGACGGAGTTCACCACCAGTCGCTGGGCGGTGAGCAGGATTCCGAGCAAGAGTTCGGTGGATGAGGTTGACGAGACTGATCGGAAGCGTCGGCCGAAGATGTGCGAGGTCAGTTGGATCGCGTTGCAGGCGGGCAAGCGCTGTATCGGCATCAGACTGACCGAGGAAGGGAACGCGACCCGCGAGGCACTCGTACAGCACAAGGGCAAGCGAATACAGATCGGCCCGACCGTCAAGTTTGTGCCCGCGCACCTGCTCTGGCGAAAGGTATTTCGCGGTGCCCATCATGACGTTGTCGCTGGTGAGGTCGTCTTCAACCCCATCAAGCCCTTTAGCAATTCCGAAGTCAGTGAGTAGAACGCGTCCATCTTCGGTGACGAGAATGTTCCCTGGTTTTACATCTCGATGGACGAATCCAGCGGCGTGGGCGGCATCTAACCCTGCAGCAACAGACGCTCCAATATGAATCGTGAGTTCAGGCCCAAGCCGCTTCTGACTGTCGAGCACCTGTCGGAGGCTGCGGCCCTCGACCAATTGCATGACAACTGCTTGGCGTCCATCGTGCTCGAACACGTCATGAACCGAAACAATGTTGGGGTGGTTGAGCCGAGCCACTGCAATTGCTTCTCGTCGGAATCGCTCGGCAACAACTTCATCGGTCGCCAAGTTTGGCTTCAACCATTTAACGGCGACACGTCGATCAAGTTGCTCGTCGATGGCAACCCAGACCTCGGCCATACCGCCTTGACCAATCCGGCGGTCAAGGCGATAACGCCCAGCCAAAACTTGGGCGTCCTCAAGCTGGCTTGGTGAGCCGTGGGAGTCATCGAAGGAGGTCATGGACGACACGAACGCTAGTGCGACTTGGCCTCACGATTGGGGAAATCCACTCGCGTTACGAAATTTCAAATTCAGAACTGCAACTTTGTTGGTCAAGAATGCGCTTACTGCCGGCGTTGTTGACGCAGATGGCTGATCCACCACGACACCAAAACAAGGATCAAGCCAACGCCAACGAGGCGCCCAAACCCTGACAACGTCATCGCGGTAGCGGTGATGGTGACACCTTTGACCACTGGAGTTTGAGCAGGCGATAACACTTCAATTTCAACCGCGAACGATCCATTCGTGCGAGCTTCAACTGGGATCTGAAGAGAGTTTGTTCCTGGAAGCAGGATGGTTTGTATGGGCTCGTCTGGAACAATGAGTCGAGGGGCGTTAAGTCGAACGAACACAGTGAGTGGCTCGTTTCCGCTGTTTTCGATGATGAGCGGAAGCGGCGTGTCACGTCCGGTCAGGTTGACGGTGCCACTCATTGGAACAGACACACGATTTCGGACTTCAGTGGTTTCTGCGGTGACAAGATCGATCATGTCAACGACAAATGTTCCGTCGCTTCTCCCATCGAAGAGATCGTCGAGGAGTTCGTTCCATCTTGTAACGAGCGGGTGGTCGATGCCCAACATGCTGCCGGTGTCATTGATCAGACCGCTCAGCGAATCAACAGTGAGCTGTCGCTGCGAAAGATCAACAGATGGATCAGCGGACTCGACAATGCTGCGATTCGAGGGGCTGAGAAATGGGAGCGCGGACGCCGTTGTGAATTGCACAGTGGGATCGTCGGTCAGCATGCGTTCGATAGCGACAAGCACATCAGTATCGGGAAGAGCGAAATCGGTTGAAGTGAGAATGATTGACCGAGCGATCTCTGGATCCGCATGGCGTCGTTCCATGATTTGAGCGATGGTCAGCACTGCATGGTCTGTTGCTGTCGTTAATGATGTGGCGGCAGGGGTGATGGAATGGTCGGCGATAGTGACCGGTAGCGATGCTGACCCCACGGCATACAACCCAGGAAGGGTCACATCAAGATCGTCGTGAGGTACGCCTCCGGCATACGTTTCGTCCGCCATGAGAAGACGTCGGAAACCAAGATGATGAAGAAGTGATGCTCCTTGTCCGGTGAGAATGTCAGATGTCGCGAGGCCGTCAACAAGCCAGACAGAGCGTGTGGGAATGTGTGACGGGAAGGCGCTCTGCACTGACAGAACACCCGCATCAAGTTCTGTGGCGAATCGTTCACCTAGCCCGGCACGAGCAGCTGCAGAAGGGTCAACGTTGCGCAACGGGAGGGAAAGCAACTCTCCTTGGTTATCGACGAGGAGTTGGTCGAAGTCGACGTCGATTTCTGAAGGAGCGATCGTTCCGTCCACCAAGAGAGCGGCAAGTTCAGGCGCAAACGCCAGCGAGATCGGAATTCGCGAGGTGATGAGGAGCGAGGCGAGTTGATCTAACTCGTTGTTTACCCGTGAAATATCTCCGGCCGAAAGTGAGCTGTCAGCTGGTGAAGCCAACGTCGAACGTCCTGCGATCTGCGCAACAGTTGACACCGTGAGTGGTGCAGTTTCGATGTACTGCCATCCAATATCGATCAATGTGACGTCATGGGCGATGACTGTTGTGCCGCGGATAATCGAGACCGAAATGGGAGTGATTCCGGGATCGACGTACTCGAGAACATCCTCAAGATGAGCGAGATAACTCGACCGCTGTTGAATCGGCACATCAATGTTGAGCGAGACAACATTTGTTGCGCTGTCACGAGATGCAAATCGATTCAGGGGAGCGGTCACCACATCAATGACATCCCCGGCATCTCCGTCGACCACGTCCGTTAACGACTCACCGTTCAAAGGACGATGCATGGCGACGCGCACGATCATGGCTGGCTCGTACACACCTGGTGGTGTGATCTCAACGACATCAGCGCCTTCGGCAGTCGAAGGGGTTGTCGGCAGAGCGGTGTTTGTCGACGACGATGACGCGCTGCCCCCATTACCGACAACGGAAGGAGCATCTGCTGCAACGGTTGTGGGCTGAGTGATTTCTGGGGTATTCACGACAACGTCATAGGTGAGCGACACATTGTCGTCGACAAAAAATGTTGATTCAGTAAGGCGCAGTCCTGAGAGGTCCTCATCAGCGGCAACTGCGGCATATGCCGGCGGTGCAACATTCATAGGCAGCGCAGCTAGCAACATCATTGTGAGAGTTGCCGCACTTGCGTATTGGCGGCGACGTGGAGATCTCATCAGTTGGAACCGCCCATCTGAATTTCGGCAATCGTGAGTTGTTCGGATAGCTCAGAAAATCCGATGCGTTCATACAGACGCAATGCAGCGTCGTTTTGTATAGACGTGTTGACGAGCGCCCGGTCGCACCCACGCTGCTGCATCCATTGCAGAGCGTCACATGACAGCGACCATCCAACACCACGCCCATGGTGAGATGGAGACACGGCGAGACGTTGCAAGTAGCCAACGTCATTGGTGTACCCCGACAAGGCGAAACCAACGACCGATTCGTGCTCGCCACCAACTCGTCGACTTCGAGAATGAAGTGTGGCCTGTTGAGTTTCACGTAATGCGTCGCGGTGCTGCGCCCATTTAGGCCCGAACGCGTCAAGGTCGACCGCCGCTGCTTGCTCGTGATGCCGTCGACGCAAGGGGCGAATTCGATAACTCTCTTGTCGCTGGGGGATCGGTTGCGACAGATCAAAGGACAGCAACGCCAGCGTGTCGATGACATGAAACCCGTGTGCGAGGACGCGCTCGGCAGACGTCGCCCTCAGCGCTCCGGTCCTGATTTTTCTTACGCCGAGCGCCGAGGCCCGATCGATGAGCTCAACAAGATGATCTGGGTCGATCTCAATGGTGTGGTCTGCTTGGACCAGCATCGCAATGGTTGCATCGAACGGCCACTCCGTGAGGTGGAGAGTTGGCTGCGATGACGATGCGATAGTGAGCGCGTTCAACGACGGTGCGTCGTCAACTGGTTGAAAGCGCTCTTCTTGCATTCTCCCTGACGGTAGCCGCCAACGGTGACTTTCTGGAGACGGTGTCGGCGGTAGCCTCACATGAGTGATCCCCGCCCGGTTTGAACCCGTGCTCCAAGAACTTTCTCCGCTCGCAGAACGTTTTAGAGAAGCCGGCCATCGTCTGTACGTCGTGGGTGGCACGGTACGTGATCTACTGCTTGGTGACGACTCGTTTGGTGTAGCCGATGACATTGACCTCACGACATCGGCTCGTCCAGATGAGATTCATTCCTGTCTTGACGGATGGGCTGATGCAGTTTGGAATCAGGGCGAAAAGTTCGGGACGGTTGGGGCACGTCTCGGTGATCGGGTTCTCGAAATTACGACCTTCCGAGCCGAGTCATATACCGACGATTCGCGGAAGCCCCATGTGGTGTACGCCGATGACATTGAGACGGACTTGTCGAGGCGCGACTTCACCGTGAACGCAATGGCGCTCGAACTCACCACTGACACCCCAACACTTGTTGATCCTCACAACGGGGCAGTCGATCTCGTGCAACGTGTGTTGCGGACGCCGTTGTCACCACAGGAGAGTTTTAGCGACGACCCATTGCGGATGTTGCGGGCTGCTCGATTCATCACAAAACTCGAACTCATTCCTGAAGAAGGGCTGTTGGCGGCGGTGCGGGAAATGGCACCCCGCCTTGAGATCGTGTCCGCAGAGAGGATTCGGGATGAGTTTGAGAAAATCATCTGCACCCCATACCCAACTGCAGGGTTGTGGTTCCTCGTCGAGACAGGTCTCGCGGAGTTGTTCTTACCGGAGCTGCCAGCAATGCGCCTTGAGCACGACCCGATTCACCGTCATAAGGATGTCCTCACGCACACATTCGCCGTCATCGAGAACGTTCGTCCGCATGATGAACTGAACGAAGAAGCCCGAAATTTTGATTTTCGAATAGTCCGACTCGCCGCACTATTTCACGACGTTGGGAAGCCGCGTACTCGGGGATTCCAAAAAGGCAAAGGCACAACCTTCCATCACCACGACGTTGTTGGAGCGAAGATGACTCGTAAGCGACTTAGCGCGATGCGATTCTCAAATGAGGACATTGAGTCGATCACCGAGTTGGTTGCGCTTCATCTCCGGTTCCACACATACCGCCTCGGTTGGAGCGATTCTGCCGTTCGTCGTTATGTACGAGATGCTGGCGAACTTCTCAACGAGCTCAATGTGCTCACTCGCTGCGACTGCACAACACGAAATGAGAAAAAAGCCCGGACGTTGTCGCGTCGTATGGACGAACTCGAAGAACGCATTTCTGAACTGGCAGCAGCCGAGGAACTGAAGGCACTTCGACCTGAACTTGACGGAAAACGGGTGATGGAACATTTAGGTCTCTCGCCCGGCCCAGAAATCGGTAAGGCACTCGCCTTCCTCATGGAAATTCGTCTCGATGAGGGCTTGATTGGCGAAGAAACACTTCTCGCTCGTCTCGATGAGTGGTACGCAAGCCAACAATGATCCTGCTGTCTGAATCGGCTGGTCAGTAGCGTCTGGTCGTGGACATGAGCTCGCTCTCAACCTTCGCAACTCCGGTAGTGGTAGGTGTGGGTGTCGTCATCGTTGGCGTGTTGCTGCTCATGCGTGAACGGCGTTCGAACTCGTTACCTACAGCAGACGATGTGTCTTCAGTAGGCGAGGTGTCTGCGGCTCCGATGGCTACAAGCCCGGTAACCACTCAGGTCAGTGATGCTTCGTCGGCGAGGGCCTTGCTCGATGCGCTTGATGAGGCACTTCTTCACGTTGATCACTCAGGTGTGATTGTTGAAGTGAACCGAGCGGGCAGTGATCTGTTGGGTTCACCGGTGAATTCCATCGTTGGTTCTACGTTCGACACCTGGCTTGATGAGCCGGATCATGGAGTGTTGGGGCCCTGGATTACGCGACTCCCCCATGAGGTTACGGACGGACATGGTGGGCCTCATGCGGCAGTAGAGGTGTCGGTCATAACGACCGATGGTCGTGTGGTGCCGATTGAGGTCACTGTTCAGCGGCCTGATGACACCGGTCCGATTCTTCTCAGACTGACCGATCGGGACGAGGTAGCAGGCCACCGCCGGGCACTTGATGAAGCTCGTCACCGTTTTCATCATGCATTTCATTCAGCTCCAACCGGCATGGTGCTGGTGCGTCTCGATGATGGGCGAATTGTTGAAGCGAATGACTCACTCGCCGGAATGTTGCAACGCTCAACTAGTGAACTTGTCGGTCGCACGTTGAGAGAACTCACTCATCCAGAGGATGTTCGTGCCTCTCAATCACACCGGGCGCAACTCGAACTTGGCGTGATTGATTCGTACCTTGTCGACCAGCGATACCGCCGGCGAGATGGGGCGTATCTCACGACTCGTACTCGAGTTTCAGTGTCTGAAGATGATGGGATTTTGTTTGCCATTCATCACATTGAGGATGTCACTGAGGAGCGTCGAACCGCTGAACAACTCACTCATGCGGCCCGCCATGATGAACTCACCGGGATTGCTAACCGCTCGTACTTCATGCAGGTCCTTGAGCAACGATTGACAGGTTCGCGACCTGGACTTGTTGGACTGCTCTTCATTGACCTTGATCACTTCAAGGTCGTGAACGACAGCCTTGGACACGCCCGCGGTGATGAGCTACTTCGACAGGTGGCACAGCGTTTGGAGGGTGCTGTCCGCGAAGGTGATCTCCTTGCCCGTTTTGGCGGGGATGAGTTCGTTGTCGTGCTTGATGGGCGTGGGGGTCCTGTCGATGCAGCGACCGCTGCTGAACGGCTTCGTGCTGCAGTTCATCCAGCGGTGACTGTTGATGGGCACGAATTTTTTGTCACGGTGAGCATCGGGTGGTCAACAAATCACGACGCAGGCATGTCACCTGATGAGATGCTTCGAGATGCTGATGCGGCGATGTATCGAGCAAAAAGTCGTGGTCGTGATTGCGTGGAAGCCTTTCAAGTTGGAAGCCATGAATCTGGAATGCAGGCCCTCCGAACTGTGGGCGAGTTGCGCCGTGGGGTTGAGCGTGGCGAGATCGTGCCGTATTTTCAGCCAATTGTTGAGCTCCAGAGCGGAAGAATCGTTGGGTTCGAGGTGGTTGCTCGATGGCTTCACCCTGATCGAGGACTCCTGCCACCAGGTGAGTTCCTTCCATTTGCTGAGGAGTCTGGTCTCTTAGTTTCACTCGGGGCTTCGATGATGCGGAATTCGCTGTCACAGATGGCTCGGTGGCGTGCTGCTGGCCACTCGTTTGCGAATGGCTCGGTTGCTGTAAACGTCGGCAGTCGTCAACTTGTCGACAGTTCGTTTTTGCCAACGGTCGTTGAGATTCTTGACGAGACCGGACTCGACCCAGATTCGGTGTGGTTTGAGATCACCGAGTCAGCCTTGCTTGCCGATGCCCGGGCGGCGACATCAACGCTTCGAGAAATTCGTGGGCTGGGCATCCACCTCAGCGTCGATGATTTCGGGACGGGTTACTCATCGTTGACCTATCTGAAGCGGTTCCCTGTTGAGGCGATCAAAATTGATCGAAGTTTTGTCAGTGGTCTTGGTATCGAAGATGAGGATTCGACCATCGTTGAGGCGGTGATTCAACTTGGGCGAGCCCTTGGGCTGACCGTGGTTGCTGAAGGAGTTGAAAGCCCGTTGCAGTTGCAGCGATTGCGTGATCTCAAGTGTGATCGCGGCCAGGGCTATCTCTTTGGCCGACCTAGGCCAGCGAACCTGATTGAAACCGAACTCTCGGCGAATTAAATATCACCAAGTGACCAGCAACTCATTGACCGCTATTGTCGTGTCATGTCGGTCGTCGGCTCATTCTCGGTTGGCTCAATGCGTGGCTCAACCGATGGAGGCGGAGTTGTCGATCATCGTCTTGCCCGTCGAATGCTGATTAACCAAGTTCGGATCGGCCGTTTGCGTCGTGATGAGGTGTGTGACGCCCACCCAGAACTTATTCGGGCTGCGGCAAATGTTGGTACTGAAACCGAAGCGCGATGCCCAATTTGCGAAGAGGACAATCTTCGTTTGGTGACCTATGTGTTTGGACATCGTCTTCCAGCACATGGCCGATGTGTGTCGTCATCAAAGGAGTTACGCGAATTGTCCGCAACGGGCAGAGATTTGCGTGCATATGTTGTTGAGGCGTGCTGTAGTTGCCGCTGGCATCATCTGCTTCGTGTCGTTCCCGTGTGATGAATCTTCACGTGATACGACTGGCGACAATAGTTGCGGCGTTTGGAGTGATTGTTGCCTGCGGAACGTCCCAAACGAGTGAAACAAACGATGCGCCTAGAGAACCGGCTGGGTTCGATCGACAGGTTATGCGCGTTTCAACTGTTGACTCTGCGGGCGGCATCGAGAGCATTGATCGCTGCGTGTGGGTTGCGGATACAAGCGATGAGCGTCGCCGCGGACTAATGGGTGTCACCACGCTTGGCGCTGCTGACGGCATGTTGTTCGTTCAAGAGCAACCCACCTCTGGCGCATTTTGGATGAAGGACACTCTGATCGATCTTTCAATTGCTTTTTTTAATCAAGATGGAGAGTTTCTCGATGCCATGAACATGTCGCCTTGTC
>Ga0181605_10000877_pt1 | contig 29688 bp, 43 predicted proteins | sample 041ome_11_FD_148676 | JGI IMG/M metagenome (GOLD analysis project Ga0181605, IMG submission 148676) | Coastal salt marsh microbial communities from the Groves Creek Marsh, Skidaway Island, Georgia - 041411US metaG (spades assembly) | ecosystem: Environmental > Aquatic > Marine > Intertidal zone...
AAATCGCTCAAATCATTGATCACGGTGTTGATCCATCCAATATCATCTACGCCAACCCATGTAAAGCAAGTGGTCAGATCAAGTTTGCGAGATCCGAAGATGTGGATCTCATGACATTTGATGATGTTCACGAACTCTACAAAATTAAATTGTATCACCCACATGCCAAGCTTGTCTTGCGAATCAAGACGGATGATTCGAAGTCTGTCTGTAAGTTCAATTGTAAGTTTGGCGCCGACCAATCTGAGATTAAGAATATTTTGCAAACCGCAAAGATTCTTGGATTAGATGTCGTTGGCATCTCATTCCATGTGGGAAGTAACTGCCAGGATGCCAAGACGTACTACACAGCCCTTCGGGATGTAAAAACGGCATTTGAAATTGCGGAGGAGGTTGGCTACACCATGAACTTTGTTGACATTGGTGGTGGATTTCCCGGATATGACACGGAGGATGGTGTCAAGTTTGAAGACATTGCCCAAGAAGTGAACCGAGGTATTGATGAATTTTTCCCAGATGAGTCCATTCAAATTATTGCGGAGCCTGGTCGATATTTCGTGTGTTCTTCACACACTTTGGTGACAAATATCATCGGTAAGAAGAAGAATGGAGACAAGTTTGTCTATTACCTTAACGATGGCATCTATGGGTCATTCAATTGTGTATATTTTGATCACGCAAAACCAATAATTCAACCATATAATGAACGAGATGGGAAGTTATATGAATCTATTGTCTTTGGTCCAACGTGTGATTCAATTGATATTATTGCTGAAAATAGCAGTCTCCCAGACCTCGCAATCGGTGAATGGGTCTACGTAGAGAACTTTGGAGCGTATACGATCGCGGCTGCCTCTACATTTAATGGATTTCAACAAACGCGTTGTGTCTATTGCTTTGTATGATATTTCTCCTCCATCTTCTTCTTGTAGGCATCATATTCATCAGCCTTCTTGAAAGCTTTGAGTTCAGCCTTGAATCCCTTGTCAATGAGAGTGAGATCCTTCTTCTTTTGGGCAGCCGTTGGCTTTTCCAACTTGTCTAATGTACGACCATACTCAACGGATTCAGCTTGAGCTTTCACCATATCTTCGCCTGTCTCGATCCATTCTTTTTGGAGTTTCTCATATTTCGTAGTTTCGCGCTTGTTCATTTGGGATGTGATTTTTTTAGGAAGGAGTTTTGGTCCTTTCATATCTGATATACGTAAATATTTTATTTAATTATCTAAGAATCCGAAAGCTTGCATGAAGAACTTCTTATCGGCATGGCTATCAAAGTAAACTCGGAATCCCTGTCCAAAGTATGGCTTCGGGTCGTCCAACTCCTCGGAGTCGGATTCTGATTCCGTCTCACTCTCATAGTCAGTTCCATCTTCGGAGTCTGATACATCAGATTCGTCCTCGTCCTCGTCTTCGGACTCAGATTCCTCAAGTTTCCAATCATCGTCATCGAAGATCACAGTCGTATCGTCGCTGTCACTGGATTCAGACTCTGACTCCGACTCAGAGCATGTGTCATAGTAGTATTTGGTTTTCACAATCTTACGGACGGTGCGAGCCATCGTATGTTATCTATCATTATGAGGCGTCACTTCCTTATTTAACTTTTGGCGAAGAATTCAAGTCTATTGTGAAGGGTTGGGAAGACCCTCTTCTTCCATTCATTCTCTGTGTGTTCAAACATCTTGAGACGACACTTTGAGTAATGGAGTCTCTCAGTGATTGGATAATGTTCACATTCTTGGCGTTCTGGCATTGTTTTCCAATTGTGAAAGTGTGTGTCGTACCAAGTTTCTTTGTCAATATTTTCAAACTCCTGCTTCAGAGAGTTTATGAGTGTACTGTGAACATCTTCAAATGTCTCATATTCGTCGTAGAGATTTTCAACAACTTTACTATCTTCGTGTGTGTCAATGGTACGGATTTTACGATCTATGTGGGATGTGAGAGACAGGAGTCTTGAAATGTGATCATCATATTGAGTGTCCCCATATCTAACAAAATTGTCGCGTCTTTTCTTTTTGAAGAGTGAGAGTGCTTGTTCACACTTCAAACGAAACTTTTCAAGGTGTTGCCGTTCCATTATTTTGATATATTTATTAAAACCTTGTACGTGACTTAGGCTCTATATGTAGGATTACCTTTTCTCCAGCCTCATTTGTAGCTATTATTTCCTCATAGTCCTTTAATTCTCGTGTGACTGGGTCTGGGGTAAACTTGCGAATAGGTGACGGGGCAAGGAGCTCCCAGAAACTCTTGAGTATCTTATACGACATTTTGTGGGTGTCGAGGGAATGTCCAACTCTATATTTTGGTAAATAAGTTTTTTCCAGATGATACGCTGGACGTCTGAGCAAAGTGATTCAGTTGCTTGACAGAATGCGATGCGGAAATCGTCTGTCGCGAGGGGGATAAAATCCATTTATTCAGCTGAAGAAGCCGCAGACTGCTCCACACTTAGGCGGTGTCTCTCCAAATCAATGTCCAGGTAGATACGGCGAGGGGCATCCCACACGGCAGTCTTTACCCATAAACAAAAGTTTTCAATATAGAATGGTGTCATTGACATTATAGTTCTATAAATTGCCTTAGTGTACATTTACAGGGAAAGAGGCTCTATTTTTTATATCAGTATAATTCAGAATGTCATTAGACGATATACCGAAGAAAACTCAATATGTCATAATTGACTCAAACTTTGTGAATGGCACAAATAATATATTTTCTTTGGATCTCCAACTTGAATCAAATACACACGTTGAGGATATGAGTCGCGTCCTTGGTATCAAGATGGTTGACTTTTATATCACACAGGTGGGTGAGAATGATTCAAACCTAAACACAAATGTCGCAAAGTATGTAGACATTATTTGCCCGGATATACCTAAAGTTGCTCAAATCCTTGATGAAAGACGTGGTCAAATATTTGCAAGAGTTCCACTTGAAAGACACTTCACCGGAAGTAATGGAATTGTATTGAGAGATAAACAGGCAAAGTTTTTTGGACGACAGACAAACTACTTCAATCCAATTTCCGTAAAGAAGTTGAATTTTGAAATATATGAATATCAAGATGACGGGGACTACGTTTTACTTCAACCGGATGCAAAATGGTATATGGTTCTTGAGATTACAACTGTAAATGTGAAAGAAAAACCTAAAGATCGGGAACTTCAAATACTCCAAGCATTACAACAACTCGTTGGTAAAATAGATGTATTGAATCAAAATGTACAACGGTTGCCGGATAAACCCCCCGAGCCTCCAAAAGAGAAGTATTCATTTGGTGTCCTTGTACTCATTTTGGTGAGTATTTTTGGCGGTTTCATGTGGTTCGTGAATCGTGGGGCTTCACCCACGTAATTCATTTATTGACACAGATGTGAACTGCTTCAGTAAATGTGAGATATACTTATGATTTAATGTTATGTTTACGCCTTCTTTGTGACAGTGGTCTTCTTAGTAGAAGCCTTTGGCTTTTCAGCAACTGGAGCTGGAGCTTCCACCTTGGTACACTTACACTTACATTGACCCGCTGGACCCACTGGACCCTCTGGACCCGCTGGACCCGCTGGACCCGCTGGACCTTGAGCACCCACTGAACCCGCAGAAGATTCACCAACAATCTTCAAGAGAAGCTCATAGAGGCGAGTCTTATCAAGACGGGTGCGATTCATTTCATCCTGAATTTCCTTACGAAGAGATTCCATTGTATTATATATAAAAGAAAGATTATCTTTAAACCAAATGATCATCATTGGGGGACAACTCAATAGTGGAATTGGTCAACACGCATTCAAGTATACAAAAGTATTTGAGAATGCAACATATCACTTTATCGGAAGTCAACTCCCTGAAGCTGAACATGGTCTCCTATTTTTGCTCCCTGTGAAACCTCACCTGGAATATATAAAGTATGTGAGAACACGGGTCAAAAATCTCGCAATTATGACAGTCTGTGAAACTGAAACTGTTCACGAAGACTATGGTCTTATCATGAATGAAACAAAGAAAGTCGCAGTTCCAAGTGAGTTCTGTAAACGGGTTCTCTCCCGACAATTTCCAGATAACGAGTTCTATATCATCCACGCCCACATTCCTCCACCTTCAAAGCCATATACATTTTACCACATTGGAAATGTTATGGATGATAGGAAGAATTTCCGCGGAATATTAGAAGCATTTGTACGTCTCAATAAATCGGATGTGCGACTTGTTGTGAAGGCAACGTGTAATTCAAATGTTGATATCAAGTTGCCAAATGTTGAGGTCATCAATGGTCTCATTTCAGACGAAGAGATGGACAAACTCCATGATCGTTGTGACTGCTACGTGAGTTTCTCAAAGTCTGAGGGTGTTGGTATGGGTGCTGTAGAAGCGGCACTCCGTGATAAACCTGTAATTATTACAAACTATGGTGGAGCACCAGAGTATGTCAAGACACCATACACAATTGATTGTGAACTTCAAGAGCTGGAGAGGGATGATTTCCTCTTCAAAAAGGGGATGACTTGGGGCAAGCCAAATCCGAGCCAACTCTTGGAGTTCATGGAGGATGCGTACACTAAGAGACTTCGCTACATGGATCACACACATACGAAAAATTTAGTTGGGAAGGAGAACATCTTACAAGAGTTCCTCTTGAATATAATTGGTTGCGAGAACAACGAGGCCAATGACAATAGCACCATTCATTAAGGAATCTTGTTGTGCAATCATAGTCATCACAATATCATCAACTGGTTTGATACCCGTTGGCTTTTTCAAAATACGAGGGACAATGATATTTATGGCGAGGTAGAGAGCCATCGCTATTATTACAGGTCTAAGGGTCTCCTGATCAAGAAACATCTTTATAGTACTATTGGATTTTAATTCCGTCTAATTTTGAAAGGAGATCACTCACATCCACCTTGTTGCCGATACTTGTTGAGGCTACTTTATGCTTGCGACAGTAGTTTCCACAGACAGCCTTGAAATTACAGGGCTTTCCAGACATCGTTGTCGCACAACAAATCTTGTGAGAGGTCCGCTGCTCAATCGCAGGCTCCTTTGGCGGTCCATCGAGGACAACAATTGAGCTATTCTTCTTTGTATTGCTGTGTTTGATATAGGCCATCTTACACTTCCAGGTTGCGTCGGCCAACCTATAGCACTTTTCATTTGGCTCGCGAAGACGGTACATCTTGACCGCATTGGCGAGGCAGGTAGACCACATGGCATCACGAACAACTTCCATCTTTTGATTGAATATTTGAGAGTCTTGAGGCCACTTAGGCAGCCTCTCCACCAATTTGAGCCAAGTACACATCAACTTCACCAACAAATTCTGGACATTTTTCAGATGTCTTTCGGGTCACCATATCTTGAACATTTGTGACATGCTCTTTGAACTTCTTGACGTCTATACCAGTGGCATTGTGGATTTGAGATTCTGAGGCAATGTCCTTGAGTGCGTAAAAATAAGCCGCTGCATAGTTGGCGTGAAGTATAGCAATGACTGGTGACTCATCCTGCTGCGCTGCCACCGCATAACGCGCCGACTGTCTCACAAGTTTCTCGATAGCCTTGTTCATACCACGGGTCTTATTTTTCATCATGAGATAAAGCACAAAAATTACGCCTAAGAGATAAAGATAAGCCATCTTCTATCTATAAGGATGAAAATAAAATGGAAACAAGTATGTGTTGTCTGTTGGGCACCACTTGATCCATATTACACAAAGGGTACAACTAGAGAACTCCAACTGTTTGATGAATATCTAATCAAAACAAATATACTATTTCACTACAACAATACAGAGTCGTGGAAAGGTGTGAAAGTTTGTAAAGCGTGTCACCTCAAAGGTGGTTTCAAATTCAATCCACAAATGGAACACCTTCGAAGAATTGGGGTGTTGAGAAATATTAGACCAAAAAGACAATCAGTTGATAGACCTACGACTAAACAATGGAGGAAAGATTTCTACCAAATCCTCAAGAGTGATAAACCTTGTTAAAGATGATTTCTTATGTTTAAAGAGAGGATGGCAAATGAAAATGAAATTTTACCATGGTGTGGAATATACATGGTAGTAAATTTAGATAATGGAAAGCATTACATTGGTCAGACTAAGAGATCATTTGACAAAAGATGGAGAGAAGAAGTCCGAGATGCTCCCAAAGTTATAAGTAAATACCATACAAATAAATTTGCAAATGCAATTTGTAAATTAATGAAACTCGATCCCGATGCCAAATATATTAAGATTTCGGATACTGAAGCTCATTTTGGATATTTTCATTTTGAAAAAATAGATGAATGGTATAATGAATTCACCCAACGAGAATTGGATAATTATGAAATTGATACAATAAAATATTTTGATAGTTACAATACTGGATATAATAGCAATATGGGAGGAAAAGGATCACTGGGTTACAAACCAAGTGAAGAAACCAGGGACAAGTTATCAAAAATATCAAAAGATAAATGGAAAGATCCAAAAATCAGAAAAAAAATTTTAGATAGTGTTAAAGATTATTGGGATAAAAATCCCGAATTGAAAGAAAAAACATCACATTTTTTTAAAAAAATGTGGGCGGATTCAGAGTATAAGAATAAACAATCTCAACTTATACAATCTTACTGGGATTCAATGACCGAAGTAGAAAAAAGAAAAAAACACCCTCACATTTATAAATCTAGAACTGATGAAGAAAAAGAAGCATTGCGGCGATGGAATATTGAAAATCAACCACCTGGATTCATGCAAAAAGTTCAAAAAATATCAGCAGAAATGCGTAAAAAAGCTGTGATAGCTTACAAAGAAGGTAAATTATATGGACCATATGAAAGTATTACGGAGTGTGACAAAAGTCTTTTTGATAAAACGCAAAATCCACACATCACAGGTTGTTTAAAGGGGAATAGAGTTCATGTTCAAGGTTACATGTTCCGAGAAATATCACCAGATGATAATTTGGAAGATATGAAAAAAGAAATATATAATTCAATAAGTAAAATTATTATCAGTAAAAAAGATGAATTAGAGAGACGAGAATATGAAACAATTGAACTTCTATTGAAAGATTTTCCAAATCTTAAAAGATCTGAGATTCATAGTTGTGCCAAAAATGGAAACAAACACAAAGGATACAAAATAGAAAAAACACCCGGTAAAGAAATTAGACTCCGAACTTGTGCAATTGGTAAAAAATCATAAATCAAAGACCCCCTACCTTTGTTTCTTGAAGAAAATAGCTTAAGTGAAAGCCTCTTTTATTAAGAAATCAAGAAATATGGGTGAGAGCGTTCAAAAACTTACCCACATTGAACACGTCCTTAAGAGACCGGATTCTTATGTTGGTCCAGTGGAACTTGGGGCGGAATCATATTGGATCCTTTACAAGACTGATAATAAATTCAAGAAAAAGGATCTCTCATACTCACCAGCTCTTCTCAAGATATTTGATGAAATACTCGTCAATGCCATTGATAGAAACTCAATGCACCCCAAAAACGTCACGAATATCTCGGTTGAGGTAGACAAAGACGCTGGATCTGTTACTATTGAGAATAATGGACCTCTTGGTGGTATTGGTGTCAAGATGCATGAGAAGGAGGGTGTATGGAATCCCGAACTCACATTTGGACACCTACTCACAAGTACCAATTATGACGATAACAAGAAGCGGATCGTGGGTGGTCGCAACGGCTATGGTGCCAAACTCACCAACATCTACTCTTCCGAGTTTTCAATCGTGATTAAGGATCACGAAGCCAAGAAGACCTATACCCAAAAGTGGACTGATAACATGACCAAGTGTCACGAACCAAAAATTACAAAACATTCTGGGGCAACGTCTTCAGTCTCCATCACTTTCATTCCAGATTGGAAGAGATTCGGTATGACAAAGATGGATGCCTCAATCTACAAGATATTTGAGAAGAGAGTTTGGGACGCAAACATCTGTACGACACCCAACTGTAAAGTGAAGTTTCAAGGTGAAGCCCTACCCAAGACACCTTTTGAGGCCTATGCCAAGATGCACGAAGGTGTCACCGATGTGTGTTCAGTTACAACCGATCGCTGGTCAGTGTGTATTGGCCCCTCGGAGAATGGCCTTGAACAAGTATCATTTGTGAACGGTATCTCTACAACAAAGGGTGGAACTCACGTGGATCATGTGGCATCCTATGTTGCTGCGGGTGTCATCGAGGAGATGGCTAAGAAGATTAAGTTGAAGCCACAACAGGTCAAGAATACATTCAACATCTTTGTAAAGGCAACCCTTGAGAACCCAACCTTCTCGAGTCAAGTCAAGTCTGAGTGTACCTCAAAGGCTCAAGACTTTGGAAGTAAGTTTGAGCCACCAAAGACATTCATCAAAAATGCCCTCAAGACTGGTATTCAAGATGAACTCTTGGCACTCTCCAAGTTCAAGGAGATGAAGGAACTCTCAAAATCTGATGGAACCCGTAAGTCCAAGATTACTGGTATTCCTAAGTTGGACGACGCGAATAAGGCTGGGACAGCGCAATCTGGGAATTGTACTCTCATTGTGACAGAGGGGGATTCTGCGAAGACTCTCGCAGTCGCTGGTCTCTCTGTTGTTGGTCGTGATCATTATGGTGTCTTCCCGCTCCGTGGGAAGTGTAAGAATGTTCGGGACGCCTCTGTAGCCCAACTCACATCCAATCAAGAGTTTAATGATCTCAAGAAGATTTTGGGTCTCCAACAGGGTAAGGAATATACCAGTGTATCTGAACTTCGGTATGGTCGCCTCATGATTATGACAGACGCCGATAATGATGGTTCACACATCAAGGGTCTCATTCTCAATATGATTCACTATTTCTGGCCAAGTTTACTCAAGTTGGGCTTTGTTGTCTCTATGGTCACACCAATCATCAAAGCTACAAAGGGTGCCACTGTAAAGTCTTTCTACACAGACTCTGCATTCCGCACATGGTATGGTAATGGACAACCTGGATGGAGAATTAAGTACTACAAGGGTCTCGGTACTTCAACGTCTGCAGAGGCTCGGGAGTACTTCAAGAAGATCCAAGATCTCACGGTTAAGTTTGATATGGATATTATGACAGACAAATCTATTGTTCTTGCGTTTGACAAGAAGAAGGCGGATGACCGAAAGACGTGGCTCCTAGAGAGTACAGCAAAGGATGCCTCAGAACTTGAGGTTTCCTATGGGTCAATCAAAAAGTTGGACATCACCAACTTCATACACAAGGACTTGGTCAACTTCAGCTTGGCGGATCTCAAACGCTCCATTGCCCATATGGCAGATGGTCTCAAGCCCTCACAACGTAAGGTGATGTTTGCATGCTTTCATAAGAACCTCAAAGATGAAATGAAGGTGGCGCAATTGGCGGCATATGTCGCGGATAAGTCGTCCTATCATCACGGTGAGGTCTCTCTCGCAGATACTATTGTGAAGTTGGCAAATGACTATATGGGATCAAACAACATCAACTTACTTCAGCCGTGTGGTCAGTTTGGTACTCGTCTTATGGGTGGTAAGGATGCGTCACAAACGCGTTATATCTTCACCAAATTATCCAAGGAGACCCGTAAGATTTTTGATCCCCGTGATGACCCAATTCTCAATTACTTGGAAGACGATGGTCGTCAGATTGAACCAGACTTCTATATGCCAACGCTTCCCCTTGTGCTCGTGAATGGTACGGAGGGTATCGGGACTGGATTTAGTTGCTATGTACCACCCTTCAACCCCAAGGATATCAAGGAGAATATCCAGAGAGTTCTTGATGGCAAGGCTATCGTACCTATGCGACCTTGGTTCAGAGGTTTCAAGGGGGTGGTTCACAAGGAGGAAGACACTTGGATGATGGAAGGTGTGTGGAAGTGGTCAGGTACAAATATTGTGATCACCGAATTACCACCAGGACGATGGACGCAAGATTACAAGGAATACTTGGATGGACTTGTTGAAAAGAAGTTGATTGGGGGTTTCACAAATAACAGTACTACAGAGGATGTTCATTTCGAAATTATGGGATATACAGGTAAAGATCTACTCAAAGATCTCAAGTTGCGCAAGACATTCCCCGTGTCAAATATGCATCTCTTCCACCCCACAAAGGGCATATACAAGTACTCAAGCCCCGAGGAAATTTTGAAAGACTTTGTGGATCTGAGACTTGACCACTACGTGAAGAGAAAGGCGCACCTCATCAAAGTTCTTGAGATGCGCGCCACTATGTGTGGCTACAAATCAAAGTTTGTGACAATGGTCATTGAGGGTGACATTGTGGTCTTCAAACGGAAGAAGGACGACCTTGAACGACAACTTGCCGCAATTTTTCCCAAAATTGGCGGTACCTACGACTACCTCCTCAATATCAAAACGGTACAGTATACCGAGGAGAGTGTCAGAGATCTTCTCAAGGAGGCGAAACAGGCCAGAGAAGAACTTGAAGTTATGAAGGGTACCTCACACATTGATATGTGGAAAATGGATATTAAAAATATGTAAGCAATAGTAGGTATGGGTGAAGCTGCGAAAATTTCGCTCAAAGCTATTGGGAAGCAAGATACATACTTGCTTTCCAAAGATCCAGAAGAATCCTTCTTTAATTATACCACTGATAAGAGACACTCAGACTTTAGGAAGTACCACCGAAGTAAGAATGTTGTGAAACCTGGTAACGCAAAACCTTCGTGGCCATTCAGTGAGACAATTAAAGTTCAATTTAACCCAACAAATATGGGAGACTTGTTGAGTAATATGTACTTGAGCATAACTATGCCAGGTATAAGTGACGGAAACTACGCGGATCAATTAGGTAGACACATCCTCAAGAGTGTGACAATGTATGTAGATGACATTGAAGTTGAGAAAATCCACGATGATTGGGGAATTATCTATGACGATCTTTATTTAGAAGTTTCTGAAAAGGTAGCAAATAGATTTCTTGTAAATAGAAACCTTGGTTTTGATGATGCCCCCACAAGTGGGAGTGTTGCCCAATATGATGCGGACCTTGTCATTCCAATTCACTTCTTCTTTTCACGCAAATTTGCGAGTGATGAGTACGGTACAAATAAACCAAATAGACCATACTTCCCCGTGTGTTCAATCTTTCGTCAGAAGATTGAGTTTGAGTTTGAATTCCACAAACAGACATTTTTTACAAATACAACGGATACAGTGACACTTCCTTCTTTCAACGTTGTGACTGAAGAGATCACCGTGAACCCAGATGAAAGAAAGTTCTTGGCGAGTGAGAGACAGGTTATGATCACAGATCTCGTACGGAAGCACTCAGTGGCTGTGAGTGAACTCAATGAAGATGTCATTAAGAATAACTTGGTACCTAACATCCCCGTGAAATGTATTCATTGGTTTTTGAGAAACACTCTCTTTGAAAATGAAGACGATGCGGAAGGTGGTGGTTCAGGTGGTGAGTACCTTTATGAAAATCGGTTCAATTTTTCGGCAACTTTGGACTTTCAAGGTGAAAGTACAACGTTGTATCCCATAATGAAAGAGGCGAGCTTCTATATAAATGGAAATAGGCTACCCGAGGTCACAAAAACGAATCACGAATATTTCAAATTTCTCATTCCATATCAAAAAAGGTTATCGAGACCAATTCGCAATATATATACATATAGTTTCTCGTTGAATCCGGTGAATGTGGAACCATCGGGGAACTTGGATTTTAGTCAAATTCAATCTGACAAGACTAATATTGAAGTAAAATTGGATACGGATTCTGGTATAGATATTGCAACCGAGACATTCTCTCTAAACATGTACTATACGGGATATCAAACATTTGTATTTGATAGGGGATTCATGTCAATTGCTTATTAAAAAGTCTATCCTTATTGTTGGTGATGTAGTCAATGATATTATTTTTTATACACCATTTGATGAAATTCAATTGCGCCAAGGTTGTTTGAATTTCATGAGATGTCCCAGGCACTGTATAGGGAAACTTCTGAGCCCGGCAGAATGGGTCAAAGAGTTGCTTACTGTAACCATTGAGACTTGACTTGTAAGCACAGTGGACTGTGAATAGCTTTCCATCACCGGTTTCGTAGGATGTGTGATTCTTCTTTGCATAGTTTGTGATAAACCACTCCAAATTGCGGAGAGAAATACCACTTGACTTGTCTAATATAGTGAGTAGTGTAGATCTATTCTTCTCATTGTCGTAAAAATTGTTTATGGATGTTAGTAGAATATCGTTTTTGCTCATTACTATATTAGACCCCCAAATCTATAAGCTCCTTTGAGGACTCACATCCTGGACACCCTCGGACAAACATCTGTTCTGGTCCATGGTTGTGTAGACTTGAACTTGAGAACGTTCTCTGACATATACGTTCACCTTGGGATTTGTGATGCCGACAGTAGCCATTGTACAATGACCGGAAAGTACAACGATTGCCATCAGACTTTGTTCCCTTACACGTTGTAGTTACAAACGACGTTGGGATATCTTTGAGTAAAAGTTCCAAAGGGATTGCATGCTTTTTTGAGATTGTTAGGGCATACTCGTTGAGTATCGTATTTACTCGATCCTCCAACTCATCGTCAAATATCTGTGTAATCTTCTCATGAAGACTCATCCTTACTTTGTGTAAGCTCGTAATTTTTAAATAGGTCTTCAACAGAACCTTCTCTCGCTTCCTTAATACGTGCCCGCAAGATAGGAAGAGTTCCAGTATCCTCGAGACCAAGACGCTGACACTCCGCGATGAGTTGGTCCTTCTTCATACCACTGAGAGATGGCAACTTCGGGGGCTTTACTGGCTTATGTGCATTAATGATTTCCCCAAAGATCTCCTCTTTCACATTCTCGTAGAGTGGATCAAGAAGGTCACACACTGGATTGAGAAACTTGTTGAGGAAATAATAGTGATAATCAACAGGTACGCCATGCTCCTCTACATATTTTGGATCTTCGGCTTTTTCGTACGCCTTGGCTTTGGAATCTTGGGTCTTTGTGAGGAGGTAGGGAACTCGATCACCAGATTGTGGTTCAGAACCAGGCTTTCTCTGTCGCATCTTCATAACAACCTGTACATGGGACTGGTTGATGTTCACACTTTCCGAGCTCGTCACAGACACATTCTTACCCCCAACTTTGTAGGTATCCGAGAGACCTTGACTCAATATAAGCTTGTCATTGGGGACGTCGCCAGAAAGAAGTTCAATGGCTCTCTCTTTGGCCAACTCCTTAGGTGGACCGGGGTCACTTGATGTAAGTATAACATCTAAGAGTTCCTTACACACTTCACGAACGTGGGGAGTATTGTCTCGTCTCACAACTTGAAGACCCTTGATGTCAATATAGTCCATATGCATCTTGTCATCTTTACCCTTTGTCCACAACTTTGCGGCATAGCGCTTCTTACTATACAGGAAATACGGCCAATATACCTTCTCAAGTTCCAGGTTATTGGGTTTCTTGAAGAGGGCTGAGCACTCTTCGGCAGCTCTCTCACCCACCTCCCAACTATAGGCAATCGCCTCCTCCCCCTTGCGATCACCAACATCAAACTCAACCATAACTGAGTCAGTATCCCCGTACCTTACCTTAGCCCCTGGAAAGTTTGCCTCTACGTAGTTCTTTGTCTCCTCAATCATCGAGCGACCCTTTGAAGTCGTTGTGGAGGCAATTGGTACACAGGGGAGAATACCTTTACCAGCACCCGTAAACCCATACACAGAGTTCATTGAGATCTTATACGCCAACTGCTTCCCATTGTAGACCTCCTTCATAAAACCCGTGGCGTTCGCCATATCCCTCTTCGCTTGTTTACGGAACTGTTTGAGTTCTGCCAGAATTGCTGGTAAGAGACTTGGTACATCTTGGGCAAACTTGTAGGTTCGGTCACCAATATTGAAGGTCTCGTAGGTAATTCCAGGTACCGCGCCATACTTCTTCTCGTCCATAACATACGAGGAGTAGCACAGGTTGTGTGCCATCATAATTGATGGGTACAGTGCTTCAAAATCAAGAGCTGTAATGGGTGTGTAGTACGCACCCTTTTGTGCCTCCAGGACGGTCGCACCCTCGTAGGGTTCTTCGGGGAGGGCACCATACCTGATTGTTGGAACTGTGAAGCCCAGTTCCCGAGCCTTCTTTGTGAGTTGCGAAAATACTTTAATCTGCTGACCTCTCTCTACGAGAAAGTTTGCTGGAACCCAAGTTGCCTTCGCCATCTCCACCAAGTTTAGTAGGGTACAAAGCTTCTTCATCAGCCGATGTGGAAGGAGAGTATCCTTGATACAGTACTCGGCAACTTCCCTCAATTTAACGGGATCACCCTCCCTATAGCGGGCAAACATCTCCTTTGGAGCCATATCAATCTTTTGATCCCCCAAGTACAATTTCGATACATTGTCCAACTTGTAACTATCCAACTTGTAGCCCTTCTTGACTTCGTGGAACATATCAAAGATGAAACGCCCAGGCATTGGGAGTAACTTCAGGAGATTATCACCGAGGGCACTTGATGAAAGCTTTTTAATAACGAGTTCGGACTCGGTGTCTCTCAACTTGCCCAAATTGAAGAACCCATAGTTACACTTAGTGATTTGAGCACGCTTATATATGTACTCCATATCAAACCCAAAGATGTTCCAACCAGTGATAATATCTACATCTTTTGTGTGAATGTATTTGTGAAAAGCCTCTAACATTTCTCTCTCCGTCTCGTAACTTTGAATTGTGGAACCCTCCAAGTTAGGGTCTGTTGTCTTGTAACAGAGACAAGTCTTATCGTATGGTTCATCAGAGCCAAACTTACACAGGGAGATTGCGATCTGGAAGCATGCATCCCCGGGAATATCCGCATCTGGAAATTTACCTGTGGAGCTATTACATTCAATATCTACAGAGGCCACAACAAACGGTGCCATATCATCCCTAGCTACAGGCTTGAGGGTTGTCCAATCGTTACAGAAGAGATCCATATCAACGTGAGCCAGGTGTGAACGAATACACTTATCCCCCGTATCTAACCACCCAGTAGATTGGATACCGGTGCGATGCATCAGGCGCAATACAGGATCCAGGTTGGATTCATAGACTTTCATGTTTCTTACTCCAAAAATACTGAAAAGTTCTGGGGTTCTATCAAGTGGCCTCCTCAGAAAGGAGTCTACAAGGCGACGCGCTTGAAGATGTTTGAAGTTAAGTTTCATGAACACAAACTCCTCATTGTTTTGAAACCCCCAAACATCTTTGGACTTCATGACGGAATATGCCACAAGGGACTCTCTACAGTTTTCATCAAGGATGTTGTAAATTCTTTGAACCTTCGCGTTATCAATATTCCCCGGAAGTTTTATAAAAAAATAAGGTGTAAATGCTGTTGTGAGACAGACAGACTTCCCATCCTCGGTCTTACCAAAGATACTGATCAAATGCTCTTCATCTGTATCTCTGGATTCCCAAGTGATTGCTTGGAAGACTACCATCCTTCGGTTGTGTAAACATCCACCGAAAATTTTAATATACTTTATTAGTAAAAATGTCAGCCGCTTTGATTGACCTTGTAAGTAAAGGTGCCCAGGATGTCTACATCACTGGTCAACCTCAGGTCAGTTTCTTCAGACAAAACTACAAGCGATACACCAATTTTTCTATGCGTCCAGAGCGCGTGGACTACATTGGTACTTTCGGCGCCTCAAACGAAGTCGTCGTCCCACTTCGCTCCAAGGGTGACCTCTTGAGCTACATCTGGATTGAAGCCGAAGGTATTGCTTTGCCAGGTGGTAACAACGCCATGTTTGATACATCCGCGTCCCAACCAACCACTTTTCAATTGTGGATTGGTGGACAAAAGGTCTGTGAGCTTGATTCCCTCTTTGTCCAGGGTGTTCACAATGTGTTGTACAATGACAACTCCGCCAAGGCTACAATGAGACACACCATTGAAACTGCCCAAAACAACTCAAATGGTGACCACTATGTCATTCCATTCTTCTTTGGTGAAGACTGGACAAAGTCCCTCCCACTCGTGGCACTCCAGTATCACGAAGTTGAGCTCCGCATTAAATTGCAAGATCAATACAGTGCGGTGGGTACTCCAAAGATCTATGCCAATTACATTTACTTGGACACCGATGAACGCAAGTTCTTCACCGACAATGAACACGAATTGTTGATCACACAGGTACAATATCAACCAGGCACCCAGGCTGATAGCGAATTCGATCTTACCTATTTCAACCACCCAGTGAAGGCGCTTCACTTGGTTGCGGGTAATATTAACAACGCCGATTGGGACACTAACTACACTTTCGGTACGGGTTCATTGTACATCAACGGTACTGCCCTCTTTGAAAATATGTCCAATGTTTATCACCACGACGTTGTCCCAGAAATGCACTGCTCCGCCCTCGGTGTTGACAGTCTTGTTCAAGACAGTGTGTACACCTGGCCATTGTGCCTCAACTTGGATAAATCACAACCAAGTGGTTCCCTCAACTTCTCACGCATTGATAATGCGAAGTTGTTGCTTAATGGTGTGACCTCCGCGAACGCTTCAAGCCCCGCTCGCATCTATGCGGTGAACTATAACATTCTTCGTGTGAAGAATGGTATGGCTGGTGTCGCGTTTGGTAACTAATATATCTACTTAATATATGAATATCATAAATAGACAAAAGGCTTTATCTCCAAAAATGTGGGCAAATTTGAATAAGAATATACAAATTATAAATCGTCAGAAACAAGCAGAATTGAAAACATTAGAAAAGATTAAGCGTAAATTCAACCGAGGTGTTATTCCATCCCCAAGTGAAATGAAATTATATTGGAAATATGCAAAACCTATAAATAATCCAAGGTTAAAAAAATAAGAAGTATAGATAAGAATATGAATCTTACTCCTATCAAGCTCATTAAGAACAGAAATGTTCGTACCACCCTTTTGAATGTAAAGGATGGTGAAACTGCTGAGATTGATACGAGTGACTACATTGAACGCCGAATGACTACGAATACTGCGGCGAAGTATCTCATGGCTATAGAGGATGCCAGTGAAGTGGCCAAGCAACTCCTCCAAGAACGAGGTATTTTTGAACGGATTGGTAAGGATATCAAGAAGGAGGCTGGCTATGATTTCAAATTTCAATGCAAAAGAACATCAAATATGAACAAACCCACAAATAATAGAAGTGGTGTTACATATGTTCATATGGCGCATACCTACTCCGATAATAGTGGCCACTACGCACTCGCCAAGGTTAGTCACCAGAACAAGACAATTGATTTATTCGATTCAATGGGTCCCGATAGATCTGAGTTTAAAAATGAACTCAAAACAGTCTATGGGAGGGATTACAAAATACGGAAACGGAATACCCCATTCCAACCAACGGGTGGTTTTGTGACCACAGATGTGAACAATTACAAGAAACTCCTCAAGGATACAAAGATTAGTATACGGAACCCGCGAGTTCTTGAAAAGTCTTTTGAGATTTCACAATACGATGAATTATCTCAACATCACTTTTGCTACATTGAGGCTTTCATAGCCATGATGCATGACACATTGGGAACACCCCTCGGACCCAAAGATCCACGGGACAGACTTGTCTTCATTAAACGAATTGTGTGGGGTCTCATTCATAAATATGTACCACCCTCAAAAAGAAAGACCCTCAAATGGAAATACTTTGTCACAAACTTTCCATATTATATCAAAGTCACAAACACACAAGGTAATAGATTTAAACTAAATCATATAGTACAAATACCAAAACTTGTCAATGGCCTTGATATTGAGAGAGCAAAAAAAAGTTTAATGAAGCTTGACCTCACAACAAACATCAAACCTTCTTGGACACTCACACAGATTGTGAATTGGGCGGGGAGTAAAATCTAAGTATATAGTAATATGAATCTAATCAACACGGGTAATCAAATTGGCCAGAGTATCGCTCTCATGAGACTGGTTATGGCAATTATTGTGGGTTGTTGTTTTTGTTCAATTGGTGCTGCAATCTTCACAAAGAAACCCGACGAAAACGAGAATAATCCAAAACGTGCAGGAATAATATTTATGGGTGTGGGTGGGTGCGCTATAGTTTTAGCATACCTGAGCTATCTATTTACAAAGAGTTTTAAGGGTGCTGGTACAATGTATACTGCCTATAGCGCATATGATGCGATGACTAAAAAATAAATAATACTTACTAATATTAAATGGTACTCCCATTCATTATTGCTGGTACCATCGCGGCAGCAGCAGCCTACACATACTTTGGTGAAAATCTCGTAAGTTCTAAAGAAGCCAAGAAGATGATTCGTTCAGGAAAGATAAAGAAGGTCATCGATGTTCGTACGATCGCGGAATATAGAGCTGGACATTACCGAGGAGCTCTCCATATCCCAGTCAATAAAATGAATAAGAAGACGACTGCGGAACTTCCAAAGAAGGGATTACTCGTCTACTGCAACACTGGGCAACGGGCCAGATTTGCAGCGGAGAAATTAGAGGAATTAGGTTTTGAAGATGTGTATTACATTGCTGGTCACTACTCAAGCCTCAACTGAGACCCTCAATGACTTCCTTCGTCTTTTCATACATTCGCTTCGCGTAGAATGTCTCATCTTGAAGCTTTTCCCAAATCTTCAATCGATACTCCAAGAAATCCAAGAATCTCTCGGGGTCTCGTTTGGACTTGTAGCGGATCTTTTCGCCTTTCATAGCCTTTTCCATCGCAGCCAGCTTGGCTTTAAACAGGCGCTTGTCCATGGCATCCGGACTCTCGCGGGATGTGACTTCAGTTTCCTTGAGGGACATTTATACTACATTCGTCTCATCTTTTTAATAGGCTTCGTCTTTTGTAGCTTGTTGTTCTGGAATGTGAAGTATGATCGGTTTACCCGCATAACAAAAATTTGTAAGGATATATTTAACTCCTTCTTTTAATTTGCCACCGCGATGAATGTATGTATAATTTGCGGGAAATAAGACAAGTTTACCAGCCTTGGGTTGTACTTTCTTCCCACCTAAAAATTCGGTAGCCCCACCAAGACTGTCTTCAACATCATTTAAATATAGTATGTAAGTAATAATCCTATTTTGATCTCCGTCATGATGCCAAGTATAAAAACCATTTTTTTCTGTTTTTTGTATTTGAGGTAAACCAATTGTCACGTCATACATCGTTCTTTCTATTGCACCACAACGATCTAGTCCTTCGTTAGTAACATGTCTTACATATTCAGAAAGTCCCGCATTTACACATTGTCCCACTTTATCAACGACATCATCCCAATTCTTTCTCACATCGTGCCGAGAAATTGCTAAATCTATACTTCTTTTAATATTTTCATTTATCCCACCAATTGTTGATCCGATCATCTTATTTTCATCAGCTTCAAACCGAGAAATGACATCTTCACAGAACTCTTTAGTTAAGACATCCTCAATTTCTAAAATATATTCCATCTTTTACTAAAAATAGTTCTAAACTTTAAGTGATATCTTTATTTTTTTAATAGCCTGGCAAGTCTTTCCTTCTCCTTATTTGGGTAGACTGTGAGTTGTACGACTTCACCATCCAGGTAGACTTGTCCGTGGTTTTTTATTCGTTCATTTTTTATGACTTGATTAACCCTCACGAGGTTGACCCGAATCATTTTTGTATTTGCGGTTTTACTGTGGTGTATCGCCAGGATCGCCGCATCCCTCTTTGTTTCTTTAGGAATTGTATGTTCCTCGTGACACACTATGACGTGCGCTCCAGCACCTCCATCTACATGCATCCACCACTCATTGGGGTAACTCGAAAGGGTTAAGTCATCATTCTCCTTTGCAGTTTCGCCAACTTTAATTTGAATACCATCAAGGGATGTGTATGTCTTCATATAGATTTATTCACTGTAATTTTTATATTCCATAATTTCTGCATACATTTGTCACTAAAATATACTTAGCATCTGCTTTTACTAATCGTCCGGTGTGTATTTGTGTCCACGTCGATGGAAATATTACCATCTTACCTTCAATCGGTTCCACGCTTCGCCCATTAATGAAATCTGTTCTACCCCCACCATCTGGTCCGAGTGTGTTCAGGTATATAAAACTTGTAAACATTCGATTTTCATTAGATTGATAATCTTGGTGCCATCTATAGTGTCTATCTTTTGGTATTCTTTGAATCATATGATCTTGAACAACTAATGGGGGGAAAGTATGATCACACACAAAATCTAAATCTCCGTCTTTTTCTATACCGGCTTTCCTACAAATATTTTTCACGTGTTCTACATATTTCACGAGCGCATTTCCAAAATGAACGCGTATATTTTGATTGATTTGTTCCCATCCGGGTGTGCGATTAATACATAATTCCTTACTATCTTTCCAATTTTTATTTAAAAATTGATCAGATTCACCACCCAATTTTCCATCAATTTGAAACTTATTATCATTTTCAAACTTATTAATAATAGTTTCGCACATCTCTTGTGAAAAAACATTTGGAATCTCTAATATAAAATCGTCATCCATTTACATTTTATTAAATTATAATCTTTAATAATTGTAACATGAGAGACCCAGCGAATGATAATATGGTGCGAATGAATAATTCAAACTACAACACAAATAACTACAATAGAGCCCGCGAGTTGCGACTCATTAATACAAACTCAAACACAAATGAAAATAATGTGGGACAGGCCAGGCCACGAAGAATAGATCCCAATGCCCTTCGCCGTATGCGAAGAGCGCGGATGACGTTTATGGTAAATGGTGGTCGTCGTCTTAACTTTGCCAACAACAATAACAGACCAAATACGTCCAACTACATACAAAACATAAAACAAATAAAAAAGAATGCGAATCAAAATAATACATCAAATAAGATTCCTTGGAAAAACATGAAGGTGAAAAACTTTCCAAGAGATCCAATCAGCACCAATAATATTGAATCTGGTGAAAAGGTTGTGAAAATTAACAAACTGTATCTCACACCAAACTCTTTCCGTAAATTGGCGCGGATGTCTATGACAAGTGCTCTCAACGCAAATGATAATATGGTATTGTTCAAAAATCCAATGACCCGTGGTAATGTGAAAAAGGGGGATCTCGAGTTTGTTATTATTAAACGCGCAAAGAAGAACTAAAATTATTGATGAGGTACAATATAATGCGCGTTGTACTCAGCCCAAGCCTATGCCCAGCTCATAAGTACAGAGTAATTCTTCCAAATAAGAGAAGCATTAACTTTGGACAGATTGGTGTTGAGGATTACACGGATCACCATGATTCTCAACGCATGCGCGCGCACCTTATCGAGAAGGGTGCTATTGTTCCAGAGACGCTACGACTGGAGACGGACATACACGAAATCCATCGGGGTATGCTCATGATTGATCACAGCACCCATGAGGATTGGGACGATTGGTATTCAACCGAATATTGGGAAAGGTGGATGTTGTGGTCCTATCCAAATATTGATCATGCGAAATTGTGGATGGCGATGCGAAAAGGTATTTTATTTATGCCTGTGGCGGAAGATTTGTGGTACAATGGTTACTAGAGGACCTCAATAGATTACCACAAAAAATGTGAACCTATAGTATTATGGATTGTGCAATTAATCCCAAGACAGAGAGTACCGAATCTCAGTCCGACTACCAGAACATACTAAAAGAGATGGGACAAACTGGCGATCGAAAAATGGAAGTTACACCAAAAGGGTGTAAGCCTGTCAGTGAAGATGTATGTAAATCAGGCTTTATGGCTCCAAGTGAAAATGTAACCTTTCCAGAAAATGCATTGGCTACATGTTGTAAATGCAAAGAGGGTGAGGCATGTTCATACTGCGCGAATAAAGACAGTTGCACCGAGGAAGAAAAAGCATTGTTTGTTACAAACCTTGACTGTTTCACCGGAACCGAGATCGCGGTTGTCGGTCCCTCGTCATCATCTGCATCAGAACCAGACATGAAAAGTGACATGACTAAGAAACTTTCGTCGTGGAAGTGGTACATTTTAGCGGCTATCATAATTATACTCGGTCTCATCTTCATGTTCATTCGGAGACGCCCGTAGAACCAAATCCTTTAGATCCTCTCTCGGTCTCCTCAAGGAGACCAATTTCCACTACTTCTGGTGTATCGCATTTCTCAAGAATGAGTTGTGCGATACGATCACCTTTGTTTACCTGAAAATCGGCGTGTCCATGATTGAAAAGAACAACCTTAACTTCGCCCGTATAGTCTGGATCAACGACCCCCGCTCCAACTTGGATACCATGTTTCACCGCGAGACCTGAGCGAGGTGCGACACGACCATAACACCCCGCTGGTAGAACAATGGCTACACCCGATCCAACAAGAGCACGATGTGCAGGAGGTATAAGAACCTCATCAGTACTGTAAATATCATACCCAACAGCACCACCAGAACCACGAGTTGGAATAATAGCATCATAGGAGAGTTTCTTAACACGAAGGCTCATTTATAGTGTACTTGGGTTTGTAATCTTTATAAAGGTTTGATACAAGTAATGATTAATGAGTATTATCTGGAAAGTCCACAATCACATTGTCAAAGCAAGTGCTCCCAAATCGGACTATGAAAAACTTAAAACTAAAATTAACCGAACAACGTTGGGATATGGTACAGCACTTACATCCAGTTATTTCATCGCATATGGAGCGGAGGAAGGTGTATCTGCTACATTGGGTGTAGTTTCATCCCTAGGTTATATTGGCCTTTTAGCTCGTAATGTAGATAATATTGAAAATTATTCACCATTTCAAAAACAGTTGTTGGTTCCCGTAGGTACCGCCGTTTTTGAAACAATGTGGAACAATGCCCCATTTGGTTTTGATTTTGACTACGGGGCAACTCTTATGGGCTTTCTTGCCTATAAAGCTGCCCTCCTCACGGTTGTTTATGAAGAAGTCCGAAAGATGTTACTATCAACGGATGATATTACATTTAAGAGCAAAGAAGAGGATCCATGCGAGGACAATATCGAGAGTGTAGTGATCCCGAGTAAGGACAGATACGAATGATGACACCACTGGCCACAATGGCCATAGTGGGGCACCCACAAAATTGGATGTCACCACATTGAGTGTGGTGTGTCCCGAGAATGTATAATCATTACAAAATGCAAATCTCGGTTTAAGCTTGCAAGGCTCGCGCTTTGTGTAAGGCATCACAGTCACTGCGTTACACACGGCTCTTGCAAAGTACATGAGAGTGAGGAGAAGGAGGTAGTCATTCCGCTTTTTCGGTGACCACGAAGGCCATGCATAAAGGAGGAAGAGGATGGGTATGGCAAGGAGATAGTCTGGAAGGTGTTCATGATGCTCCCAGTTGGGAAGAAAATGAAACCCGAGATCATATATTGGTCCTCCTGTACCGTTCCCCTTTCGCGAGGAAATGTAGTATCCTACCAAAATATTCACGACAAGTGAAAGAAGGAATAGTATCCAGATCATCTACTTTGTGTGAAGATTTTTATCAGCTGTACGATACGTCTTTCCCTTCATCACATAACTGTGAACCCTTGCGTAGCCCCACGCCTGTGGAGAAGCTCCGGGTCTGTGACCAGTTCTCCACGCAGCGAGACCGCGGTTGTATACAGTCTCCAGCGTCTTTAGGGGTATCTTCGTAGCTTTCGCTATCTCCGGGAGGGACTTGACACCTGGGTACTTCTTTCTAAATCTTTGGGTGTATGAGGATGTTCGGGTCTTTACATCTTTGTCCGTTTTAAATGTAGTGTAGTCTCTCTTGAGCATCTTTATATAGCGGGTCTCCACATCTTTGAGAGTCTTGAGACCTCTGAAGTACTTGAGGGGAGCATATATGAGACCCCTCGTTTTGCGCAACTCCCTAACTTTTTTGGAAATCTCCTGATCTGTGAGAGGCATCTTAATTATTATGTAGAATTAAATTAATGGAGTGGGGTCGTCAAGAAGCTCTTCTACCCGAGGAGGTCTGTAAAAATAATGTGTGTAATTGTTGTTTAGTTGGAACTGTATTAAGTTTGATGTCCAGTGCGGTTTTCATAAAAATGTACTTCGCTGGTTATTTTTGACTCAAATGTTTGATGGCTTCCAAAATATTTGAGTAAATTGTGTTACCAAAGCGAACTCGCCCAGTTTTGGCGGACATCCACCCCCTGTGTCCATTGAAATACGCTCGCTGTATATCAACCATTATAAAAAAGAAAGATTATTTTATAGAAAGTTGAGATGGGTCTCACAATTATTATGGGAAATATGTTTTCTGGTAAAACTTCTGAACTCATCAGACGACTTAAGAGATACAAAGTCATAGGTAAGAAAATTGTGGTCATCAACTCCTCAAAGGATACTCGATCCCCTGAGGAAGTCTTAAGGACACATGACGGTGTTCAATTTCCATGTCTCAAAGTTGATCACATTTCCCATTGTATTATCAGCGAGGCATTTTGTGAATCTGAAATTGTAGCCATTGATGAGGCTCAATTCTTTTCAAACCTCAAAGAGTTTGTGGAGATGTGTCTTTTTTTGGGAAAATCTGTGATACTCGCAGGTCTCGATGGAGACTACCAACAAAAGAAGTTTGGTGAGATATTGGACTGCATTCCAATGGCGAGTGATGTCGTGAAGCTCTCCGCCCTCTGTATGGATTGTTGTAATGGAACACCCGGACCATTCACGAAAAGAATAGTCAAGAGTGATGAGCTTGAATTGGTTGGTGGCACGGATATGTACAAAGCTGTATGTCGTCAACACCTAATAGAAACGGTGGATATCCAAAATAAGAACAACTCTTTTTTGAAATCCGCGCTTCACGACTCGGTGATATCTCGAGTGATCAAATAAAAACTCGTGACCAGATTGATGTCTGTGTGCCTCATATTCAGTATATAACATACAGTCACGCCCACTTTTCACGGTAAGGTGGTATCTCAACATCATGTTACTCTCAGCTCGATGTGCTGGTATAGTCATAGGTGCGTCCATCACGGCGAACTTTGCGGTCTCTTTATCAACACATGGAATCTGGTCAATTATTTTTTGAATTTCTGGAAAGTCCCTAACTTTGTAGTAGTAGTACTTATCATTTGTCTTAAACCAAGGATCAAGTGTGTGGAAGTAGTGCTTCTTAGCTGCGTCAACACCCTTCTCAAACTCGTGGAGTATCTTGTTATAGTTTGCCTTAACAAACCAAAGATTTGGGTAGTCAAAAACATCATAATCAAGCTTGTAGAGGGCAAAGTCTATCAGGGTATTTCTCATACCAATGAGTGGTCGGAGTGGCTTTTGAAAGTACAGTCTATCTATAGGTGACTTTAGATAATCATGGAGTACAAGAACCACTGGTACCCAAAGAAGGCGCCACATTAATTTCTCAGTATAAAATAAAAATGCCAGGTTACGGCAAGCGAATGGAACGATTCACCCCAGAGCCCACCAATGAAACACCAGAATTGGAACAGCGATTTGTGATGCCAAAGGTCACCCTTGTCCAATTGACCATCCTCGCGATGATCCTCTACTATGCATGGTCTGTGCGTAAGATGAACAAGGCTGTTGTATCCACTGCGGCTCTTGCCATCGGTCTCCTTCACATGTATGATCACATGTACCGCGTCAAGCGTGGCGATGAGCGCCTCTTCTTCTTCCCAGAAGCCAAGAAGGAGGGCTATTGTGGTGCGTGCCGAAAATAAATTAATTATACATTATAAGTATGCGCGTCAAAATTATTCGTAGCCCAAACACTACAAAGAAGTTCAGGGCAATCCTCGAAGACGGCAGGACTGTTGACTTTGGTGCCAGTGGGTATTCAGACTACACCAAACACAAGAATCCTTCGCGAATGCGCTCATATGTCCTCAGACACGGTGGACAAATCCCCAAGCGTATAGTGGCTGAACGTCAGCCAGCAATGATACACAGAATGATGCTAAATGTAGATAGAAGCGACAAAGAAGATTGGAAATTGAGTGGTATTGGTGGGGCTGGTTTCTGGTCACGATGGTACCTCTGGAGTCAACCAACAATTCCACAAGTGCGGGCGTTTATGTCAAAAAGATTTGGAATTAAATTCGTGTAGGTGTTAATTCTTTGCGAGACCTCTCTTTATCAGGTTAGCCTTGAGGTCAGCCAAAAGGGCGGCACGTGGATTTTGTGGAACCCCCGGTGGTGGAGGTGGAGGTGGAGGTGCAGCCATACGTCTTGGTGACACACGCACTGGCTGTTGTACAACCCGTGGTGCTCTTGGTTGTGATGGCTCAGCCTCCCTGAGAACCATTTTACAAACCTTAATGAACTTCTTAGCGCTCTTGGCTTGATTCTCGAGGGATGGTTGGGCCTTGACCCTCTTTGGCAACTTTGCTGCGAGCTCCTTCTTTGTGAGTTTGACACGCTTCCCCTTGACATCCTTGGTGACACGTAAGCCTAACATCTTGACTTTTTCTTTGAGTTTATCGTACTCCATTACTATAGGTGAGGAAATTATTGATATCTGACACCAGCTCGCGTCGCCGCATCATCAATTTCATCAACCATTTCCCAAGCCCAACGACATTCCTGGGCATCTTGATGTTCACAGATACTGTGTGCCAAGTCGAGGGCTTCACCCAATATCATTTTGAGACGCGCCTGTCTCACTGTAACCTCGGGGGCTTCCCTCAACGAGGGTGCCTCATACAATTGTTGGAGAGCGATACGAGTGATTTCAGACTTCTTGCGTTGATAGTCGCCATTGTGTGCTGCGATAATGCGCACACTTCGGCGTAGTGGCTTGGGTTCGGGTGACCAGTACCCAAACCGCTTGAGGGTCTTCGCCATTAAATATCTGTCTGAAGATATTTTTAAGTCGGATTATCTTAAAGATGTGTGTCGTTTTAGTGGTATGGAAACAAAGGTACTGATAACTCAAGTTCTTATGCCAAGGATCAGGCAACTCGAAGAAGAGGTGGCTGCTTTGCGAAGACATACGTGGCCCTATGTACAAGCACAGAAGGAGGTACACCAACTTGATGATATGGAGGCAAAGAGAGACTTTTTCAAAAATCTGGACGATGCTACGGTGATGGAACTCTTGAGACTCAAAGCAAAACTCTCAAGTAATCCAGGACTTCAGGGAAGGGAGTTTGATGTTATCACATCTTTGCGTAATAATTTTTGTTAGTGTATAATAAATGGTATTACCTATAATTCTTGGAGCTCTAGGTTTGGATGCACTTGGTGTATCTGTACCCGGTATAGGTTTAATCACATCACCTGTTGTTGCGTTTCAAAAGGATAAAGATCTTGATATGAGTACTCTGATATCTCTTATCTGTTCGTGTATGTGTTCAGCTATGATTGTTCAGCGTATGATTGGTTTCCCCTTCAAGTCGCCACCAATTATGATGATACTTGCTGTGTGTTGTGTATCAAGTGGTTTTTCATCTGTGATGATAACCAAAGATACATACGATCGATTTACTCGCAAGTCTGAATAATTAGAAAAAATCATCCGTTCTGTACATATTCACCGAGTATGAACCAGTCTTACCAGTTACTGAGACTGCTTCATTCCCATAGAGTTCTTGACACCCAATGTCTTCCATACAGTCACGCGCATTGTGGGAGACTGGGAGTGGATAGAGGTTTTCACCACCAGTTGTCGTATAGTAGTGGTAGCGGTCGCGGCGTCCTCTAACTTCCTTTCCGTATAGGGGGAGGGTCTCACCATCGCCCACGAGTATACCCATTTGTTGCATGTGTCCAGGCTTGTACTGCTTAATTGGGGCTTCTCTGAATTCTGGTTCACGCCGTCTCTCACGTCGCTGAATTGGTCGTGGTGGCACGGGCATCACTGGAACCTCTACTGGAACTTCAACCACCTTGGGGTTGAACCACATATAACTCAAAACGAGGGCAAGCACAACGACCGCCGACATTAAGATTTGGTTCTTGGCCTTGTTCTTAATCTTCATTTATAGTAGTTAAGGATTATTATTCAGATAAAGAGATGAAGATCCTGGCCATAGATATTGGGTACCACAATATGGGTCTCGTCCTTGCTGAGTGTGGTAAGGGTCCCAAAGTGAATGTAGAGTTCTTTAAAAAGGTAAGCCTTGAGGACTACAAATACATATATTCAAATGACATCGTTGACCTTGTTCCTTTATTTGTAGATGATCACAAGTCTATATTTGAAGCGGCAGATACTATACTTATAGAGAGACAACCACCTGGAGGTTTCACAAACATTGAGGTACTTCTACATTACATGTTCAAAGATAAAGTTGTGTTGGTTTCACCTGTGAGCATGCATACACATTTTGGTATGAGACACTTAAACTACGAGGAGCGTAAGGAGAGGACTGTCTCAATTATGGAGAACTACATCCACGAAGAGATACCCTACGAGAGGAAACATGATATTGCAGACGCATTGTGTATGATTGTCTATCACAATTTTAGGATTTCTGTCCACTTTTTTGACCAGTTTCGGCTCTAATAATTTCAAGAGCATTTGCCACGGATTCGAAGGCATCAAATAGTGTAGCTGTACTCCGGTTCTTACAACATTTTCTAATATTTTCAATGTTGTATTCAAAAGACTTCTTCTCCTTTTCACGTCTCAATTCAGCAGACTTGATGAACTCTTGAAGTCTCTGTATTTCAGAATCAATTTTGGTTGTGACAACATCAACGGCTTCGTCCATTTTGTTAATTTCCTCCTCGTACCAGTCTAATGTACGCTTGAGGAGATCACGCTTTACTTGGGACTTTGTTTTTTCTAATTGTTTTTCAATTCTATCAATTTTGTCATCAATGACTTGGATATTATTGAGGTACTTTTCATGATGAAACTCCTTCGCCCGCTCCAACGCCACAATTTGTTCCTTGACTTGCATTTTTGTTCTACGAGATCTTCGCCCCAAAACTTTATACCAAGCAGTTCATCTTATTAATAAATATAGTGAACTTTATCCCCAACTCTTTGAAGACTTTCTTTTTCATTCATCTGAACAACGAAATCTCCCTTCAAAGTTTTGAGATTTGTGTAAAACTTCTTAATGTGCTTCCTAGGTAAGGGATTAATGTACATGTCATCAGTTATGTTTTTGAATATATCGAGCCAGAAGGAGAACTTAGACGCTTGCTCGTCCATGTCGATAACGGTGATGTGGTGTTTAATCACGTATCCGTTACCGATAATGGAGTGTCCACTGGGATCAATGTAGTCAAGCATGTTTATAATTATTGTAAGTATTGTTATCACTAAGGTTACCAAGCATGCGTTCGTGATAGTCTATGATCAATTTTAAAGTTTTTGATCTTAGACAACCCGTGATTTCATCTAATATTTCAGTCTCCTTATAGAAATTGTACTCCTTACGGAGACGTGTGAGTTCCTCCTCGCGCCAGTTGGGCATTTTACTTGGGGGTTTTACCAGACATCACCAATCTTAGGTCATCAATGAACGTATCGAAGCGACCGAGGCGATATTGGACGAATGCCCATAAAAAGAAGAACACAGTCTTTGTGAGATTATTTACATCGTTATCTTCCATCTTATATATGGGGGAGACAACTCGGTGCATAAAAGTTTCCTCTTTTTGCTGACCAGTCACATACATCTCAGCCTGCGTTAAAGCACATGTGTCATCGTTGACTGACCAATGATAGAATAAAAATGGGATGAGTATGGAGTAAAACTCCAGGTT